>OMLO01000730.1_pt1 | contig 23035 bp, 15 predicted proteins | sample 1674811 | NCBI WGS metagenome assembly OMLO01 (sample SAMN06265003, study PRJEB25207) | coral metagenome | isolation source: Coral host | place: Mexico:La Bocana,Puerto Morelos, Mexico | collected 2008-11-13 | reverse complement strand
TATTAGAATTTTGACAAAACGCGCGTGAAATTATTTCCTAATTTCACTCGTCACCATTTGATTACCCATACTAATAATAATAATAATAATAATAATAATAATAATAATAATAATAATAATAATAATAATAATAATAATAATAACCCTTCAGTACAGAGTACTGTTATCACCGGGGTCCTGCTAAGAATTACAAACTAATAGAAATTACAAGTAATAATCGTCTAAGGCTTTCCTAAATAAAACTTCTCGATTTTTTTTTATTCGGATGGTCACAGACCGGGGACTCATCCACAGGCTTAATGTTTATAGTTACACGAATTAGCATGCGCACTGTAACTAACAAAAGGGTTAAGGATTATCGCAGCTGAAATGCATTTACAGAGAGAACTCCAATGGAATTATATGCACGGTAGGGATACAACATATTATATACGGATTACAAAGCTTTCTCCAGAGCCGCTTAATTAGCCTTTTCAGCCCCAAGTTCAAAACCGTCAGTTTTGATAATTTGGCGGTACATCAAGACAAAATCATTTCTTATTGATTTTCTTTATTTCTATCTGGTGTGTTGTTCTTAGAACGAGAAATAAGGTTTTCATATCACACTTGGGAATTTAAGGGCCTTAGGCAGTGTCTCATGCACAGTGTCGGTCCGCACTACGCTGGGCAAATTTTAAAACGCAGCTTTATTGGTACAGTTAGGCCTACCGTCCACACAATTACGTCGCGAAAACGGAGCTTCTCGAAAACGCTCATCAAAGCGGAGAAATTTGAAAAAGCCAGCTTTTCCTTTTCGTTTTGACGGAAAACATTTTGAAAATGGCACTTTTGAAAAACGTCATTATAACCATGTAATTCCTTGAACGCGTTTCCGCAAACACAAATCGAAAATAACCGGTAATAGTTGCGTTAGACAAAAAACATCCGATGCGTTTTCAGATTAAAAAAAAAACCGGTTTTAAATTTGTCCAACGTTGAGTGGACGGAAAATATTTGATGCGCTTTCAGACTGAAACCTCCGTTGTAAAATTCCTCCGGCCTTCGTGTCGACGCAAGCGAAGAAAGCGCCGTAATATATAGCGTGAGGCGGCTTATTAAGAACTGAAAGAGAGCGAGAGATCAAGCATAAATACTCCGCGGCATTTTTGTACTTAATTATCAATTATATGGCTTAGCTCAAAAAGCCGAAACATAAGCTCCAATCATCACAAGGGGAATATTTGTGCGGGGATTCTGGTCTATGTTCGGTCTTTTTAAATCACGAAATCAAACCAAAAATAAGCCTTTTGTTTTGATGTAAACTTTATTGGTCATATACTGAATACTTTCTAAAAAAATACCACGAATAAAATAACTGATATTTTTATGCTTCGTATGCTTCTCATTGTTTGGAAAATATACACTTGGTATGTTCTTGCATAGCTTGTGTGGTTCTTATAACATCTCTATAAACTATGTACATAAAAGGAATCAAAGTTTTCATCCACTTAAAATAGTCTTTTCTCAGCTAATCTTCTTTTTTATACAAATATTACAAGCGGCTACAACGTTAATCCAAGTTACTAAGGCCTTCCATAAAAATCTCTTATTCCAAGCTAATTCTAAGCATATTTTTGGTAGAAATTCAGAAATCCCTCAGCGGTCATTTTTGTTTTCTCCAAAGAAAAGAGCTTTTCAACTCGTTCAAAAAATAAAACATAACTATCTATAAGATTCTCCACATAGAACAGAAAAACTTGCGATGCACACACAAACGGATTCCGAACTGGTGGAAAATAAAAAAAACTGTCTCGTGCGCAGTTTTTCCATCTTTACAGCTTCCGTGGCAACACTTTCTTGCAACGGATCAGCTCCATGTGTCATCACTCTCGCAACGCTACCTTTCAACCCCCATACGCGTAGTCCAGTTCATGCAGTGGACACCAAATTCCAACCCATAGCCAGCTGAACTCACTTTTGTCTTCAAAAGCTAGTCAAAGCGTATGAGCTAATTTTGCATAGCGACTGCGTTTCTGAGTCTTCGTTGAAAGTCCTGGTATAGAATATTACCGCCTTCGGGGACTCTGTAGAGAAACATGTCCATCGTCATCAGGCAGAGAGCCTTGCCGTTCATTTGGAATCTGTCTGGTCGGACGCTCCCCAGATTGAAGGCCTCGGACGTCCACTGGAGCCACCGCGTAACATCCTCTCGACTCCAACGCCTAGGATCAGCTGCGTAATTAAGAGATGCACTTTCTTAATACATTCATACATACCAATTGTAATTTTAAAAACCTGGAAATGTTTCATAAAGCTGCTCAGTTTAAAGAAAATCTTTAATATCAAAACACATTCTTGATCTTTGAAACGCAGTCGATGTAATATCAACCACACATTTTTTTCATCTTTGAATCCGGCTATAATTTCCTGCACCAATTACAGATTTAACTTCGCATAGATTATTGACTCAGAAAACTTAAGACTTTTTTGGCTCTAAATCATCAAAAGTTTAACATTTTTCTTTAAAGAAAAAAAAATCACTTACTTCGAGTTACTTTACTTTAACATTCCTAGTAAACATTGTTTACTAAAGTCCTTAATTTAGAAAGTACGTCAATTCAGGGCGGACAATGATCTCTGTGAACTTATTTAGTTTACCTTGAAACATATATCTATTTTGAAAAGAAATGGATACACAAAATTCGTGAAAGTTCTGAGTTCAAAGTCTGCTTTCGTCTCGCTCACGTTCCATTATAATGAACTTTGTGAACCAGAAAATAGGAATATTCTTCAAAAGGTTTTGACATGCCAAGACGGAAAAATCGGCTTAATAGTAATAACAAGCATTTCCACTGAGTTGATTTTATGTTTAAGAACATTTATCTCTCAACATGATTGGTCTTTACTAGTTCGTGTAAAGCTAAGAGATCAAAATGCACTCTCGACATTTAATTTAAAGCTAGTGATTTGCATTTGAGGGTAAATGTAAAATCAGTAGTCTCGCTCTAGAATCCCATTTTGATACTTGAAACTTTCATCTAGCGAGAACATCTGAGCGATGCAGTACTGAACTGTCGAATAATTCACATACCTTCGCTCAACGGTTCTTCTTGGTAGCCAATTTCGAACTTTTCTTGTTTGACTCTGGCCACACTAGGTTGCATCTTGTCAATGAAGCGGGCGTGTTGAAAAACGCTCGGTCGTAGAGGAACTGGATAAGCAAGAGCTGGATCTAACCTGGGAAAAACACAAGCCATCAATGCGTTCACAACAGATCGAATTCCTAACTGAAAATGAAATTAAGCCGCCTGACCACGTATAAGACGAAATAGCGTGATGCAGGGCTTATAAACTATTTGATGTAACCGGAAATGTTCAATGGCTAATTTCCTGTTCAGCGTTGTTTGTATTCTCCGCACGATTCGTGCCTTCCAATATTTCGGAAGTCACGGCTTCTTTTGGAGTCCATCCATGAAATGGCAGACAAAAGAGCGGCTTCCGAAAAGAGGTTAACAACCATTTTAAAGCATCTACATTGTAGTTATTACAGTTGAAGCAGACGTTTGGCCTGCGAAGTCCGCGGGTTAGTTTGATTTTTCTTAAGTCAGTAACGTTGCCAATGAACACACATTGTAATAAACGCCCACATAAAAACAAATGATGAAATTTCTAGAATTTAAGCTCGAAAGCGGGAAAACGATATTGTTTATAAATAGCTAGGTTGGGCCATCAACGATCTCGGAATTCCGGAATAACCAAAAGCGGACGGAACTAACCGTTTATATTTTTAGCTCCGAAATTTTGTAAAAAAAAACTCTACCTGGATGAAGAAAACATGTGAACAGAGGTGACTTGAACAATGTCCGATGCAAGCAGAAGTATTCTACTGTGACTAATTCAAGTTTGGCAAACCACGGTTTGATTTAATTTCGAAAAAAAAGGTGTCTTTTAAGCTCGTTTCAACAGATATACGTCACGTATTTAATACTTCTTTGACGTAAAAACCCCTTATAAAGAGAAGAGGGTTATTGAAAATCCACTCTCGAGGAAATGATTCATATTAGCATTTCTAGGAAACAAGCCAAAACAGTACACGGTGACAACCAGAATATTCACCGTCAAATGGCATCAGTCGCAAGCTACCATTTTCCCAACCAGCTGAAGCATGGTCAACTTTCCAAAAATCGTGACTTGGCAAATTTCCTACGCGGGTTTCAGATCGTAATTACCTTCTCTTTTACAAGTTTCGCGCCTTGAACAAACAATGAGCTCGAGTGTAGTCATGCCGAAAATCTTGAAGACGTGCTGAAATGTGGAGGCGAAACAGGTAGATTACGATTATAATAAATTAGCGAGAACAATAGGTCTTTCCTTTTGTGGTCAAAGTTACGTAAAGCTACATAAATACGTGCTTAGGAACCGCAATCTTGCCATGTGGACACAAATGAGATAAGCTTCCAAATTTGGCCTGACCTCGGTATTCAGTGATTTCTTTCATTTGCGTGTTGGTAGCGAGAGAAAAAAAACGAATTCTTTCGTAAATCGTTGTGGAAGTTGGAAAACGTGTAGGCGTTGCAGATGTCCCCTTGGTATTTTTCCAAGCCTTACACAGAAAGAAATTAACTTTGCTTTGCGTACAGCAGAAAATATATATGAAAATTGAAAGCATTTTTTTCTCCGTATTTCTCGTTGAATCAGAACTGGTAAAAGCGGCTTTGAATTTCTAAATGACCTTTTTTACTCTTCTGAAGCCATTAATAAAGCGAAAACAAGTTGAATTGCGACAAAACATGGATCAACAAGGAAAAGCAGCGACTTTTGATTTGATTTTCCGCAGCCTCAAAGATTTTTTAAGCCTTAATTTTTATATGAAAGAATTTTATAAGATACCGTAAGTGGCCTCAAGTGTTTTCCGGTGTTTTCAGCTTAAAACAGTGACAGTTCCATCTTTATAATTAGGCTTTGCCCACTTCGAAGTCATATTGCTAATTTCTGTCAAGAAAACTATACAAGAGTTGATAGATAACATGTTGTTTTCGAACTTCGAAGACCAGACCTGACCAAGCCTATGTCTGCAGTGCGCATTCCACGCATTCCTTGTACAAACCTGCACTTTCGTTTTTTTGACTCACCAGTTAAAATCGATAATTAATAAGGTTCTTTGCAAGAATAAAATAAAACGTAGATGAATTTTCTTTAACTGCTTTCTTTCTGAGCAAGCATATTTTGAAGCCTTGACCAAAATTGAATAAAATTCATAATTATTCATATACTTTAAAAACAGACTCTGACTCATGAAATCCGGAAAGCTAAACCAGAAAAAGAAAACCAATATTTCAATTGAGGGGACCTTAACGCATTTCCAAACAGGAAATTCAAATAGCTTCCTCTCTACTCCTTAAAGTATAAAGAATTTACATGCAGCTTTTTTTTCACTTGTAAACAAGCAACCATAACATTTAACTGTAACAAGGTGAAGCGCTTAATTTCATTCAAAGGCTGTCCAACTATTTATATTTTACCCTCCAAGATTCTACCCTATGAAAACGACAGAGGGAAATTTTTGCCATACAAATAACGATTTCTATGTTGTGTTTGGTTGTGGTCGAATCTTTAAATACAAGGAGAACAAACAAGATATTCCACTGGCAACAACGCTGAACAAAAGAGCGGTGACCAAAAGGCGTCTCCAGATTATTCCAATCGACGTATATCGCATCATAATAAACTCAGAGCAAGGAGCGTTTACGAGATTATTCACAACTTTTTTACGAGATTATTCACAACGTCAGCTTTAAATTTTTAAGAAGATATCATTTCTATAGGTTTTACTTTGTTTGCGAAAGCCGATTGCCGAGTAAGTACTCGTAAGAGAAACAAGTAATTAAAACTGAACAGAATTAACAGCTAAACAAAATGAGGAGTGAATGGTAACTGGAAATTGACTGAATATTGTTACTCGTAAAAACTTAGCTTACCTTTGTTTTGATTTGTGCACCGAACATTCAACTTAGTCAACCGTGAAATGAAAGCGTCGATGGAGATCAATATTTCAAGATTGTCTGAATAGTTTTCTTCGGTTTGCGAAGAGGTAATAAAAATTTAAATCGTGCGCGGGATACTTTAAGAGATCGTATAGTTTCTGTAGCGCGTTCTAGCACAAGGCCTTCCTTCCTAGTCTGTTGACGATACGAGAGGAAGCGACAAAGAGTGGTTACCAGAAGATTTAACGAAAGTGCAAGAGAGCATCAGAGCGGAAGCATCAGTCTGACATGTGGGTTCAATTTGGCTGGAAAGACGACAGGAAGACAATTATCTTTTTCCCGACTTGCTTTAACGGTTTCACACGAATTCAAGCCCTGACGCACGTTTAATTTGAAATATAGTTAATAAAAAAAAACCCTTAAGGCCACGAAGTGGTGGTGGAATTTTACCAGCAAAAGACACTTACCTTGAGTTCGACTTGCTGTGATCGCTTGCATCGATTTGATATGGGTACATTTCTGGTCTGGGGCTGTAAGGCCAAACACGGGGTTCGTGTGTCAGTGGTAAGCCGTCCAGTCGCGGTCGTTTCTCTGTGCAGTTTAAACTCGGCTGATGTTCTAACGTTGAATACATGCTACCGGCTTTCTACGCCTTGTGCCTCTTGATATTTCCGCTGTACGCCCACCAAAAGCTGAAACCACAAGAAACAAATGAGACAAGACAGGAGTTAGCACGACTATTGTGGAGTGCCCTGATCGCACAGTGACCTCTTCACTGTAAACCGGAAATTACGCGGCGGGTAAATTGTCCAAATTGTCACCTCGGTGAAACTGAAAATTCGACGCCGCGAGCTCGTTTCGGGATTAGAAATATAACCAACCAAACCAAAGTATCGTATAGTTTCAAACGTGTTGCAATCGATCTGCTTGACATTTCTACAACCCGTTTGTTGATCAAAAATGCCTGCACGTGACAGCGTATCACCGAATGCTTGCGGAAATTAGCCGGAAACGCAATGGTGACGTTATCTGTTATTGGCGGCCGGAAATGGACACAAAGAAGATCACTCGACATTGCGGCGTGGTTTCAGGCTCTGTTGACAAAGCACACAAAAGGCGCTTTCAAAGCAGCAAACAATTCTGTTTCAAGATGTCAGAAGTGGAGCGAATGTGCTTTCTTCATGTAAACTTTGTAAATACGGCAGGTATGCTAAACTCGATTGATCACAATGTTATCTCTGGAAATTACTCGTTTCCGGCGTGTGACAATAGCGACCAATGACAATGCCGTGCGGTTTCGAACCGGAAATGCTTTCCGCGTATGGCTTTATCCTGAGGGACTGATTATTTTGCAAATGCGTCTTGCAGTTTTCTCGTAATCTCTGGGCAAAGCGATCTTTTAATCTTGACTGTCAAATATTTAATGGTCAGGGTTTGACGATTTGGCGCGCGCAATCTATTTCTTAATAATCCACTCTCTTCTTGTTGGATGCAATTTTGTTTTTTAATCCCCGCCTTTAATTCTGTCGTGATCAATTTAAAGCTTGAGTAATCAAAATAAGAATATCATTTGCGATCAGTTGATAGTATCAATATTTTAAAATGACAAAGGCTTCAATTAGGCTTACGAATTGAGATAGCTCAACTTTCGACCAGCTGGGCCGGCACTCGAGATTTCATCTTAAAAGTCCACTCGAGACTTATGTTTGGTTTTTCCTGTTACGGTCCATCGCGGTTTCCAGTCCTCCTTCGATTAAAAACAACTCTTCAGACTCCAAATCTGTATGCAACACCCAAACGTTCCAAAACTCCAATCCAATCACAATAAAATATTCGTCCTTAATTTGAAGGCTGTTTACACACTATTCCATTGTATAATATTACCCAAATATTTGTCAAAACATGGATGTTTGTAGGACAACACACAATCAATTTACTTCACTCCCCAGAACTAAGGCAGATGCTTATGTCATGAAAGATAATAGCTTTGTGGGCAACAACGCAATATTTTAACTCAAACATAACAAGAATTTATATGTAAGATTCTACTGAGGACAAAGACTGATCCCAGATTAAGGGGCGAGGAACTAGCCAAATTAAACGAAAAACAACTAAAAAGAAGTTTTCCGTGACAATTTGCTCTTTTTGAGTTTGCATATATTATCCGTTCTAACCGCATCCAGGCCATTTTAACATAACAAAGTTTATTTTCCGAAATGTTAACAAGTGGTTACGAGTGATCGTTCTAGCTTGTTCCTTTGATTATCTTTGTTTATTATTTTTCCGAAAGAGAAGCTCCATTGGAGCAGGACTGAAAGGCGTGTTTCATCAGACATTTGAAGTGCACTACACTCCCCCGGAACTGACAAAAGTTCCGTCACGGCTTTCACATTATGTAATTGTACCCTGGACATTTGTGTCTTATATGCACCTACAATACAGTATTCTACAGATTTTTCTTCCACACACAACTGAATTCTTCCCTGGAGAGCATTGACACCTTGAAGGTTGCATTTTCCCAAAAAGCTATTTGCACATCAAGAAGTCACAAGATGTTTAGCCTCGTTTCAATAACCAGGCCCCTCACCGACTCGTCTCTTGGGGCTTCGCCTTTATTCGTGCAGCAGCGTGTCAGAGCCTGCTCACAGGCAACCAAAGAACAGTTACAACTTCTATATAGGGAAAAACCGCAACGGAAGCTATGAATGCAGACCGGAATTCACGCGTTGAAAATAGGCGCCCTGGGAGGTAGTTTATTCTCGTTAATCTTGTCTATAACAACTGTAAACCACTTACAACCATGTACAACTTCGAGAATGATCAAATCGCCTTTGAAACGGATCCGCAGGTATTAGCGAATCAAATGGATCATAATAACTAAGCACCGAGTCAGGGCGAGTGTCAACTCGACTTATAAAGTACTCTTGAACCTCCAGCCGATCTTAGTCACTCGTGAATAGGCCCGGGGGGTACTCCTTGGAATTCTTGGTGAGGGTGTGCCGCCCGCATCTCCAAATCCAGACCCAATTTTAGACCAAAAAATGCCATTTCCCTCACCCGTTTTCAGACCTGGCCTCAAAAATCCATACCCGTTTTCAGACCTAACCTTGCACGTGATTAAGCATAGCATATGCATCAGTGCTGAACGGAAGTCAACGAAACAAAGATGAATAGGTAAAATTTAGCTGGAATGATATATTTTATGTATTTCTCTTTCTCTCTCACCAGTCATGACTAGCGCCGGTTGCTGGGAAGAAAAATAGGTTTATAAGCGTTCGTGAACGTTCCCTCGATAACCATACCCAATGTTCAAAATCTATACCCGTTTTCAGACCAAAACGGCTCAAAAACCATACCCTTTGGGGCGGCACATACCTATATACCTCATATAGGGGAGTACCCCTCCCCCCCGGGTGAATAGGGCGGTGTGCAAACACTACTTTTGTATAGGTTTAGCCTTGCCAAGCAGGATATTACGCAAACTTTTCGGAATTCAAACGGAGATTTTCAGCTTAACTCTGGCATAGGGTACAGCAGATACGTTGATACGATACTTTAACAGGTGAACCAGATTTTACAAAAAAAAAAAACGGTCAAGCTAAAAGGATATGTGAAGCGAAGATTTGACTAGTGATATGGTCTGGAATACGGTACTGAACCAGCGTAGTATAAAACTTGTCAAATTTTATCCGAGAGGCGTTTACAAAATAGAATTTAATGGTCTTGCTGGGATGCTCTTGAAAATGCCGGATGTCGCGAAGTCTTAGTCTATTCTTGGCTTCAGGGGCAGTGACCCCCTGAAGGATATCTCCCGCGTAAAATCCCCCCACCCGCATACAAAGACGGGCTTAAAGACTGAAACATGGCGTTTTAAATTTATTTGTCTGGATTGGACAGAAACAAGCTATTTGTAATTCACTAAAACTAAAATAGGCGTCTACTTTTACGATGAAGCACGGCTTTTCAAGGTGTCTGGTCGGAGACTGAGCCTCTTAGGACTTTCACGTAAAACAGTAACACAAGTAAATTATTCTCAACTGGCTCTGTGTAAAATGTATGGTAGACTGTTGATGGAAACCTTCGAGACAGCGCATGCTGAATGAATGAAAAACCATATTCAAGAAGAAATGAGGTAAGACTTCCAATACACTCTTTTTTCATAAGGAATATAATACATTTTGTGAGAATGTCGAGGTTGAAATTTTGCCAGATTTTAAAAAACGGAATAAACCCGAGGCTGAGATTTTTGAAAAAAATATAATTTTGTGTGTTGAAAATTTGCAGATATACTGAACAATTATATGTTTTGAGCTTAACGTAATAAAGTTCTTCTTTTCTCTAATTAAACGTAAAACAGCACTATGCTAATAACATCTCTGCAAGACGTTATGTGCGTTATATGCGTTATGTGCGTTATGTGCGTTATATGCGTTATGTGCGTTATGTGCGTTATATGCGTTATGTGCGTTATATGCGTTATATCGGAGCCTGCAGACTGGATCCGAAACTTGAACACCATCCAAACACAAAACACATTTGCAACAGAAATTTACACTATACCGGTAATCTAAGAATATTAACAAAAATATTTTCAGCCTAAAATGGGCAGAAAAAGAAGACTATTCTGGCTAATATGGAGTGTAAACAAATTAGAGAAAGAGCTGAAAAAGGAAACTGATAAGGGACGATCGAAAACGTCAGGAGACGAAACCCACTGCATGCTAGGAAAGAAGGACTGCTTGCAGTCTGGAGATGAGTTTGAGTTAGCCCGGTTCAAACACATAATAGAAAAATTGATAACAGCTTTCCAATTCTGACGTTATTTTTTTTCCTTTCTGTCTTTTTGTTTGTACAGGAAGGAAACTGGTTTTCAAGGCAGGAAGCCAGAAAGGAAAATTAATGTATTTACGCAGACTAATGAAACAGAGAAAGACAAGGAAAAAAAACAAATGGTACATTTCGATGAAATTTATGAGCAGTGAGAAGAGATAAAACCTTCGTATAAGGTTCCCAATTTAATTCAGCTTACAATTCATCTTACCAGGGTTTCGAAACGAAAAAAATAAGTCTGGTTTGAAGTTCCGCCACCAGATAGAAAAACCGTGAAAACATGACTTGCAGTTCAATCGTGTAATCATGTTGTGAGATCGGAGAACGAAACTTCTCCACGCTGCTCCTTGTTTCTCAGTGTTTCCAGTAACAGGCAAAACTGAGCAGTGAAGTGATCTTATTCGGCTTTTTACTATATATTTTTATTTTATTGTTTTGATCATTTAATTTGCTCCCTTTTTGTGCTCTGTCCTGTTCAGTCGTGTGTAGCTTATAACTCGGTGGGCACACATGTAGGCATAATCCGGTGTTTAGATCAATTGAGTTTTCTTTAATTGTCGCGTAACGACAGGTGAAAAATGCCCAGTATTAGCATTCGACTGTAATCAGCGAGAGATATATTCAGCTAAACTAGCTGGTCCAGCCAACCGAAAGTTTAATATACTACGATAATTACTACTGCTTAAATCAGTGACATCAAACTGACGTCGTGTCTAGCCACTTTCAGTGAATTTATAGTAGAGATTTTTTGGTCTTTTCTATTTTGGGGGCCGAAGAACAATTGAACACTTAACTTGAATAAAATTAAAAGCCGCGCATGTTTTTGAGTTTAAACTGGAATGCAATAACGAATTTTCAACAGATTACAACTTGTTAACCGACAGGGGAAAAAGTTTTCAAAGATTCAAACTCTTAGAGCTGGGTTACTGCTAAAATGAGAGCCAATACCGACAAGTTCCCGCGCGTTCTGATGAATCACCGGTCTTGCCATACTTGAAAAGTTTCGTAGCTGTAAGTTGCTGGACACAAATGGTATCTTTTCGAATTTGCGGCGCCTTCTCTTAAGAATAGGTCTCTTCAGAATAGGCTAATGTCTAGATGCCTGATCGGCAGAGTTTCGTTCTAATGTAACAGACGACGAAAACATCACTGAGGTCAGAAACAATTGCAACAGCGAGTATTTCTTTCTAGAAAAAAAACATTCACTAAAGGTGAATAAAGCTAACAAATACTCAGTAAATGTATACCTTATAGTTACCGAGAAGTAACCTTACAATCCTCGAGAACGTCTCCTCGTGCAGCCGTTCCTTTTCTGTGTTGTTTTCGTTAATTAGCTGAGAATCCAGTGAATCTGTGATTGATATAAATCGGAAATGTGACCATGCGCATACGTGCAGTAGGTCCTGGTTACCACGTCAACATACGGATTGTTGCTCAACCAGCACGTACTAACAAATTGTGAGTTTCCAAAAACAAATTACTCTTGGACTGTTTCAAGTTCAACGATAAGATCTTAAGCTGCTCACCGGACCCAATGTTTGCTATTGTTTCTATTTAGGAAGAATCTTTCTGAATGAGCCTTTCAGTTGCAAAGGTTCATTACCATTGACGCGTGTACGCAGTCATGTGACCAGCTGACAACGAGAGGTTAAGAATTGACGTATACAGGAAATACCTACAATAAGACGTACTCTTTTACGTTGTTTGTATTCTAAAATAAGAATATTTGTATTTTAGTGAATAAGACAGTTGCTTTTTGTGATGGATTGATTTAATTCAGAATTATTAGTCAGTGGAAAACAAAACAAAATCAGGGACAATTTTTTTACTTCTTCTGTTTGTCGCACTTGAACGTCATTCTTAAATGTAAACCTCACAATTCTTTACTAAAGATCCATAAATATATATCCTAATATCTTTCACTATAAAATATGTTCACACTTCCTACAGGAAGTTGGCGGTTATGGGTTAGTAAGCAGCAGTAAGCGTATTATTAGAACGAGGCAGAATAAAACGAAGCGGCATTTGCACGCTAAGAAAGCGGCCGCAGACTTAACGCAAAACAGACTTGGAGAGTCCGGTGTAAACTATAATAACTTCTGTAACGTAAAATTTTAATTAGTTCTGATATTAAAAGAAAAGTGGGCATATTCGGCAAAAAAATATTTCATAAAATTTTTGAAAATTGGGATCCGGATGTTTTGTCTCGACATTTGGCATCGTGCGCTCAATTTAATTTCTTTTTATTCAACAGTACTTGTTTGAGACCACAGTCAGGTCAAAGTCCGCCGTGTGGTTCAAAGTCAGTGAAACAGCTGTAAACAAGACGTTCATCAGAAAATCCTGTCATCTCTTGACTGTATTACGTATTGACAATTTTAACAAGTGAAGGTAGCAACTATGACCCTTTAAAGTCCTTGGACAATGAGCGACTGGGCGTCAAAGTCCCGAACTAAAATTGGACTACGATGGTTTCAAAATCGGACAATTTCCACAACGTCTTCAGTCAATCGGAAATCCAATATTATAGGTTTATGTATAATGGTTGTGAAATGAAACTTATGTTGTTTTTTTAGACACTGTATCAGATCATTGTAGTATCCTTGGACAAATCGCTTCTGATACTGAAGAGAAAACAAGAATTTTGAAAAAATCCCCGCGATCATAAAGGCAAGAGCCAACAATATTATTTAATATTACGCATTTTAAACGTTAAAAAAACGGCCACTTGGCTTACAGGGATGCATCAAACAACTATGGCATCTTCAGATTTCCAAATAGTTTTTGCTTCGCCTTTTTTAAGTTTCGATCTACTTGACAGTCAATTTGCGTCGCCGTGAAAAGTGCAGTGGCAATTTCAGTTGTGTCACGGTCTCGTATCGTGCTATAAAGATTTTGAACGTGCAGTTTGGAACGTTGTGGTGAAAAAGGAAAAATAAAAATGATCCGTCCAGGCTGCCACCGAAACCAGTGTACGATACTTTAAAACTACAGCCGAACTGCAGACTATAAATGTAGGCCTATGAATAGTCTCTCGTTAGTCTGATTATCACTAAGGTTATACTGAATAGCGCTCAAGTTAGCAATGGCACTCCGGCTAGTCTGTATTTACGGTCATGTCCTAGGTAATGGAAATTGGAAGCGATACTAGTTAAAAAACGGTCTCGTCTTCAGTCTGCACGGTTTACAAATGTTTTACACCGCAAAGAAACGCGGCTGAAGCAAACTGAATATTTCTTTCGCTAATTCAGCATTACATCGACTGGTTTCAAGTCGACCCTTGCCGTGCATTACCGAATCAGGATGAGCAAATGAATGGGTGAACAGGTCTATTGAGGTCCTATCAAAATTCTGGTAAGATTTCAAGCCAACCTGCGCGTTACAAATGTATCACCGTTTTGTAGCATCTTGTTTTAGTACTCTTAAAAGTTCTTCTACAGTTATTTTTTGTTTCATATCAAAATATAGTTACTGTATAAAAATACGCCATGGCGACTGAGTTATTGTTGTTGCGGTGAAGGAGGAAACCGCAATGGCCGAGATGCTTTTATAGATTATATATTTATTGAGCTATGTGCACACATTGTTGCGATAAAATTGAAGAACTTACGCACAAGATAGTAAAACTAAATAGTGAGGCTGAGAAAAGAGAAGAAAGAATCGCTCCTACAAATATCAAAAAAGCCCGAGTTTACGTTAATTTTAAGCTCAGACGTCGTTCACACGAATTGCATGTACTGACGCATCAAGCTTTCACAACTTTCCTTGTAAAAAAAGACATGTTTTTCTGCATGCTTTTAACTATCCTGAAATAAAGTGAAGGAATAAGTGTACTAGATGACTAATTTTTCACTGCATACCTTGCACGATCCGGCGAAAGTCTGGAGCACTTAATTTTGATCAGCCTAGGGTTTTCGCGGACAGTGTTTCGAGGTCTATAGTATACCGTTTGCATTGATCACCTCCCCTTTTGCAAATCGAGGTTAAGCAAATGGTAGAAAACTATTTACAGAATTTGTTACATCATCATACTGAAAGTAAAAACAGCGTATATTTTATCTCCGATCGCAAAGGAACTCTCGAGATCCTGACAACTGAAAGAGCGTTAAGTGCGTTGCTGAGTTTCTTGTTCGCTCTTCAGACGAAATGGCGCTAAAGAAGTGATAAACGAATCGCAAAATTGTTGCGACAGTTCTCACACTCAAACTTAAAAACGGGCACTTAAGACGTAGATCAAGACAGTGTTGTGTAGAGAATAATACATAAACTATCATTAGCGTTGGCCTCTATCTGACGCGAATGGCAACAACCAATCTCATGAGGCTTACCCTTCAAACCGGGCCAATTTGCTTGGAACTGGCAGCTTCCTTCACCGTAAATATCATGATCAAATGTTTGATGTGTAATGGAGTTTCACTGTAACAAATATGGTCTTGTTTTTTTCTCAGAGGATTAAAATCGCTGATAGATTAAAATCGCTGATACTATATCAGCAAACAGTGACTTCCTGTGCTCAAAAACGTCAAAACATCTTTTTTATAGCAGAATTTCAAAAATTCAAAACTCCGGTATCACACTGATGACCTCAAACGAGTTATTATTAGTGTGTTTTTCCATTTTATTATTTCCCAATCTAATATCAATGAATATATACAGCAGGTTATGGTGAGAATTAACAAAATAGTTTTTTCTTTTTCGCCTTCATATTTAAACCATAGTATTTTCTCCGACCTACAATAGAATATGACAAGAAACTACGAACACCAGCGGGATTAGACTACAGCGGGACAAATGTTATTAATATTCTTGCACCTGTAGTCTAACAATTCTATGCATGTTGCCTCTGGGATACAATAATGTTCGTGAAAAACATGACACAGAGTGACATAGGTCAAACCTAGGCCTATTGGAATGAACATTCAGTACAACATATAATGATTAAACTCTACGTAGACGAAATTGTGAATCAGCAATATCTTAATGATGCACATGTTAATGTCCACGCTGTTAAAATCATTGTTCGATGAACTCCGAATTCAATATGTGCGTTTATTATTCAAGTTGATCGATCTAACAGCAATCAGAGTAGGCTGTATTTATAGCATGATTCAGCGTGGCTAGGAAGGTTTGCACATATGACCTGTTTTAACCACAAAGGCTCTCATGAATTGGTTCTGCATAATATCGATAAATCATTCTGTTACTCTTAAGATGAACTTCATTTCTACTCCGTGAAGGTTTTCATTTTCTTTTCTTTTTCTTATTTCCTTAGGAAAGATTTGCAATAAGTTCTGATGCCCGACAGGACGTCTTAAGCCTTGGTTGCCCTGTGGCATGTCCTGCTTCCGCTTGAGGTTAACCGCTGTATTCGTCATATTCCGTGCTCTGCGAGTGGACGTGACTGATTTAGGGCGCAATTTTTTTTTTGTTATCAGTACGGATGTCCGTACACGAGTCGAGCCGGATGCGCTTGTCTGAGGTCAGGAGCTGTTTAATTGTACAATGGTCAAGGGAATGCTTTGAATAACTTGGTTATTTGCCGGTGAAAATATAATCTGACACGCAAAGCGTTACAAGGCGTATATTATTCTGGCATTGATTCAGATTAAAGAACACTAAAGATGCCAGATATTGCTAGGCCCCGGCACAAACCGGTCTGCGGGTTTTGTCATCACTATGTGTGTACGCATGGCATACGGGCACCGTAATAGTACGTAATTCAAGTCGGGTTTATTTCGTGAGACATCCACGCTTCCGTCACTGTATTGAAACATTTGAGTAAGGGAGCAAACAGTAGAAGACTTGTAACTGAACGCTAAATAACGTATTTTATTAATTTTTTGTTTAATTTTTTTGCTTACAGTACCCATATGCATTTGTATCCTGACAGAAAGCCTAACAATTATTGTGGCTCAGTTGAAGAGTACTGAAGAAGTGAAAGGCCGGCCGTGGGTGTTCCACTGAGGTAGATTACGCTATCCACCGGATAAATCACTTAACAGCGGATAGCGTGGTTTGTTTAAATCCACTTGATAACGATTTATCCGCGCTGGATAGCGTTACCCAGCCTTTGAACAACTGGGGCAAGAAATCGACAAGAGACAGGAACCCAGCTGGGGAAGTTTGGATGGTTAGCGATGGCGGGGAAGTCATGAATACCTACTTATGTCTGGTCTGAAATCATGAAGAGGGCTAGTCTGTATGCTTTTTCTTGTCTAGAAACGATCGATGGCTCGCTATTATGAAAGAACGCATTGTGGACTTGTTCAAGGAAAAACCGTCGTGCGCCACGCCTTAAAGACTAGTTATGAAGCGTCGCGACGAAAGGAAAAAATAAAGCAACATGCACTTGTTTAACTATGTGTCGCGTTTCTTGAGTTGATGAGCAGGATGTCTATTAATTGTAAAACACGCGATCCAAAAATTAATTAACAATAACAACAAAGAATAAAAACTTTGAAATATACGACAGATTTTCTCTTTCCTTGATGACTGTGTAGGGTTTAAATTGCGGCTTCCTTCATTCTGATTAGTATACCGTTATCCTGGATGATCTGCAATTCGCTAAATAGTGTTTTTAAGCGGTGCAACAAAGGCGTATTGCTTTTAATCCGCAATTTAAGATCCAAAACGGCTACTTCCTCCGTGGCGGGCGCATCCTCGGAGACCCAGGGGCAGTCAGTGGGGGCGGGAACAAGTCTAAACGGGCGAGAAAAAATTCGGGCGAAGACTGTCATACAACAAGCAACACGGCGCGCTAGGTGAAAGGTCCCTCTACGATGTTTTTCGGGAGAGAGGCGACTGTGACACAGGCTAGGTGATTTTCGCGGTTCTTGCTCACTCCACTTGGCTTTCTTGAGGGGGTGGCTTTCTTGACAAAATGAGAACTTAATTACTCGTAATTCAACTGTTCCAATTGTTAGATCTCAATCCTGTCCGCTTGTATTTAGGGTGGTTTTCGAGAAGCTCGGTGAGCTGTGATGTAAACAAAAATGAAGAAACAATTTACAGACCGTCCCGGAACGATAGCTGTTTTATAGAATACTTGATTCAGACTTGTTTAAAGTCCCATTGTTAGAGAAAACCGGGCGGGACCAAAACATCCAGGTCGGCCGTTTACCGTCATCTTTTCACAGTATAAAAGCTATGTATCCGAATCGACAGCAACCATGACATCTGCCGAGGTAGGCGTTCGCTTTTCGAGATGTCACTACGCCATATTTCCTAAAATGGCTGAAATTTCGTGCAAATTTAGATGAGCCAAAAATACTTCGTACAAATTCCACAAACTCTTATTTTCGTCCGATAATATTTGTCCCCTTATTAGTTGACCGAGATGTATCTGAGGCCTTTCGTTTTAATTCCACGGATTTCACGGGGTGCCAAATATCGCTGCCGAATCGGTAATAAGCGTGATCGAAAGCGAGTTTCGCAAAATTGCGGCAGTTTATTTCCACAGAAAAACATTTTTTGTGATAGTCCTTGATATTGTTATCAATATCAAGTTCAGCTAAAATTGTTTCTACAAGCAAATCGGAGTAATTCGTTGTCCCAAAGAAATGATTTCTCAGAAATATTTCCCGCCAAATGTTTATCGAAGAATATCGCGCTATTCCGACTTTCTACGATTGTTATTTATGATTTACTGAAAGATCCGCAAAAAAATAATTATTTGGACTGCAGAATAAAATATTCATAATCTGGGACACCGTTATTAATCTGTGTAAACATTTCAAACTCGCCAAAACCTTACATTATCTGGGCTAAATCACGGTTACAATTTCTCAATTGCACTGCAATGTAACCCCACGTGCATACGAGGTAATTTCGGGCAGAAACTTCAAAACTGCCCCAAAATGCCTCACATACGTCCGTATTGGGAAAAACTGTGCCCGAGGGCCGTGCTCAAGACCAAGGGCACAGTTTTCCCCAATACGGACCGACCTAGGCCGGCAAATGACGTGTTTATTTTTTCTCTCTGGAAAATTACTTTATAAAAAATATTTTTGTTGATTTTTACTGCAGCAGTTTCGCACCGTGCGCGTGCGTTTGACGTTTCGGTCAAGTAAACCCGTGTTGTTTACTGAAGTAATTAAAAGAAGAGATTCAGTTTTCGCTGATCTTAAACTAAGCAATAAATGATTTACATTTCATTGAGATTTTAAGTGTAAGAAAAAGCTGCTAAAATAGCCGCGCGCGAATGTTGGAGAACTCGGAGCGGTCCGTACGCGGGGTCCGTATGGGAGAATCCGGACCGCTCGAGCGCGCGGAATTAGCCAATCAGATTCAAGGATATAGGATTCCGGACCGCTGAGATGCTTCAGAGAAAAATAATGGATGAAATGTAATGCAAATGAGAGAAGTTAATCCAAGAGAAAATGTTTATCTTGGTTAGTCATGAATTGTACAAGGCGGCGATAAGCCTCCGTCCTCAACGGACGGTGCGAATGAAAGCACGGCTGCCCAGCAAAACATTTTCAGAAACTTCTACCCACAAACTTGGCCAAGACCTCCATTTGTTGCGTCATATTTCAGAAGTTAGGAGGATAGGAGTGCCGCCAACATCGAACGGAACATCAGATCCTCCAATAAAAATTGACGTATTTTTATACTTTTTTATTAATCTCAAAATGGCTTCAGACGCGGAAACCTCACTTGAATGAGAGATATGTGCTTGAAAAATAACATTTGCAAAGTGTGGTCCAGACAGTCACTGTGCAGATGGTTTATCACCTAACCCGCGATGACAAAGAAGATAAAAACATAAGTGCCTTAGCAGACACGATTTCCGGTGTCGTCTAGCAAGGCACTTAAGAAACGGAAATCAACAGATTGTTCTGTTTTAAAATGTCACTCGTATCAGCTTCGGTTGTATAGCCACTTCAGCCACTGACGACAAGTTCCGATAAAGTGTTAGAAATAAAGAACTTCGAGTCACGTACCTTCTTCAAAATGGGTTACACGGAAGGTAAATGCATTAAAAAAGTGATAAGAAAGACGGAACGTGTCATGCTTGACTGCTTGCACCCTATTGTCATAAACTAAAGCTACATTCGTCTTCTTCTGTGAAACAGCTGGAGCGTCTGAAGCGTGAAAAGGCTGCTTGATGCTTCTAAGATAACTATCATACCTCTTTTCTGTAAGAAAATTATAATTGTAATTACATTGACAATATTTTCACACAGATCTCTTTTTAGAAGCTCGAGTTAGCCTCCCTTGATTCTCTCTTCGTGCAAAACATGCTAATACATTCCTCATTTAAGTTCTATTTGACCAAGTTGGCTGGCAAGCGTTAAAAGATGCTATCCCCAAGTCGAGACCTTGTCCTATCCGCTGAGAATGCCTTCGCTTTCCGCTTTAATTAAGAGAAAAGAAACTGCATGAGATTACCGGCCGGAAACACCAATAAGGCCTCATGGGTACTATTAGTATAACAGTTTGTGTTACAGTTTACTCGGTATAGGGTGCACAACGTGTCCGTTTGCCGGAGAGGGAAGGGTGGCGGGAATTGTCTGAATTTTCGATAGGGAGAGGGGACCGCTGACTTCGCTGTGTGCGTTAACATCCTCGAGCGAATATCGGCCGCACTCTCATGCGAGTGTCTGTGTGTCTGTGACCAGTCGACTGGTGGCAGACAACCTCCACTGTCTGATGCAGTGTCTGTGTTGCGGTTCATCTGCAACCGCCTTACGCAAGCTACCGACAGGGTCCTCTGTCCCACGTGTGTCGCAACTGTCTCAGTTGAATGGCACAAGGCCTAGTGTCTCAGCAATATTCCTTCCTAACTGTACCATGTGGGGGATGTGACCAGTAGCTTATGTTTTATACAAGCGTCTGTGTGTCAGTGCCTCATGTGAAACTGCCTCAAGCGAGTAACAGACAGTGTCCACTTATACAAGTGTCTGCGTGTCAGTGACCCATCTGTAACTGCCTCAAGCGAGTAGCGGACAGTGTCCACTGATCTGTCCACTGTCTCATGTTCATATCATCAAATTTGACCCAGGGTGTCACGAACTGCGCTGGCTGCTCCCACCTATGAAGAAAACGTAGCGGCGGTTAAAATGCTGCTGCAAGGGACAAACAAACTTTCTTAAAAAAACTCCCGCTCAAGTATCCAAGAAAGAAAGAACACTGGCAAAATTTGATTGTTGCTGATACTAGAAACAAAAGCTATCCATACCATGAGCTCACGATATCCTTGACAGAAATACAATCTGACAAAGCTTTGGTAGTTTTATTGAGCCCGTTCTGTACCAGCGGCATGATGTAGTCGAGTTGTGCGCGGTCCTGCTCAGTAACCTCTCGTCTCAAACCATTCAAATGCGCTACTATTCTCTCGCACGACCTGTCACCATCCACTTCACAAACTGCACCCTCACGTGACCGTACGAGGGATCTTGCGTCGTCAACTTTAGTAAGAAATTCATATCATCAGTTTGAAAATCACAACACTTCCACCGAAAATAAACTAAATCACTCTGTTACCTTTCTCTTTCAACTTCATGGTCGTTGACAGCAATTCTTCAGGGGCCTGAAAGACGGAAATGACACGATTTTCTAGCGTTACCCAAATAATCGCCATGTAGAGACAGACGATAGAGTACATAATACCCACTCTCTACATAAGAATATTGTTTTTCCTGCCCAGGCTGAATATTCTTCATTATTTTTCTGCCGATTTTAGGCTGAAAAGATTTTTGTGAATATTCTTAGATTATAGGAATACATACTGGTCTTATCGACAAAACGTAGACTTTATCTGTCCTATCGTAACGTTGACGGCGTTAAAGTAATTTTGGAGCCAGCCTGCAAGCAATAATTCTTGATATGACATACATAACTTCTTGCAGAAATGTTGTTAGTATCGAACATACTATTAGTGCTGCCGGTTTTGTTTGGCTAATTTTGTCGTTTAGAGAAACAAAAAAAATAAACGATTAAGTTAAAAACATAATTTTATTTAGCCTGCGTAGCAGTCTTTTCCGTTTCCTTTCAGGCAAGCGGGAGTCGCGCGAGGACTCGGGGACAGAGGTATTTAGGGACTTTGAAACAGCCCAACACTGAGGGAGAATCAATGAAACAGACGACCACTTGGACAAAACTGACAAAATGCGGTTAGACGTAAGGGGGGTGGGGGTTATGCCGGCTAGAATTTCCACCAGGGGAGGGGGGGGGGAAGAGCAGTGCTACGTGTTGCTTCACGCTATCGAATTTTAAAGGCGTTCAATCATGGTATTTTGAATTATTTTGGTCAAGTACAAAATTTCCTTTAAATTAATGGAAGCCTGAAAATAAAACCTGACTTAGGTAGAAATACACTTCACAGATAATAATAAACTAATAAGGAACATGGGTGAGTGAGGATGGAGAAGATTACCACGGATTACAAAGGAAGAACTTGAAAAATTCCGGCTACACTTTTCATTATGCGCAAGCCGTGACCTAACTGCTTTGAGCATTAGAATGGATGAATCTCAATGATACGGTTCTTAAGTACGCGACAGGCTTCACCTTTCCTTTACCTCATCTAAAAAATAACATAGCTTCGTTACCTTGTAGGTAGGGAAGTCCAGACTGTCTAATACGGCTCTCACTGTACCGCCTCCTGGACTTGTTGCAAGATTTTCTAAACGATTGATTGACAACTCGCTGATTGGAACTCTTCTTGTACTGAGGAGTGTAAACAAAACGTGATGACAGAAAAGGACTGTGAAAATTCGTCATTTTTCACTGGAGTGAGAGGTTGCAGGTTCAGCTGGTGGTGGGGGTGGGGAACAGAGATGACACAATACCCACTTTCGGTCACACGGTACAAAATCAGCCATGCTGGGACGCAAGTTACACAACGGGACTTGTTAAACAAAGCAACTCGAAACAGTCCATCTCGACCCTCTTTTGTTTTTATGTAAGGTTAATTTAAAAACACTAAAAAAACACGGCGATAAAAGCAACGAGAACAATGGCCTTGTACGTTAACAATCTTTGAACATTTCTTAGCCGTTGTCTACTAAACAACAACTTGAACTGACCAAGTTCTGCGTATTTTGGAGAAGGTGGGTCACGAATGCTAATTTCCCGTATTTTCTTTCGAAACTGATCACAGGCATCACACATTAGGTTTGATCACGCCTTATTGTTTTAGACCTATCTGGGCATTTCAAACATCTGGATAATTGTAAAATTCGCGGATAAAATATGAATCCAGTTTTTACAAGGTATTGTCCTTGGGGCCGCCGTCGTCA
>OMLO01000729.1_pt1 | contig 23038 bp, 20 predicted proteins | sample 1674811 | NCBI WGS metagenome assembly OMLO01 (sample SAMN06265003, study PRJEB25207) | coral metagenome | isolation source: Coral host | place: Mexico:La Bocana,Puerto Morelos, Mexico | collected 2008-11-13 | reverse complement strand
GTATTTCAAATTTGGCTTAAATACTACTGGTCTTAGCCAATCACATTTCAGAAATTTCTTAGTCTGTAGTATAAATATCCTAATATGGCTCTGAGGCATTTGGGTCAAAATTATAAATTTTGTAAGTTTGTTTTGACCCTACAACGAACACAACACCAAATATAGAAGTTTGTCCTTAAAGCCTCGGAGCCATGTTAGAATATTGATAAATCGGACGTGGCCTATTGTCTTTGGTCTCGTCCATACTTCGGCAGAGAAATTTAAAAACTCAGCGTAGTGTGCAAGGTAAACATTTGATGCGTTTTCAGAGTAAACCGTCCCATTTTCAAATTCTTTCAACGTAGTGCGGTCGGAGTTTCAGGTAACACTTGTTTTTATAAGCACGAGAAAGAGAAGAAGTATTTTGATAGTTGTAGTGAAATGATGCCACCATGACATATAAAGAAAAGACTTTCTTATTGTCTTACTGGCATTCTTCCTCCCACAGCTTGGATTTGTCGTTACAGCCCTGAAACTTTCCTTTGAAAAGTTGTACGCCCATTACAGCAAAGATAAACAAAAATAACGCCGTAATCATCAGGATATTGGCCACGTTCTTTACCGAGTACCACATGCAACGAAACACAGCCTGGAAGAAAACAAAAAACGCAAATTAAACACGCGAGACTAAGAAAAGTGAAGCATTGAAGATTACAAGGCGGTCGAATGGCTTCGTTGCCGACTTCATCGTTTACAAGACAAGGCATCATGCTGGACACGAATTGACTGCAAACATTCAAAGTGAGCCAAAGCCAAAAAAAGTGAACTACGACATACAAGAAAACAAAGATCTTGGCTTCATAACCATTCCCCTCTATTAACATAGTTCAGAACTACCTGAAATTGTGAATCTTGCACTTGAAACTGACTGGATTTAAAAACACTGCTTAGCTCACAACAAAGTCAGATTGGGCACTGTACATACCTGCAACTTCTTAATTTTGTGCACTCCTTTGAACGGTCTTAACACACGGAACACTCGGAGAGCTTTGATCACAGAGCGGCCATCTCCAGAAGTGTCCGTTTGTCTGAATAAAAAGCCAAAAATTATGACCATAGAGCGGTAAGTAATCACGTGTTCCTTGTGTTCTAACTATTGTTTTTTTTTTCAGCCAATCGGAAGCCTTCAACAAAGAATAAGCTTTTCCGCCCTTCTCTCCACTTTGAGAGCAGCGCATGCGATTTATCTCGGGTTTTAATTTTTTTTTATGGTACTTTTCCTTTTTGGTTTCACAGAGTTCATTTAAAATTATTTTCCAATTATTTTGACGAGTATTTAGCTGAACCTCTCAATTCACCACAGTCCTAAGATAAATTAAAGAAGATTATACTCACTCTAAAATGAGAGACGCCATGTTGAAAGACACCACGAGAGCATCAATGACGTTCCACCAATCACGGAAGTATGCGCCTTTATGAAGAATGATACCGACATCTACAATCTGAGGCCAGGAAAATAACAAAGTCAATACAGTCATTTACAACACGTGAAACAACTACTACTGCAACAATTCTCTCGTGAGAATATGCAGACCTCCGAAGGGTATTTCACGACAACAGTTAATGCAAGATTCGGGAAGCAAACAGAGTAAATTATGGGAAATTGGAAAATAGTTTGCGAATCTTTTCTCTCACCTTAATAATTACTTCAAGAGCAAATATCGCCGTGAACACATAGTCGAAGTACATCAGCACCTGCAAAACAAAATCCCAAACAAACCAAAAGTCAATCATTCTGTCGTGATTTTATTCTGTCGTGATTTTACACACGACAAAGATCTTTCATAGATTCCCAAACAAAGAAGCCAAAACCAAGAATTTTATCTCCTGAAAGATACCGCAAAAGCTGCTAGTGTGGATCTTTTAATGCTGAGCACCCTAGTAGGAGGTTCCAAAACCGCGTTTTAACCTCAAAAGGACACTATTCCGTCCTTCCTATATGGGAGTCCCTCATAGGGTAGATGTGTCAATAGGCACAGGAAGCAAAACACTCCGGATTTTTCTAAAGCGTGAAGTTTAATACTACGTGGAGACGTAGAAACAGTTCGAATTCTACTAAAGCAATCTCGATTACTACGAGGTTATTTCTCTGACCTAGAAATCTTGAGCTTACAATCTAACTGTTTTAAAGATTAGACTTGACCTTGTTCCGGTTTGAATCATCGTCTACCGGATCTTCAATGGCGATGGAGATGCTGCTTAGTATGATGATAACCAGCATAAAATTGTCAAAATGTCGTAAATTCACGATACGGTGACACAGACGTCTAAATCTGCAAAAAAACATACAACAATTCAAGCCGGGTTTACACCTGGTTTACAGTCTGTTTCAAACTCAAGAGATACGCATCGCATTGGTGAAATAAGCACAGGCACAAGCACAAGAAAAAGAGAAGTTTTTTTTTTTGTTGTTTTTTTGTTTTTTTTTTGTGTGTGTGTGTGTGTTTGCGCTTATGCTTATTGAACTAGTGCTATACTAATCTCGCAAGTGTGAATCAGGCTTAAGGGGTGGACCATTTAAACATTTGAGGGGAGATGAATTTGAAAACATGGAATATGGAAAGTTTACTTCAGGTTAAAATAGGGAGACTCCTTGCTCTGTTCCCTGATCTGGCTCAATAAAAGTATGCAGTGTCGTCAGGTCAACGTACAAGATTGAAATGTACTGGAAACATCTTAAGTGGATTTCTGTTCACCAAATTTAGGTCAATTGGTCAAGCCTTAAGTCACATGTCACAAATCGTATGTTCTCACCTGTTCTCTGGGCCAAATATGAACAAGGTTTTGGTTTTAATTATGGGCTTCTTGTTACGAGAAGGCCGCCGACGTTTGCCAAACCGTCCACCATTCTTCAGCATCTTCATAAAATTCCTGCGAGATACTGGCTGGTCATCTTCATCTGCAAAAAGACAAACGACAAGGAATAACTGTACAGTCTGGTATCAAATCACCTAACCACTAATGCAAAAAATAACTGACAGCAATGTGCGTCTACAACAAACAAGACTTTTTGTGATGTAACGAAAAAACCTCTGCATAGCGTTACTTTCTGGGATGATAGTTATACTGGGAGGGGCGGTTGGCTAATGGTTAGCGCGCTGTCTTCAGGATTGAGCGGCCCTGGCTGGCGACAAAGTGCAGGACACTTTATTCTCACTGTGCCTCTCCCCACCTAAGGGTGTGCATGTGTACCGGCGAAATTAATGTTCGGGGTAACCCAGCGATGGACTAGCTCTCCATCAAGGGGGGAGAAGAAATACTCCCAGTCACTTCATGCTACTGAAATCAGGATATGCCTCGGCTGCATGAGCCACAGGTCTGCCGCAGTTTTCTCTTACGTTACGCACACACCTTCATCGTCCTCTTCCCTTTCGGTGTCTCCATTAGCCTCATTCTTTCCTCTCCTCATCCTTCTAATCCGTCGTCTTTTATCACCTCCCTCGCTTCGTGTCCCAGAGGGTTCCCCGGATTCTGCTAATTCCGTGCCGTTTCTCTCCTCTGCCTTCTCGTACATACTTGCTTCTCGAATGTATGATTTGATCTTTTTTCTCAATGACTACACACGGAAAATAAAAACACACCAAGATTAGTTGCTAAGTTTCGACTGGTTTAGCACTTCTAAATATCAACAAGTATTGTCTGCTAGTTTTACCTAAATATTTGTATTTTGATGCTCCTAAGCCTTCCTTAGTTAAATGACGAATTGACCGACTGACCGACTGACTGACTGACTTACTAACTGACTGACTGACTGACTGACTTACTAACTGACTGACTGACTGACTTACTAACTGACTGACTGACTGACTTACTAACTGACTGACTAACTGACTTACTAACTGACTGACTGACTGACTTGCTAACTGACTGACTAACTGACTGCTCTACTACTTGACTGACTGACTGACTCACTGACTTACTAACTGACTGACTCACTGACTCACTAACTGACTGACTCACTGACTTACTAACTGATTGACTGACTGACTGACTGATTGACTTACTAACTGACTGACTTACTAACTGACTAACTGATTGACGTACTAACTGACTGACTAACTTACTGACTGACTGACTAACTAACTAACTGACTGATGTACTCACTGACTGACTTACTAACTGACTGACTGACTTACTAACTGTCTGACTGACTGACTGACTTTCTAACTGACTGACCGACTGACTTACTAACTGGCTGACTAACTGACTGAATGACTTACTGACTGATTGACTGACTGACTGACTGACTTACTAACTGTCTGACTTACTAACCGACTGACTGACTGACTTACTAACTGACTGACTTACTAACTGACTGACTGACTGACGTATTAACTGACTGACTAACTTACTGACTGACTGACTGACTGACTTACTAACTGTCTGACTTACTGACTGACTGACTGACTGACTGACTGACTTACTAACTGACTGACTGACTGACTGACTGACTAACTGACTGACTAACTGACGGACTAACTGACGTACGGGTCACCCTCATTAAATAAAGTCTTCACTTCACTTCACTAACTGACTGGCTGATAGACAGACAGACAGACTGACTGATTGACAGACTACCAGACGGACAGTCTAACAATCAGACAGACTGGCAGACTGAAAATCGATCTGCCCCTTGTTAATTTCTCCTTAGGAGATCAGCTCATTATCAAACCCACAGTTCACGAGAATTTAAGTAAATGATTCTTCTACAAGAATTTTATAACATGGCTAGCAAAGCCGCGCTATCAAACGTAGCGATTGTTCATCATAATTGCCCGCCTATGACTCTCCCTAGAGAAATAAATTTTTATTTTTCTTTCGAGTATTCGTCGTTGTACATTTATGGCTATTCAAGTTCTCATACCGTTCTCATAGTTTCAACGCTTGACGAACCATGCACCAATAATTTCTAGATCTTCTCTTAGTTTTCTTTTTTTCTTAAAATTCGCTACCACTATTCGAATACTCACTGATGACATCGGGACACCTGTTTCCCCATTCTCCATGGTCGTGCTGTAATTAAGACAAAATACCAGACTTATTTTCAGCTAATAACAGTACGGAACAAAGGATTGCTCAACGAGTATATTAGAAAATTCTTTGGATGTTAGTATTTACCTAGTCCGAGAGGCTGGAGTGTAACAAAAACAAAAAAAAACAAAACAAAGAAAACAAAGAAAGACGTCGCTCTTCAAAGAAACAAACAATTTCAGTAAAATGACGTTTTTCAACCATTAAGACTAGCGTTTTTCGTAAAACGTTTTTTTTCTCGATGCTATGAACGTTATATTTTCTTTAGAACTGAAATACCAGGTTAGATGAATAACACGATCTCTTTATAAGCGACTAACTTGTATTTAAGGACTTCGTTACCTTCGACTAGCGGCCACACACGTCACAACCGCTAATAAAATAATAGAATAAAAAGATCCTGGATACCAAGATGTGCGAAAAATTTGGCGTAGCCAGCCTTGTGAAACGCTACGAAGTCACATACAGTAATTAAACTAACCAAGTGGTATTGGGCGGATCCCCAGCTGAAGACGACGTGTGCCCATTCCTCTTGCGTACAAAGTGATTGATAGCCATTACCACGGGCAGTTTGGCGCCAGCTTTACCCCAGCCCTTTCCTTTATGAGTGTACCTTTGTTTGTTTCGAGCACGATTTAGTTCCCTCTCTCGTTTTTCGTTCTCCTCGTCCTCTGTTAAGATCTGAGCGTTTGCCAAGTTGTCGACGGCGATGGCTAAGAACACATTAAGCAGCGTGTCTGTTTAATGGTTAAGGAAATATTTCATTCTCACGGGGTTTAATAGAATCACTGAACGCCGACTAACAGTTGACTAACATGTAGCCAGCAACGAATCTTTGCGCAATTTGTCCCAAATTTGATAACAAACATGGACAGAAATCGATCGAACTTTTGAAAATCTTACGAATGGATTCTCGACTACGCAATTACAACCAAGGAAAGCAATCGGACCGCAAATATCGTAACGTGTTAGTTAACCTCTGATAAATAGGCCAATTTCGATAAATTAAAATTCTTTTACATTTTTTTAAACTAAAATTTCTTTTGTTTTATTTCTCTTAGACTCGGACGTGAGTTAGAATTTTAATATATCTTTTGGCGAGCTTGATTGTCGAAATCACACTTCAAAGTTCCAAACTGTTCTAAACATCCGTAGCTTAACAAGGTTAGCAACATTTAGTATTACTACCCCTCTTGCCTGGGATGCTCCCCCCGGACCTAAAGCCGGTACCAATGTAAAATCCTTGGTCAAGTGAAGCACTGTAACAGTAACATGCCAGCACAACCAGACAACATAAGAACTCTGGACAACGCTCGAACCTAGATCTCTAGGTCCGGAGCCTACTGCACTACCACTGGGCCACGGCACCTGCTGCTATAATAAAAACCCAAAAGAGGTGCAAACTTTTACCATCCCATTCAAAAGCTCAGTTGAAATTATTTGTTGAGCTGAGCGAATGGTTTCAAGGATACAGTTTCCTAAGATAACGAGAAGTACAAAATACAAGCTTGCTAAGATTCCTTCTGCTTTGTGTGGTCCACCAAGTGCCATCACGCCACTGTACATGACAGAATTCCAATCTTCTCCAGTAAGTATCTTTTGAGGACAAAACAGAGTTAGAGGTTATGTAAAGAACCAAGATGTTCTGCGAGTATACAATTGCTCTTGAAATTTCTTGCACAGTTTTGCAGAAAATGTGTGGGAAAATTTATAAACTGAATGAACAAGTAAATTAATTAATAATCAATATTAGTTATAAATTAACCAATACCAACCTGAAAGACAGCCAACATGGCGTTTTGGAAATTATCAAAGTTGGTTTGGGGTTGTTCGGTAAACCTGGGTGAAATTAAATGAGCTTGGTTAATTTTAAGTCTTAAAACTTCATTTAAACTGAAAAATACGTTTTCTAAGTAACTAGGACTCACACTCGGCTGTCTACAAAATTCTACGTTTAAGCGAAAGGAAGTGTCTTTAATGTTTGAAAAGATATAAAATAGCGAGTGAGGTCTGGAATCTAGGCTGGAAATTGAAGAATACTGCAGGCAGAGAAATGCCACTCACGGCTAATGCGAGGAGATACAGTCAAGGGAGCTACAAAAAATCAACTTACTTGCCACCAAAAATCTGCATGCCAAGGAGAGCAGCAATCAGGATAAACAAGAATAACAAGAAAATCAGGCTCACGATAGACTTTATGCTGCTCACGAGAGAAGTAGCGAGGTTCCTTAGCGACCGCCAGTGTCTGTGACAAGATAACAAGTAATCAGAAAGGAAACTTGATATCTCCATAAAATTCAGATAAAGGGGGCCTAAGAAATTGCGACAGAGTGCAGGCTACCCTCTTCCCCCGAAAAAAACCGAAAGAAAATTTCGCTTTCAAGGCGTTTGGTCAATTTTCTTCGACAATACAAAGAAAATGGGTAACGTGGCCCCTCGGCCCCTCTCCCTAAATCTGCCCCTGTTTGTCGCGTATCAGAACTACAACAATAGGCCATTTTACAGTTGTGTGCTAGGAGACCTGGCATTTGAATGACAGCGAGGCTAGAGGTGACCTTGTTTTGATACAGACCTCACTCCTTTTGTCATGTAAATCAAGTTGTTCTAATGCTAATTAGGTGTATTTACATGACAAATGCAGAGAGGTCTGTATCAAAGCAAGGTCACCTTTAGCCTCGCTACCATTCAAAGGCCAGGTCTCCTAGCACACAACTGTGAAATGGCCTATTGTGATTCACAGGGTTGCCAAAAGCTTACCTCGTGACTTTGAAGACTCTAAGAAGACGAAGACATCTGAGTACACTAATGCCAAGTTTAATATGGACAACTAGATCAAGTATAAGGTCCAAAATTCCTGAACACACAACCTATTGAGAGCAACCAGTAAAAAAAAGGCTTTGCTATTTGATCAACTGAATTTTTGCTGATTCTAAAGTGGCATGCATAAAGGAATAACTCACAGCGCAGTCAAAACAGTTAAAACTGGAATTGAAGTAAACATGAAATCCAAGGCCATAGATTTTAAGAACCATCTCCACGAAGAAGAACGTTAAAAACACAATTTCCGCGTATCCTGAAAGAAAAAAAAGATCATGATCATCTTCCTAACCAACGATAGAAAACGGTGCAAAAAGTCAAAGTGCCGACTATTTGAACAAGAACCGCATTTGTACATTGAGGCCGAGGTGTTCAGCCTGCAAATTATTTGTCGCATTCGATGGCCAGTGGGCACATTTGGTGGATCAGTCAACTAAGGTACCATTTTGGCGCGCTAGCTTCGCGCATCTCTAAAGAGCTTCTTTTATATAGCCGCAGTAAGACTGTGTCTGAACAAACAAACTCTACAACTTACGCTGAAATTCAGTAAGCCACGGGGGTTGCTTGTAATACTCCACGGCCAGCACAATGGTGTTTAAGAACACGCAAACCAGCACGGTCCAGTAAAATGCTTGTGTCTTGACCATGCGACCAACCTTTATGGAAAATCTGTGCTGCCACTGAATGAACCGCTGGAGCGCGCCCACTCTAAATTCAAAAACAGGCGCACAATGTATGTGAGTGCATGCAAAGAGCTGAGTTGGAGGACAACAATGGCTGACAGTATAATGTACATTCCAAATGATACATTTGACCAATCACCATAAGTATAAATGACGCAATGAGCGAATCTGAACTAGCAATAAAAGCTTAAAAACCGTTTCCCAAAGCAGAAAAACGTGTGTAATGTCAACATTATTATACTCCTATACTGGCTAAAGCTTGTTGTCTGATTCACCCAGACTGAGCAATGTTTCTGGCACTGGATGTTTTGGAATCGTTTGACTACACAGCCTTCAATTGGCCAACGAATTCCAATACAGCTATCCCCCAATCACGCAAACGATCCCATGCTACCAAGCGCCGAAACTTGTATCCGGGTTCCTCATAGTTTCCTGGGTTGTGAGCCTGAGCTAGAACCCAGCTTACCTCTCTGGCATATTGACTCGGTAACAGTTTCCCTCTCTTCTCGCAACAACTCTTCCAGGATTACTGACCATGTCATTGGTAACGAGCTGTGATTGTGAGTCGTTCAAGCTGAGATGTTTTGATCTACTGTAGTTTTGATCCGCCGCCGTTTCCGCTGCAACGAAAATACAGACAACTCTCTGTAAGAGGTCACGACTGTAAGGTCGATACTTCCCTAAGCTGGCTGGTCCAGGCTAAATTTACAAGTTCTAATTGCACTAAAGTAGACAGCTACAGCTGGTACCGGGAGTGTCTGCCTGAAAGAGAGTGCGCTATAAACTAAATGAACAGGATATCGACAATTCCTCAGTCGGTATCCTCAAAGTACTTTCCTTTTAAAAAAAAACGAAGTAAAATGGTTTCGTTGTCATGGATGCGAACTTCAAGTTCTCATTGTTATGTTACACATGGCTTTAAGCATTCCAGTTACATGTTACTAATAAACGAAGGCAACTGTAAAAACTCGACGAAATGAAAAACATCGTCCAGTAGTAGTCTTGAACAAAGTTATTCACTTCTAAAAAAAGTACTGTGCTTCGTCGGCGGACAAGTAACAAACCTTACAAATAATTACTCAAATTGAAGTTGGTAAATTAACCGTTGTAGTTATATGGACATGGGCAGCTGACTTTTCCAGTTTTTAAGGCCCTTCGTCAAAACCATAGATCCTTTTCATAAATGACTGCTTATTATAAATTCTTTTGCAAGTATTGAAATTACGTCCTTACTTACTTCCTTCCTTGCCTTACTTATCTCGTTTTTCAATTGATAATGCAAAAGACATTTTAAATGCTAATTTAAATGCCGACAAAATAATTTTCAAATTGGCAACCATTTATGATAAGGGTCTACAGGAATTGTTGTAATATAGCCGAGTCTCACCAGCCTTGGCTATCCACGACATGTAAGCGTCCACCTGACGGTTTAACTGCTGCTGTCTACGAACTTTAAAGAACTTACGCCGAGTATCCACACGTTCCCTCTCCTTTGCAAACTCGCTGGTGACAAAAAACACAAAGGTCACTCCCTGCCTTTGTACCCTCACGAACAGTTTCAAACTTCAGGGCAGGGTTGTTCAAAGCTGGCCCAGGATAAGGAAGAATTTTTGATCTGAGGTTTGCCGTAACTTTGCGGTGAGGTTTTCTGTTTTAATTATTTGTCCTTTAGGTTTGAGCTTGGGTAATCTATAACTAAGCAAAACATAAGCAGTAGAAAACATTTTTAAAAGGAAAATTTATTCTTCGGTTAACTTTTAATACTGGGTTGGCGATAACCGGCTTCGGAACTACCCGCCCCAGGTTTCCATAGACTGACAGCGCTATCGGCTATCTTGGAGTTCACGAACCGTTGGTTCTTTTTTTTTACTTTTAGCATTTCTTTTTAGGTCGCACATTAAAGCGCTTCGTACATTGAAAACTAATTGTTTCACCCGTGATATCTGTCGGCGTGCCCTCAATGTTCGTAATTGGCGTGTTAACTGGGCAGCAATAAAATACGTTCTAAACACTCACCCGCTCAAAACCCCAAGAACAAGGTTAAGGACGAAAAACGAACCAATTACGATAAGCGAAACATAATAACAGGCGTACAGATAACCCTCTTCATCCATTGCATCAAATGTCTGTGGAAAAAAGAGATAAACATAGACGTTATCGTTCTTAATCATAAAAATTACAATTTCCTCGGTTGTGATTGGTTTTAAAAAAGCCCTATTTTCCACTAATTCACTTGTTAAGTTGTTATCGGACAGTTTGTTACCGGACAGCTTGTTATCGGGCAGTTCAATAAGCCAATCACATTCAAAATTGTAGTTTGAATCAACCAATCACATTTTAAGTTATAGTTTAAATCAATCAATCACAACCTTGGTTTCAATCACCGTAGAATTAAAGTAAAAACTCTTAATGTAAATTTTCCTTTTTCATACCTTGGTATTCTTCTTTTCCCGAAAATTGTAATTTTTATGATTAATTGGTAATAAGACTTCGTGTCGTCCAATTCGGTCTGTAATCATACTCGTGATAAACAGTCGTATGATTACAGACCGAATTGGACTCCACTCAGTCCTATTACCATTACTTATCGCCACACATTTAGCCTTTCGATTCGTTGTGAAGATAAATCAAAAGCCATTTTTTTTGCAACGGCATTAATATTCTGTCGCAGATAGTTAAACTGAATATTTGATAAGACAGTGTATAAATCACTCTTTTTTAAGTGTCGAAGTGTTTAGCCCTATTGCACTAATTGAGACCACTGCAACAAGCAAACAAATATCTAAATTAAACAGAACTTTGTTAAATTCTCAACTGACGGGAGGCTGACCAGTTAGCTATTTACAAAGCGTGGAGAAATTGAATTTGGAACCACCAAACACATTGCCTGGGAAGAGGATTGGAACTCAAATTACAAAGCCAGCGTCCTAACCTCTAGGCCACGCCGCTTCCTGCTTGCGAAATCAATTTTGAAAAAATTAAAAGAAATTGTGAATTTGTTTCCAACATTGTCAAATCTACTCGCACACAACATACTCGATAATGATCCGTTTCTAACCGTAATCGAACTTATTTTGATTTGTTCGATTATAGGTTCTTCGTTCGAATACGTTTGATAATTAAACAGACTATGCCAAGACTGCATCTTTCAAACGACAAGAAAATGGCCCTGAACAGGCCATGGAATGCTGTAATGCAGAGCCAATAAAGAATAATCTTCTATTCACGTTGTTGTTGTACCTTGTACATTATCGATGTCCATCCCTCCATTGTAATACACTGAAAAACTGTTAACATTGCAAGCGCAATATTATCAAATGTCGTGATGCCATCGTTTGGGCCTATCCAATATTCTCTACAAGTATAATAAGGCGGACACTCTCTGCCACGAAAAATTCTCCTAACTCCAGGAAAGGGCCCTGCATCACATGGCTTAGTATTCGTCTCTTTTATTCCTGCAAGAGCAAAACAAGAAACAAGGTAGACATGACGTCACTCAATTACTGAAAGAAAACGATGTAAGGATGCAGTTTTGCTGACTTAAACCGCCTGCCTTCCGCTTGTTACTCCCAAATATTTCTCTTAAAATAGGTTTCTCCATAATTTTTTAAACAGCTTTATACATACCTATTTAGTCAGTACAAAGTATACAAAGAAACTGCTCGGCTGCATCACAGAGAAACTGAAACCTTAGGTATATATATGACTCGTTCCCAATCGTCCGTTGAATGGGTGAAAGTCGAGGGAGTGTGGATGAATCTCGGAAACACGGAGGGAACCCATGAGACCCCTTGATCTTACGCTTTCCTCGTTAATATTCAATGCGCCTCTCAAGAGACTATTGGGGACGAGTCAAGCTATTTATTACGTTGATAAAAGTGGATTAACTCCTGAAGTGAGTTTCTGTAGATGAAGTTTTGAGCGTTAGCCCTTCGTCAGAGCTAAGTCAGCATCACAGCATCACTACAGTGATTAATTGTGGGGCGCATCTACAGGGGAGGGGAGCGTTCGGTCGAACCCCTGACCACAGAATGCCGGAATCCCATTTCAAAGGACCTCCTCCAGGGGCGGATGACTCTTAACCCCCCCTCCACACCCCCCTCCTACAGGAAGCCGCGGTCCGTATCTCGACCCCCATGTATCCGCCCTAGGATCTATTTATTTCAAGTTGCTAAAAAGCTAACTATTAACTTTTTGATTTAATTACGTTTGCATAAAATGAAGAATATGATGCGTTTTCAGCTTCATAGAAGCAGAGAACAATGTTTCCAACTCACAAAAGCCGATAACAGTGGCTACATCTCCACAAAGGTCGAGAACAATATCTCTTAAGTCATAACTCTTAAAAAAATAGAGCCAGAAAGACTGATCACAAAAATCCACTCACCTGTTTCATTGTGAAAGCAGGTCGTGTGAAATTTATCTTTGAGAAAGTCTAAACCTATTATTGCATAAATAAGAATGCAAAACAAGACCAGAAGCAAGATTTGGAGTAGAGGCACCATAGCCCGAACAATAGATTTCATCACAACTTGAAGACCTAAAATAGAAAAAAAAAACAGCCAATAATTAACGCCTATTTTACTTGACAACTACACAAACAAAGAGCTGAAATGATGAATTTCACTGGCTCTGCAAGGTTCCTTCAGTAAATAGCGACCTTCTATACAACATGCTCGTATATCTCGTTTACAGCGTTTGTGTGTCGATTTATGGAATACGTTTGGGGGTGATCTTATTCGCAGCCGAATTTGGGTAAAAACGGACAACAAAACCGTGACATCCACATTAAATGCTCATTAGCTGCTGTTTAACGCGACTGGGATATTCCTCATCGCGTCAGAGTGACATGCCTCTCAACCTAGCTTGTTTCTCCGTGTAAAATTGCGCAGACGCGACGACGGAATTAAGAGCTTTGTACTGATAGTTAAACACTTACTTGGAACACCAGAAATGAGTTTAAGAGGTCGTAACACTCGCACTGCCCTTAGTGCTTTCACATCCAAGCTGCCGCCCGGCAGTATTCTGTTGACTTCTGGAATACTTATGATACTACAGGATAAGAGTGACAACAATACACCGGTATTATTAACAACTGGATCATTAGATCATGCAAAACAAGAGTTTCCATTGGCTTAGCCATTACGGTGTAATTTTTTGAAAAGTTTTTATATTTTTCATTTTATTTTTTATTTCCTATATTATGGAGGCGTTCAAAATAGAGCAATTTGTACATTCGCTTGTCGGATAGGAGATAATGATGGCCAACGAGGTTCTTTATCATCTCATATTTAACGCGGGCTCGTTAAATATTTGTTAATTGATATGTCTACCACAAGTTTAAGCAAGCATCACTGAACACAATCGATCCCCAGGAATAATCCGGCTAGACTTCTCTAGGTTTTGTTTCAGCTTAAGCGATTCTTGGTGTTTAATCGTCGTTAATATGAAAAACAAACTAAACCGGACGGGTCAAGAAAATTGCATGATTTTCAAAACATTTTTAAGTTTACATTTTCTCTTAATGTGCCGATTTAAGTGACTTTACGAAAGACGACTTATCTAAGCTTTTGGCATGTTCTTTAAAAACAACCTTAAACGAGAACTCTTTTCACTGGCCATACTCTTTTCACTGGCCATACAGTGGACTTCAAGGAGGAAAGGAACAGAAATGAAACTGAAAATGAAACTGTTTGAATTTGTCGCTGTCAGTAGTGAGAATAAAAGCGTGACGTTAAGAGAACAGCTGCTCGACGGAATGCAGATTAAATATGGAGTGCTGAGGAACAAAAAGAAGTCTCTGTCTAACATTTCAAAGGAACGCTCAATGACTCAACCTTTGAAAAGTGCCGCCCTTATTTCCATTATTCAGCATGCTTGACCAACTTGCATAAGCTCTTAATGAAGCTGTAAAAAGATTTGGTGCCCACACGACAAATCAAACTTTCATTAAATCATAGAAAGCCGGGGGTTGGCAGAACCAGATCAGTGGAATCAGCCGCAAGTGATGAAACAAGCGCGTGGGATCAAACTCGTCACGTGCAACTCTAGAAAAACTCAAAAGCTCTCGGACAACCATACTCACTCGGCACGTTCACAGTAACGGTGTTTGCATCTTGAAGACTGTATTGCAAAAGTTTAGCACATGTTTGCCAGTCTTGTTTTAGGCTTGTGATTTAGTGTACTTATTATTTTCGTATTTTATCAATGGGCCGCTACAATCTCAGTGATTGGTTATCATATTTTTAGCGATTTCTTAGCTCGGTATAAGCACTAGTTTCGGCCCATTTTTCAGCCAAAAAATTGTAAGTTTCAGCTTTCCTTTTAACCTCACCCGGGGCATCTACGACTTATGCGTCACAAGGAGATAAGCCAGATATATTCAGGGAAAACAAACATGAAAACCCACACTCCGTTATCACAAGATTCTGTGTGCTTCAACATATATTATGAAGAAGCCACTGGCTCCCAAGGGTAATTTAACGTTACTAACATAATGTATTATGCCTTCTTAAGGTAAAGTGACTGAATCAAAATAACGTTAATACATATTTCCAGCTTCAAGTTTCCGTTGACGAAGACAACGGAACGAGCCAACCTAATCGTGCGACTTTAAACGCCTTGACATGAATTAATTGTGTCCTAACTAGCCATTTACCGACAGGTTTTTGCTGCCAGGTCAGTATGAAAACACTCATTTTCTTGTTTTGCCCATGGGTTGTGAGTCTTACACAACTATGAAATGAACCACTAGTGTAATAAAATAAAAAGCAAACAATAATGTGAACAGACAACAGAAGAGACAAATACCGTGCCCTTAATAGTATGGATGGATGTTTCGAGATATTTTAATAATTGAAACTTAGCTTCTGAATTTGAAAATTGGGAACCATGACATGCAACCAGATGTGTAGTTAAAACTTCTTTTCCATGCATGGAAAACTACAAAAATACGTTAGCAGCAAATGTCAAGATAGATTGAACGATATTAGTCTACCTAACAATGGGTTTTAACGTTCGGGCCACGCTTTCGCTCAGTGTGCTATTTCGGCAGCCTCGATAGCCATTTTCACTATGTTTATCATAAACACTCTCTTGTCGTTCATGTAATGTCTTTTTTCTATCGATGAATGAAGCCATCGAACACCAACTTCAGACGCGAAACACGTTTGAAAGCAAAGGCTTTAGCACTTATTCAAACATAGCTATTTGCTGTGAAAACCTGCTGAATCATGTTGAATTTTATAGCATAGCATTAACGGCAAATTCTATTATGGTACCTTATGGTATCTGAACTATACTTGAAAGGCATTAAAAAGCGTGGGCTGCCCGAACCTGAGGTCCTTTTTGTTGAAAACCTGCGGTAGCTTACTAGCATAAAACAACCTCCAAATCAGTCACGTTTAATACGAGCAGAGGTCTCTTTAGTGACATGTAGGAGCGTTTCATCGTCGTACTAAAATATTCAAACTGAATCTGTGAGCAAAATGTTCAGCTTTAGTCAATACTGGAAATTATACCACATGTCAAAGATTGGATCGAGAAGAAGACAGTACAATATTGAATTGAATGCGTTCGTAAACGTTAACACACATGTATATGAATAAATAAATTATTTTTTGCATTTCGCGTCACTTCGTTCATGTTTTCGTAGAAAGCGATCGCTAGTAACAACACATGGATCATCGAGAAATGAAGTAGAAACACGAAATATTACGTTCTCTCGTGATTCTTTCTTGTGTCTGATCGTTACACACTGACGAACAAAAAGTCACACAAAAACATAAAGTGCTGGTGTTTAAAAATTTATCATAAGTCCCCATGATGAAGCCATAATGAAAACACAACAAAAGGCCAACGATACAACTGATCGATTTGAACGACACTATATATACCAAACCACTAATGTCTAAGGAGAAATACTGATCCGATCCGTCGAAAACGTTTTCAATGATTTGCAACTGCGCTAATGCTACGACATTTGACACAGTTTGCATGCAGCTGTTACACCACTGTTTTAGCAAAATTTATGTTGGATCTGGTAATGTCAAAACGGGATCAGGAACTGCGACGCCATTTTCACAAAAACATTAAATCGCTCGATATCTAGCTCTGCAAAACGTTATCATTCTGTCAGTTTTTATACCGCCCGAGCGACAATTCCTTCGCAGAAGGTCGAAAGAGCCTCGCCAATCAAACTTCAAATTTGATCCGTCTGAAGGAGTTCAAATTCGGCTCGAATCGAAACAACTTCCGCGAGACAAAATATGTTTGTCCCTACAGAACAAAACAAGCTGCGTATATTTTGAGGGTAACGTTTTGAATTCACTTTCATCCGAAGAAAAACGATATTGTTATCACGAGGAATACAATTTAGATGTTTTGCTGGAGATTTTAATTAACAACAGTACGGAGAAAGAGAAATTCCGAGCAATTTACACTGGAAAAAAATTACGCCGTAATCATGCACTCGTCGCTGGAGCTGTGCGCGTGCGTCAGAGAAACTTTAAGTTACGATTCAGCATGATTACATGGCTGTTATTACTAGCAACGTCGAAAGCCTGTTGAAAGAGCAACTCGAAACGAAATGCCTTATTAAAGGAGAAAAAATTTCTTCATACGGACGGATATTCACCTTTAAATTTTCAGCAATAAATCTTAAGCAAAAAGGTTCATGGATTGAAAAAATTATGGCTAAATAAATAACAAAAACAAACACCTTTCAAAGTTTCGTTTAACGCCACACACAAGTGAAAAGTGCGAGCGTATAAGGCGAATAACTAGCCATATGTTGAGAGATAACTTACCCAACCACAACAACGACGAAGTCCAAAATATTCCAGCCATTTCTAAGATAGGAACCCGGGTGAAGCACAAAGCCAAAGGCCATTATCTTTAACAGTGCCTCGACACAAAAGATCCCCACAAAATAGTACTCGGCGTCCTCCTACAGCAAAACAGAAAAGACAGCAGTGTTAAACAGACTGCTCGATGCTCGGAAGCCCCACGCTTCCAAAAGAAAGGTGAAATAATTAGACATTGTCGTTTTCTCGCTGCCACACTCACCAGTTGCTGGGCCATGTCTGTACGATCATTTTTTGGAAGTGGAGTGTTTAAGGCTAGCACGATACAGTTCGCTCCGATAGCAAGCAAAATAAAATATTCAAATACTGTTAGGTAGGTTAAGGATCACATAGAGCTCACTTCTAGAGATTAACAGCCTACGGCTTAACTGCAGCCAGATATATTATATCTATATACAATAAAACACAAGACTATTTAATACGAGCTATCGAGCCCCTTTAGGCTCACTTTATGGGGATCACCTCAAAGAATACAACGTATAAATACTTAACCCTGCTAGTTATAAACAGCATAAATCGTAAAAAAAGGATATTTCGACACCACGATGGATTTCGATAGTTCACGGATCGGATTTGTCTCTGACAAGCAAAACAGGGCATGTGTGGGACTTCTCGCTTCTTGAAGAAATTGACTTCCATACAAAGACATGGAGCGCGCCTTTTGGGACAAATACGACAACCTTTCATTATCTGCCGCGTTTGGCATTTCCAGGGACGAGTCGCCTGCCTTCTTTGCTGGTGTTGCTGCATCGTTATCCTTATCCATCCCTGTAGAAAGCACCAGATATTACCTCAAGATTGCCTGTCCGCATTTCAAAATGGTGAACGGTGAAAAACTTTGAATGGGCGAACGAAAACCTCGCGGAGCACAACCGGTCTCAATAACCGATGTTAAGAAAACGGCATAACGTTGCCTCAGCTAGTGTGGCTTCTAGCAATCCCACATCGTACAGACCCAAATAAACGAGCGCATAAATTGACAAGGTGATCGTTACTTCTGATGACTCACTACCAAACAAGCTCATCAGCGAACAGCCAATGATGTCAAAGCGACAGTTTTTTTTCTTTTCCTCCCCTTTCAAACGGACGTCGCTAGCGGTAACCAGCTAGTTCAGAAATTATGGTCCATGGCCTCGACTTCTCATAACAAAAAGTACCGTGGCGAACTACGCATATTAATCAGTTGATAATACACCTGCTACAAGCAAGAAAGGCTTCACTGGCTATTCATATTTAAATTCGCTTCTTCCCATTATTATAATAAGACATGAACCTGACAATCTGCCACCTCAGGGCCTAACTCGTGTTTTAACTCCAAAGAAATCAACCATCATTCAAACGAAACCTGCGTTATACAGCGACTTTCCAACTAGGTAATTTAGATTTTTACGCCAATGGAAATCTCCTTGAAAGTCAGTGAGGAACTTTTCGGCCATTTTGCCGCGGTGAGCGCTGTCGTTTATTATTCGACGCGAATTTCAAAGGAAAGAAAGGCGATGGATATGAAAACTCGTTTTTCCGTCGTCGCGGGTGAACATTGTGCAACATCTGTTCACAGAGCGACATTTTGCAGGCATAATTCCTGCTCTAGTCGTCTAATCTCCAAAGAATTGTACAGGGCTTTATTTTTAAGTGAGAAATGGACAACTTAAAGCTTACAATCGTTTCATTAACTAATACGAAAGGTCAAATAGCAACAAAGCAATCACGAGATGCAAACGTGTGCAGTCTGCAAGTGGCAAAACTTAGCCACTTACTCAGTTCTGGTATCTCGACGAGTTCCGATTGCGTAGGAAGTTGTTAGTTGGTTTATTCGATTTATTCTGCGTTTTCTAAGAAACGTGCTCGACTCTATTTGAACCCATGACGAAAAATAAGCTCACAACACGAAGTTGCGCGAATAAAACTCCGCAGTACGCGTTTTATCGCAAACCTTGCCTCACCAAACATTTATGGGTATTGTTGTTGCTACAGACTTGAAAACGCAAATTAGCTTTTGATTGGGGCGCGATATTATTCAACAGAATCCCCGAAGAGATTCATGACACTAATAAACTAATCTATTTTGCAAGATACGAGCCACGCAATAATTCCCTGAATTCCTGATTTCCTGTCTTTTTCTTTTCAAAGCGACTGCAATTTGTTTTCAGCCTAAAATTAAAACTATCCTTGCCTTGACGATACCGTTCGGGCCGGAAATGAGTTGTGATGCGTCTTGTAAATGGCCGTGGATGATCCAGGGAAATTGCAATAATTTTTAACAACGAGAAAAGATTCCGTAGGTTTTAACAAAACTGTGCGCTTTTCTACCTAACAACCGGGTGAAACACGTTCACTACGCGCTACGCAGTGCAGTTATGCCACATTACAAATGGCAGACTTCTACCCGTCATCAACGAAAAAAAAGTTGCCGCTAATTAAATTTCGCGAAATTCAAAAGCAGGAAAAAGCGCCTGAAATTAAAATTCTAATGACTTTTTAGTCAACTACAAGTGTAAAACAAAATTAGAAAGAGAAGGAAAACCGCAGAAATGGGGCGGGAAGGAGGAAATTCACGAAGAATGGCCAGGCGAAAAGCACGAAAACAAATATTCAATATGTTAATATTCTGCCATGGCAGACAAACGCAATAAAAATAACTCAAGGAGATGCTTATGAGTTAAGAAAATATTTCAATTTCGACGCAAACAAGACAAAAGGTTTTGCTATCAAGAACCACATCAATTTTTCAAATTTCGTGGTGAAAAGACTCCACACATTAAGATACTTCCAACTATTCCTGTTATTTTGAAATCCTACCCGACTTAAAAGCAAAATTAAAAATCCGCATGCAAATGATGTTAAACGCATCTCCCTTTCCTTTCTTTTCTTACCTTAATCTCCGTAGAGAGTTTTCCGCGCAGAGATGCATTCTGCCGTGAAAAAAAAGAACATAAAAAAATTAAGATTGAGATTACGACGGACAACGAAGATTTTGCCTCAAAAATATATCAAGCTCCGTGTATGCTTCCTGTTTCGGTGATTTTACGAAGTCGACCAACTCACCTTCGCTCTTCTAAGTATAAGTTTAAGTTATTTCTATCTCATCATTCATTCACAATTCAAAGATATATTAAATTTCAAACCGAGTTTGTACGTTCTCGGCAGCGTTCAGTAATAGATCATAAATCCAATTGAATATTCATTCAGTTGAATGTTACTGCATTACTGTATTACGTGTGTCCGTTCAACGAATTTCTTTTCAAAATAGAATCTCTCGCAAAATAACCACAAAAAAAAACATCCGAAAGTCTAACTGCACCTGGGATTTTGCTGGTCAAGAGTAGAGAATTGTTTTACTGTAAAATAAGGTCCTTGCTTTCATTTACTTGTTTATTTGATGAAGTTATTTGCTATGTCCGTATTATAAAATGTTCCCGCGCAAATTTGATAGCACACTGAAGCGTGATAATATACGTCCGTATATGGCAATCATCGCCAAATTTGACATCTATCACGACATGAGATCGTGATTGGGTGTTCGGTGTCATTGGATCGCTCCAGAATAACAGAACAGAATAAAACAGAATAAAAGCGGAAGTGTGAAGCATTGAAAACGGCTTTAGCTCACGACACTCATGAAGGCAAACACAACTGACAGAGTGACAGGGCCAACCTCGAATACCATTACGATTATCTATTCATGATCGTTATTGGGATATTAATTGCAAAATCTGTCATGGCTAATACGTACAAGTGATTGTGACGCACGCTAGAGGTATCGCTATACGAGGCAGCGCCCTCAAATAATGCATATGTTGTAGTTAATTTTTGTTTCCAGTTAAATTTTAGTTTTCTTTTTTTTTCATGCATTACTATACATTACAGTGTAATGTATGTGCAAAAACAAAGGAAAACTAAAATTTGACTGGAAATAAAAATTAACTACAACACATACATGACTAGACGCATATTTGCGTTCACTCTGGCTTTTTTTATTGGATACAAACTCTGTCTTTTGTGCCAACATTTGTCTAAACTTTTTAGCATACACGACGAGATTTACGTTTATTCTTCTCTCGATTAACATGAGATAGCTGATTTGATATAGCACGTTACTCGATGAAAGGTTGACTCATAAATGTTCGCTCATAAAGGGATTTCTTCTCTGATCTTCTCATATGGGTCGCGGTCCGACCCGTTCCGTTCCGTTCCGCTGGCTCAAAACGCACAGGAGTTGAGGTCCTTCGTGGCTGGCCTTCATGCCAGCAGGCATAGCGAGCAGTAAGTAAGTAAGTACGTAATGTGCTCATCAGAATCAAAACGTCGCGCAAGCGTGTTGAACATGTGTTGGGCAGAAAGTAAGCAAGTAGTCTGCTCATAAGAGTCAAAACGTCGCGCATGCGTGTTGAGGAATTACGATTTGCCAGTGAACAAAAAAACCAGGCCGGAATCTCAACTCGGGCATTTCCTTTGGAATAAATCCTCCACTATTTTGCTCCCGATGTACTGTACCGGCTAAGTGCTGTTACTAAATCTTAAGTTCTTGTGGTGTCCTTAACTTTACAAGACACATATATTGTCCTATTTAGTTAGCCGATCAATATTAACGGATAACTAGTGGCAATAAGGAGTGGCAATCGACTGAAAACGCATCAAATTGTATTCTTTGACCCGCAACGATCGAACGGAACTATACACTGGAGTCCCAACGCATAATTTATGCGTGAATAACGTGCTCGGTCATGTTCTTGATGCCACTTTTGCAATAGGAAAAGAAACATGAGCAGAATTTCAGGATTGGTTTACAAGTTATTATTGCTGAAGGTATATCACAATGGAATTCAACTTTTCATATGAGCACTGACACTCATCCTATGCGATTTTCAAGTTGGCCCTAAAGAAGTTTGTTTCAATCCAGTTCGGAGTGACTAGAAGTGCTACTCCCCCCTGGATTCGATGTGATCGCTCCCCACTCCCTTAACATACTGTTTGTCAGGTTTGCTGTAGAGTGGATTTCTCCCACTAAAGGGGTTGCACGAATAAATACCGAGATCTAATAAAACTGAAGAAACCAACCAATTATATTTCGTATGACTAAGTACAATCTTCACCGAGATGAATTTATAACAAAAAACTTGTAAACATACGGAGCAGCATTAGGAGAAAGACTTCCATTAGGATGATATCTCAGTTTCTTACTTCCGTCTGTCATAACCCAATATTGGATTTACTTTTATAACTTGAAAAACTAAAAAACTGTATTCGCCCAAAAACGTGCTTCATGAAACATGTTTACACGTTGTTGAGTAAGAAATAATACTATTTATGATTTCTTTCGGTGAATATCTAACGTGGAATAAAAGATCCTTAAAATGATGAACAGCCGATAGTATTTAAACCTCTTTTCTTCACGTTCTTAGTTTTCAAACATCACTTAAATCGACTAAATGTTTGGTGCGAATTCCTCTGGGTTTTAAAGAAAACATCTTCCCAGGTTTCCGTGATCCTCTTCTACGTAAATTGAGGAGAGAGTTTCTGCACACAATAGGGAGTTTAAGAAAACCACGACGGCAACGGCAACGGGAACGTCGCTAAACAAAAGGTTTAATGAGCAGAACAATG
>OMLO01000728.1_pt1 | contig 23039 bp, 17 predicted proteins | sample 1674811 | NCBI WGS metagenome assembly OMLO01 (sample SAMN06265003, study PRJEB25207) | coral metagenome | isolation source: Coral host | place: Mexico:La Bocana,Puerto Morelos, Mexico | collected 2008-11-13 | reverse complement strand
AAAAAAAAAAAAAAAAAAAAAAAAAAACCCCAACCCCCCCCCCCCCCCCCACACACACACACACATCCACCCTCAGGATAGAGGCCCCCTACAGATTTCCTTGATTCGAGTTAGTGAGCAAAACCCTATTTCGATCACCGTGTACAGCTATAGCTCATTTCGAACAGCTTTATATTCCGGTTTTAAGCCCATCTGAAAACCGTAAGACGTTGCATACAGGGCTTAAAAAGGCTAATCATTTATGGTGTTGCGCGCGCAGGTGTTATGTTTTGAATGCTGTTCATGTTTTCACCCAGTCCTGTCACACTTGATTAAATGGTGTTTTAGTACCATCTATGTTAAAATTGTGGGTTTTAGTCTTGAGTTATAAATGCCCAAATCAATGTGTTTTTGCTGTTTTTATGGTTTTATTCGTGACACCCAGCGGTATACAAATTTTAAACACGAAGAAAGTAGGGTTTGTAAAGGCAGTTTTTTTTCGATTTTTTTAAATTTGTCTTTTACCGCTGCCAAAAAACAGGTCTTTTAGAATTCCCTGGAAAACTAGCTCCTACTAAGTAAAATATTTATTAACAGTCTGCCAAATTTTACGGAATTTCATCGAAGGAAATGGGAGAAAATTCACTTTCAGTTTTTCTTTTTGTGCTCATGTTGACGTAATAAAATATCGAAAAACATTGACGTTTTCCTTCGAGCGCGCGCAGATTACTTGAACTTTCGTCCTCAGCGCGCGTGCGATCGTAAAACTACTATTGTCAGAATTCAAACTCACTTGGCACAACAACAACAAGACTTCTTGCGTCGCTGCCAAAATCATTTTTAGCTTCACAGCTGAAGACTGCGTCATCATCTGGATACTTTGCCTTCACTATTTTCATTTTCGAACTATCCTTAGTGAAAATGTATCGTTCAGCTTTTGCACATGGTTCGTTTGTGAAGCACTTCTTCATCGTTTGGTTGTCTTTCTTCCATGTTATAACGGGTGGAGGAAATCCAGTGGCGGTGCAATCCAGCGTAATGTCTTTGTCGCTGTCCACCCAGTAGTCATGACTTGATATTGCTGTGATCTTTACAGGATTTGGACCTGATAGAATATTGAACAAGAAAACCTTAATTAGCTAAAGTGTTGTTTGGAAAAACGGATGGCAAGATAAGGGGGCCAGTAGAAGCAGAAGGGCCTCCTATGGAGAGTAAATATCGAGTCTAATGATAATAAAAATTATATAAATGCAGCAACAACAACAACAACAACAATACAGTTATTGCATGCATGTTTGTACAACACACAGTACTGAACACCATACTGTCACAACACTAATATGTAAAAATGGCAAAAGCATGTTGGCCAGAAATTTACTTCTGTTAATAGTGAACGCTTTAATCACTGGATGGGTGGCACAGTGGCCTCACAGTTAGTGCACTCATCTCATGGATCAAGTGGTCCAGGTTGACAAGGCCTGGCCAGCTTCCGGATATTATGTTGTGTTCTTGGGCAAGACACGTCCTTTACTCTCAGTGCTTCTCTACACTCAGGTGTAGAAATGGGTACAGCCAAACTTAAATACATTTGATTGAAATACACCTACAGAAACTGGGATAGTTCTGGCCTGATGGGCCTCAAGGGCTTGTATGCAGACTTTAACCTTTACCCTAATCACTGACATAAGATGTTTTGTTACCAAAATGAGAGGCATCTCAAGTGGTTTACAAATCATGTGATTTCACATATGCTAAAAACTGTAGACCATTAACAAGATATCAGTAGTTTGCTTGTTCATTATACACACAAGTTCCAAGTTACTTTTAATTAATGATCAAACCATTCAATCAAAATGTAAGTGCTTTCAAAATCCCTATCAATTTGGAGTTTTCAACCAAATTTTCATTTTTGTCAGCTAATAAAACTTCAAGTTTTTCCTCGTGGCTGACACACAAACGTAAACACCATCAAATCAACATTGAAAACACTCTGCCATAACTTGTTCAAGTCTGAGATACATGCCTTGCTCTGCATGCATCACTGACTGTGACAGATGCTGTCCCTTTCAGGCCAAAATACCTGTTTTCAGCCCATCTTATTTTCACCATAATTATGATAATTTTGTTTAAAGGCCCCACAGAAAACTGCATTGGTGAGTTGGGTTCCTTTGTTAAATATGATGATGATGATGATGATGATGATGATATGACAACAACAATAATCACGACAATCGTTATTCATTGTTTTTATTACTTTACCTTTGACATCTACTTGCACACTTCTCTGCATAGTTTTTCCTTTATAATTTAGTCTGCACTCGTACATGCCAATGTGTGAAGAATCGGCATTTGAGATTGTCACCTGTTTCCTCATTCTTCCACCTTTTTGAAATGATGATGTGATACTCACACCAAGTAAACTAGGCGATGGAAGTTCAATTGAGGAGCCCTTGTTTTCTTTGAACCAAGCCAATGTTCCCAGTGTACCCTCGCATGCATATGTCAGATTAGACCCAGTCAATATCCTCCTTGCGGCAAATGGAATGATACTAATTTCAGGTTTTCCTGAGAAAAATAAAGAAAGAGCTAAATATAATAAGGATCAAAAGTTATTAATGTTTTTAATATGTACAGTAGGATATTCATGACAGAGCTAATATTGGCTACTATGCTATAGAACACTCATCTTGTATTAAGCATAGTGTCATTAGCAGCCCCAAATCTTAATTAGTTATGGGAATTGTTTTAATTGTATTAACTAATAACTCTGTACACCATATCACAGCTTACAATCTGCACATAGCAAAAAAAGACATTGCTGTTTGTATGTTGTTTGTATCAAATGATTTCCGAGTGCAATTTCCAATAAATAAGCATAGTTTAGCAAAATTATTCAAGCCTGTACTATGAGTTCAATTTAAAGTCCTTCAAACATGCAATTTAATTCAACACTGACGATTAACTACATTTAAACTCTCTGCTTTGTTTAGGATTGATTGATGTACTCCTAGCCACTCGGCATGCTACAAATTTTGCATGCATATTATTAGTTTTGAACAGTACATGTATGTTATTTTAAGAAATGAAATGCTTACTGGGATCAAAAGTCATCAAAATGTCTCTAGTAATTTTCTTCCCATCCTTTCTTTCGGCAATGCACTGGTACTTTCCTCCATCCCTTACGGTAATGTCATGAATAGTAAATGCTGTGCCGCTTTGGGTTATTTTCCCTGGCTTTGGTGGATGATTGCTTTGGTAGTCAGTATAAATTCTTTGAAATGTGACAGCTGCACTGGCATCATTGGTTTTGCAGTTGAAGACCGCATCTTCACCGAGGTGCACAATAACAACTTCTAACTTGAGTGAAACTTCAAAGGAAAATTTCGCTGGTACTGGTGAGCTTTGTATACTACCTGAGAAGAGGAAATAAATACATTTTAATCAATTTATTAAGATAAACAAGTGTGGCACCCACAAACATCTACAGTAACTGCAGATAATAACTCAAGGCATTTTTATTATGTCTTGTAGCATCCTGCTAGTACCGGTAATCACTTGTTACATGGTTGTAACAGACATCAGTTTTTCAAAATTCTGACTTTTCCTTAATAAACACTAAATTTCCCTGTTGAAGTTATGACTGACAGAATATCAGACATTTTACTAAGCCGCTTCTATCCTCCCCTTAAAACATCATTGAGGTCAAAGTGATCCCAAACACTTATTCCAGCCCTCGATGATATAAAATCAGCCATGTTAAACTTTTTCGAATCTCTCCGACTTTTCTTCAAAATTCTTCCCAAATCCAAAAAAAGTTCCATGACTTCATTTCCCTGACCTTGGATTTTTTTCCCTGACCATTTCCTGACATGTGGCAACCCTGCTTAAATCTGAAATGGCCCTTCTTGTTATAGGTCAGAAAATATGAACATGATCCATTCAAAAAAGATTAGGAGAAAAGAGTACTAAGCACTATACATCTCTTTGATATTGCAGCCCTAATGTATATATATCATCTCTAGCTTGCCTTCACCATCCTACAATGGAAATATTGCCAACTTAATTTGGATAATTCTCCCATGCCAATCTTCTGGATAATTGTCTTGACCAATGAATAAGTTATGAAATTGGTATAAATACCGGGTAAATTTTCAAATATTTCTTATTACTCAGTATTTTTCGTTTCATTACACACACCCCGTCCATTGTGCCCAAGTTCGCGTCTCTAATGATACTCTACCCTGACCACCCTCCCACCATAACCACGTGCTCGAGGGGCTGGGCCTGGCCAAGCAAAACTTCACTCATAAATGGAATAAATCTTTTAGTTTGTTCTTTCTTGAGCCCACCTTGGTTAATCCAAGTACAATGTAAGCTACAATATTATGCTTCTTAAAAGCTTAGAAACTCAAAATTTTAAACATATGGAAGGTTAAAACTATAATTGTAACGCTTCACATCTTCTGCTCGTTCGTATTCCAACCGAGCTAAATAATTTAACTAATTCTTACCAGCTAAAAGAAACAGCACGGACGACAAAACGAAAGCCATTGTAACATTGAATCCTCTCTTTCCTTCGATAGGTCTTGTTGTAAACCTGAAAATAGAGTCGTAAAAACAAAGTTACTAACAAACTATCAGATGTTCGGTAGGGCTGTCATGACTCAACGGTGAGCATGCTTGCAGCAACAATACCATGCAAAGCAAATAAACTGTTTGAAAAGGAAAGCACCTCGCTAACACAATATGTAGTTGCAACAAAAGGCTACAATAGCACATTATAATCATTTACCCATCGGTTGTTTGCAACGTAAAGCGAGCTAGCATCGCCATGGCCAAGTTATGCATGAACAAGGAGTCTTCGAACGCGTCCCTTCTATCACCGCAACAGACGCTAACTTCGTGTGTTTAAAATGTTGAAACGCTATTCTAATTTGATGTGGCTTAGGTGACAAGTAAACAACGCCTTTTTTGAAAGACCACAAGTGGCAATATACGGTATTATTCAAATCAACGCGCCTTTTCGTCGACACAGTTCTCCAATAGCACTTCACACAGAGCTTACCCAGTATGCAATGTGAATACAATAGAAGTAAATGTGGCAATTACATAAACAACGCGTGAGCTTCACTGGAATTTTGAGAATTTATAGCACGTGAAATCCTGGTAGAAATTCTGGCTTATCATGTTATCACCTCGGTCAAATTAATCCGGAAACAGTTTCCTGTTCATAGAACGAAGAAAACGTTGCTCAAAATCAAGAAATAAAATTCTCTAGATGTGACTCGAACCAGACGCATAATTAATGTTCTGTTTGAGTTCACTGAGCATGAAATTATATTATGGTGAAATGAGAGGACAATTAGTAAACCGTAGCTTCTAATCGTTATTCACTGCAGTATTATTAAAACAATTATTTTTTGTTTTGCTACCGTTGTCTTTGCCAAAAAAACAACAACAATATATGACAGATCGACGGATCGAGGACGCCAAAACTGAAAAGCACGAGGTCTCCGACTCGTCTAGCCTCTTGTAGCGGGGTAATATTTGCGCGAGAGATACCAATCGGCTCTGATTTTATCTTCTATTGTATTTTGTATTTACACTACATCAGAATATCATGTTTTAAAATACTGTGAGCACCATTTTCAATGCAATCCCATGCAATATAAGCACAACTACATTGTAGGGTCTGTGTGCATATGCCCTTCAGTGAGAGGTTTGACCTTGGGTTGTATTCAAACCGAATTCATTTTGTTGCGAGAGATATATTTTGTTCCTACGCCACGGTACGATACAATTGCTCATAAGTATCTGCGATTAGAAGGTTTGTGGCAGAAACTACGAATATTAAAACCATTTAGTAATGCAAATAATGCACTTACTTGCAACTATGAATGCCTCCAAAAATACTAATAACAACGTCTCTTTCCACGTTATTTTACGCCGTGTTCCTTCTGCTGTGTGATGCTATTTGAAATGCGAATCTCGTCTTATATGAACAGTTTGTTATTTGTAACAGGAAATGTCATCACCGAATCGGTCTGCCAATGAGGGCATCACCATATCACCCCCGCCCTTTTCACCAGTGCGTCATTTTATATCACCACTTTGTGTTCTACCGCCACGGAAAGCCTGAGAAATTTCTTTGACATTCAGTGTTTCATTACTAAGCTGCTTGGCGAACCTCAAATATTTTCTGGGTGCAAAGGCAAGGTTTTCTCGATGTCATGGACAGAAACGAAACGAGGAGTGTGATGATGTAGATGCTTATTTTCGTACTTCCGTCCCATTACAAAACATCTAGGGCGATATCAGCTTCTCTCGTGATTCTTAGACAAATATTATATCCGTACAACAACACAAACTTAAAACACACCATAAACTGGAGTGATGAGATTTTAATTCTTATAATTATCTATTAGCTCGTGGTCTGCAGTAATATTGCACCCGGAGTGCTGGAAAAAAATTCCGTCACTTATTAATTAAATCATTTGTAGAAACTTCTCTCTTAACCCGATTTAAGTAATTCGTCCCGTCCCACATACAGAATAACAGACGCGAACAAAGAGAATAAGCTTTTATCGAATTCTTCACAGTCGCAGTAACTTCCCTGGATATATGAGATGATGTCGCCATATATTTTTTTTTGTGCTAGCACTATGACGCAAGAATTTCAAAAAGTCCGATACAGAGAGAGCAGAAAAAGCCCTGCATTTTTGGCATATTGATGAAATCTAAGTTTCAGGATGCTCCCATTCTCGCGGAGACCACGCGCGCCCGCAGCAAAATTTTAATTTCGACCTTTCTTCCCGTGGTGATCGTTTACATGAATCTTACCCGTAAGGCGGTGTGACGGGCACGCGATTGTCCGGAAATCGTGTTTTTCCTGTATAGTAGGCTGTTGGATCTCTTTTAAGAAGAGGAAAGATGCATGAACGTTGATTTGGGTAAAAAAACATGAAGAGTATCGGCGCGTGCTTAACTGCTTCCGGTTGGTCGTCGTAACCGGAAATTGTACGCAATGTTCGACTCCCACCCAGCATTATAGAGAGACTGATCTTTATAACCACAAAAACAAATTTTAGTTATTTGAAACTGCCTTTACCTGCGAGTGGGCCTACCTTTGAGTCATGCGCGCGAGCTGCGAAGAGCAAACTGAAAAGGCGGAGTCACTTTCTCGGGCTTCGCCGCTTGATTCCGAGCTCGCGGCTACGCCGGGCGCACTTGTGGTTCAACGTAAGCTTACCCGCAGGCTAAAATTGTCTCACTGCACTCCAAAAAGAAGTGATAACTAATGAAAATATAGGAAAGATGGGATCATAGTTAGTCCTACTAAGAGATTTTAAGATTGTATCTTCTCAGTTTTGTACGCTACGTAGGCAGTTGCGGAAAAAATTAGTATGAAAAAAAAATCAATCCTGAAAGGGACTCGAACCACCTCCGCGACACCGCCCAGTGCTATAATCGAGGCAACCGGCAGCTGGTCACGCTGCTCACGCTGGTCACGCAGGTCGACGTCTCTTTGGCATGAGAGGATGAGTTTAGTTGGCATGCGCAGAAGACAGAGGGTTCTAATTCAAGAGCAGGCTCCCTGTCCTTGGTCATCAACCGATATTCGATTTGTCCATACTAGTAGAGAAAGTCTTCCACCGTGAAACGGGTAGAGACGCTCAACGTCTCGTTAAGCGGGTTTTATACCACTGCAGGACAAGAATCCTACATTTCAGAGCTACACGACAAAACGTTTAACCCATTGTATAGATTGAGTTTAGATTAGTCTGGTATGAAATATTGAAACCTCCTCAGAGATAAGACGGCAGCAGTCAATGAGAATGTGATCTACATCTACATCTACATTTATTTAGTTGATAAAGTCCCGCAAGACATTTTATGATAATCATAAAATGATAACTGACTTTATCACAGAAGCCCATCTCTATTGGGCAGAATTATATTATCTCTATCTAAACAAAAGGAGACCAATTTGGGCGTGGCTGACGTTTTAAATGATCTCAAATTGATAACACTTCATTTGTAATACGGACCATTATTCTAATATCTGTGATGGCTAGCAGTTCGACTAATTCTTCCTTCTTTTCTGTTTTTTTTTTTTTTTGGAAGCAAATGTTCAACGAGAAACTGACTTTGTCTTTCTGATAAACGTTCCTAATTTTCGTATTTTTAATTTGCGTCAAAGATCTGGTTTCTTTACAGTTGTACGTTGTCGCACACCCCCTCCTGAATCCATCCTTCGATCCGGCCGTAAGGCCGGATCGAAGGATGGATTCAGTTGCATATTTGCCTTGACCCCCAGGGGGTACTCCCAGAAAATTCAGGAGGGAGTGTGCGAACTATGCCCCTATCTACCTATCTACCTTTAATCCTCACTTGGATCGAAGACAAAAGCATTACAACATCTTCTCTCGATGTCCACGAGTTCACTGTTTAAGGCCAGCCTTCGCTTGCTACAAGTTTTTCAACGGGTCACGTTTTCGCACCGTAAAACTCACGGATTAAAGATCATCGGAAGGTATTTACCTACGGGAAACTAGCGGACGCTCGCGTGATTTCCTGCTTCAGCTCGTAACAAGAAGCATGTGTGCGACAGTCCACGCACATTATCAGGATGCGTCGCTAAAATGCCTTGGTGATGGCCTGTATAATTCATTGATTCAAATTTTCTTCAGACTTACCCATAAACAGTGACTTGTTCAGCCTAAGGGCCTTTTTTTCCACGTTGTCCCACAATGATCGAGAGTGGAACCGGAGACAATGTTTCTCTTAGTGACTATAACATTAAAGCTCAAAGAAGTACATAGATTCAAAGAGAGGAATCGGGTATGGCTCGTTAGCAGAAGAAAAGATGGCCGCGTTTACATAGACAAAGATTCTTAAAATTAAAACTTAAAGATTCGTGGGCTCCTGTTGTAAATTATGATTTTGCGGTCGATTTTGGGCCAATTTGATTTTTGCAACAAACCACGCTAAATTAAGAATTTTCTTTGAGTGCTTTTACAGGAAGTTGTGATTTAATTTTTTATTGTTATTGTAGTTATTTGATTCTGTTTGTAACTCCGTCTTTCAAGCTAAAGCAGTAGAATCATGCTATACGTCTGGTTTTCAAAGTATTTTTTTTACGTTCCGCGACCTTTGGAATCTCGTGTACGTTGGGCCATGCTTTGAGCGCTTTGTTGTAAACATTAATTCTGATTCCATTTCTTCTATTGAAGCCGTCGACTCTCAAAGTGAGATTTCAGTTTTAATTTGCGAATGATACGCGATGTCATGATGGATTTGTGCAGGCACTTTCGTCGAATTCTGTGACAACTTGTTTGGAAATTTCGGCTCACTTTATATCTCGGGAGTCTAGGCTCACTAAGATTTCCGACATCAAAGAAAAAAACACGTAACAACGGGAAAGTTGGAATGCTAATAACGCGTATTCTTTGTGAAGACCAGAATGGTGGAAATAGTAGAGTCCATTTATATGGAAGATCAGCCGGATATGTTCGGAAGATATCACTATGTTCCTTAAAAATTAAAACAATATCGAAGCAAACATACCTACCACCTTAAAAGTTACTGCTCCCTTCGACTGATGTACAATTCCAGCGATGTGGCAGATGAAACTAAAATTGTGTGGTCACAACCCACACTCTTATAACATAAATTAAGGCAGGCCCCAATCAAAATGAATTGAAAAAGAATCATAAGTAAATAGAAGTTGCCTTTTATCGTACAGGTCATCAGATAAAATACAAAGGTGAAAAACTGTTTTGTCAACTGTTCGAGTAGTATTGTTGGTACGACTGAGAAGTTGCCTCAAACGAAAAATGGTTTTATTGATTCCACATCAGTCTAAATCAATGCTTATACTACAGATTTAGCAAGTGTACCGCATGAGCAAGACTTAATTTCAGTTAGCTTTCACTTTTAATGTATTTTGAAAGAAATGTTTTAGTTCTTTTAGAGAGTAACAGAAATTAAAAAGGTTCTTTTCAATTTATTCAGACCCTAAGCCGTTTCTTTAGCTTAATTTGTACTTTGGGCTCAATTGTCATATGAAATAGTGTTAAGTTTACTTTAAGTAACAATGTTTTCTTTTTACAAAATTGCAACCGGGCCCGTGTGGCGGCACCATCAGACAAATTGTTTTTTAATAGAGGAAATTTTAAAAAAAAAATTTTAGTCGGATCTTTGCACGTTCTAATGCTACCCACACACTTTGCATAGATGGACGTGTTAATACAGCTGTTGATAAGTACATTTTAACATTTAAATGAAAACTTCTGCATTGTCTCTGTTTTTGTTTCTCCTCAAGACAACTCTCCTAACTCATGTTATCGTTTGTAGTACTTCACACTTGTACCTCTTTCATTTTGCATTTCACGGTTTAAAACACAGAGTATAACTCGAGGTTTTAGCGCTTCTGATAAACAATACCGACAGTTTTTGAGAAGCAAGGAACACATCACAGAAATAGACAGAGAGAATAAGAACCCAAAAAAACAAACATATATAATTAAAGGAGAATTTTTCATTTACTCAGAGGGAGCAATAAGTAAATTGCGTACTCAGGTGAGACCACAAATGTTTTAAAGAACCTTGTTTTAAATTTTTCCCCACATTGAAATTGTAGGTAATGTATTGAGAGGCTATTATCTTTAACCTGATGGATTGGTTCAATTCTGACGAACAAAACAAAATGTCAGTAGCCCGGTACTATGCAATTTTGCTATCAAACATTGAAGAGCTTTTAAAATTGCCGAGTAATTGTTTACGGAAATGTCTACAGCCAGCAGGAGTCCCTATTAGTTTACATTATGAACGGTAGTCGATAAGTATGAGTTTGGCCGGTTGATGTATATTGTAATGGTAATGAATTTTATATGGCGCATTTTCTATGTACATATTCAAATACGCTTTACAAGCAAGTGATCTATGGGTGAGATCAGACATCAGTATATAGAGGTGCCGCTGGCAGCCGCTATCATTCCATTAGCGATCTCACCCAGCACATTAATGAATGAAATGAGGCCTGACCACAACACCGGGAACTACATGCCCTACTCTTTGCGACAAGTGTGTGGGTTCTTTTACGTCCCACAGGATTGTGTTAACAGTGTGTAGCCCCCATTTGAAAATAGGGCCGGATATTTGTCCGTCGGCTCGAGGAAAACTGTGAGCTTTGAGTCGGAACAGATAACATCCAAGAACAAATATCCGAGCATATATCTTCGCACCGAATGGAGACTATTGGGTTTATTGTCCCTCAAATATTTTTCACAACAAGCGCAATGAAAAGCAATAAAAATGAGGTTTCTTCGTCCTGTTTTTTGCTAATTAAATCAAATAAATGGTGGCTATAAATACCCATATTAGAGACCAGTCCACGAGTAGATAATGCAGAAAGAGTGGGCCTGAAACTGAATGCAAAAATCGTGACCTCTGAGCCGGTCAAACACCGGATTGCCGCGATTCACTCACTTCCCGTCAAATCTGACAAATTTGATTGGTCTTATGGTCAGGCCATAAGTCGCGATTCTTGGTTCCGACCAAAACGAGTGTGGCCGCCGACGACGAGAATAAACTTGCGTGTGAATTGTCTGCACAGTGAGGATGCACACAAACAATCGCCCTTAGCATCCTTAACATTGTTTCACGCTGTCTAATAAATGCTAATGCAAAAACGCCTTTCATCTTATTCGGGGTGAAAGGATCCGGGTTCTGTCCTCGTGTACCGCTTCACAAGAACCGATACAAGACCCAACAATGTTCAAGAGCTAAATAACGGTTCGCAAAGAAAGTAGTACAATGGTTATTCCGTCTGTGTACCGGTACACCAAGACACAACCGGATCCGGGGTATAAGACATACCACTTCTCACCACTACAGTCAAATTAAAACCTACCAATGCCTGTCAGAGCGGTGTAGGAGCAAACGCCGTGGAAAGCTGACAACGGCAGATTGAGAAAATGTTCTTTATTATAATCTTGGATCTTAAACAACTTTTTTCACTTCACGTGTGAAAAACCATAATTTAACATACAAAACTAAGTCATACTTAGAAAGTGGTCACTTGCATTATGAAGTCCTTCTGTTACATGGCTTAGGAAAGTGAAAAATCAGCTCTTTACTCTTAGCACTCGTGTACAAATCAATAGCTACTGTCAATGTGTAATTAATACGTACAAACATCTGCACAGCACTTCAATAAAATACTTTGACACGAAAGGAGTTTACTATCTGTCGGAAGCAAATGGTTGGCATGGTAAAGGGTTTTTTTCCTCCGAAATTCGGAAACAAGGAAAGAGAAGGTGCTTGCCATTCAAGGTTTTGCGGCGATCGTTTTCCTTTCATAACAGACTAGGAACTGAAAGACTGATGAGAAAACGTTAAGAACGTTGCCCACCTTTGATTCCAAACCATCTGACTTTCAACCGAAATTTTCTGATTTTATTTAACCGAATGATAACCACCTTTTACTAATAACTCTCTATCACCAAACCACCAGACGCGATGGGAAAAATTCATTTTAAAAAATAACAACAAATACTGACGCTTGCCTGGAACTATAGAATAAAATAAAATTTAGCACATATAATTACATATTATAAATATATTTTTACTTTTTGTTAATAAAACAAGTGGAGTACATGGTTTTGGTTCTCACTCTACTTTACTTATGGCTTTGTTCGGCTGTGTGTTTAGTAGGCTCGTAAATGTTGCGGCGTCTTTGTCCTACCAAATAATAATATCTATGTTTATTCAATATTTAAGACTCTATCTGTAAAATGTGAAATGATATACCGTATTTTCTCGATTAAACGCCACGTCTCGAATAGATCAGTAAATAAGACCCTCGAGGAACTTATATCGCAGGTATGAAAAACTTAAGATATTTTAAGATATTGAGAATCTAAAATGATGAAATAATAATTTTTATTGTCTAAAAAACTCCCTACTCGATTAATCTGGAAAGGTCAAATAAACGGCTAATCCACAAAGCCAAGTTTGAGATAAACTCTGGAGGCGTTTAATCGAGAAGAAAACAATAGTCGCAGTTTTTTAAACCTAAGTTATCATTCTGGCCAATCACAAAGGACCCCGACAATCCAATCAAAATTCCATGATCAAAGCAAATACGTGCAGCCGACGTAATGCGCGGGAAAACATGTGCGGATGGTTTTGGTTTTCCTTCCGATTGAATGAAAAAGTGGCGCGAGTTTCAAGCCAATCGTGGAAACCAAGTAACGGCACTCAGGTGAAACCGCTCTAATATGTAGATCTAGCCAAGCCTAAAAGCGGAGCCCCTTTTTACTGTAAGTTATAAAAAGCATTTGTTTTTCTTGGGCTAGAAACTCAAAAACTGATCGATCGAGAGCATGTAATAGTTCGGCGTGTGGTGAAAACCGCCCTAAGATGGAATTAAAGGCCACCGCGACGCGAATCACGGGCTCTCCTTTTCCTGAATTCTAGTCGTTTATGCTTTGACTACAATATAGTTTTAGGGCCTACAGCCGCTTACGAAAAGTTTCAACATATGCCAATATCAACACTGATACACAAAGCAAAAAAATACAAATTAAGTAATCCATTGTCACTCAACCGCTGTATTAAGCTGTAGTAGAAGTTGCTGACACTCTTGCAGGGCTCGCTTGTCTCCGATTTTCTCCAGAGATGTTGCAGCTTCAACCAGCATCTTCTTTCGCTGGCATGGACCAGACAGGAATGGTTGAGGCAGATGTCGACAAGCCATCATGAGGGCTGCTGCCTTCTCCCGCTCCCCTGTTACACACGTGGATTCCTCCTCGTCACCTACAAAAAAGAAATCGAAAAATAGTAACGACATGCTTCCTTCCGTAATTTTCCCTATCATTAGCCGCCTTTTCAAATCATGCAATCAAACAATTGAATATTAGTTTTCCAAGGCATAAAACCGGCCAAAGGGGAGAACTAGCCAATAAGAAACGAGTGTGGTTTAAAGATTTCCTTATATTGTCAATTAATGTCATTACATTTAAACACAAAATAATTAATTCCTGGACCCCATATATAAAACGGATCACAGAATTGGCTAGAAGTACATATTATATCTAAGTAGTACAAGAAGGGTAAAGACTTTGTTCGCTCATGCCAATATCAAACCTCGGTGACAGTGGCCTTTTATAAAGAAATTAGATTATGAGCTCGAGATTTCTATCGCGTGATGCGCCCTCGTCAACTATCACACATAGAAATCGAGAGCGAATAATCTAATTGTTTTAGTATAAATCTACTAGTCGTTCAAAACTTTATAAAAACCCTCAAAGAACTAGCACGAACATTTCTCATTCTCCCAAACTTTCACTCGTTTTTCTATAACTCGATGGAAACACGGTCCATGTTTTCTATTTCTTAAATACAGACAAGAGTCAGAGTACTCATAACTCCGTGATAAACCTCTGCATATTTACATTCGTAGAACTACGAGTTTCCGTTGGAAGAATATTCTAAGTATCCGATATTCCGTGGAAAAAAAATATTTCAATTTAATACTGTATATGGATGGATAGATTTCAGTGGATTACATTTAGGTGGATAACAACAGAGGAAGGTGAACAAGTTGGCTTAGAGTTTTCCCCTGCATGAACTTCTTAATTCTCATCATCTGTCCACTTGACAATGTATGGGAATCACAATAAGAAATTAGCAGTCGATCATTAGTTATAACCACTGTACCTTCATCTTCAGGCTGGTGTCCTTTGTGATGGTGAGAAGTAACCACTCGCTGCCTTAAGGTGCTCCTCTGTAACAGATGATGAGTCTCTGTAGGATTAGCCCCTGCCATCAGACGAGCAACGGCTTCGTACAAATAAAGCTGAATCCCAAAATAAGAAAGAATATGAATATGGAAGTACATTAAATATCGTCATGCAGAAAGACACAGAAAATGTAACACCCATGATGTTTTTTTGGTGGTGTAGAGTGATTACATGAAAGTACGATTGCTATCTGAGCAAAAGCAATCTCATGCAGTCAATTGCAACATCCCCAACTAATGAAATGTTCCACTTTAACTGTTATTAAATTTTCACTCTCACTGTCCTACACTGAGTCTTTTTGTTGTACTGTTCACTAGCTTTTAAACAAATGATCACACGCCAGGGCTTCATCCACACTATTAGAAAGTTAGAGACGTCCCAAGCAAGATAATTAACAGTAACACATGAACGAGGTGATCAACAACTTTATTTGAATCATCACGCATTCCAGTTTCATCCATGTCCAAAGTTGGAAACACTATGTGCAACATTATAAACAGTACCGCATAAATGGAGAGCTGAAAAGCTCAACAGACCTGGGCAGTGAAAGCTTACCCTTGGAAGAGCTGCAGGGAGGTTGTGAGTGAGTTTCTGCAAACTCTCCAGATCATTCTGAAATGAGCGCAGCTCCACTGGATCCGTTGGGACTGTTGCACCAAAGTGAGTCTTCTGTGATAATTCCCAGATATCTTTGCGCGTACCAAGCAGCCAATCACAGCACAGCAGCTGAGCCAATTGATGGAGCCGGTTAGCACTAGACTGATACAAAGAGGATGACAGGTTGATGCTCTCCTGTAGATGAAGGCCTGACTTCTTGCACAGCTGTGTACAGTCTTCAAGGGAGCTGGGCAGTGTGCTTCCACTCAGGATTTGTTTCTTGGCCAGATAAGCTCTTAGAAGGGCTTTGGCTAATGGATCCCGGCAGTTTGCTACAGGGTCTCTACAAAATGAATGACTCAAAGTCAACATAAAGTTCCATACAGGACTGAGAGAATTTTGTTTCAATATCCAACATTGAAAATGTCATCATAACATGTTAAAAAATTCCAACTGATAAGAGGCTGTACAATAACCAAGGAGAGTAGAGTACATAGATAACACATAACTTAACTCAGGTCCACCAGTATACCATGCAATGCCGTTTGGGATGGACACAAGATGGCAGAAGGGGGATAAGTGACCATTGTTTTAGTTTTGTATACAATATAGCCAATCATCAACAAATAATTGCTCTACATGTACTTGCTGCAAATCACAACAGAAAAACTCATAACAAAATGTCAAGACAGTGATCAGTAAGGCTGAATATGTCAATGGGAAATGTTTTTTTTCTTTCTATGGTACACCTATGACACAGTAATTACACAGTACCAGAAAGGATTATTATCTATTGAAGGTTTAATCCATAGGCTGGAAGGGTCTGGTAATAAGATACAGATTATTATTAGTACCACAATTTATGTCAACATACTCTGCATTCCACAGACTCTTGGGAACACTTTCAATGGTGCTGTAAAACCTCTCTGCTGCCTCATCCTCACCCTGCAACCAATAAACAGCCACCATCCCCACTGCCAACCACCATTTAGCCACCTGATCATCGTCGACAGCTGACGACATGTTCATGTGCTTCTCACTGGTGGACGCACACTCATTCAGCATGTGTAGGTAACTGAGGGCATCACGGGCGCTTTTATCTCCTGTAGTGTCATCATTGGTTGTACTGGGCAAGACAATGGAGGACAGTGCATAGCGGAGGAGATGTTCCCGAAACGCTTGGCCAACATGGGCAACTGGGTCAGCTAAATAGAAAAGCAATGCAATTAGGCTTTTGCAGGTTTTTGGGTGACCATAAGGCACATTCCTCTTTATCTTAAAGTTGACTAGAACATACTACAATACATTCCAGCAGAGTTTCCAAAAAAACACGAAGTCTAACTAGCATCATTTGCTAACACCAATCAATCAAGTTCTTTTTTCTCATGTCAGGTCAAGCCGGGGCCATTAAATGCATGTTGTTCTTTGTTGCCAAAAGTGGGGTCATGATTCCAGGCATTCCATGCATAGGGAGTGGAAACTGGGGACCAGAATGGCTCTTCATAAATGGCATAAATTGCAGAATGCAGTGTTTTGCAAAGTATGTTTTTTACGTTCATCTCACATACAGAGATGTAGATCATTTAAGGAACAGTATGGTCCACAAATTATTTTGCTTGAAAGCCTGCCAAATAAGCAAAGTTCATGCTTCTTCTTACAATAGCAAATAAGCCATGTAAGAGTTCAAACTACAAAAACACTGACAAAAAACTAGGCTACTGACTTAAGGACAAACTATGATGCTGGGACCAACACCTCAGATGTGGAAAAAATCAAGAATTGACATTAACAGAACTTTACGGATGAGGCAAAAAACATGGAATTGGACAAAGAGGACACTCAATGAAGCAACTTGAATAGTAAAAAATGTGCATTCCTTCTGTAAAAGTATCCTGATTCTTTTATTTGCTGCTGTTCAACAAGCGTACTTGTAAAGTACTTTTTGATATTGAGGTACAAAGCCTAACTAACTGCTCTTATAGCATCTAGTTACCTTTATTGTTGACACTGGCCCACAAGCTATCCCCTCCTTTGCAAGACCACCGGCTGCTGACAAAGAAACGGTGTCCATGTGGTCGGAAGAGCCACTGAATTGAAGCAGGGACTGTTGTGCCATGACCTGCATATGATGCCTGTGCCCGGCTAAGAAAGTATCTCTAAAAACACGTAGCCCAAAATTAGCAATCTACAAACGCATCCCAGAACAACTAAAATTTATGACTCACATTCAGAGAAAACCCCTTGTATTTCAGATTTTTCTTTGACAAGCAATTTTTTTATATTTAGCTGGCAAACAACTTATCTGGGGCATTGCACATCAGACAACAGGAAATTCTAGTTATCTTGGATGACCAGATTTTTGAGTTCTGTACATGTACATATAAGAAAAGTAAAGTTGAGGTTCCTATGAAAGCTGTAATACTACAAGCAATACATGTAAAGCTTTAAGAGTCCTCAGAAGTCCCTGACACTAAACCATTGTGAATGAAGCCAAACTTACTGCTATAAAGTGAAGCCCTTCAGGAAACGAAGTCCTTATTTGAATTGCAGCTGATACATAGATCTTTCCTAACACGTCGATGCTTATTAGCTTCCCAGCAGACTCTGCAAGATTCACTGCTGCCAGGCCAAGAAAGGAAGAACGCCAGCCATTCACAGAGACATGACCTAGAACAAACAGATTGACCACATAAATCAAGTGCATGTGAAAGAGATTTACCTTTTTTCTTCTCATCTGTTTTCACAACATGTCACCAACTGTAGCAGAGTTGCTTTTGTGTAACATGAATGAACACATTAATTCAGACATTTACTCTCAAATATCAAATCAACCAGGCATATTGTTCTTATAATAGCTGCCTTTACAAATCCACAAGCAAAAATTCCAAAGAGATTGATTATTTTGAAGTAGTTTTTCTACTAAAAAAGCAACGATGAAACAATGAAAACAGTTTGTTTGTGATGAATTTTTAACCTCCGGGCATTCCAACCTACATTATACAAAGAGCATGGAAACTAGCTAATATGCTAATATACTACAAAATTTGGTGAAATGCACTTTAACTAAGTTAACCACCACGAGCTTAGCGGTCAAGCGGTTCACAAGCTTAGCGGCCAAGCGGTTCACAAGCTTAGCAGTCAAACAGTTTGTAAGCTTAGCGGTCAAGCGGTTTGTAAGCTTAGTGCTCAAGCGGCCCACAAGCTCAGTGGGAATCCAGCGGTCAATCCCATAAGTGCAGGCTCACATGGTACGTGGTAGCTTTGTACATTGCAGTGTGTTCGTCATCGAGCGTGCAGTGGAGCGGTTCGTTTAGCGTCTTCCCCCCCTCCCATCCCTTATTTTTCTCCTTTCCACTGTTTTATCAGTGTGATGGGTGCCTGGAATGGGGGCTCATGGCTGGGTTGCAGGGATTTGCCAGCCATGGGGGCAGTATTCTATCTAGGGGCTGGCTGGCCACAGTGGAAGCCCCTGGGTATCCCAGGCACCCTCCTTCCACTTAAGCGAGGCAGTTGGTTAAAAGCTGTGTAAATGAAGAAATACTTGACAAACAAATGCCATAAAAAATAGTAAGGCATAATATTGTCAAGGTTGGCAAAAATGATGTACATTCTATTAAAGAGCTTAAATTACAAGTAAAACCTTGAAGTACTTTTCGTTTCACTGTTGTTTAGTAAATTGTTTTACTAGCAATTTTGCTAACTGTTGAAATTTCAACATAATCCACAGTGTTTTCCACAAAATTGACACATTTTTCGCATTTCCCCCCATTAAAATTTCCACATAATTTTTTTTTCAGCCAGATGGTATCATTCAAAAGTACCTGTAAGGCTCAATTGGTGTAACTGATGGTATGCCATGGCTGCATCCTTTGCCGAGATTCTGGCATGGTCCTTGGTGTCACAGCTTCTATTCCGCAGCTTTATTCCCCCAGCAGCAGAAGCAAGCCATGTTCCAATCCACAGCCTGTGAAGAAGATGACGCACTGACTGCCAGATCAGGCCACAGGCTACATCAAGCTTGGAAACAGGAAGTGGACGTTTCAGAGCCCTCAGGCAGATCTCCAAATGGCGTGATGCAGAAATCATGTCACCCTACAGGCAAAGAGACCAGAGATGATTATGCTGATTTTTGACATTGGAGCAGAACATGAGGGAGTAAGTGGTCTAACAATCCTGTTCTAGGGACAAAGATCCCTGAGCAAATCACTCATTCTTGGCCATCCCAAGGAAAATAACACCACATATACATGTACCTTGGCCAAATCATCATCAGCTTGGTTTCTGTGTCTCCAAAACAAAACTGCATTATTAGAGTGTGGACGTGTCACAGGTTCACCAAACACAAAGATGCGCACCAGCACTGCGATAGCTATGAGTGCATGAAGGAGCCACTTGACTGTAAGAAGCGCAATACTTATCAGCCACTTGTCTTGTGGCATGGAACTAGCATCATTGTATGAACTCAAAGCCCTTCCACCACCATGGGGCCTATCACTTTGCAGAGAGTTGGAGAAAAGCATGCCTGTTTGTAAAAAGCACAAAGTCAGACTGTGAAAATAGAACATTTAAAACAACTGCAATAGCTTACAGTGTATAGAGCAACCTTTAAAGCCATTTTTCAAATTTTTGTCATTACTTACAACTTTCCTCTAGGAAAGCATCAAAATTGACTCCAAACAAGTGTTTGTGAAACATTGTAACTGGAAAATCTCTGTGTGGCAAAAGCACTAATGAGCTGTCACATGTACATTCCTTGAAAAATTGGGTGTTGTTAAAACCTGCACTGTGTCGCAAAAAAACTATTTGATACACAAGGCTGAAATTTGTTAGCACAACTCATATTATCATGCTATTTAACAATTAGAATCGCAGCCCGCAAGGGCTATGGGTCAATAGCCCATGAGGCGAAGCTGAATGGGCTATTGACCCATGGCCCTTGAGGGCGAAGGGTCTAATTGTTTTAGTATCACCCAACTAGTCGGACAGACAAAAGCAATATTAAAGTTAGAAAATGCAAGTTGAAGAAAGGTTTTTTGGGGGAATAAAACGAAAGAATTTTGCTACTCGATGACTATTGCTAATAGTCCCCTAGTAGTGTAGCCAATCAAAATGCAGGATTTGCATTAGTCCACTAGTTGGGTGATACTAATCCCCAATATTCAGGACTGCCATTTTTGTTGCTTGATCAGAAACTAAACCCATTATGCACATGAGGAAAATATTGTAAACAAAGATTCACCTACAATGTATATTGTATAAATGTCAAACAATTATAATTACCTTTGTCCAGCTGGGGAACAACATAACTCAGAGGGTTGATAAACAAGAAAGTAAACATGAATGCAAACAAAGCAACACGGGTTCGATCCATCATTCCACAGCTGCTGACAGGCAAGGTTTCCACCTTGATGTGAGTCTTGTCCTTAGTCAAAGGATCAGGTGTTGGTGGAGTTAATGGATTGGCTATGACACTATTAGGCTTGGTGATTTCCTCAATCTCATTGGCATCTTGAGACTGCAGAGCTGCAGAGTCAGTCATATCACTTTCTTCTATGATTTCCTTCTTTATCTTATGTTCCTTTTGTTTTCGAACAAGCTCAGTGATGGTTTCTGGTGGATAGTAAGCAAATGACAGTTAATTGTGAGTTGTGATTGATTGCTTGCATGAATGGGATTTTAATGGTGTTAACAATTAAATAACAGTAAATATTACCAAGAGGTGTACTAGCTTTGGTAAGACGAGCACTTGGTCAGTCATCGCAACACACAAATCTTAACAATTAAATCAAGGAACTACTGTATGTGTAGCTTAACCCTGCTTAACGTCTGCATACAAGCCAAGTGGCTCACCAGAGCTTATCCCGGTTTTTTGTAGCATTAAGCGACTAGGAATATTTCTACTCCCCCCTAGATGGGATGCTAGTCCATCGCAGGGTCAAAAAAAAGAAAAAATTTGACAACTCCTGCATTGTTCCTGTACCTCTCTTTTGCTGTGCCATCTTCAATGCCATGTTTTCTTGTTTGAGACGTGCATTGTCATTCTGAAGCTTCAAAATAACCTCTATTGCCTTTCTTAATACACCAGCTTTGTTCATCTGTAACAACAGAATAGCAACACTCAAAACATTTAAAAATAGAACAGCAACTCTGCCGAATACTATTGTGCATACTCCAGGTGCATTTTTTAAGATATCAAAATAATCTCAAAGAGTTTCTGGCCAAGGCAAAACGCCATGTAAGACTTGCCACAAACTATTTTTTTCTCTAGGATTTGTCACATTCACCATCAAAATAATGACTCCAATAACACAAAACAGGTTAGAAGCAAAACTCCAAATTCTTCTAAATCAGGATACGTCATGATATTTCCATTTATGAGGTTCAGTCTTTTACATTTTTGTTGTGTCTAACTCAGAAAAAAGAATGAAACGGTATTAAAAGCAATAAAACTATAAGATTGTTTCTTCAAAGTCTAACATGTACAAGACTTCTAGAGGACAATATTTGTCAGTCACCAGTTTGTACCATTAACCATTCATGACAGCTCTTTAACTTCCTCCAATTTTATAACTAAAAAATATAAATAAAAATATTGTTTCCAACTATGGTTATACCTTGGTATCTTGCCCACAAACAAGGTCTTTCAACTCGACAATCTTGTCATTAATGCTTGTGCGGTATCGTTTCTCAATCAAATTGTGAGCTGAACGCTTTTCCGTTTTCACTGACCCTTGGCCCTTGGAATTTGCCAGACGACTGATAGGAATCTTGTTGGGGTCCAGGACCAAGGGAATGGTAGCTGTAAGGACACCATTGGGTCCTTGAGTGAGTGTAGGCTGAATCTGTGATTGACTCAAATCTATAGTTCCAATGACAGTAGCAGCCGTAGCCTAGAGGATAAATACAATGCAACGAAAAATGACAATTAATAATGTGCACTTACTTTTCTTGTAGATACATGTGGATGTAAGTCAGTAAGTCATAAATATTGAAGTCACTCACTTGTTGTGTCTGGGGACTGGCAACTTGCAAATGGGAATGAACAGGAGACACTGGAGAACTAGGCTGAAGAGGGGATCCTGGAGTTGATGACAATGATGTTGCTGACCCAGGTGAAGGTACCTGTTGCTGTGGAGACAGCTGTTCTTCAGGGACTGTCACCTGTTGTTGTGGTGGTGTTGCCGAAGTAGCTGTCTGCTTAGGGAGCACACCAAGCTGTTGCAAAAGCTGTTGAAGCAGAGTGTTCTGATTTGACACTGGTTGGGCAGCAGGGTACTGCTGTTGCTGTGGTGTTGGCAACTGAGGTTTTGGTTGAAGTTGTGGCAGTTGCTGCTGTTGTAATTGCTGTTGCTGTTGCATTTGTTGCTGTTGCTGCTGTAGCAACAGCTGCAAAAGCTGAGGAGTTGTCTGTGAGGTCTGTTGAACCTTTTGATTGTAAAATAAAAAAAAACACACACATAAGCTCAATAGGTCAACACTGATATTTGGCATAACAACTTGCAGTTTATTCAAGAGGTTTTCAAGAATTTTAGGTATTCAAGGACTTTCAAAATCCAAGTTTGTTTTCCGAGGCCAACAAATTAATCTAGACACAGCCCAGCTCTTTGCCTCTCTCAAAAACATTTTGAGATGAAGCGCAGTGGCCTCATGGTTAGT
>OMLO01000727.1_pt1 | contig 23048 bp, 19 predicted proteins | sample 1674811 | NCBI WGS metagenome assembly OMLO01 (sample SAMN06265003, study PRJEB25207) | coral metagenome | isolation source: Coral host | place: Mexico:La Bocana,Puerto Morelos, Mexico | collected 2008-11-13 | reverse complement strand
TAGTCACTAGTCTGCCACTGCAGAGATAAGACCAACGACATCCTAATACCCCTCTTGAGCTAGACTTCTAATTAAAGTTTTATTTCTTCATTGAAGATCAATTGCACCTGTTATTTTCATGGAACGTGATTAATGGGGCGTACACAGATAACGAGGACTGCTTGTAAAGAACTCAGCCGAATCGACTATGCAAAGGAAAGGGCAACAAGAATCGCGCAGCCAATCTGCCTCTTGTTGCAGAAAAAGCTACCTAAACGATAGAAAATTTAATTTGAAAACAAAATATCTGAAATATTCTCATTGAGATAACACATGGGAAAAGTCTTAGCCGAGGTCTGATAGCAGCTAGGTGCAAACATAAGTGAATCGCCCAACAGGAAGAAAATTCAAGTTCCTGATTGGTTTATATAAATAACATTATTGACAACTCAGTCATACCAAGTTATTCACCCCATCATTGAAACAATAGGTAGCGATCTTTATTTGCTAAGAAAACGTTCAAGATTTTACTTGCAATTATCGACATTAAAACAAAAATATCCGCTGCCATGCATTCAGTCTTGACTTGCATCCGCCGAGTGAAGATTGTCGAACTGAAGATGAAATTGGTTCTTACCTTTGTTACCCTCGCCTGTGCGTGCTTTTGTTTCTGCCGTGGTAGAATTGAAGCTGCAAACCAAGTAAGATAAACGGTTTTCATACTAAAGTAGTAACATTATTATTATAAATTAAAGCGCTGCTTTATTCTTTTTCCTGCCAATCTGGGCTAACCAAAAGCTAACCAAAAGAGTTAAAAAAAAGGAATACTCCTTAAAGAGCGCAAATTGTTGACTCTCTCCTTTAAAAAAGAAATTTAATGCAGCCATTTATCGTAGTGAATCTCTTCCTGCTCGGACTTTTTCCAGTCATTTTGTTTCCTTTACAGAAAGTATGCACAACGCCAAGCAATCCAATCAACATCAACATCCACGCCGCCAAAGACAGGGACGGTGTCAAGGTACGATACATACAAGGCATGTTAGTTTTGCCGTTCCAGTGTTTTTCGCATGAGCCTGATTTGGAGTATTAAGCAGCGTCGATAAATTATTCAAGGAGTGAGTGTAGTTAATGTTTAGCTAGTGTAGTTGGTGTAGTTAATTTAGTTGGGGTTGCTGGTGAAGTTGTGTAATTGGCGTTAATGTATTCCGGATCTCAGGCTAAGTGATTTAAAGTCAGTGTGTCTTAACTGACATTATAGGCTGAAAAAGGCGAAAAAGGTGACTCGGGAGTGAAAGGTGAAAAAGGGAATACTGGGACAGCTTCTTGTAACTGTCGTTTGCAGGTAAGAATATTTTTTTTAACACAATAAGAGAGGATTTTTGCTTTATAACTTCTTCAAAAACTTTTCTTCTTTGTTTAACGACCACAAATCTTTCTCTTAAAGCTCAGTTTTCACAGAAGTGATTCCCAGTCCGAGAGGCCTGGGGGCAAATGTCTGGTAATCGATGTTCCCTTTGTAGCTAATATTCAACTCACCCCACTGCCTCGGTAGCTCAGTGGTTAGAGCACCTTTCATGAGATCGGGGTGTCGTGGGTTCGAATCCCGCTCGCGGCATCTGATTTTTCCAGCATTTGCTCTGTATATATTTAGAAGGCATGTCAGAGTTGACCTCTCTGATGATGAAGCTCAGTTTTGTTTGCTTGTTTTTTATCTCAATTTTTGAAAAACAAAAAATGATGAGAGTGCTTGACGTTGGATGGGGCTGTTTATGTTTCAGTTCATTTAGACGTTTAAAGCTGAATACGATATATATATACAAAGGTTTATTACTATTTTCTTTAGAACTGTCTTGTAATTTATGGATATCTATTATCGTCTCTTTGCATGAATAGGATCCAAAGAAACCTTCCGCTCACCTTGAGGGTGCCAACCGCGGAGATGTCAGTTATAAAGTAAATGAAGGTAAAAGTTGATGGCCAAAGCTTTCTTTTTTTTAGTGGTGTTACGGGTGCATGGAAGAAAGAAAAGAGGCGAACATTATAGAATAAGGAATTAAAAGAAAGGCCATCACATAGAAACCGTAATGCCACCTTTTTTTTAGAGTCAGTCCTTTTTTGTATCCATCCATTTTAATTTTTTCATTTTTTTTAATGTTTAGAATTTAGATCTTTATCTTTTACTCTTTCTTTCTCCCTAACAAATTCACTTGTACCGGTGTCCTTTATCCTACTTCTCAGTAATCATAAATTACACACACATTTCTGAAATATATGGTACCTTTCATTGCGAGCGTTTGACTCCATTTTATAATTTTTAATGTCTTTTGGAAGATTATACTGAAACGTGGGAAAATATGGTTTTCAGGAGGAACAAAGCTTTTGTTAGGACAAGCATGCTTTAACGACCATCTAGTTAAATGAATGACTAACGATTGCCAATAGCTTTCTGGATAGAGATTTGACTGGCCCTTTAATAAGTGATATTTGTAACTGTCATCTGGTAATTGGTCTAGAGTTGAAAACTTCAAATTTCGGGGAATAACGCTTATTTACAAATTAAGGTGCATGTGTAATTTTGCCAGTGTCAGACGAAAGGGTTTAAGAACGGAACTGCAGACTAAACATCATTCATGTTATGTCTTGTAGTTATAAAAGACTGGACTCTCAAGGCTCCGTATAGTCACCTTGCAGGTGGTATGAAGTACCATGATGGCAAACTAACTGTGCCCATCTCCGGACGTTACTACATCTACGAACAAATTTACTGGCGCGGGTATAAAGGGAAACCTGTAAGAATTTCCATCCTTGTTAACAACAAAATCATCGCCATGGTTCAGCCACCACTCACGTTACGAAACACAGAATTCACACATTCCACAGGCGGGTTGTTTAACCTAAAAGCTGGTGACGTCATTACGGTGGCGAGTACACAATATGCTGGGATAGCTTACATGTATACATACCACAGTTTCTTTGGCGCATTTTTGATCTGAACGCCATGTTAAGGTTCCCTCCTGGTTCCCTCTTATTGAAAAATGAGTCAATAAAGGGGCGTAAATGAGTCAATAAAGGGGCGTTTTTCAATCGTTATCACTGGCATTTAGATGATTTGCAGTTGTTCTGTAAGGGTGCAAATTTAAGGTGTTAGGAAAATTAAAAGATTCTAAGAAAAAAACCAACAATAAGTGAATTGAGTTTTCATTACCGAGCATCAATTTAGAGAGCAATTTAAAGCAAACCCTCTCCACAATAATCTTTTCTTTCTTTCCTCATAATTTACCCGCCAATGTCCCCGTCATTCAAACAAAATTCATCGTCTACTATCCGCGAAAAAATAACCCGTAAGAGCTAGAGCAAATCATTGCCGCAAAACTCTAACAGACCAGGATTAGATTGGAGCAAAATGGTAGTAACTGCCGGAGAGATTCCTACATGTCGCTCTCCTGGCAATTACTTTTTTCAGGAGCCTCTTGCTTGTTTTGATAGTATCCGAAGACACGATCGAGTTATTCAATCGCTGATTCAAATTATACGTCGCTAGCTCCAGTCCAAATGCTTGATCATTCTACACAAATAAGTCTATACACAAATAATTTAGACCTGGTGATCTTTGAGTATAGTGTTGATGACGTACAATTTATAACTCGTTTGCCTACTCAAACAATTGAGCTCTGGTTATTCATGCGTTCTTCTATTGAATAAAGGTACTTTATCAAACGTGGGAGGTGCGGTGGCCTCATGGTTAGTGCGCAGTCTACTCTGGATCGAACGGTCCGAGTTCGAGACCTGTCCGGGGACATTGTATTGCGTTCATGGGCAAGACACTTGACTCTCACAGTGCCTCTCTCCACCCAGGTGTATTTAAATGGGAACCGGCGAGTTTAATGCTGCGATGGACTAGCATCCCATCCAGAGGGGAGTAGAAATATTCCTACTCGCTTCATGCTACAGCAACCGGGATAAGCTCCGACCTGATGGGCCACTTAGGCTTGCATTCAGACTTTACTGTTACTTTATCAAACACACCAGTAACGGCTATGTTTTTTTTTGCTCTCAGATCAGAACCGTTTTATAGAAGAAATTTCATTTGCGTTACTGTACTACACGATCATGGGCCACTTTGTAAAATGAAAACAATCGTGCTCTGCTCGCACACGTTTTCCCACGCTTCCACTCAGCTAAGTGAAGTTATTTTAAGTTTTGATTGGTTCATTGGATTGCCTGTTTTCTTTGTGATTAGACGAATCGTGTAATTGCTTTGGTCAAGAGAATAGAATTCGTAACCTCTTGCTTTGGTTTAATCCTTTCTAGCTTGATTTTACTGAAAAAAAGCCATATTTTTTACCGTCATATGTTGTTTGACATGCAACGTGGCTAGATTGCACTAAAGTTTGCTGAGAAAACAATATTTTATATTTCATCTAGATTTTAGACTAGTTTCTATAGTCTATTGCGCAATATTTTACTTTAGCGCATGCGCATAACCTAAAATTTGGACCTTACATACATACATACATACATACATACATACATATTTTATTGGAACTCCCTTTAACAGGGCTTTTCAGTCACAATAAACTACTATTAAAAAATACTAGAAATTAAAAAAAAAACTACAATTTAAATTTCTCATCGAAAACATATTTTTAAACTGAGAGTCTTCTTAAAACAATTAATTTCATTCATATTCTTAATATTCTCAGCTAGCCCATTCCATTCCCTTGGACCCCGATAGTAAAACGCCCTTTGTCCTGTTGACAGTCGACGACGGGGAACCACAAAACTATTACATCCCCTTGTGTTCCTATTGTGAACTGCTGAACGTTTAACAAAATATTTAACTAAATAATCTGTAGCTAGACCATTTACGCATTTGAATGCTACGGCACTAGATCATTAAATACCTGCCTCCTTATCCATTCTTTTTTTCTCTCTTTTTCGTTCCCGCTATCTTTTACTCTTTACTTCCTTTCAATCAGCTGCACTAGTTTCGTTACTGACCATTCAAAAGACCTGCAAATGAGATGTCGATCAATTATGGAGTAATGGGATATTTTACCACCAATTTCGCACAATAATATAATCGTACCAATAACTGAACATTTGTGTTTTCTAGTAGCTCTATCAAAGTCTAGTCAATGTGTTAATCGTTCAACCTCGTTTCCAGGCTCTCTATCTACAGCCTCCCTTTTACACTGATTGCGGCTGGTCACGTTACCATGGAATCTGGGGAGTAAAAAAATCTGATTGGCGGGAAGGGTGGCATAGTATTTTGATTGTTTCTGTGGCCAACTTTGTGGATTTCAAATCCTCGAGCAATCACTAAAAACTACCCGCTCTATCGGGATTCGAAGTTGAATTTTGCCGATGAGGAAAACTATATTATGTCTGCCGTCTCCATAATATATATAAAGAAAATCGGCAGCCGAATGGAACATGTAAAACGTCACGTACCAAACGAATTGAAACCAGCGGATCAGTCTCTTCAATCTTTGCGCTTGGAGGGAATTTATTTTCTTCTTTGTGCAGTATTTTGGATGTAAAAGGTATTTCTGTCACATGGCCGATTAGCCGAGCTGACTTGCAATAATTTACAATTTTGTTGACATAAATCCGCGCTTATATTTCATCTGCATGAGGTTTATTTAATTTATATTTAGGCAAATGTTTCAACACAGTTCCTTGACATCAAGAATTATATTTTGCAAAATAGTAAATAAAGCATCGCTTTAAATAGCGAAAATTTGCCGTAAGGTTAATTTAGGCAACATGCTATAAAGCAGCGAAACAGCGACAGTAACTGGACTGGCTGGAGTTAAAATCAGAGTGGCACTTCAATACGCTGTCCTGTATAAAGCTAAGAATAGAACTGAAGAATTTCAAAGGTATATTTACCCAACTGGCAATTCATCTGGGCGGCCCGCAATTTTGCCCGAAAAACAAATACTGCTGTTCCTTTGGAGTGTGGCAGACAGGGAACCGTATCGTACGACCGCGCCGATGCTCGGTAGAGAGACTAAACCCGACATCTTTTGCGAATGGAACACAAAATTTTCGATAATTCCGGAAATTCCATCAAAGAGGGTGCACTCAAAACGTATTCCTAAATTTTCGAAAACTTTACCTGGAATTTTTACCGTTCCATTCAATTTCGGACCGGAAATCTCGGAATTTTTGGTCGAATGGAAAGCGCCCAGTGTCACAGGTGATCACGTGACATTAGGGTCTTTCTCTCAAAGACATGGCAGAAAAGAGAGAGCCTGGGAACGAAGTTGGTGGCTTTTTTTATCAAAACAATCTGCTGACGTAGCAATTGCTGACGTCATAATTAGTTCTTTGTCTACCTCTCTAATGTTGTATGGGGACAACATTCGGTACAAAAGAATTAAATTGCGAGCCAATAGTCAGCGAGGAGTAGTCGGGTTGACTATTGACAGCGAGTAGTCAGAATGCACCCGCGCTGAGTTTTATCGCTTATAACTTAAAACTTTGCGACCTAATTTGAAATATATCTGCGAAAAATTTGGTATAACATTCCACTGTTCTCTGAACTTGATGTTTTAATGGTCGTTTATTAACTTTCATGTAGTTAATTTTACATTTGCAGTGTTATTTGGTAGCATTGTTTAATATATTTTGGTTACTTTTTAATAGCTCACCCGGCTGGAATGGCAGCTATTCGGATAACACGAAGTTATCATCATGCAACATGTTGCTACAGAAAAAACGGAGGTCTTTTGACCTCATACATGCCCTTTGAGTCTCCTTGTCTTTGCATTAATATTCTAGAAGTTACGACAGGGAGAGGGAAGGGTGAGAATTTCGGCACGAGGTGTTGAGAGACGAGAGGTTGATGCTGCCGCATGCTACTACGAGCCGTAAAGTTGGGCTGGCTAATAAGAGATTTATTATACGACTGATAATGTTAGAAAAGAATTCCACCAAACTTTGAAGACAACATAAAATGTAATAGCGCAACTTTGATTGAAAGACCGAGGTTTACAGAAAAATAACGAGATCGATAATCCGGAACAGTACCACCCAGTCGAATACTTGGATATTGGGCTGGTAATCTAGCAATCTGATTGGTTAGTTCCAGCTATTGACCTTCTGAACTAAGAAGAAACAATACCAGTTTTTCGCGGATGACTCAGATTCTAGGAAGATAAAACCGTTGCTCAATTACCCTTCAAAAAACACGTAACAGAACGTATAAGAGAAACATTAAAGTAGATTTCGATTTCTGGATTGTGTTTGTTATCTTGAAATAAAATTACTTGTAAAATGTTCACTTGTCTCTTCCTCGTTTCCTTCAAAGTCTGTTATCCACGGATGATTCAGAGCTTTAAAAGCTGTTACTCGCTTGTGCGGATGAACCACAAGCATTCGTTTAACAAGATCTGTAGCGTCATCTGACACTGGGTCCCAGTAGCGCGCCACCATGTTGTAGCATCCTTCAACAATAAGTAACATCAATTTCCTGTCATCGTTTTGCCAGAATGGTGGATAACCCACAAGTAACAAGAACAAAATCACTCCGCATGCCCAGATATCAACCGCTGGGCCAATAGGATCAGCCAGAATTGTTTCAGGTGCGAGGTACAATGGTGTGCCTTGTACCTCACACTTAATGACGTCAGAGTCCTGCGGAAGTCGACGCGCAAGTCCAAAATCTGTAAGTTTAACGATTGCTTTACCATCAATTTTTTGTAAGAGAATGTTGTCCGATTTAATGTCACGGTGAACAATTCTGTTTCGGTGAAGGTACTCGACACCTTCCATTAGCTGAAATGAAAACAAAAAGAGTGTACAATTATTGTATCGAAAGGAGTTCCTTATATGAGACGGGGAAAATAATGTAATATAACGCGCTCCTCACAATATTTGCTCCTGACTTTTTATCAATAAGTGAGGGCCACTGGTTGCATTAGCCTGCGGTGCTGCTAGAATTTCACGCGCAAGATCTTTATTTAAGCAACCAAATAAAGCCAGTAGCGAGTTCTCCCCGCAGTTTTCTCGCGGCTTCTCCTCTATCACCCTTACGGGCGAAATTCCAGAGGCTACGCAGGAAAATCTTTAACTTAAACAGATTCCAACAGAGGTTCTGAACAGTAATTAACAGACTGAAATTTGTACAAATATGGCTTCCAATTTCAAATAATGCAAAAAGTGCAATTTTGTATATAGTTAGATGACATCATCAGTCCTCATCGCGCCATCGGACGCATAAAGCCTTATATAGTTAGATAAAGTGAAATTAAAATTGTGAAAACAAGAAAGTATAATGGTAACCGTTTTTTTTTTTGTGCTGTTTGCCACGCTAGTTGTTGCTACGCAACAAAGCTACCGTACTTACGACTTTTTTAGTTTTAAACACGAGCAATTAATTAAATTTTATCTCCCACACACTTCATTGTTTGAAAAGGAAATCTGAAATTGATATGAGGATCATGGAGCCTTGATCCTCACTGAATAACACATGCCGCCAGTTTTAACGCTAATAAGCTTAAAAATACATGTGATTATCATTGTAAGTTATGCCTTTACTTGCCCTCAATCTGAGCAGACTTCAGTGTGATGTCGTTTAGTCTAAGTACGCATGTTCAATAGGAACACCTTTCTCGCGCGAGAAAAATTGACTCAAGCTTTTAAATCAAACAATAAAATCAAGAAAGCAAAGATTGGGATATTTGAGTTTCGGTGAAAAAATGGCCTGAAATTTAAAATAAGAGAACTGCAAGCACTTTATCTGATCCGGCTATTTCTTACCTGCAGTGTGATAGTTCTGCTTTCTTCTTCAGAAAACACAATTTGATTTATTATTTCATCAAGCAGAGTTTTTCCACTCACGAGTTCCAATACAACCCATACATGGCTATTTTCATAAAAACGTTTGTATAAAGATACAATGTTGCGATGCTGCAAAGTCCTCCAAATATCAACTTCGTTGTCAATGAGCTTTGGATCGAAGTTTTCATCTTCGTTTTGAAAGGCCTTCACTGCAAAATCACGTCCAGTTTTTCTTTCTACGCATCTGAAGACTTTTGCAAAGGTTCCTTGGGCAATGAAATCTTTCATTTCGAAATCTTGACCAAAAGCCCTCTCTGTAAGAGTCGCCATATCAATTGCTTCACAATGTTGTACAGGAGAGTGCATTGTTCTGAAAAACAAATAGATCATTTGAGATGTCACTGTTTTTATAACCCCTGTATGCCTTTTGTTGAAGACATGACGTGAAACCTTATCTGTTAATTAATGTTATCACGTTCTTAACCCTGGAAAAAAAAAAAAAAAACAGAAATGCTCACTGGCCAAGACTGTGCACGTTCCCGAGTCCCACAATATGATATTCTAATGCAATTCTGGTCATCGTGAACAGATCCCGAAAAAATCATTGATATGATTTCATTTATCAGACGTTCGAGAACGATTTACATTATATTACTACCAGATTTGACAAGTTCATCAGAAGTTTTAAAACCGATTATTCGATAAAACGTATTAAACAGTTTAGTCTAACAGTGGTCTCAAAGTTCACCACTGATCTGGGCAAAGTTAAAAATATTTATCCTGCATAAATGATCAATTTCAATTTCTAAATAAACGCCTAATATATGAACGCTGTCGATGATAATACTCACGCCTATCACAAGACATGAACACGGAGACTTCATGAAACACCGTGCAAATAATATGTTGATGTTTCACTTTAAGAAATGACATGATTATGACAAGTTTACAAAGGTGACAAGCGATCGAGATCCCACAAACGAAAAAGCTTACCTGTCAGTGAGAAGAAACAACAAACTGCTTGCTTCTATGACCGCTCTTTCAAAGTCATGTCGTTAAAAATTATTAAATGATTTCATTTATCAGTGACCAAACGGTAACACCGAAATTTAATGACCGTCCAGAATTTTAACAAGCAAATTCTTTGAAAGGTTCTCGCGGCTGTGGCGGTCTTGTGGTCGTGCGGAAACTCTGGCTTAACTCAGTCGATGTTATTCTTTTGTGGTCTGTATTCATCTCGTGCCTCAGGAAACACTTGGCTGTTACGCAACAACCGAAAGGAAACACTGGTCACATAATCAGACAATTAACAGGAGTATTGCACGCCACAATGTGCGACAAGCGGAAAACTGAAGGACCTGATATGTATCATTTTTCTATCATTCTTCTAAACGCCTTGCAAAGAAAAAAACTCTCTTTTCACCTGTATCAGGAAAGTCCCTAAGTGTCTTAAGTTGATGAGGCTAATAGAATTCGTGCTGTGCGTTATGTGTTCGAAAATCCGCGTATTGGTTTATCAGGATCGCATGTTAGCGGCAGCGAGGCGGAAACAATTAATTCACGGCCGATTGGATATACAGTGATGGAGATCAGGACTGATTTTCTAGAACACGAGACTTACTCGTTCGTTCTAAAAAGTTCCTCTAAAGCCGTGTCTATTTAAAAGAAAGAACTTTTCCGAGCTTGAAATAGTTTAAACAGTGTGCAAAAGCTTTTTTTGTGGAGAGCTGCCAGGACGGCAGAATCATTTCAAGACCAAACGCAGTGTATTGGTCTTTATACTGACTGATACCTGTCGGCAAGATGAACTTGTTCTATATTTAGCCCCTCTCAATACAAGCCCAGACACTGACAGTCATTGAACCAGAGAAAGAGCAAGAAGGAGACCCAACAGCTAATCAAATGGCTCTAGAAAAATCGAAAGAAAGACTCTTTACGAGAGCACATGATGTAGTAGCATGATTTGCTAGGAAACTAAGAGGATCCAGTGATATGACTTATGGCTCCAGAGCGATAGCAGAGGTCTCATAAAGCATCAATGGTGATCTGATATAAAAGTAATTTACAGCAACTCATGATGGTCAGTTATGTAAGAGACAGACAGTCTCTGATTCACGTGTTTGTCACTGTAAGTTAGGTTGGGGCTCCTGTATTTTCTATTGTTCGTATCAAATTAGGGCTCGGTCTGTTAACACCGGAATATAGTACTGGAGATCAGTGATAACCGGGACCTAAGTTTCAAAAAAATCGGCTGTGCAACTGATCAGTATACTGTGCAGCTAAGGTGCTGCATGCCACGAGTGAATAGGTGACGAGTTTTGGGTGATGCAGCTGTTCTGATCGCGTTTGAATTTCTTTGATACAACCGTATTTCGCGAAATTCTTTGCGGCTAAGAAGTTAACCGCGCAAAATTCCCGCGATTGGACTTTGGACTGCCAATCCCGGCTAATTCCTTCAGACCGTACTATAGCGTTTTAGTTTTTGATTGTTACTATCTCATATTCCTCAAACAGTGTGCTCGATTCGGAAAGCCACGGGTTTAAAATAATTGCTTTCATTTGAGTTTCAGCACATTTTCACTTCCGAAACCAGGAGAGAATTGAAGAACTCGCAAAATCTCTGGGATCAGGGTCTTCCACGGGCATCTATCAGGAACTGTTCTCAGCTGTAAATTAATTATTAGTTGAGGAGCAATTTCCACACCAACTATAACCATATAAAGTTTTTTTTTCAACCGTGAACAATATGACGCCGAAATTTTTTTGAGTTTTTAGATTTTTGCGTTTTTTTTTCATGATTATCCGCAGAATTATTCACGCCAAATATGATTACCGCGAAAATACGTGGAGACGGAGACTCCCCACGAAAAACGATAAACCTCAGTTATTAGTAACGATGTGTTAGAAAAGAATGAATCTTTCGCATGTTTCTCAAGTTATGCATTTAGTATCACTGGTCATCACATATGATATAACAAGTAATTTACAGCAATTCATGATGTTCAGTTATGTAAGAGACAAACAGTCTCTGATTCACGTGTTTGTCACTGTAAGTTAGCTTTGGGCTCCTGTATTCTCTATTGTTCGTATCAAACGACATTTCAACTCAACTTCGACCCGCAGAAAAGTGTCTGCGAGACAGTCAATTGTGGTCGCCCATTACATACCCCTCCCTCCACCCTACCTAGTCACGCGAGCACGAGCCAAGCCACTTAAACAATCATTCTGTTGACTAAGAAAGATCTTTAATAGAGTCCTTCTGGTAATCAAAGCTGACCATTATTTTATAACGCTGGGTTAAGAATCGCCTGAAACGATCAATTCGTCACTTTTGACGTTTGGGCAAAACCACGCCGAAAATTCATTTGACCCTTGTTAAATCATAATCCAAGTTTTAAACATGTTATTTTAATGAAGTCTATATTAATATTTGGAGTATTTGTGGTTTTGCTAAAGGCAAATTTTGTGAAGGGAAGGAAGTGTTTTCCGTTCCTACGTGGTTTGTAACAAATCATTGGCCACGATCAAAGCGGAATATGACTCGCGTCGATCGAGGGCCTTGATATTACCAAATACGGCGAATGAGCAAATGATTGATGCCGTTTTAAAACGTGGTAGGGTTAAGACTATTTTATTAAATACGCGACCTTAAGCGGTGCTGGAGATTTTATTGTGATGTAAATCCACTAACTGAACAAACACGTACAGTTTATTCTGGTAAAATCTTTGTCACTTCTCTTATGTTTTGTTTACCAATGCGATGTAAGTATATTGTTATCTAATGTTATGGCTCAGTGGATAGAGCAAAGGTTAGAATAAAACAAACGAACAGTCGCCTAACTGTCTCTGATAAGATGAACAATTAGTTGCCATATCATGGCACGTTTCCTGTGCAAAATTCAGCTTATCGCGATGAATGACTAATAGTCTTTTGTTTTGTATTTGAAAAATTGAGTGTTCATTTCTTTGTATTCCTTGTTTGGGTCTTTTTATCTGAGGTGGAGGTTAACAAAGATGATAAAAACAAAAAAATAATAATTTGTGTTGCCCTCGTAGGCACAGAGCCGAATCGTTCATTTTAAAATCATAGTTGCAGGGTTGCCTTGGTAACAGTTCATGCATGTCGGTTTTGTCGTCGGTTGCGCCCCTTGGGTCGCGAAACAAAGTTTTGTTCTAACATTCTAGAAACGAAGTGAAAAGCGAAATGGGGATACAGTTGAAAACAGATGGACGTGAATACATTTTGAAGAAATGGTACTATTTCTTAAGTCGGGCAATTTATTTAGCTTTAAAAGAATTAGTTCGATGAAAATGACTAAAGAACATAAGTATGTTTTTTGATTATGAGTCTTAGATAAAAACTTGGTGGGCTTAGATCATGACTCCCAGATGACAATGTAATGTTACACAAATACTCACTCTTTATCTTGAAGGTTTTCCGCGAGGGTAAGTTCAGTGGGGCTTAAATTGTACGACTAACAAATTGTTGTGTTAGCAGAATACCAAAATCATTAAACTAAAAAAAAAAAATCCAAAATCCACATCATTTTAAAAATCTCCCAAAAATGTCAAGAATCGTCAATAATTCCAATAAGCCTAGTTATGGTACATGGCAACATGTCATTAGGTTTTTCCGAGATTCCAAGAACCCTCAAATATAGTGCTAGACGGTATGAAAAATATGCTATTTAACTCAAATCGGTCCCTGATGCAGCCATGGACTAATTTTACCACAGGGAGGAGTTTCAACTGGAAATCACAAACTTTTAATCCTGAATCGACAAGCAATAGCTTTTGAGCTGAACGTATTTGGATATTTCCAATTTATGTGGAAACAAAAGGAGATAAAGGGCTTTAATTCCGATGAAATGGTGACTTTGTTTTGGGCACTTGAATATGCGAACCGCTTGTCAAAAGAAGCTGCCTTATTTGGTGTTGATTGCCGCGACAGACGTAATTGCGTTAATTGGTATTTGACCATTGATATGTCTGCAGGTGATGACGATGACGTCATGCTAGAGAGGTAAATTTCATGATCACAGATAGAGTTAAACATGTTGGTTACACCACAGATTGAGGAACTCGAGGAAAAGCGAAGTCATTCCTTGCGACATTGGTAGGCTATTGTTTATTTCTTTTGCTGTATATGCACAAGTCTCTACGGAGCTTACAGCAATGCTGGCTGAAAGCACGAGAGCAGCTGAGCTGCAGAACAAATCATTCTCGGAGAGTTTTGACATCAAATCCTTTCTTGGACGTGGTTCTTTTGCCAGTGTTTGCCAATGTACGGAAAAGGCAACTGGAAAAGAGCTCGCAGCGAAGATTGTACGATTTACGAAAGGTAAAGAAGCAGACCTTAAAAGAGTGGCAACCGAGGCAGAGATTTGGAGAACAGTACACCACAACAACATAGTGTCCTTGTACAAAACATTTGTTGAAGAAAACGAGATTTGCATTGTAATGGAGTTAATTCAAGGAACGACTTTGTTTGATGAAATCGTTGGCCAAACTACATTCAGTGAAACACAGGCGTGCTGTATAATTTATCAGGTAGGCTCTAGAATGTTACATAATGGCTGTCGATCAGTATGCCAGGAGACTCGTAGCCAGTCTGCTTGCAATATAATCTTGAAGAAAGGGCCTTTTTCTTTAATGGGTCTAGAACTATAATTGTGAGACCGCATAATCGCAGACTTAAGTTCAGCTCATGTAATATACAGGCCGTGAATAAAGCCATGAAGAGGTTATAATTTTATTTGTATTAAAACAACTCCTCTACAGGAGAACAGCCGAGAATATTCGTTTACATATCACAAGGTGGATATCACTGTATAAGCTACTTAATTATTTGCTCTGATTATAGTTCTGACGAAGTTTACTTAACAAAACTCTAATCTGATGGACGTTATAAGTAATTATGCGAGACGTTTTCAATGAATCAAACGCTTGATTTTCTTCAGCGAGTTTTATTTAATGCATGACTGGAAGCAATGAACCATGTTTTCGTAAAACAGTATGCTTCTCTTTTAAATTACTTCTTTGGCTTCGTCACTACACCGAATGAAAGCTGCAAAAATTGAATTATAAATGTGCCACTGTTTACCGGAACTAGTCACAAAAATACGTGCAGCCGCTAGCGAGCACAGATGTGTTTCTACAAGGTCACACGTTGTCATATTTTCTCATGAGATGTTATCAGAGAAAATAACGTAACTGAGCTTAGATTTGGTGAATTTGTCAATCGAGAAACTTTGAAAAAACAACAGCGAAGTTGACTTGAACTATGTATCTATTTCTTTTCCAAGTACAATAAATATTTGCATTTAACATGCTACAATTTACTAAGACTCTGCATTTAAAACATTTCATTTTCCGATCATGCATTAAGTTGTAAAACAGATGTTTCGTGTAAAAACAATGATTGTTGAGAGCACTGATTCGAGCTAGCGTACATGACTTGCGATAGACGTTACATGTTTGGTTTCAATTTTCGAAAACTTAATCCTGTTTGGACAACGTGCACTGAGGTCGCAGCTAATGTTTAGCAAATCTTCTTCTTTTCCAATATCGCTTATCATTTGCGATCAGTAAGATATTTGACACGACAAATAACCTACATGTACATTGATGACACTGAACCTCACGTTTGCATTTTTTTACAGATTCTTGAAGCACTCGACTACCTTCACCGAAAGAGCCGGATTGTTCACCGAGATATTAAAGCCGACAACATTCTCCTAAAACAAGATAGCGTCCATCAAAATCACTTTCACGTCAAAATCACCGACTTTGGACTCGCACGTCGCCTTCCGCGCAATTCTGACGTCATCAAGTGTGACGTAGAAGGCGCACCATTGTACCTTGCACCTGAAATAATTCTAGACGATCCTATCGATTCAGCGGTTGACATCTGGGCGTGCGGAGTGATTCTGTTCCTGCTACTTGTGGGCTATCCACCATTCTGGCAAAGCGATGACAGAAAATTGATGTCGCTGATTGTTGAAGGACGCTACAACATGGCGGCGCGCTACTGGGATCCAGTGTCAGATGACGCTACAGACCTTGTTAAACGAATGCTTGTGGTTCATCCGCACAAGCGAGTAACAGCTTTTAAAGCTCTGAATCATCCGTGGATAACAGACTTTGAAGGAAACGAGGAAGACAGAATAAAACATTATATCGGAGATTTTGTTTCAAGATAGCAAACCATATTACAACTGTTCAACTCGTTATATATTAATTCCTTTTTGCGCTCCCAGCTTCTTTGTACATTTTATAAATGTGAAGTGCCATTCAATGGTATGCATCAGTGCTATCTAACGTGTAGAATCTAAGTTCCGCTGACCAAATATAATTACTTGAGTCCTGCAATTGTACAGGCGTGTTCTACAACGGGCTCCAACATCGCAGCCAAGTCATCAATAGAGATTGGAAATTCTTGAGCACCGGATCTTAATTGAGCAATCCCGTTCTGAAGTAAAGAAACGCACATTTTAATATTTTGTACGTTTTGTTAGTGAGTGTGCCGTTCTCGGTTGGGTGCAGGTTTTCCAGCGCAAAATGTGCTACATAATGTTTCGTAGTTACTCGATTAAATGTTGGGCGCGCATATCTAACCTCAAGCTTAACGTACCGTAGGCCACGTTTCCTGTGTTCCTAAATCGTTCACAGCCCTTCTTACGGCCCGTCCACTCAAGGCAGGAAGAATTTGAAAACGGGCTTTTATTTCTCCAGTTAGGCCTATTGTCCATCCTAATCAGTCACGAAAACCTAGCTTTTCAAAAACGTTCTGAGGAATTAAAAAGCGCCAACTTTTCGTTGTCGCGTGGACGGAAAACAATTTGAAAACAGAGCTTGTCTAACTCGAAGGCCTCGTGCTAATCATGTGATTTCCCCGACCGAGTTTCTCTCAAATTCCTCCTATATAGTGTCCACGGGAAACAGTTGACGCGTTTTATGAGGCAAACCTTAGTTTTCAAGTTCTTCCCGCATACTGTGGACCGGGCCTTAATGATCATCGAATCCTAAGGAGTGAAGTTTTTTCATAAGAGCCAGTCCTGTGATGTCGGCTTTAAATATTGTCGTTCCTAGAATCGCACTGAACGATTAAGATGCCCGATCTCCTCTCCTGTGGTATTCTGCACGCGGTAAGTAACCTCAAGTGACCGGATTTATGATCGAATGTGAGTACAATAAACACCTAATCGTATCGTTTTGTTGTCTTGGGTGTCATGCAAGGCTAGTTTAGTATCTGAAAATTATTTTTCCCTGTATGATTATAGGCCCTCTGCGTTTCTACCTCATGAACCTGTAAAGATGGCAATAGTTGTCCAACACGGACCACTATAACGCTATACTTGGAAGAGATATGCATGGAAGCCAAAGGAATGCTGGGAATGTTTGTAACTCAACTCACCTGAATATTTGTGAGAACCCTGAAAAATACCATTGCTAGAAAGAAGGACCAGTTTGGAAGAGGAAGGCTTTGTCCAGTCAACTCACAATACAAAGAAAGCATTGCATCTTCACTAGGGATCCCTTCTGAGCGATAACCTGCCAAAAAAACAAATATCGTTAATGAGTTCAAACCTATCATAAGGAATAGCGCGCAGAGTCGTAGTTTAACAGGAATGTACACCGATGCACAGGTATTTCTGGAATCCTATGTATCAAATCAAATCCTCTTTGAGACTCTACAGAGAATAGAGTCAATGCTGTATCAGTGATAAGAGGATATGGGAAGTGGAGGAGAAACCGGGAATAAAGAAACAACAGACACACGAGGGACAGAACTGACAGAAGACAGGTAATGAGGTTTTCTGGGTGCCAGGAACTGGAACAAATGGAAAAAGAAAAACATGCGAAATTAACGATTGATACTGTCAAACAAACCCGTCGTTATCAACAAATAGCGTTGAGACGGCAAAAAAAAAAAAACGTTTGCATGATGATAACAATTTTGAAACTTCGACACTGAAATCAAGCTAAGGAGTAACTCCGTTTGACGAAAGCAGCTAAGCTACGGTCATTTACTTACCGATTTTAAAACCTGGTATAACATCTATTTCCTCAGGGAAATGATATGGGAAACAAAAGTACGCAAGGTCCTCAAATGGATGTCCCCAGGACGCTGCTTCCCAGTCTATCACGGCTAAGACCTCAGACTAAAACAAACCACAATATTTGATTTTTATCTTTCCTTAAGCTCAGATACAAATACCGGCGAATTAATATTAAGCGGATATAATTAATAGCAGAAAAACCTCCCTCACGAAATTATGACTATATCCTTGATAACACGGGCTTTTTTTGATTTTTGATTTGATTTTTAATCGTGATTTTTTGAACAAACGCAACTGAAAGCAATGAATTGACAGCAATAGTTACCAAGGAAACAGGTTACAGCAACGTGGAGCAAGTTTTTTATATTGAATTTTTTATTGAATTATTGTAATGAATTTTTATTACGTGAAGAAATAATACAACAACTTTCTTTCTAAACTGTTAGGCGATAAAAAGAAAACTAATATTAATATATAATATTTATTTACCTGTTCTGGGTGATACAGCATATTTGAAACTCTGAAGTCATTATGGTGAATTACTGGAAGTAAAAAAGCTACGATAACTCTTTATTTCAACAATTCAAGGGTACAAATTGAGTCATTTTTTTATTGCATCTTCTAAAAAGCAATTGAGCCTAACCATAAAACGTTTTATACCAGCTTTCTTGCCATCTTTGGGTATGTTTTTCTTCAGCCATTCCATTAATAAATGAGCTTTAGGATTTTTCTTCATTTCCGTTCTTTTGTACCCTTCGTACAGCATATCCAGCTGAAAGACAAAAAAAAATGGAGAGCCCCTTTTGCACATCAAAAAGCTTTGTTTGCTCTCGGAAAAGTAACACCAGCATTCATTATATGGTTGTACCCGCCTGACGCTCTCCCTATGACATGATGTACAGGGGGATATTTCGAATTGTGGCTTTGATTCGTTTGCTGTATTCTTACTTTCTGATGAAAGAAGTTCTCTTTGTCACCGATGCCATCTAGGTCAAGCTTATCTGTGTCAACCGAATGAAGTTGCACCAGTGTTCTGATTGCAGCCTCAAAGATGGCCTTTGTCTGGTCTGGTGGAACTCCTGGTAAATTTGCATCTGGGAACTGACGACCCTGCAAACGGAGTGATATTGGTCTAGCGAAAGTTTCAGTTCTCTCACCCCTAAGTACTCGACCACGCTTCCACTGAATTAAATGAGCATGCAGGTAAGTTGTCATATTTAGGCGTGTTGCATTAACCCAAGTTCGAGTAAATAGAATGTTGACAATTCTAGAGAGCGTTCGTATATGTGAATATGTCTTTATATCATCAAATTATCCTTGTATTTTGATTGTTTTTTGCATATGATCTAAGGGACCAGAATCAATGTGTCAATATTTCTTTTGACATTATACCTTGATGTACTCCATGACATAAAATTCTTGGCCCATGATTGTCTTTTCCTCACAGAAGAGATACATTTTAGGCACTGGGAAAGAGGTCTTTTCAAGGGCGGACATAATCTTGTACTCCACATCGACCTACCAAAATAAAATCATTAAAGTGAAAAAAGAAAAGTAGGCGGGATAGAACAAATTTAAAAACTTTTAAAGCGTTCTCTACTATATAGAGTAGGCAAAAATAGCTAGTGTCAGTTTTTTGAACTCAGATTAAATATCATCCCAAAAGTGATAGACTTTTGCATTTAGAACTCCAAGTGATTGAAAAAACTTAATTCCACTGAGGTTAAAGCAAAACCTCATGATTATATGGTTATATCAACTAACTTGAAAATGTAAATTGGCCACCGTAACGAGTTATAAAGCTGACGTTTCGAGCGTTAGCCCTTCGTCAGAGCGAATACGAAGGGCTAACGCTCGAAACGTCAGCTTTATAACTCGTTACGGTGACCAATTTACATTTTCAACTCAGTTGATATAACCAAATTACCTTGTTACCCCCACCGACGCAGCACCACAGTTTCTTTAGAAACTTTCACCCTTTACCTCATGATCATAGGCCACTTCGGTCAGTCGGGTTGCGCTGACCACCATGAACGACAGGCTCTAACAGGCAAGTCGGTTTACTATTTTTATTCAAAAGCAACAACAACAACAAAACAAAAACATAAAATAATATGTGCCTACGTTTCCCTTGTCTGTCTATGTATATTCTATGTATATTTGACGCTTACAGCTTTTCCATTTTGTTTATCCATTTTTTTGTAGCCTGTTAAAGTCTGTTAAATGGCACCGATGTAAGCCAGAGAACCGTTATTCATATCTTTGGCATAACAACATCAACACTGAACATCTTTTGTTTTTTCTCATTTGTTATTTTTTAATAAGTATTGTTTTTTCTTAATTTGTTTGCCTGTTTCTTTTGTTTTGTTTTTTTTTGTTCCGCTTTGTTTTTTGTTTTTTTGTTTGTTTGTTTGTTTTTTTTTTTTATAAACAACCTATTCCATCCAGGGACATCAACTAGTACCTTGTGATAGCCAATGTACACCTCTACTGGAGCCTTGTGTCGTAACACGAATTCTTTGCCATTTTTCCGAAGTAGGAACGTTGGATTTGAGGTCCCAGTCCTGTGAAGTTAAATGACAAATACGAAGAAAATTTTTTTTTCTAAATGGCTATCAGTGCTTGTGATTCGGACAACTTGAGAACCGGCACAATATTATAGACATTTATTTTATTTGCTGCACTTTCGCTGTAGAGTAGTCTACTGTATCTTACTTTTGCGATGTTACTTTTGATGTTTACAAGATTATGCGCTTCTGAAAACCAGCCTTGGAGAATTATAATAATACTGACCACCCAAAACAGGTCTTTTGAGTTTTTAAGAATAACGTGCTGAATAAAACGATACAAATTAACCTATTGAACGCACCCACTGAAGGTAACGACAATTATATATTGCCAATTCCTGAGTGACTGGTGTGAATATAACAATATCCCAGGAAAGATCAAGTTGAGTCACGCAGTCTTCAATTTAGATACACTGCTTTAACCCTTACGACTCAATGCCGTGGGAAAGGAAACGAGACAAATCTCTGGTTTGCGATCTTTTTACATTTGCAGTTTTAAGGGTGCAATAATCTTCAGATAACTGAGGCTCGTCATTCTAAACTAGAAGGAAAAGAGACTTCAAAATACAGCTTGCATCACCAAGAAACGATCGATCCATGTAAGATGCCTGATCGAGCACTGGTTAGCGACTTCAGAATACCCGGTCACGATTGTGTGACATAAATCTCCTGCTTCCGTAGTCCCGCACTAACGACATTAATCATGAAATTTAAAAAAAGAAATGTGACAAAAAAACATTTTGAAATAAATAAATTTGATGGAGTGGGTATAGAACTAGTGCTCCCACACTCCCGCTCTCCCGCACTGGAAAAAAAAAAAGAAAAAAACAAAAAGAAATATTACATGGGTATAGAACTAGTGCTCCCGCAGTCTCGCAGTCCCGCACTCGGCTCATGGATTATAGAACGAGGTATATTCATGTGTATCGTATGCAAATATTTGTTGACAGTTGTCTGCTCAGTGACCTGGCCTCTGGATGACAGCGAGGCTAGAGTTGACCTTGTTTTGATACAGACCTCAATGCTTTTGTTGTGTAAAACAAGTTGTTCTGATGCTAACTAGGTGCATTTACATGACAAAAGCAGTGGGGTCTGTATCAAAACAAGGTCAACTCTAGCCTCGCTGTCATCCAAAGGCCAGGTCACTGAGCAGACAACTGTAAAATGGTCTATTGTGGCCGGGTATTCTGAAGTTTAGGGTTAGTTTATGACTGTTATGTTCGATTCAGAAGCAACACGATAAATCCCTGTTCCAGATTCTGAGCGGCGAGCTGCTATACTCTGTAGTGAATATAAACATTTAAGCTAAACAATGAATAAACTTAAGTGATCCCATGGGCGGCCCAGGGAAAAAATGCGAGGAGTTATTATTATTTTTGTTAATTCGAAGGGTCAGCGAAACGATTTACCGCCGACACTGTATTCTTACATAACAACCGAGTTTGGTTACGCGAAACGTGACCAGAATATGGTGGTGTTGTGTTACAATGGTTTGAATTTACAAAGGTTTGTATGGGGAAAAACGGTAATCGACATTATAGCTGAAATTTCGATATTTTTGCAACAAAAAATGACTTGTCTCAATAATTTATTGTCTTTTCTATTATCAACGCGCTTACCTACTCGATCCGAAGCCTTTTACCGATAACACAACACCACCGCATGCTGCCAGGCGAAGGTCACGTTTCGCGTAGCCAAACTCGGTCGTCATGTAGTAATAGATGTCGGCGGTAAATCGTTTCGCTGAACGTTCGCACTGAGATTTAAAACGAATGGATAACTCTTCGCATTGTGAGCCTTGGCCGCCTGTGGTGATCCATAGGTTAGACAGTCCAATGGTTTCATTCCGTTACCTGAACTGGAACATTTTCAGCTCTCCGTCTCCTGTTGGAAAATCTACCAGGTTTTGCTTCAGATATTCGTGAAGTTTTGAGCTATCAGCGGTGTACTCTACCATGCTGTGCTTTATAAATTCCTGAATTTTTAAGGCATATTCACTGTTTTGTTCGTCCATGTCTCACAGAAATGCAAATATTACGTTGCACGAAGGGACATTCAATGACGGTTTGACGTCATGTCACGTTCCTACGTCACGTAGCTTCAACAAACATCATAATCAGTTCAGTTCATAACACCCCGTGCATATGGCACGGTAAGCCCCTGAGGATGACTCAACTGTATCCATAACATGAGCGTAAAAAGACGTATTGTAACTGGCCTATAAACCGCCAACTGTAGCCCACAGTCACTGAACGTCACGCCAATTGTTACCAATGTGGGCAATATCTGGTGATCGAAAAAAAAGAATATTGATTCTCGCTCACGCATTTATACACTGCATCAGCCCTCAGATCGAAAAGAAAGCTAATTGCGGTCATTGTTAAATGGCCTGGCTTGCGAATTATTCATTCACGGTAGTTAAAGTACTATGAGCTTATAGAACTCGAAAATACGTTATAGGGTAGCTTCCTCTACCACAAAGCGACCGTTTTACATGTAGTAGTTGCCAAATGCTGAACCTATGAACAACAACAAAAAAGTCACAAAATCCGGGAAAACGCCGATATTACAACTTCATAACCTCTCAAAACGAAAATCCATTTAAGTATATATCTCCAAACGTTACTATGCTATGTGGTCAATCTGAATA
>OMLO01000726.1_pt1 | contig 23050 bp, 16 predicted proteins | sample 1674811 | NCBI WGS metagenome assembly OMLO01 (sample SAMN06265003, study PRJEB25207) | coral metagenome | isolation source: Coral host | place: Mexico:La Bocana,Puerto Morelos, Mexico | collected 2008-11-13 | reverse complement strand
GCTAACGCTCGAAACGTCAGCTTTATAACTCGTTACGGTGGCCAATTAACATTTTCAACTTAGTTGATATAACCAAACTACAGAACACAGTCTGAAAGAACTTATATGCTATGACTATTAACAAAGGTAATGACTTCGTTTTGATTCAGTATATTCAAAATGAACGATAGCACGACTTCTTTGTTAGGTGAGTCAAGTGGCGTGAGTTTTGATGACCAGTTATCGAACACAGATGCTGATATTTTCAATCTGAAAGACTGTCACATACAGCGGAACCTCGTTATAACGTTCGCTATAACGAGGTTTCGTTATATCGAGGTTCTTTCCTATGCAAAGAAAACCGTTCGTTATATCGTGAAGTTCTTTGTATAGAGGTTCGTTAGATCAATGTTTCACTATATATAACCCACTATTCTGGTATTATTGCCCCCTCTCCACCGACAAAATCGACCCCGGACCATCTCCTCCCGGCCTCCCTGCGCTCACAAAAAAATAAGCCAAACGACAAACTAAACCTTTGAATGAGCTTATCATTGGAATAGTAATTAGCTTAATTTGGAGATCCCTTTTACCTTGTGCCAAACTCATCAATGCTGCCTTTCCTGGCAGACCTTGTGTCTTTATCCTTGATGTAAACAGTCGTCAGCCGTTCGAGGATCCGACACAGGTGCTCAGCCACAGGCACTACCCACGTGCGTAGCTGCATTGCCATGTGTGATAAGCACGTGATCACGAACTGCAACCATTCATAATGCATATCGGGCTCATCATGCCTGAGCCCGTGCAGAACCGCTGACAACAACATGGCCTGCGCCGCTAATGGCTTCCCGGGGATGTAGCGATGAGCCGACTGCGTAACTTTCGTGTCGCCTGAAGCCTTCACGGGACTTTCGGGTTTGCTCGGGGGCGGCGTGCCATGGCTAACGGCAGTCTCTTGGGAGATGGCTACAGCGGAGTGAATGTATGACTCCAGGATAAACACCGACTGAACAAGCTTGACTAGTTTGACCTGAAACGCTCGCGCCTGCGATTGGCTTATTTCTGAACTGATGTGCACATGGCTGGAATTAATAGTTGGTGAAGAACACTTACTCGACGTTCTCACTCCAGTTCGCTCGTACAAAGTCGAAAGAAGACAGTGAAGCAATGCCTTTTGAACTTTACAACGAGAGAACATGTCACTAATGTATGTCCCAAATCCAGCACCGCTCTCCTTCACCACCTCAACCAGTTGCCACATAACACCTAACAGAAGCTCCGTGCTCGCCATCTGTACCTGAACATTACCGTCTATATCTTCAGGCTGCACTTGTAGATGACTGGAATACTCGCTTCTAATGAAGTACAGACACACAGAGATGAGCACTTCAAGGTACTTGCTGGTACTGGGCTTGAGGTAGATCAAAGGGCCCCCGAACAGCCGTGCGCTATGAGCAGGTCCTGAAAACGAACCAGGTATCTGACATTGTTTTCTATACGGCAAACGCAGGGCTTCATGACAAAAAGGATAATCTTGACTGGTTTCCTGAGTTTTTCGAATTTTGTAAAACGGAACGCTAACGACTGATTTGCGTCGAAGAAGAAAAAAGTTTTCAGTCAGGTACATGTAAATTTTTTTTTCTCTTGATGTGTGTGGGTCGATTTCAGTTAAAGAAAGCGGCCTAAAAACACTTATAACTAACGCACGACTGATCAATTGCTATTAAGGTACGACTGGGTTTACTGTATGTTCTACTGTTGTTTCATTGCCGCAAATACGGTAGGCTAATGATCTTTAAGTTGGGGTCACAGTCTCTTTTCTTCTGCTGGCCCCCTTAATATACACCGATCTGTTTCTCAACATTTAGCACAAATAAAGTACTTTAAAAGAAGTACTTTAAGCACTCTGAAAATTGCCACCTACCTGTCGGGGAAACAGGGCTGTCGTACAAAGGACCATAAAATCCCTTCCCAAGTAGGGACCGACGGTGTCTGATCAAAAGCTCCTTGATCTTCTCCTGGTGCGGCGTGTTTGATGAACTGATGCTTGTGGTAGATGAAGCGCACACGAACTGGTGAGGCGCGCGCATCAGGATTGTTTGTAACGTGCTGAATGCGTACAAGGTCAACTGAGAGTCGTAATGTAAGACGTACAGAAGTTTGTGTTGGTCCAGCGGGTGGACAAGTGATTTGCGCGGGGGAGGGGACTGTGGGGCTTGGTTAGGTAAGTCATCTTTTTCATTTCCTAGAAAGCGAACATGGTTAACATTCTTAGAGATCGTATACAGTTTGTCTCCGAAAGAGCTGTCCTTCATACATATGGACATTATAATCTTCCTTCACCCAGATAGTGAAAAAAACTCTTTATGGGATCCACGATCGCCATCTTTTTAAAAAAATAAAAAAAAAATTATAATATGGTGCCCACCAACACAGCCAAAGTATTTTTTGAAAACGCAGGAAAGATTTTATGACGTCAAATGTTTCTGTGCAAGTACAAACTTGTCCGTGCGCCCAAGTTAGTAACAACGAAAGCAAGTAAGAGGAGAAAAACGAAATGAACCAAAGGAAATTGAAAAAAACAATAAGGTTAATAAACCACACCTTTCTTCGGTTCGTTTTCTTCATTTTCATCGTCAGCCTCAGCCCCATCTCCGTCCGTGTCCGTCGAATGTTCGGTTTCACTCGGTCCACTCGGACTAGCGGTTTTACTTTCGTCTGATTCCCGAGTGTTCTCCGAAGTAAATCCTGGCTTTCGCTTGACCTTTTCGTTCTTTTGTTTAGCTGAAGTTGCGGTGGTCCCGATCACTGTCTTGGGATAAACTTTGACGTCGCTTGAGGTTTTCCTATCGGATCCTTGTGCAATAGACATTTTCCTGGCAATTTTGGAGTCCAACAAGGTGTACAGATAATGGATTGAAACTCGCGCCGTGACAGGGTGAAGTAGCAATAAAAGTAGTGGATCGATAATTCGCCCCAGGTCCCCGTGCTGTAGAGCATGGGCGAGCCAGTGTTGAGTCAATACGCTGGGGAGAAGAAAAAAACTTGAGGATCACTTTTTTAAAAATATTTTGGTCGACTTCGCGTTTCTTTGCTTTATATTGATCAAAGACCTCAGCACTTTAATAGCTACTAGCTTTGCATATCCGGGAACGAGTCCTTCAGAAGTGTTTAAACCACACAGCTTAAGTTATTCAAATCTCACTTTAACTTACCTTATTTCTGGTTCTTCATTTTGCAGGCTATCAAGCATGATAAATAACGCTCTACGATAAATCAACATAACACATGAGTAAAGAAACAGTTCACGACCACGTGAACTTCCCTGAATGAAAGGCTTTATGAGGAGTAAAATAAGGCTTTTTATTTTTTTTCCAAGCGGGCACGGTAACCAATCCTGGCTTCTACTTGGTGTAGAAGACACAGCACACGTCACAATAGAACGCCGCCTTACAAACCTATTGTTTTTATTGTTTTCCTCGTTCTTTTGTCCTTTTGTTCTCTATTGTTTTACGTCAAGTGTGTCTTCTACACTAAGTAGGAGCCCGAATCCTACAATCTGATTGGTTCTTAGCGCGGTCCGGATTTTCTTATCTCTGACCACGGTCACAGTAACGATTGCGTGAGTTTTTTTTCCACGATTTTTTTTTTTCGTTTGAGAACTTGGAAAAAAATAAATAAGTTATTTATAAAAAAAAAAAACAACTGTGACCTCGGACTTGAAAATGCTGCCCGAGGCCGTCCTCGGTCTTTCACTATACGGACCTCCCAACCTATACTTCAAACAAAAATACTTTTTAGTCGTTCGATTTTTCATGGTTTGCAGGAGAGATGTTCCGACTACGATATAAACAAATTGAACGGAATCTATAACTGAATCCAAAATTTCACGACGACATAAGCACAGGTACGATCATAAGCATAACATTAGTGAGGATGCCCACAACTCAAGCATGCTTAAGCACGAAGGCATGCGCAGAATGGAACAGTTCCATACCTCCTGGATACAGAAAAAAACGATGGCGAACTTATGCTTAAACTAATGCTTACAGCAGGGCATTTTCACTTGACTTTCGTATCAGCACAAGAAAAATGTTTATGCTTACGCTTATGTTTTAGTAAGAACTAAACTTGAATTGTGAGACATAAATCGTCGCCATCGTTGTTACTAAGCACGATCCTCACAGAGGCATGTAATGGATATAAGAGCGTGGAACATTGGCCACATATTGCAGGTAATTAAATCTACCTGTCAAGTGTTCTGAATTCTCCAAGTCTTGATGACCTGCCAGAATCTTGAATGACGACATTCCTGGCGACATGCCAGAACACAGCGAATTTCCAGTGACCCAGTAAAGCCATCTCCTAAAATGATAACATAAAGGGTTGAAAGGCTTAGAATAACAAAACATGGGGAAATCTTGTTTAAAATACAGTATTTGCCCCATTATCTACAAAATATCAGCTTTGAATACTGAAAGGATATAGCGCGATCACGGATCAAAGAAATTTGAGCAGAACCTATTAAGTATTTTTGTGGTATAGGGATTCGCCTACTCAAAACTGAAAACAAAAGAATCCATGGCTTAATAGGGACCTTAAGCAAAGTACGACGGCGACACCAACGAGAACGCCACAATACAAAAGGTTTATTTCATATAAATTTCACATCACAAAAGGTTTAATGAGCAGAACAATGGCTGTGCACGTGCGTTTAAATTTTTTGTCAATTTCTTAGCCTTCCTCTGCAAAACAACAACGTGAAATGACCAAGTTCTGGGTGTTTTGGAGAACGTGAACGACGGCGGCTTATTTTTCGTATTTTGGTTTGGAATTGAACACTGCCATTACACTATCAAACTTGAGCAAGTTCTGAGACCGATAGGCGTACTGAACAAATCTAGGTATCTGGGAAATTCAAAGGTAAAATATATATTTATTTTTTACTAGGCGTCGTCCTTAGCGTCGTCGTCGTCGTTGCTTAAGGTCCCTAACGGGGACCTTAAGCAATGACGACGGCAACGCCAAGGACGATGCCTGGAAAAAAATCAATTTATATTTTACCGAATTTCAGAGATGCCTAGATCTGTTCAGTACGCCTATTGGTCTCAGAACTTTAAGTTGGACATTGTAATGCCAGCGTTCAAATCCAAATTAAAATACGAAAAATAAGCCGCCGTCGTTCACGTTCTCCAAAATACCCAGAACTTTGTCATTTCACGTTGTTGTTTTGCAGAGGACGGCTAAGAAATTAACAAAAAATTAAAACGCACGTGCACAGCCACTGTTCTGCTCATTAAAGCTTTTGTTTTGTGGCGTTCTCGTTGCCGCCGCCGTCGTACTTTGCTTAAGGTCCCCAACAGTTGTTTGGCAGCGGACGGCAAAGAACTGTACAAAGCTTTATAACGCACGAGCACAGCTATTGTTGTACTCATTAAATCTTTTGTTAGGTGACGTTCTCGTTGGGTGGCCGAGGCATTAATCTTACAACGTGAAATGACCAAGTTCTGCGTCGTCAACGGAACGTGGAAGACGACGGCCAATTTTTCGTATTTCCATTTGAAATTGAACGCCGTGGCAAATGTAGCTCAAAACACTTTTTAGAGCAATTAACATACCAAACAGATCCAGACATTCGCGAATTTCGCTTGTAAAATATAAATTCATTTTTTATTAGGCGTCGACCTCGGCGTCGTCGTGGTCGTTCCTTGAGCTCCCTAATATGCCTTCTCAACGCAAATCTGTTAACAATGATGTAGGCAAAGATTTTCTCTATACAGAACAGCAATGGACTAAATAAGGAGAAAGGCTTCGGATCACGTCGAGGACCTACGATTGTAACTCAAGTTTACTGTCCGTTAAAATAACGTATATGACAGACCATGAGGCAAATGCGGTTTGTTTCTTTACCTTGCTGACATCTACCAGTGAATTTCCAATTACATTTGCGCAAAGAGATGGAGATGGAGTTAAATTGTGAAGCTGTAAAAACAGTTCAACTATTCTCTGATGAAACTGGGTGGTGTCTTCTTTGAGATGATCCCACAAACTTTCGGCTATAACCTGTTATTTAGGGGAAAGAATTTCAAATTAAAAGTGTGTATTCTGAGTCGCTTTAGGTGCGGAAGGTGCGGCTAAGAACGCAAGAAGGTTATCTTACCCTGACCGCAAATCAAAACTCCAGATATCTTGAAATACAACAAAGAAAAAAACACAATGAAACTCGAGTAACTGCAGTTTCTATCTTAACCTGTATTCATTTCGTTCTGCAGGTATTTGCATAGAGCACTCCTATGATGTGCGAATCATCTTCCCTTTTTCTTTGATATCCTATTATGGACGTGTTCGTCGCTTATTCAGGATTTCACCAGCTTGTTTGGCGAGTGTAAAGCACAACGACACAGGTTAAAAGCCAGGCTTTACAATGCATCACAAGTTAATGATCTAATTGTTAAGTAATTAAGTATTATACGACAAACTTTCAAACAAAAACTATCTGAACTATACCTCGTATAAATCCGACTTCTCAATCACTCCTAAAGACTGCTTGGAAATCATTGGGATAACCACCACGGGTGCGGGAGGCCTAGGTCCATGGGCGTGGTCAGCATTGACAGATAATGTCAGGTTGATCAAGTCGAGCAGCGTGCCAACCGCTGAACTTTGGATATCGAATTCGCTGACCTCGAAACAGCACATGACAAGTGACTGCAGCCACTCTGGGAGATACGACACTTTGGAGGCTTAATAGTAAAGAAAACAGTTACTCATGAGTCAAGTTACATTGAAGCCACCGTTTTAGGTAAACCAAATTAAGGAATACTATGAAGATGCTGAGAACACTCTGAGCCAAACATATCGGTAAAAGCTAATACAATTTCTTCGAGCTCAAATTTTAGCAAAAAGACAAATACACGTTATAAGTATTAATGCATAAAATCAACCTTGACAGAAACGGCAAATGAGGATCAACATTGTACCTCCGAGTGACTTACTATAATCACCTTGTTTTTATAAAATAATAAATCAGTCCAAGAACTTTTTGAGACCTACATGGTCTTAGGCTTTATGAACTCTAGATTTCCAGTCAAAAACACATCTCATCGTAAATCTAAAAGCAGTGTACACTGTCAGGGATAGTGTGACAAGTATACAAAAAACTATCTCAGTACTGACTTGATCCACATTCTCTAAACATTACATACTATGTATACCAATCGGTAATTAAAAGAGAACTAGTCTTTTGAGCTCGGGAATTACCGGTCAATGATACACCATCTTTTTCAGAAGTTGTTGTTTTCTGTGGTTCGGAATCCTTGCCACCCCAGACTGGAAAGCACGACAATTTCAGCAACAGTTTACAGGCTGCCGCAAACGCCTCTGCGCAGTTCTTGGACGACTGCACCGATCTGAACGAAGCAACGAGCGCAGTCGGTCCAGTAAAATTTCTTCTCGCCTTCAGATTTGTTTGCGTCTTACGAGCGTCATCGACGATTTCATCCCTTTTTGCATTACACGCTTTTTCAATTTGTTTCCACATGGCATCGCTCACGATCCCACTAGCCCGTAAAGCCGTGTAGCATTCCTTGCTCATCATTCCTGGAGCAGTTTCGTTGTTAACACGAAGAGAGTTCACGTGTTTTATCACTCTTTCAACAACAAACTTGGCGAAAAAATTTTGGAAATATTTCACACAAGCTTGAATGAGAGAAGGTTGAAAGAGATGCTCAGAGTTCTTGGATGGCACGCCCTCTTCAGACTTGACAAGAACCATGTCTCGTCCATCTTCTTTGCTTCTCGCAGGATTAACCCCAGTCAATTCACTTGCAGATTCCACCTCTTGGAAGTCGCTCCATTCATCTAGCTCGTCTTGAGTGTTTTCGTTATAATCTGCTGAATCAATTCCACCATCGCGTTGCTCTGCCAATAAATTCAATTCCATTAAATTCAATTCCTTTTCATTGGAGTCAACAACCGAGTCCATTTTTGTGTCTTCTTCCTCATCAGTATCTTCACTTTCAGCCGTTTCATCAACGAATACCTCCTGAGAACTTTCAAGTGACTTTTCCGGAGCAAGATCGACCTTTTTGTTGTCCTCGTTAGCACCTTTTAAGTCGATTATATTCCATTCCTTCAGCTCATGCTCTGCAGAATCTTCAAACTCTTTTGTGCTATCTTTATTCTCAGAGTTCCTCTGTTTGTTTCTGGACTTCATAGAAGGCATCACTTTGGAAAGGAGTCGGGAACACAAACAAATCCCTTCTTTAACATCTTCCAGCGTCATTGTCTCGCAGCGTTTTGTCATTTCGATTGTAATCCTACGCAAAAGTTCAGGCCAGTGTTCTGTTTGGATCTCTACGTCGGCTTCCTAGATACAAGGAAACAAAGGGTTCAAAATTAGTGTCTCTTAAGGTCTGAGTCCTAGGCATGAAGGTACATCTTGGCGAAACTTTTATGACAACGCGTGTCAATGAAACAGACTGCACGGAATTAGCATCTGAACAGGCTCCGACTGGAAGGGTCTGGCCGCGACTAAACGGACTATGAAGGATCTGGTCGAGAACGAAGTAGCTGAGGGGGAATGGGGTCAAGGTTTGGGCCCCCCCCCCCCCCCGCCCTTTTCTCTTTGCGACACTCTGTCTGCTTTTCTCTTTCTTCCCGCTTTCTTTTCGCGCGATCCTTGTGAATTTTAAGGTACCTAGAAATTACATGTAAGTCGTGCCTGGAGCACATCACAAGGAGTAACCTTAATGAACCGAATTTGTGAATGCCATTTTAAGACAAATCGGACTCTTTCTACGAGAACGTCCCTCAAAATATCGGCAGTTCTAAGATAGATTGAGACACGGTATAAATTGCTTAGCCCAAAGAGCATGAAATACCTCTTAGAAAAAGCCTTTCGAAAAAAAATTATTTGAAGAAGACAACATCAAAAAAAATGGTTGAGGCAATAGTGCTACCATTCCAAACAGAGAAAACTTGAAAATAATACATGACTTTATTAGGGCAGCGAAACGTCAACGAGACAAAAATATCAAAGAAAAAAGAAAGAAAAATAATTAAAATTGAGGAGGATTAAGATGATCATCATTTACAAAAATAGAACTTGGGGGTACAACTCAACTTACCAAAGTAACAACATCCAGAATAAAGTCTGTTAAACGAAACACTTCCGAGCAGTTTGTCGTAGAGGGAGTGACGACAAATCGACTCTCCTTGTAGTCTTCCCAGTTTTCCACTCCGTTGACCTCATCACTTGTTGTCGGTGGTCTATCGCACTCTGAAAGCAACTTGGCTATGTACTCCCACATAAAGTAAGGTTCAAAGGCATTGAAGAGCAAGTTAGCTGTCTTTATCAGTTCATCTATCAGCTTGGTCTTCGCAGACTCGGTAGAAGCCACGCCACTATCAAGAACCACGCTCTCGATCGAGTCTCTTCGATCACTCTCTTCAAAACTGGCATCGTTTTCTCTTAGTGCTTTGCACTGATTGTACAATGACCTGAAAACATCGAGTAATATGTCTTCCAGAATCGAGCCGCCGATTTCAGGTTTATCCAAAAGACTGATTAGCAATCGAAATGGTTTCAGAACTTCTAACCTCTGTGCTTTTTTAGATCCATTCGAATCTCCTTTGTCGACCGAGTCGTGATTCTGAAACAGTCTCCTTACAGCCTCGATCACAAGCGGCCTCGAATGCAAGCTGAAGAAGGTCTCCGTCGGACCTTCGTGATCCACATCGCTACTGCAAACGCTGTCGGTCCTTGATAACGACTCATTCTTTACTGCATTGGTTCCCAGTAGCCAGGTGTAAAGACGTCTGTTCAAAGACATGTCTCTACGTAGCAAGACTTCTAAAGCAGCTGCTACCAGTGTTACCTTTTCGTTGGACAAGAGATAGTTTGTATCCACCGGGAGAAAGGCAAGGAGAAAATCAAGCATGCTCCGCTGGACGAGAACACTGCTGTCCCTAAGAGCCACACTGACTGCTTGAACCTGTTGTGAGAAGTTGTTAGATTTAAATTTCGACGTTCTTATTTTGATCTTACCTATGTTAAGGCGACCTAAATTGAATGGTAGGAGAAAGCAACAGCACTTCCTGTTATGACTGATAACTTTAGGACTACACTGGACAGAATGTTCTATCTTGATCTTGGCAGAGCTTAACTCATTAGGAGTATTTCCCTTCTCACAGTAGGGTTACCCCCCCGCCCCCATCCTGCCCACAAAATTTATCTATCAGAGGATGACAATGGCTATGTTCAATACTGCCCCAGTCCATCTGGAGTTCGATGATAACCACAGACGCCTCCACACTAGGCTAAGAAAAGTCTCTTCTGCCTGATATATGTAAATACAATGGGAAAAATAGATCACACAACATTACAGGTATATAATGCCTGCCCCCACAATTTACATTTTATCTCTGAAAATGGCTAGGCCCAGTACTGCCCCACTCCATTTGGATTTCAATGATAACCACAGGGGCCTCCACACTAGGCTAAGAAAAGTGGTGTAGGCTAAGAAGTCTCTACTGCCTGATGTATGTAAATGTATTGGAAAAAATATTACCCAACATTACAGGTATCCACTGTGTACAGAGGGCTACATAATTTTAAATTATCTTTTGCTAGTTCTTTTTATTTTTGCCATTTTTGTTCTTTGGTTTAGTTTGAAGCTTAAAAGCTATTTTCATAGACCTCAGTGTGATGCAAATCTTCCTTTGTTAAGGCTACAAAGGTTGTGAAAATATAGGATAAGTATGGCAGCCAGTAATAGAAATATCTGAGCTACATAGCTGTCTGCTTGCATTACATGCCTACAATGGCAGAATTAATTATCAACAACTTCTGATACTTACTAAAACATTGATATCATTTCCTAGGAGGTATTTTTGCTTTCCAGCTCCTTTCTTGTTCAGTCTTGTTAGTATAAAAGTGACAGCTGGCAGGCGAATGCCAGCTGATGAATAGATGCACCCCCAAAGGGTTGTGTAGAAAATATTTTTGTCTGTGTTCTCACTGAAGGAGCCCAGCAGAGAAATAGTCCTATGCGAAACAACAGAAACAGTGAGTCAATTTACACTTCAAAATAGAAATTGCACATACATGTACTGTATAATATTTTGGATGCTCAATGGCATTCATACAGAGCCACTGACTCCTGATGACAGCATCACACATACATGTACACTGTATCAGTGTTGTAGCAAATTTGTAGTCGATGAGTTTCTGGAGTAGACCACCTTAATGGTATCTTCCACCAAAAAATGTCCTTGCCTAGGATAGCTCTTCTTTTGTGAAAATTCAAAACCATTGAGCTATCATAGGCATTTATATAACCATGTATTTTTTTTAGATTTATCACAAAGATTGAGTCTGGAAAATCAAACATTTTCATAAAGGCTTGTTATTCAACTTCCGACAAGGTCAGAGCTACATAGTTTTACTTAGTCTTAATTAAAAAAAAATACCTGGCAGTTAGTCACTGTTAGTAATGAGCTATGGTAGACAACATTGTGAGGCGATTGTATAATCAAAACAGACATATAATCATTTGCATTCAAACCTGTCAGTGTATTCAGACCCTTCTTCAATTCCCGGCAAAAGTCCCAACAGCAATCCTGGCAAACCAGGAAGCAATGCTTTTCCAAGAGGAAGGAAATAGTTTTCGTACATGTTCATCAAAACAGGCCTAGTTGACATGGCAGCATTTCCCAGCAAAGGAAAAAGTCCAGCACTGTAAATGAATAAATCTTGTGCAAGCCCTTTGTGGCCAATACGTTTGAAGATGAGTTCGTAAGTTTCCAGAGCCTTCAGGTGTACTCCACTTGGAAGTGTCGGGTGCATACATTGAGCTAGTCTTTTTCCAATGGTCAGCTTCCTTGGTAGTACTTTAAATTTTGCGTGATTTTGTAACACCTGAAAAAATAAGTGACCTGTCATATTGCATCAAACGTTTTTCAATTAAATGCCAGGTGCCAAATAAATGCTGGGTATCCCAGATAGATAAACCCTAGGCTCAAATGCCAGATTCACAGAAAACTAAGTATGAAAAACATGCTGGGGACATTTGATATATAAAATATGGTACATATTGTATAATCAGATGCAAGGCAAATGATCAACCAACTTTATCTAAAAGACTGTGTACAGGGCTGCCACTAAGTTTCATTCATCTGTGGCCTTGCTGTTGACAACTGTAACAATATTGTTACTTTATGGGTGAGCTGTATCATTCAGCTATAGCATCAAGTGTCCATCAATCAAACTCAGCTGTAACAGATGTTATGGACAGCCCTTATTGACAGCCCTGTTGCACAAAATAAATCTATTTTTCAGGAGCTGGAAGATGTTTTCATTAACCTGATGCAAATTAAGAAGGAACATTCATCGCAGTTGTCATCATTCTTGACAAAAACCTCGTTAGGAAATAACTGTCAGAGATTAGTATAATTTACATAATCGAATCCATGGACAATACTTGCAATACTTGCTAATTTTCTTCTGAAAAAAGCACTTACTATAGCGCAATTGCTTAGCATCCAACTGTTCGTAAGGTTGTCGATTCGACTCCTTGTCTGAGGAACTTTTAATTAATCCTAATCACACTGAATCACGAGTCGAACGTTTTCGAATCTTATGCACAGAAATAAGTAATACGCGCATACGATTAATTCTTGTTTAGTAACAAACAAGGAATTTTCTATTTATACTGGCGCCCGCCTCATGAAGTAAAAATATAGTTTTAATTTATAGTGACTTACCTTGTTTAATTTTCCGAGGGCAGAAATCAAGTCCGCCCACTCACTCGAATACTCGAAGCTTTTTAGAGCTTTTTCGACGGCGTTGATAAACTGTCGGTACTTGGAGTCGGATAATAGTTCTAGCTCCTCGGCATTCATCGTATTATTAGCGATTAAATATCAAATAAAGAATAATCAACGGGGTCCGTTCTGAATCAAAACTCCTTCCGTATATGTGTGTGAATACGGGCCTGGGGTATACGTGGACTTTTGGTGGAATTAATCAAATTCATTACACATGGGTAGTTCTTGAATTCCCCATAAGCTAGCTGCAATGTTGAAGAATATCAATCCTTTGGAAGTCCAACCAAATGTGTGACACTGTATTTGTCAAGCATAGTTACGGCAGTCCAATGAAAAAATCCACAAAATTAGATACTGTACATCTACAGGTGACGTCATGGGCTGATGTAAACTCGAACTCTTGTTCGATCACTGTTTCGATAAATAAACTCATCAACTGGATGTTACTCCTCTTATTTCTATCGGGAAATCACAATGAGATCTTGTCGCTTGTGGGTTTAGAAGCTATTAATAAAGATATTCTTCAACCTGACTCATCCCGTCCGCCATCTTGTTGAGAAATATACAGGCGAGGCTACCAAGTGGTAATTCCATCCGCTGTAATAGACCGTGGGCTCAAAATAGAGACAAACTTTATGGAAATTTCGGAAATTTGAGATGTTTATTAGAAACGCGAATGTTTTCGCACCCTAGGATGTTGACTACCCGCTAGTAAACGTTTTACAAACTTTTAATTTTAATTTTCCAAAATGGAGGCAGAACTTGGAGGAGGTACCTCGAGTGCGCCAGTAACTTCTGGGGAATCGCCAAACGGTGCCGTACTTTATCCGAGTGTGCAAGACATAGAAGATCGGAGCGGTGATAGCAACCTGAATGTCGAGAACTCAGACGGAAACTCCGTCGGAGCAAACTCTCCCGCTCTTCCACTTACTGGGTTTAATTTTTGGGATGTCAACAGTTACAAGAAAACGGTCAAGCGAATCGACGATGGCGCTAAACTATGCGATGACCTTTTGAAACTTTTGGCGGAACGTGCCGAAATCGAGGGATTGTACGCTGCTAAACTTCAGGGTAAGATCAGGGAAAAATATCCAAGGCGTGTTTTATCGATCCAACAAAACAGACTTAATTTAACTGATCAATAGAGTGTATGATGAGCAGATCGTGTATTCTTAATACAGTAACTTCGGTTTACGTGTTAAGGAGGTGTGAAAGGAAGTTTCACTGTCTCTTAGTAAATTGTAGTTCTGCATGGGGATGCATTATCTTCTTATCAACGATGAGGTATATTAGTAAGCTTAACAACAAGATAATTTTCGGATGTGTTGTTTTGACTTAGTTAAGAAGCGAATTTAAGGGGGGAGTGACAATCTTCCTCTAGATTTCGATTAGCAGACGTACACCTACATGTATACATGCATATGTATTAATAAAGACGCCTTAAAAAAGTCATTGTTTTACCCATCGATTTTGCAAAGTATTGGCACCTTTTTATTACCTTGATTTATAGCTCACACTTTTTGTTTCTCTTTTATATAAATGTACGTGAACAGTGATTGCAAACATTTGAATTTTGAATTATTCTGTATGAATAACACGGCAGGTCTCGATGTAGATTCGAAAAGATGTTGTCAATACAGTTTGTAGTGCAGTATAATGTTAGTGCCCACTTAATTAGCGGTAAAAAATTGTTCCCCACATTTCCCATAGCAGGTGTATTCTTAACAACTGTCACTTGGACTTGAAAGCCTTGGCAGACCATTATTTGACAGCATTTGACTTCCATAATCATCAAGATTGTAAACATTTTTAATTTAGTGGATGTTCTGCTTAATTTTCCTTTTACTGAATTAAGCCAGTGGATCATTCATATACATTTTATTAAGTATTAGCTTGTGAAGTTTTCAATAGCATATGCTCACAATCTAGAGTGTGACAAATACATACAAAGCAGACAAGTAAACAAAGATACCTGTTACCTAGTGATAGTAAGGCCAAATTGATCTACCTCATGTCACCTCATTGTTTCTTTAAATAAGAAGGAGAAATAAACAAAGCAGAAATTTGTTCCTTTAAAAAGTGTGCAAGAAATGAGAATTTGACTGAGCACAAAAAATGCGCTGAAACAAAATTATATTACAAGTAAAAAAAAAATGAGAAGCGCTCCAAGCCTCCTTTGTGTTCTTATCACTTTGAATGCATTTTACTATTCGAGAGTAAACCACCTGACAGGATCTGTAATAATCTTGTAGGAACTTCAAAGCCTAACAAAATACTGAGAATAAATTGACAATGGGATTGATCCTTTAAGAATCCTTAGATGTAGTAAGTTCATATCAATAAGATCCCTACAAGTATACTTCAAGATCCTTGAAGAATATAATTAGTCAGGATATCAGCAGAATTGATGCAGAGTTTCATGTTATCTTGCAAGATCCTAGAACATCATTGGGTATGTTCAAGTTCCTTTAAGAATCCACACAAAGATTATTGAATATCCCTGAAAACATCCTCAACAGAAGGGCTGAAATTCCAGCTGTTGTATTATACAATGAAGCTAAGGACTAAATGTCCGCAATCTATGCATACAAAACTTTTTGTATACACTCCTTTTTGTGTGTACCACATGTACATGCATGTTCACAACTAGATCCATATTCCATATCCATATCCTTTTTGCTCTGACGAAGGGCTAACGCTCGAAACGTCAGCTTTATAACTCATTACGGTGGCCAATTTACATTTTCAACTTAGTTGATATAACGAAATTACCATATTCCATAATATACACATGTCTCTTTGTTATTCATTCTCATCAGTTTTCTTTGCATAGCTTGGTTGAACAAAACAAAAGGAATTTCTTGGTATGTGGCTTCTACTGCAAATTTTTGTTCAAATGTTGTGAGAAGAGTATGATTGTATTTATGGTTTTTGAATGGTTTGTAAATTCAAGGACAGACAGTTGCTAGATCTTTGCAAAGAATGCAAAGAAATTGGATGTGCGTGAAAGAACAATAAAAAGAAATACATGAAGCAAAAGCTGTAATTTTATTGTAGCTTTTCTAATCTATACTTGAGACTGACTTTCTGTGCTTTTATTAGTTTCTTCAAAGAAAATTGTAATATAGTGGAGGAAATGAATATTTTGGGGGTAAAAAAACTCATTCAATAGGTGCAATAAGGATATACCTAATTAGTATATTCTCAGCTCCGACTATTGCATATCTAGCTCTCTAATTGGCTCAAAAACTCCGACTATGAGCCATTAGTCGGAGTTTTACCTAATATGGAAAATAGTGCGCCAAGTTTAAAAATTTTCCGCTTTATAAAATTGTTGAAATAAAAACCGGCAGCAAAAACCCGATTAAGAATATACTAAAACAATTATTCCATTTGACCTTGTTGGATATGAAGTGATCATAACCAGCTCGCGCTACGCGCTCGTTGGTTATTTATCACTTCGTATCCAACGCGGTCTCGTGGAATAATTGTTAATTATTAAAAACTGGATTATTGGCTAAATGAAATTCAAAAGTGATGGCACTTTAGCCGTCATGGCACAGTGTATAGAAGCCAAAATGCGTGTACTCTGCAAACATATATTTCAGTGTACAATGAAATTTGGGGGGCATTTTCTTTTCCTCACAGATCTTTTACTTAAATTGCAGGTTGGAGTAAAAAGTGGAATGAACTGATTAATAAAGGTACTGAGTATGGATCAGTGAAAATTGCCTGGCTTAACATTACAACTGAAGCAGACCAGTTAGCAGAGATCCATGGTGAGCTTCAAATCAGGCTTGCTAACCAAGTCCAAGGAAATGTACAAAAGTGGAAGGCAGCCAATTATCACAAGTCAATGCTAAGCTGGAAAGAAACCAAAAATGCAGAGGAAGGATTCAGCAAAGCACAAAAACCATGGGCCAAAAGGCAGGAAGAAGGTATACATGTATTTTGTAGTCATTTTCCTATACCGGTAAACCATTTAAAAATTTTATTTAATATATGCCCAATAGTCAGGTAGGGGCAGCATGGGGTCTGCACAGTCTCCCTGATTTCTCAAAATAACAGTCACCTACATGTAACTCAAGTTGTTCAACTCAACTGGATTCATGGGACAGTGGACATTGTACCCTAGAGTTCAAGGAGAAATAAGGAGAAAAAAAGAATTGTTTTATTGTGTTATATTAACTACAATATTACAATATTTAAGATATGAGCTAAATACACAGTAACCTATTTCATTTCAAACTTCTGCTCATTTGCATTACTAACAGTAAATTCTAGTATATGTGTAAGGCAATTTCAGGTTAAAGTATTTTTTAGCTTGAAAATGTCTCACATCCAAATTGGAGTGCTTTGCTTTGTAATGAAAATGAGAAAAAGTATTGTAAAAGGGCCATTGGCTGCCAAGTACTTACAGAAATTAAAGAGGAAAATGATTCATAGTATTATTTTTTGAATTACAATTTACCAAATAGGCAGATATTTAAATTGACATAAGTTTGGTTTATTGAAAAAGTGTCAATATTGAATGGAAAGTGCATGTGATATTAATTAATAATCATTGCCATTATTGTTTAAAGTAAGTTAGCTTGTGCGCATGATTGATAATTAAAAGACGAAACATACCTGCATGAAATGTACAGTGGAACCCTGTCTTGCGGCCACCCTGTTGTGAAGTTAATATGCATGGTCACCTCATTATTAAAGCCACTTTATAAAGGCCCAGTCAAAAGCTCAGTCAGTCTTTGGGTCTATAGTTACTGTTTTACAACACATGTGGTTTTTCCCACAGGAGTGAAAGGGTTAAAGAACTCCTTAAACATGGCCACCTTGTTAACATGGGCAGATTTTTGTGGCCTGTTGGTTACAAGATTTTTAGGGCTTCACTGTACATGCTATGTAGACAGTAAGTAAGAAGGAGGCAGCGTGGCCTAGTGGTTAGGGCGCTGGATTTGTAAGCCGGAGGTCCCGGGTTCAAATCCTGCTCCCTGCCACTGGATGGATTTGTCTTCGGTGGTCCCGAATTCAACTCCTCCATGCTTGTAAATAGCCAGCTGGTCCACCTCCTACCAGTTGGGATTCTTAACAAGTTCTGTTTCTACTGGCTCTGAAAAGCCCCGTTGAGGGAGTGGTGAAGTAATGTATATTTATATATATTTTTATATTTATTTCATTTTTAGTGCTGAAATGTAAACGGGCATACTACCAAGCCTGCAAGGCTAGAGACCAAGCAGAGAAGCTTCACAAAGATGCATGTGTTGAAGGAAGTACAGTTACAGAGGATCAAGTCAGGAAGCTGAAAGATAAATCAGAAAGAGCTGCTAGTGACGCACAAACCACAAAAGGCAAATATCAAGAAAGCCTAAGAGATATTGGGAATTATAACCCCAAATATATGGAGGACATGCGTTTTGTGTTCAATAAGTGTCAGCAGTCAGAAGAAGAGCGGAAGAATTTCTTCAAGCAAACGTTCCTGAACTTCTGTCAGCAGATGTCTCTGGCACCACATTTTAACAGGTACATGTACAATGTAGTAAAATTGTTTGCAAAACAAATTATAGAACGTGCACATGCAGATATGCTCACCTTGTATAATTTGGTTTGTGCAATGAATCATGCATGACAAGTGATTGGTTACATGCAGGTTGTTTCCTGGTTTCTATTCCAAGAAAAAGATTTCAATTGTAATTGAGCTACAACTGAGCTACATGTATGCATACATGTGCTTTTGATACTAACAAAGTGTAACTAGGCTTTATATCAGAGAGATAATTGTTTTACTGTTCATACATGTACCTTGCCTTATGAGTTGTTCATTTGAGCAGGCCCTAAAGTGCATGTTGGACACCCACTTTTCAAATTCTGGCCAAGGCAAACATCCAATTCAAGTCGCATCAAATAAAGATAGGTGCACCAGCTCTTAGAACAGCATATCAGAGACGACAGCTATTGTTTCAAGTGGCCTGCTTGACCGTGCTTTTGTTAGCAAACTACAATTGAGCAGCAGTTTTCAGCAGAGGTCTTAAGCAGCAGTCTTGATGTCAACAATGACTTTCAATAGCTTTACATTGCCAGTCGCAAAATTGTCTTTGTACAACACATTTATGTGGGTGCGGGGGGGGGTGGAGAATAGCATTTGGCAGATGGAGGAGTATATATTACGTATTACGTATGTATTTTCTGTGACATTCAATCCAGTCCATCACATATGAAATCAATTATTTTGTAATTTCATGAGTTACGAATTGAGTTCAGGACATGTTTAGAATTGTGTTTGCTGTAACGCCAAACCACTGGTACATTATCTGACTTGACAAGTCAAACTTATGCTCGAGACAAACTAATTAATTTGTGTGAAACTCAATTGTGGCAAATGTAACGCCATTCATGCACCTACAGCTGTACAATGTATTTCAAAATTATTAGGTTCAACAAATTATGTTTTGACTTAGATTTGACATTTGCCCCAGGCTTAAAGCTTGAGTGCAGCACATGTATAGAATTAACATTGGTGAACAGGTCACCTGATGTATTCTTCAACAAAACCACCCTATTGACATTGCAGAATCTCCAGTATCTACAGTGGACTTAACAAAGCATTTGAGGCAGCAGATATCCAGGCTGATATTTCTTGGTGGTCTGTTAACTTTGGTACGGAAATGCCAACAAGATGGCCAGAATTTGAGGTGAGTAGCATTGACAAAAACTTGTTTCATGAGTGTATACCATAAACTGATGCTTATATGCCCTGGGCTTATACAGCTTCGCAAGAGGTTTTGGATGGACTTCTAAGTGGAGGGGCTTGTATCTGAGGGGCTTATTTCAGAGGGGGCTTTTAAGTGGAATAAAAATAAGATTTGGAAATGAGCTACAGCAGTGTGGATCAAAATATGCTTTTCATTTCCTGGTTTTTAATTAAGCTTGAAAATGTCAGTACTGATAAATCAAACACGTTTGCATATCCAGGGGGGTTAATTGGAAGTAACATTTTGTTTGCCGGACTGTTGAATTGAAAGAGCCTATAACTAAGGGGGTGCTAAGTGCCAGGAGGGCCTATAATTGGCAGTTATGTGATGTCAACTGATTTTTGTGTTCTTATAAATACTGTATGTTTTAAAAACTGACATGGGGAATATTATTGCTGCACTAAACTAAAATGTTGTTTATTTCAATTTTATTTCTGCTATCTAAGTAATTGGTAAACATTGTAGTCAAGGAGTTTACACCTGGTTGCAGGCTTGCTAACTGTCTAAATTACTGATTAATTTGCCAATGGATAGTGTTCAAATTAATGAGTAATTAGGACATTTCGGTAAACAACATAATGAATAAGTAAGAGGACAACAGTTTTGTACAAGTTGGGAATATTTGATCCATTAGTAAAATTCCTCTGCAGATAAATTGGACTCGAACTCTGGACTCGAACTCTGGCCTATCTTGGCTTAGCTTCCTACTCTTAATAACTGAATATGTACTAATTGCCTTGTTCCTATCACTTTCGTAGGAATACACTGGACAAGAGGTGCAAACGGTCACATTACAACAACAACAACAACAACAACAACAACAACAACAACAACAGACAGCTGTCGCTCAATCAAATCCCTCTCAAGAGACCCAAGGCTCTCCTAGTACCAAGAAAAGCTCTGTTTGTACAACATTATAGATTTATCAATCAAGTCAATGAAACAAGCACCGTTTGAAAGTCAAAATCGCATTTTAAAGAATTCACAGAGTAGAAATCTCATATGTACAGCTGGGACGCTACTTAGTTTACACCGCTGATTACTACAGGCTGTAGTTAAGCTGTAACACAATGGACACACAATACGTCGTACGTAAAGATCCTGTTAAACTTCAATGATCATTAGAACTCATATTTTTTAGAACTTTATTTCCGAGAATTTACGGCCGTCATTAATTTTACTTGTTCCAAGTCTTGGTTGAGAATTGAGGAAATGACAAAAATACCACACGGGTTGAAATTATAATCTCAATTGGTGTAGAAAATTGCACGAATATAAGAACTAAAGATTTTTGTTATTCTTTATGAGAATTGCAGTACTAATTGTTATTGTAATTTCAACCCGTGTGGTATTTTTGAGAAAATGATGCCATTTACTCAAATTCTCCACCGACGAAATTATTCGTTCTTACATGTACCTCACATGTCGGATTTTGTCCGGTTTTTTTAAATAAAACGATGCAACTGCCGATAGGTGTAGCTGCTAAAGAATTTACAGAAACGGCCGTCTGAAGATACTAAGTACATACTCTTTGTACATATTTTTGCCGTCCCGTGCGAAACAACAACGTGAAATGACCAAATTCTACGTTGTCCGGCTCAGTCCCAGATTCAGTTTCGTGATAGTTTCGATACTGAGAGACAAAGAAGATGACTTGTGAGTATCACGAGATTCGTAGATAAAATTTAAAATCATTTTTTGAATCGACTTTGTTCTCAGTGTCGCCTCCTGGTTTCTTAAGCTCCCTATTTTCAGCTACACTGGGCAAGACGTAATTGTAAGAAAATGATTACCGTGTAGTGTAGTATTGAAAAACACCGAAAGTGGTGTTTTTGAAATAAACGCGATATTCTGAAAACCGCAAAAATTGATACCTAACTCGAAAATCCAGTCTTTTTCACTCTCAAATATAAGTTACCACAAAATATGAAAAAATCGTCGATCCGCAAAAATAAACTCCCAGAAAAATTCGTGCCATGCCACACGGTAGTTAGTATGCTGAGGAATGCTAGATAACAAACGGTTCCATTTTACGATTGACACCTATTACATTGACATTTCATGCTTGTGTTTTCTGATTTAACATTACGCCTTCATGCTGCCTGATTTAAAACGCCGTTAAACTCCTATAAAAAAACAATATTGACTGTTTTTTTAATATTAATTGACTAATGATGAGTTGCCTATTCAACGAAGCTAATACCTTGTTCACACCAGTAAGTTGAACTAGTTTAAAAGTAGTTAAACTAATCAAGCTAAAAAATTAGTTGAAATTAGTTGCTTGTACGGTGCACACGCCACAACTTAACAAGGTAAAAACCTGTTTGATTAAAATATTTCAGCAAGGTGGTTTGAAATTTGTTTTCTCAAAATGGCTGAAAAATGTAAGCTTATTCCACAAATTGGAAAAACCTAAATCTGATTTACTTAAACTAGTTTAGTTGGTGTGAATGAAGTATAAGTTTGACGGAAGAAGCTAACTTTTGTGTAAAAATATGCCTGCGATAGACATTTTGTACTCAAAGTTATTAAAATAAATTTTTATGTAACCAGAGCTGTTCATTTTGAGTGTATTTATTAATTTAATTTTAGTTTGTATATTTTTTGAAGGTGTGTAATTAACTTGAAATTATCTGGTCATAATTTTTTCCAGTTTAAATATTATTAATATATAGAACGTAAAGTGATCAATGTGTACGAAAGCTCTGCTTAATAGGGCTTGAGTTGTGGAATTTTAACTATATGAATGCCATAAAATTCCATTCACTTATAACTGCCTGTGTTTGTCATATTCACTGAATTTAGTTAGTGGGTGTGAAGGAATGAGCGGACGAACGAATTAGCGACTGTCTGTATTGAGGCATAATATGCAAATCGTAGAACAAAAATAAGATTTCTAAGCATTTTAGTGCAATTTTGCAGCGTAACCAGGATTGCTAAGTAACTTTGTCCTCAACTAAAACCAAAAATGTATGAGTAAAGACTAGACTTCACCATTAGCACTAATCTTGTAAAAAAATTTTAGTATCAGCCAAAAAACTTGCCGCTCTCTCTCTGGAGTACTCAGTCTCCTGCTTATGTGGCCATCCTCAAAGGGGCTGGATGACCTTATTCACCTGATTCACTCGAGACAGTCTTGTGAATCTTCGTTTTCTATTTTGAATTTTCTTAAAAAATAAACCGTGCGACCTAGCAGTCTGGCTGCATGCATCGTGCACCCAAGAGGTGGCTCCGTTTTCACAGGAAATCCATAAATTGTCTACTAAAACATTGTGAAATATGGAAGCAAGACCAGTATATAAGCACTAAACTGCTCCGATTTCTAAGAAACTATATAAAGCTAGAAATTGCTCAGAATGCAAAAGATTGCTCGAAAAACGGAGAAGTTACCAAAATAGCCAAACTTGTGGAAAATAGAGATTATTCCATGGAAAATGCGCGCGTACGATTTTTATTCACGAGTTGAGTTTTCTGATACAACTCAACGAGTGAAT
>OMLO01000725.1_pt1 | contig 23090 bp, 14 predicted proteins | sample 1674811 | NCBI WGS metagenome assembly OMLO01 (sample SAMN06265003, study PRJEB25207) | coral metagenome | isolation source: Coral host | place: Mexico:La Bocana,Puerto Morelos, Mexico | collected 2008-11-13 | reverse complement strand
CCCCCTTTTTCTCCTTTTTTTTTGGGGTGCCCCCCCCCTTTGAAGCCATTTTTTTCGCGTGCCCCCCCCCCCAAATCCCACCAGCCCCCCTATCCCTTAAAAAATGAACGGTCCCTAATTTCTTTTGCGTTTGTCACAATTAAACACAGTTGGGAAACAAATGAAGTATTCATTTACCTCATTTCCCGTTGATTTTGATCACTTTCTCCCTTTTCCTTGTAGCCTGCATCTCCTGCATGTTCGCCTTCCAGAATAAAGTATGTGAAACAAGGACATGTCGCTGCTATTACCTTGCGCTTTGTGACTTTTGTTTTCATGCGGAGTAGCAGACTAACTTTTTCAGTCTTCTCGGCGTTATCACTCACTTCACGAGTTTCCATTTTTCCAGCTTCAATTTCTTCTGATTCTTCTTCAGCCTTAGAATTCTTCTTAACCTTGTTGTTAGATGACGATGGCTGCCACTGAAAGCAACAAGTTGTCTTTTTTTCTGATTCTCGATCAGAAAAAGACCTGTTTGAATTATGCGCTGTGTTCCCGTCATTTTCTTTAACGTTTTCACCTTTGGCTGCTTTGAGATCTTTGCTCAAAAAATGGTTCCGATCTTTATAAGAATTTAGCGTTACAGTCTTCTTTCCCTTTGTATTAGCCTTCTGAAATCCATTTTCAGTATCTCCAACTCCTGTTAACAACTTATCACAGTTTCGTGCCATTGTCTCAGCGTCAATCGTTCTCACCCTATCACGTTCGCCAAATGGAACCTTTTCTTTCTGAACTCCTTTTGATGTAACAACAGATACTGAAACACTTGTACTCGTAACCTGACGTTTCAAGCGAGCTTCCTTGACACTAGAATCAGTTCCTCCAGAACCCGGCGGTTCTGTTGTCGATGTCTTTTCTATAATTGTGTCTTCTCTCTGTAAATCATAAATCATCGAAGTCACCAAACTACCGTGACGCGAGAATTTCCTTTGTCGACCTTCTCTGGGACGTGATAATTCTTCTTCGTACGTTGCGTGGCCATTTCCTTTCTCTACATCACTTCCTTTTTGACATTGCTTCATTCCTGTCATAACATCAGTGTTCTTTTCGGCAACATGATTTGAACGCCTTTCTTTCTTCAGATCACCGCTCTCTAGTAAAGGAGTGAGACTGGAGCGATTGCGACTGCTATGATTTTCATCATCGTCTCCTTCAAAAGCTTTGTTAACTGCAGAGTTATTGTTCTTTTGCTTGTCTTTCTCCTTTTTCTTCTTAATCTTCGTGGAGCCTTTTAGTTGAAATTCCTTTACGCATCTACAAAAAGAAGATGGATTGGTCACCAACGCATTATATTTACCACTGATCAAGATTTACTCCACTTGACCATCATTCAAAATGAAAATTAGTATATTAGTTTAGTACCAGATTTAAACCCTGGATTACTCTTCTGGCTGTGAGAGCTGTGGATATTTAACTGTTGTTCTGACTCATCCGCGTAGCTATCAATTCATTAATAAGAGAAAACTAATACGTAAATTGTCTTGTTCTAGAGAAAAATTGCCTGGAATCACAGAAAAAGTAAAAATACATTTTGTTTGAACTGGCGCCTCACGTCGTCATTGTAAAAAATGAAAGTTACTGAAAAACTTTGAAAACTGATTCTGAGTGTTTCAAGACATCTTAAATAAAAGAAAACAGGAAAGCCGAAATTTCAGCTCTGCGATTGAAACTCGATACTCACGATAGCGCAACAATAGCTACTACAGCAGCTGTGGTGCCGATGGTCGCGACTGCTGCTCCAACAAAAACTTTCTTAGGAATGGGAAAGGTGGTGTCAACACTCCCTGGTACTCCATCTGTGTTCTTCTTAGTCTAAGTAATAGAAGCAATCTATTTAGCAATTAGACCCGTAGGCGAAACCGAATGGGCTATTGACCCGTGGCCCTTGAGGACGAAGGGTCTAACTGTTTTAGTATCACCCAACTAGTCGGACAGAAAAAGCAATAATAAAGTTAGCAAATGCAAGTTGAAGAAAGATTTATCTGGGAATAAAACGAAATAATTTCGCTACTCGGTGACTATTACTAACAGTCCTCTAGTAACGTAGCCAATCAAAATGCAGGATTTGCATTGGTCCACTAGTTGGGTGATTCTAATACATAATATATTTAAAGGAGCTACACCATGGTTTGCGCACCTTAAAAAGCTTGACTTAAATTCCTCAAGTTTTTCGTTGGTAATCCGTATTAATCTTATCCATCCTTAACCATCCGTGTTCCTTTATGTTTTTTGTTATGTCTTCAATGTTTTCCTATCTTAATAAATTACTATTTTCAGGTTTCCTTCAATTCAAAAGTAATTTTATACGCGATAAAACATGATATTGAAATACAGCGATTGAGCTTCCTTAACGTGCTCCAATCACTCAATCATTTCATTGTGCGTCGAAAAACAACACGGTGGCAGGCGAAGGAAGTAACAATTACTGGGTTTATAGTATAAACATGCAAGGAATAGAGAGTACGAGAGAATTGTAGAGACTGAAGTAAGCTGTAGGTGTTCGCTTTATAAGTACTTTCAATTCTACCGGGTGTTTGTAAGACGGAAAAAGGGAGGAATTGACAAATACTTCTATATACCTATTGTTAAATGGAAAATAAACCTACCGTTATTCTGATTAGGTCCTTGAACAGAGTCAAATTGAACGTATTGGTCTCATTATTAACTCCCTCGACTGAAACATAAAACCATCTGCTAGAGCACGTTTTCACGTAAATGATCAATCCTTCTTCAGAGAATTCTTCAGTAGACACAAAGCGAGGCTCTGTGCAGCCTCCCTCGGAAGTGGCATTACAAAATGTACTGTTTTCAAGGTCATCCAGTTGCAAAAGGGGAACGCTATTAGCAAGCTTATAATCTCCATGGAACTCACAGGATCCAAGGTTGACTTGATAATTTCGGGGATTCCTGTTGCTCGTAGAAACTGAGACAACAACACTTCCACGGAATGTTTGTAAGAATACGGTCTTTATCCCCGTCTTGTTGAACAAGTCGTATTTGTAGTATTTTACAGAATTTTGTACCACACTGGACACCACCTCCTCTTCTTCCTCGAGCAGCGCAGGTTCTAAAAAGCGACGGGTACGGAAGAATAGTGTAGTGATTGCAACTTCAACTTCAACTTCACATTATTTTGCACTTGCATTTTGAAACTACAAAGCTCTAAAACATTAATATAAAAAAGATAGATACCCAATGTATATAATAGTCAAAGGTGATAATAGTATACATAGTTTGTGCATGGAGGCTAATAGAGCAGCAATTTTATCGAGTTCCATCTGGTTTGAATGAATATAAAAAATATGGGAGTAGAAGGACGGACTACTAAAGGAAAAGCTAGAAGAATTGTAACTTACGTTTGATATTGCTGGGATAGATAGAACATAGTTTTAACACTTTTGGAACTTTTGTAAAAGCTTAGAATGAATGTGTGTTTACTTACGAGGGAAATGAGGTCATCTGCCGATCGATATATATACTTCAAGAACGTATATTGCACTTGACCGGTTTAGGTTTAGGAACGTAAAAAAAATTATTAACCCCTGAAACTGAGAAATTTATTGAATCCTGCTCGCAATTGTGGAAATTCCTCTTTTCCAGAAGTGAATCGATCATTGTAAAACAAGTCTGAATCTTGTTTCTTTTTGGAGCAGCAACTGATTAACAAACCGACACTTGCTTAGATTAGGGTCTGCTCTGTTCGGCGTTTTATATGAGTTGAAGCTAGGAATAAGACGCCATTAAAGAAAGACAAACGCCACACACGCAGAATAGAACAGAAAAGGACTCACCGTAACACGAGCTCTCTTGAATGTTTCGTACCAGGGAATTTACGCCCGCAAACGACTTGGAAGAAACGACATGATGATCATCAGGATCACTAGCAATGATATCTAACTCATTCTTGTTCAGTCCCTGACCAATCCCTATGACAAATATGTTTACCCCGTCCTCACGGAGCAACTCGGATGGCTGGACTACCGAGGCCGTTCCTTTGCTAGCTTTTCCGTCAGTGAGAAGAACAAGCACTCTCGGAACACCCAATTCTTTAGGTCTGACCCCGTGGTCTGGGTTTCTAAAGAAGCTTGCATGGGCTTCTAAGAGAGCTAAGTCAGTGCCGGTCAAACCAGGTTCGTAAGACACTGATCCAATTGCATCAAGGACGTCTTGCTTGTTGAAGTAGGTGTTAAAACGAAAGATTATCGTTGGAACGTCGTTGTATCTGATGAGAGCCACTCGAGTACCATGAGGATATACAATGTTGAAATATTCACAAACCTTTATGATGAACTGGAGTCCAAGTTTAAAGTCCGTTGGACTGACGCTGGAAGAAGAATCCAACACGAAGGCTAAATCGATCGGATTTTGACAATCTAGGGAAGATAATTGAGATAAATTAAAAGAGCTCAGTTACATTACTTTTGAGATTATTAAATAGAAAAGAAATCCGAAAATGGTAGTTTACTTAGATGGAAAACGTTAGAAAGATAACAATGAACAATAAAGGAAAAAGGATGGTTTAGGATGGCGAAGAACAACACGGATTATAAACGACGAACTTGATAATTTTAAGACGCGAAATCGTGACGTAGCTTCTTTAGTTATTACCCTTTTCATACATCTTGCGTGCCGTAACGTTACGTCCCTCGCGAATGGACAAAACTCGTTAACGCGCACACAAAATTAATAACGAAACAGGTTTTTAATTGAAAGCTGAGGCTGACTTATTCCCCTATTAATGATACAACTTGTCGTCTACGAATCCGTCAATGAAAAAACTAAAGCAACGATATTTTCGGAAAGGATATCTTGTGACCTTATGATTAACATTTCGATCGGTCTGTTCCAATACTTTTTTTGATGGCAAGACCAAGGTACGAGAAGGATAGTTTCTTCATGTTGTCCATGTTGAGACTGTTATCTACTCTGTCCAGACGTCTATACGTCCGCTAACTCCAGTGCTGTTATCATTTGTTAATATTGCCAAAGTCATTACCAAGACAGCATGTAACCAGCGAGGTTGCAAGCGGACAGCCCGTTGCAGAATATTGACCCTTGCAGCTTGTCACCAATTTGCACCTTCCACTTCTTCCACCTACTGAACACCTTGGGCCATTTCCATCTGACGGACAACGGAGGCCTATTACCTGTTGATAACAAAATAACGACTTACAGCGTAAACGTTACTTAAATGGAGAACTTAGAAAAATCTCTGAGACAAGACTTACTACTGTTTTACATCGTCCACTTGTGTCCATAATCACACCAACCGGAAGAGGAGGGGGCAATAAGCAGGGCTGCACCTGTTTGGAACCTAGTTAATTTATTGAACGTGACCATCACTGCATGGTACACTCAAAGAGTAACAGAAGCCATCCACACAAAACTTCATCCAAATAACATCAATAGAGAGAATCAAGCGGCTAGGAGTATTGCTACTCCCCCCTGGCTGGGGTGCTATTCCTTCAATTACTGCTAAGCACTTTGTCAAACGTTACGCCATTTTACTGATACCCATTTATACTCCTGGGTGGGGAGAGGCACTGTGAGAGTATTGTCTCGCTCAGAAAGTCAACGCAGCGAGCCGAGCAGGTGTGGTACCCGGACCGAGTATCTTAAATAAAAAAAGTCAGCGGAAATCGAAATTCCCAGAGAATTGATGCCTATAATCATAAAGCAAAACAGACGGTCAATAACAAAGCGGACCTATGAGAGAATAAAGAACACTAACCACTGGGGTATTTAGGAGGTTCAAAATGCACCAAAAGCAGTGCTCCAAAACGAGCTAATAGCACTGATCCAACGTGTTACATTCGTAATCATCATACAACCTCATCGCCTGAAGAAGACTAGTAGTCTAAACGCTGCGATCAATTATTGATACTGATCCCTCATCATGAGACGAACGATCAAACGCTCATTTATCTATTTAACCAAAGTGAACAACAACCACATCTGTTATATAACACACAGTCATTGTGTAGGGCATAGACAGTAACAAAAACTTCATTTCATCATTTGGTGGCACTAATAATTTTTTCATGTTTCAGCTGCAACTGTCATTCGATTGATTATGGTAATAATCATAATTTAACCTTGGAATTTTGTAGCACTGAAATGCAAGAATTAAAAATTTTTATTATACATTAAAAACTCAAGAAACATCAGTCAATCTTACGTTACGTGTATGCCGCCAGTAATGGAACAATGTTTCGATCCCAGCTGTACTTTGTTGAACATTAATAGACAATTCCAAGAAGCTGTATTCGGTTCCTTTGCAGAACTTTCCCAAGTTCCCAGTGGGTAAGCTGCTGTTGTCCGCTGAACTATATCCAGTAGTCCAGAGCCAAGCGGCTACCTTAAATCCTATTGATGGTAACGCTACAATCTCCGGCTGGCCTGCAAGTGGGGTTGATAGAAATATTTTGCCTGGAGAAACTTCCAAAAGCAATAGCAGAAAACGAAAGAACAGTATGAAGACGAAGTATATTTGTGTAATATCACCAAATCACCATGACCTTACAACAATTTCAAAAAGAAGGAGAAGTAGAAGAAAAAAAAAAGAATTAGCCTGTGACTGTGACTAAGGAATATTCAGGTCCACTGATACTTACGGATGATTTTGCTATCAACAGATAAAGCTGCAAGCTGGTACATGTGTTTTCCGATCAGAGGCAGAAATCCACGACTGATGTATTTGCGTCCATCGGCCTCTTTAAGGTTTCCCAAGCTTTCCTTTTTTTCGTATTGCTGACCGTTTGGGCTCTCCTCAGAAAATTTCATCCCTGATGTTTGGAATAAGACCTAACGAAAATATATATGTTAGCTGGCACTATCTGCGGTAAATGATAAAAATTTTAAAGGATTAACACTTTATTTCTTGTAAAGACTCAGTCCTCAGTCATACCTAACAAAAAACAAAAGAAGAACGCAAAAAAATGAAAGAAAGGAACCACAAAAGGAGCCATAATTTCTCACATCTTTCACCTTTTTTTCATTAAAAGAGACTATGCAACAGTGAGTGGAAACTGTATTTTGAGTTCACTAATGAATCGGACCCGTAAAACGTTTTCTCAGTCGTTCATGCTTTACTTTGCTTGGATTGAAACAGAGGAAACAGCAAGTTAATCAAAGAGAGACTGTAAATGTAGTCATTCAGGGAGATGCATCATGAAAACACATTCAGCTCATAGGCTCTAAAAAATGATGTTTGTTTTTACAAAATGGTAGATACTGATCGACAGGAATTCAGTTATTAAAGGTTACTAAGTACTTAATTAGATCATACAATATGAACGAATTTGTCTACGCCATGTTTTTAAATCCATCTGTAGCTGAACTTAAGTGATGAACGACTTATTTTCTTCTTTACACTCTTGACTTTGCTGATAGCAGATTGCAGATATCTTTAAACTCACTTGGGCAGTAAATGCCGCTATGTAGTGTGTTTTGGTGATCCCAGCATCACTTAACGCTTGCAAGTAAAACGGATACAATGCTCTTGTCCTCGTTGTATCTCCAACCATGTCAAGGTAAGATTCCAGAGAAACACTGACAATCTGTGGAACTGAAGGGATTAAGGCACTATCCAAAATACAGCAAACAATGCTTGGGTCTTTGATGGTTGAATTTCTCAAGGTGGCTCCTGGGCAATCTCCTGCTTCCATGAAGTAACCACGGAAATATGGAGAGTACTTTGAATAACACTTAATGCAGTTGACATTTTCTGTAACCAAAAAGGAAAAAAAGCAATGATGATGGCCACTCTACCGTTTCCTGTTATTGAAAACACTGGTTTGTCACATAATTCACCAGAAATGTAACAAAGGCGCTAGCTAGTTAATTTGCATTTTGCACAAAGTTCTGTGAAAATACTGCAAAATGTTCAAGAAACAGAACGGTTGAACAGGAAACAAGAACAGTTGAAAGGTATTGAAGAATTCTTAGTATTAATTGGACAAAGCAATCTATTAGAAACATCGTCTTCTCTGAGATGCGGTATTCTAAGCATTAAATTAACTAAGAGCACTGGATTGTTAGCATTTATAATATATGGACTGCGCTCTACGAAATAATTTAGCCGTTTTCGTCTTGACTATACTCAAGAATGTAAATTACAACGTCATTATCCTCATGGTCCGCGCCGGCGCTGGCCTCGTGACAAATTTGTGGGACAGTAACATTACAATAAACAATAACATTACAATTAAACTTTCACAAGGAACATTAATATAGGGTATGTCTTTGACATGAAGCCTTTCCCAGAATCAAGGAAACGATTTCAGATTTATTTCCCTTTTGTATCATTTGGGATTAATATGGCATTTGATTCCAGCAAAGACGGTACGATATACTCAATATTTTTTAATTGTGGGTCTTGTTTGGTGTGAACAATGAAAAGTAGCATGCCAATTTAACTTTGTGGTTCGTACTATCTATTAGTAACAAATCACAGTAGTATGGCTAAAGATAAGTGTGTTCCATAACTGCACTTTTCCACCGTACTCTTCCCTTTAGAGAGTTTTAACTTCTTTGCAATTCATATTTAATTTCTATTTCTATTTAAACGAACAAAATGCTTATTATAGCGAAACTCGTGCTGGTCGTAATTCATATTGTACGACTTGCCTATTTTTTTCTAACAGCAGGTTTCTCTTTTGTTGAAGATTTCTGTGGTATTTTCACAGTGGAAATTGAATAAACAAATTTGGAAAGAATCTGCAAATACAAATGAAACACCTCCTAGAATACCGGCCACCGGCGACGAAATAAAAATAAAGTAAATGAACTTTTAAGTTGAAATGTTGAGGTATTATGACTATGATGCTACAATACGGAGAGGCGTGAAACGTTCATGGCTCATATACATTTTGGTTTCAAGGTTTTTCAACCGAGGCTATCTTTAAATGAAGTCAGATAATGCAAACAATCATTTGGCAAGTTTTGGTCAAAACGGAAACATGATTTTATTTTCTTGTTGATGATACTAAGGAAAAAGTTCTAAGTTGTAGCCTCGGAGATCTAAATAAAAAAAATATATAAATGCAAAATCAATCATGTAACCACTTCTTGTCCATTTTTATCCTCCGACAGCTCGCATTCCTAATTTACATTTGCCCCATACTCTGAAATATCTGTGTATATTATTGCTTTTTTCTCGTGACTTTAGGACAATACCACTCCATTTTGTTGTTTAACACCACCGACAAATAATTTATTTTGTAAACAGTCAACATTCGCCTTTCTGTTCCCTGGTTCCGTCCAACATTTTTCTCTCCCTGGGAAGAGAAACTATAAGTAAAAAAATTGCTAACTTCGTGACATTTATAATATTGTTGCTATTTCGAAATGTTCCCATTCTGTGTCGGTGCTTGCCAGTTTTTTCTCTGCTTTTGTAGTCCATATATCTATCATAAAATGTTAGAAGAATGTCAATACGTCTTACCTTGCAAAAGGAACAAAGCAATAAAAAGAATTGCTCCTGCCGCCATTTTCACCGAGACCTGTTTGTACTGTACGTGAGAGAAAACACACATATAGGACATCTGAGAAAGTGTGCAACAAAGCTCAATTGTACGAATACAAACAGCAAGAACAAACAGAACCTGATAATATCTATTTCATTTTCTCTTTTATCAAAGACGTCAAAGTTTCAAACATCACCTGGCAATCTTCTATAATCCTTATTTCTTTACAGACTGCGCCAATTCAATTAAATACCAAGATCATACATCCATTGCATAAGACCTTGAGATCTCATTGATTCGACAGTGATCTACAAGACGCCATTTTTATGGCTAGGCGAGCTGCTATTGAAAGTATGCAGCATGTGGCTTTCTGGAATGATCAAAAGAGAGTAAAAGTGCAAAATTCAATAAAGCGGTTCCCGGCATCGCTATTATAATGCAGTTCAGCGGTGAGGTTATTAAAACTGCAGTTGACTTTTTATAAGCCTTTAGACAGACACACGCACACAAGTCATAACAATTTCCATTTTTATACTTTGACTGAAAGTGACGTCTTATGGACTCACGTAATAAAGGCGTAACTTATCATTTGTATGTGACTCAACAATGAATCATGCCTGCAGGGATTCCTTAAATAAAGCAAGCTCCAAATATCAAACGACCCGGAATTACCGGCTGTCATAGTTTTCTCTGTGTTCTTTATTGAGGTTGACAGTGGAGTTTGTCGATCGTCTGAATTTCGGTCATGTTTACAATAAACGCGATGTTACGGATCAACTCCTTCTGCTATGTAAATCGAAGTCAACATATGCATAAAGGGAAGAGGGGAGGTACATTCGTTCCAAAAAAGGTAAAAAAGGAAGTACATCCGCCGATTGTTTTTGTCTCTGCGCGCACTGCAATTGCATTCCTGCACTTCGATAACCTGTGTACATGTATCTTGGCATCACCTCGCTACAGGCGTAACTTATCAGTTGTATGTGACTCAACGATGGATCATGCCTGCAGGGATTCCTTTAATAAAGCAAGCTCCATGCAAATATCAAACGACCCGGAATTACCGGCTGCCGTAGTTTTCTCTGTGTTCTTTATTGAGGTTGACAATGGAGTTTGTCGATCGACTGTATTTCGGTCATTACGGATCAATTCCTTCTGCTATGTGAATTGAAATCAACATAGAAGAAAGACGGCAGGGTACATTCGTTCCAAAAAAGGTAAAAAAGGAAGAACATCCGCCGTTTGTTTTTGTCCCCGGGTTCACTGCAGTTGCATTCCTTGCTTCCTTGCAGTTGCATAATTTGCTCAAGTTTTTATCTTGGTATCACATCGCTACAGCAACTGGTAAATGCCCTTACTCGATAAACGTTAGTTCATTTATCGTTCCTTAATCGATTAGTTTATGCGCTTTCAGCACTTTTGCTTTTGACTTTTTCTTTGCTAACAACGTTACTGGACATATCATAGCAACTGGAACGTTACACAGGCAAAATTATTCTACCTGTAATAGTGCTACTATATCTTGTCTTCCAACGGCTGAGGAAAGGAACACTCACAGTGTACACATCATTGCATAGCCCACATTCTGGTTTTTATAGTTTCGTAACCGTCGTAGACGTGACTGGAGGTTCCTTCCCCTCCCTCAAGGAATTTTTGTTCGGACTGGAATCTGATAACCAATAGTTAAAATAACTTCAGTATTAATGATTCGCAAGCGGAAAGGCACACCAAAAGTCTTTGCAACAGAACTTAGACGGGTTTTCGTTTCACAGCTTTAGAGTCGAACAGTCTGTCTTGGCCACTGTTTTCGCTCAACGGGATAAATGAGCTTCACTTCAATCTGACTTGAAGCATTTTATTTTACAGTCTCATTTTCTACAAGAACTTCGACTTGTTGTTGTTGTGATGAACTGCTCCCTCGTATGGAACAACTACAAAAAGTCGGTCTGCCAGAGCATTGCACCGGGATATCGAAGGTCATGTGTTCGACTCTAGCTAGCCTGGGTTTTTGTTGCTAAGTTGCTTAGCCACTGTTCATACTCAGTTGAAATTCACACTTTTTCACTGTCGAACTAAATAAAGTTGCCAAGACTACAAATGGTGCTCTTAATACAATATTGGGGTAAAGTAATGATTTATTTAAAATCACGAGGAATAATATGAGTGTTCGTACGGCCTAAAAACATAATTGTTGTTGTGAATCTTCCATTTTCCTGAGCTCGGAAAGATCATTAAATGACACCAACTAAGGAAGGGTCGCTTGGTCGATATTTCTAAAAACCAAGGACAGTCTCCAATTTTTAGTAATCACAACCAATATTCGCCAACCATTGTTAGTGAAAAATGCCACATATAACAAGCTAAGTCGCAAAATCTATACTTGATTTGAACGTTAATCAAATAGTTCAAACGTACCTGTTGATTAATTCCATGGCTGTTCAACTCGTCCCACTTAAAGCCATTTCGACGCTTTTACCTTCACGATGTGGGCTAATAAAGTGGCCTGGAAATATTCCTATGAACACGGAGATGCTAATCTGATTGCTTTGGATTTTATTGAAATCAGCCTGTCATTAGGATGGGTAGCCATTAAGAGCATTGAACACAGTCCCATGGGTGACCTGCCACTGTCACCTATACAGTGGTTTAGTCCTCGTAATTAGCTTTTTTGCTCTTCTTGTTGAAGCGAAACAAAACAGTCTTTTAATTCATTCAATGATAAATTCAGTAAATAAATATGAAATATTGTTTTGAAGGTGCGAAACGCTGTCACAGTACTTATTGTTAACAACCGACAAGAAACAAAAGCGAATTAATTTTGCTAAAGCGTGAGGAATACTCGAAGCTGGAGTTTGGTTTCAGTTGACTGTGAAAAGAAAAAAATAACCCACAAACAGCCCCTGTCAGGCGGGGTTTCCACTTATTCAACCTCGAATGTATATGATCAGGAATGACCCGCTTCACGGGACTTATAGTTCGCGGGGCCTGCACGCACATTTCAACTTTACTGAGAATGATGGTAAACCTGTAAACCCCGTTGAGCACGTAATAATCTATATTCATATCTCTTAATCAATATAATAACCAGAAGATATCGCATTCAGACGGCTAAACCAGGATTAACACTGATATAAACACAATATAGAAGACTATTAGTGCCTTCGTCTTCAGAGGTAGATAACTAACTCATACCTATATGGGCCTAACATAAATGCTATAACTAGAGAGAAGTGCGTTCCCGCGAAATGTAAAAAAAAGATACCGAGAACGACGTTAAAACGAGATTTGCACCAAGTTTTTTTTGGAGTCTTACGGGCTGGATTAAATTAGGTACAGGTGGAACTTACTCTCTCTTTGGCAGTTTTTTGAAATTAAAACATGAAAAATGGAAGCAACGAGATTATCTTCCCAGTATTCAGGGTAATAAATAAAGGTGTATTTTTTATATAAATTTACAGGTCAAAGTTCTTTTCACCACTAGCTTATATTTCAAAAAGGTCGTCTAAGAGAAAATTTCTTTGAATGATTATCCCCGAAACGAACACTGCCATGCAAACGGGTTTTCATGTTCTGTAGAGTGGTAGATAATAAGCAATCAAGTTTTATCAACTCTCTCACGCGTGGGCATTTGATTCGTTAGTTTCTTCGTTCAAAGGTTCTATAGCTGTATTTAGTTTTCCTTTACTGTTCTGTCCCGGATTCTTGTTTAAGACTCTTTTTTGCTTTCTTTTTTTATTTGCTGGAATCGTGACAGGGGGCAATTTCACTTTTGCAGACCCTTCGGTTGGTTCCTTGGAAAGCCAAGCTGGACAGTCCTCTTTGTCTGTTGGGCAAGTGCCACGAGGTTGGACATCTGCTTGTTCCCTGGATCTGTGGAGGACCTTCTTTTCGGACGCAGGACTGCATTTAACAGTATCACTATCTACTGCGAGCTGGCTGTTAGTGGGGTCCTCAGAAAGAGACATCATGTTCACGTCCTTAAAAAATCATAAAGATAAGTCGACTCCAAGCGCATAAATCATTAATACGCCAGAAACAACAATCTCTCCATCATCATCATCTTTGTCCTAATAATAATAATAATAATAATAATAATAATAATATAAAAAATAAAAAATAATAATAATAATAATAATAATAATAATAATAATAATAATAATAATAATAATAATAATAGTAACAATAATAATAATATGCAACCATTTTTCTATTGCGGGTATATATGTTACGGTTATGCTCGACGGAAAGCTAAAGAGGGAGTACCCGTAGTCTGTAAATTAAAATGCACCCCAAATATAAATACAGGATCATTGGATCATGCAATTTAAAAAGGTTTCACTGGCTTAGCCATCATGGTATATAAACAAATACACTATGCTCTACAACGCTCGTGGAATAATTGTTAATTTAGCATCATCACATGGCAAATATTCAACGTGATTACCGCTAGCGTAGCTCCATGAGATGTTGCAGCAGCAGCAACACCAACAGAAGAAGGAATATTTGACGAAGGCGTGAAGAAAGGTCGACGGCTGGACCAGATTTCTTTCTTTCGCTGCATTGCCTTTCGTACCTAAAAAAAAGCATGCTGAGTATCCCGAAGAAAAACAATGGTAATGTTTTAGCAGACAAGATGTATTGGTCTGCTACTTTTGAATTCCGATACATTTCCTTCTTATGTCAAATTTTTGTATGATTATATTGTTGCTGTATTCCAAAAATTAGTATTTCCTTACCTCTGAATTTAGCAGACAGTGAAATATAAAAATGAAGAATCCCTGTAAAGAGTTGAGAATGGCAAAGAAGTACTGAAACACGATGGTCTTATAGTCCAGTGCCAAAATACCGAACAGCCATGTAATGCCAAGTAAAGGAAAGAGAACGGCTGCTGACTTGACTCCAGACCTAATGATGTGAAATTGGAGGTGATCAGGTTTATTGCGATGTGGGTGGGCATTTCAGAGAGAGGGTGTAGCTCAAGGCAATAGCTCAAGATAGCCTTACGGTTATCAATTCCTTTTTCTCTCTGCAGAGTGGGGCTAATCTCCTGGCTTGAGTGGCTACGTTTTCAAGTGGTCGATTATACGGTGATATCCATGCAGGTGGCCATTTAAGGGCCACAGTAGTAACGGGGATCGACTGTTTGCCAGTCAGTAAATGGAACTGACGACAACTGTTTCCCGCACTCTTAGTAATAAGTTTATTACTGAGACTCAATCGCCAGATTCCTGGAAACTTCGTGAAACAAACTGCCATTCAAACAATTTGGTCACCATTTTACTTACTTGACAAGATGAAACTTTGTCGAACGAGAGACTCCATTTTTTTGGATCCTGAAAATCTCCCTGATAACCATGACTAAAATAACTGTATTCACCTGCAAACAAAATGAGCAAAATGTATGAAAAATCTGAAAACAAATGCGGAGATAACAGTCGTAAATACCTCTTACTAACAGAGTTTTATGGATCTCGGAAGGGGTATTTTGCAGAATACCAAATGCATTGTTTCCTAGCGGTTAGTTTCACTCATGTTTACTTGCGGCTATTTTTTTATTTGCTGGAAAGGGCAGCAATATGCTGTATTTGGTTGGCGAAGAACAGGCCGGTGCTTGTACCATTATTTGGTTGAAGAATGTGAGCCACTTTAACTTCTGAAATTGGCGTCAGTTGACAATTAACAAACCAGCCAATGTAGAAAGACTGTCGTTTTTTTTGTGGTTGCCTTTGTTATGAAGGGTGGACCAGTGCAACACCTGCAAACATTTTCACTCACCAGGATTATTGCCAGTGCAGGTCCTACGAAAGCGTAAATGACTCCGTTTGTCACTGACAGCCAACAGCTGGAAACAAAAAAGAACCATATTTAGTTATTGTTTAATTGTATGCCTGATAACCAAATTAGTATAATTGTATAATTGGATGCCTGATAACCAAATTAGTTGGTGTCTCTTGTATATAAAACTGAACTGTGTGTTTGTTTCATGTCTGGGAGCAGGCATGGCCCAGTGGGTGTCAATTAGACAAATGCCTTTTCTGAACCCAAAATATCTGTAAACCATGCAAAGCAGACCTTTTCAACAAAGCCAAATTTCGTTGTAGTTACTAACAGCAAGACAGCCTAATCCGGCTATGTACACTGGATAGTGCCAGCAGTCGGGGTACTTTAGTTAAGTTAAATTTTCATTAAAAACGTCATCGGAAAAAGTCTGAAATCTAATTGGCTAACACTGATGTTCCTCCACTTGGTCTAAAGAACAATGAGGGCTTCAAACAAAACGTTGTGTTCGTACCTGGAGTCGGTGCCGTAACCATCATGCGCAACAATAGCAGCAATAAGAACAACGATTCCAGGTAAACCTGTTAAGGAAAATGCAAGGCTTAATTATGCAGATCGCTCGGCTTGGTATAACCTGCTGACAACTATGAATCTAGAATAGTGTGAGCCAGTTTACGATGGAATTTGTGATGTTTAATCATCAATCTAAGACTTATGCATTAAAGCATATCTTCGGCCAGGATCCGATCGAGGAGAGACTATTTTATATTTTTAAGACAGTCTCGATAGATGGTCTCACCATATGCGCATAATCCGTAGATACGAAGTTGTTCTTCGCTGTTTTCAAAAACAGTAATAACCATAAAATAGAGATGGACGCCTTCAACCAACATCCACGCAAATGACACCAACAGGAAATAATGAAGTAACACCGCTACTAACGTGCAGGCAACCTGCAAAGAGATGCAATGGAACTTCGATCTAAGTTCTGCAAAGTAGAAGAAGAAAAATTTTCTTTGCTTCCCAGTTAACAAACCTCGTTACTAGTTGCTTCAATTCCTGACAGGAAAATAATTTGAAAGGTGCCAATGCACAGCGACAGGTTCACATGAATGAGGTTTCTCTCTGAACGCACACCACTGTGAAATGAAAACTTCAAAATTATACATTGTTGCACAAATTTAAGTGTACAATCTATATGATGACCACCTGGAGTAAAGAAGCTATGAAATCAATTATTATAAAGAGCCTTCTAAGTGGTTCCTCATGGGAAGAGCGATGGCTTCATGGGTAGTGCGCTAGTCTCCGGATTGAGCCGCCCGGGTTCAAGCCCTGGAAGAAGACATTGCGTTGTGTTCCTGGGCCGAGACACTTTACTCTCACAGTGCCTCTCTCCACCCAGGTGTATAAATGGGTACCGGCGAGCATAATGCTGGGGATAACCCTACGATGAACTAGCCTCCCATCCAGGGAGGAGTAGATTCATGCTACAGAAATCGGGATAGCCAACGGCCTGATGTGCCACTTACTCGCATGCAGAATGCATGCATGAAATTACTATTATGTACAAAAAATTCATAAATAGCCAAAGATTATAGGTGATTTTACGTTGTTAGTGTTTTGATAAGGTTAGTGATCAAAAAACCCTCACTTAGAGCCAACAGCATGAAGTGAGCAAACCTTAATTGGCATGCCAGTGGATTTTGGTAAGGAAAGGCACTGAAAGAACACGTCAGTCAAACGATGTCAAAGACACTATCTTTTAAGCCACATGATCAAGATTAAAGCTAAATTTGATTGGATTAGATCCCACGATTGAGTGAAAGAGATCTCTGAGACTAGTTGGGTAAAAGTAACTTAACTTACGACAAACATAAGATGATGACAACTGTAAGGGTGACGCCAATCAACGACAATCCACAGCCCACGTAAGTGATGATCTCTAATGCTTCAGCGTGGGACTCAACCTAATAAACGAACAGGGGTTGTTTAATACATCCTCCTAGAAAGAATGCGTTAGCAAATGGATAGGGAGCCTTTTGGTAAAGCCATTTTCACGAGCATGAGTTACTGTTAAGATGTGGAACAACATCATCTTACAAGAATTTTCGTCCGAGCATACTACGAAGTCGCAAGTAGCATTACATTTTCACTCTTGGGTATAAAATTCCGGTCTACCGGTTCTATTACGGTTCTTTCTTGGTCAGCTGCTGGCATTGCTGGCATTACAAGTCTTATCCCTACATGATGACATGATTTACCTTCAGGTCGGAGTCTGACTTGATCTGCATCAGAACTGCAAAGTTAGTAAGATGGTCACATTTGCACTGTGAGTGGGTTTCATTTGAAGCAGCAGCATATACGTCACAGCCTTTAGTCGACCATAAGCCAGTGCTATTTACGTCCCTGAAGATATTGTAAAAGTAGACCAGAAATTTAGAATTAATATAAATTTCCTTTGAATTCTTAAACTGAGATATTTTAAAAAATAGCATGATATCCAAATTGGCAGTCATCTGATTGTTTGTTAAAAATGCGATGGATAATTTGATTGATAATAATATGGAAATATGCATTTTGAGTTCCATAAGAAGTTCCCTGTTGTCGTAGTCATGTGCTTGTTTGTTGACTCATTCTACTCACCCAGCCATAAAGTCCCACCACACGCACACTGGTACATGTGTGGCATTTGATTTGTACTGAAAAGAAAGATAGCATTTTAGAAAGTCAGTCACTAACTGCTAACTGAAAAAAAAACTAACCTATATAAACTGACACTTCACTTGTTTTCAGTGCTTATACATGACTTTTTTAGTTCACTGGGCACGTTGTAGTAAAATTTCATTACATTTTAACGGTATAACGGACGGTATAATCAAAACGTATAAATAAAAAGAAAATTATCTGATGTTTCAACGGAGGAAGAATCCTTTCATGCATGCATTTCTACTACATGTCTAACGAAAGTAAATTAATTTCATTTTCCTCATTGCAGCCTGATTTGATGATAAGCAAGTTGGACTGGCTTACTTTTAAGTGCTGAAGAGTGACACGAACATCCAGATTTTTAGCAGTAGCTGACGGAGTCACGAGACTTCCAATGATGCGGCTGTTAAGTTCGTAATTCGCTTCATTAACTTTTTCTCTGAAAATACAAAAAATAAAATTAAAGTAGCTTTTAACACTAGAAAAGGTTATACATAGAGGACATTACACTGTGATGCGAATATATGAAGTATGTTTTCTCGTGGTAAAACAGCATGTATATTATTCTTAACAAGAGAAAATAAAATTCATGTATCTTCAAGCCACAGTGTAATTTTCTTTTTATAAACTAGCTGCGCAAGAACCCGTGAAAAAGAGAGAAATACGCCACTCGACTCCTGGGTGTAGTTTCGTATGAGTTATACGCCAGGTGTATTTTCCCGTAAAATACTCGTGGTTACATGATAAATGCACTTATTATCCAACACTGCTTCGTAGAGTACAAATAACGCGCGAAACGAGTACAAATCACACGATATTTGTACTCGTCTCATTCCCCCGACCGCGCAAAAGATCAAAAACCGTGGCAAGTCAGAATTATGGGGAAACGAAAACGTTGGATCATGTAATTTGTATTTTGACTCGCCCTTCGGGCTTGCCAAAATACTGCATGACTCGTAAAAATATACGGCGATACTACACACTAAAATGTCTAATAAGATATATATACTGACACTTCACCTGGCTGCATAATTAAACGTATGCGGCATTTCAACGAGCATAATGGAAGAATGCATATAACTGGTCTTGGAGTATTTGTATTCGTAGTCCGTTTGGTGGAACTATACTTACTTTTCAACCTTCGTTGGCATCGATGGTAACATTTCATGCAAACTCTTGTAAATTACACTAAAGACCTTGGTTTGATCTTCAGGTTTTACTCCTGCAGGAAAAATGACAAACCTTCAACTGATTCGACTTTTATAAAATTCTCTAGGTGTTCCTTTTAAGGGGTTCCCTCGCTATTCATTTTATTTTAATATTATTTGTTTTGGTTGTAAATTACAATCACAACGGGTTGTGGCTTTTCAAAAAAACAATGCCAGGACTAGAACTCAAGAATTCATCAAGGACCCATGAAATAATCGATGTAATGGAATATTGGTAGAGCAAAACTTGTTTCTCACCCGCTACTTTTAAGGTGAGGAAATCGTTGATTCCTTGCCAGTTTATTTCCATGTCAGATACTGAAAATCTGTAGTCGCCAGACAGCACTGATGCCTGTAGAACTAACACACAGCAGCAATATTGTAAGGACAAGTGAGAAGACCTGAAATGGTTAAATTGCACCAGGGTTTGTTATAATTAAATATGTACAGATTTATTCCCTGTGGGTTGACTTTCAAATTTCACAAACCGAGTACAGTCGCCTACAGACCCATTGCAGAGCATTGTAGTTATTAGCTTATTGTAGCAGAGTATTGCCAACGACAATCAGATTCTAGCAATAACCCAATAAGACGCTTGGATTAGAAACGTCAATAAAAATGAATGCTGCTCACCAATGTTGTCCTCCGATGAACGTGCAGTAGATGTTTCATTGGACCATTTGCCAGCCAACTCTTTACCAAATGACTCTGTGATCTCCGCAATCCTCATAGCTGAACTCGTATTAGACCGGCGCCATTGTTCTTTCGATTTTTCTACTAGTACATTGTTTATGGTCTTTGTGCTTTCCTTGTATGGCAAGAAACAATAAAAGTTTGATGAAGCAACGAGACACAAAAACTTACTCTCTGCTGTTTTGTTCGAGAGAGGTATGTGTTGTTTGAGATAATCGTTTTAGGCAGATCATAAACTTTGAAGACAAACTTTAAGCCATCTGAAATTCAGTGTTTTTTAAGCAACCGCGTTCCTGAGGATCGCTTCTCTCGTTCAACAACAGGTGAGGCGACTGGCAATGACAGCCTGCGTGCAGACGTTTACTACTTCCGGCTTGTTAGACGTTTGCACTCAGACTGCAACGCAGGCCGCAGTAACGATAGCCTGCGTAGCTGGCGGGAGTGGGTGCGCGTGCGAAACATTTTGCGGCGAAGCCGGTAATTCCCTCGCGGCTTGGTCCGCGAGCGAAATTCAACTAGACTCCTCCCCATTCTTCTCGCGACCTGATCGGCTTTTTGCACTCGCGTTCGGGACCGCGCGGGTACCCACTCCCGCCGGCTACGCAGGCTACAGTAACGATTGCACTCCTGTTCCTGCCTCACCAAATATATCTAACTAAATTAAGCCATATTCCTGAACGGATGACTGTCAGTTTAAGAATCATTACAGAATGCAGGTTACCTTTGTGACTTGTATAATTTGCTGAAGTGAAGAAGGCGACTGGTCTGAAGGTATTGATTTCAAACTTTTCGTCATCGAATCCATAGATTCCTTGAAGGTTTTGAGCTAAATTCAAAGTTAAAGATAAAGACAAACGAATCTAAGATAGAGTGTAGGTAGCAATGTAACTTGCACGAGAGGAAAAAACACGTTACTTACAACATAGCTGAGCCTATGAATTTCGTTCTACCTAACATATAGTTCGGCCCCGGTAATAGCCAACTTTAGAGCTTTTGCAATGGGCCGAGAAGAAAAGGGTGACGAATTCCCACGTAGACTCTGTGATTCCCCTACCCCCTGTAAAAGTTTATCAAATGAGCTCTCCATGTGCGATAGCTAAGTTACCATTTCTTCTGGAGTTTTACACGGTTCAGCTTTGCATTTAACATCTTGTAATCCTTGCTCACTTCCTCTGCAACCGATAAGGTTCAGTTCTGCGGAAAATATTTTTTCAAATTAACCTACATGGATTTGAGAATGGATTTAGATTGCCTGGGGTTTTTTATTATTGTTTTCAATTATTTATTATTTTACGATGCGAAACTATTTCTCTTGGAACAATTAGTAGACCGGTTGCAACATGGATTTTACTCAGAGGTCGTGAATACGAAAATAAGGGAAACCACGTAGGTTGAAGCGATAAAGCTGACCAAACACATAATGTTATTTGAAAATGACAATTAAGCAATAGACCTTTCTATGGTTTATAGCCCGCTCTCATAAACCACGCGGGATGTTGGAAGAACACGAGAAGAATTTGTAAATCACGAGCCGCAGGCGAGTGATTTACGAATTCTTCGAGCACAATAAACCATAGATGTAAATAAACCGGCACAATAAACCATAGATGATTGACCAATCAGAGCGTGCGCATTAATTTAATTAAGGTATAAAGACAAATAAACTGATACGATAAGCTGGTATTACATATTTTTGCTGTGTGGGAGGTTTCTCGTTTTCTGAGTGAATAATAAGAATGGAAATAAAAAAAAAAAAAAAAAAAAAAAAAAAAAAAAAAAAAAAAAAAAAAAAAAAAATGGTAGGGATTTGATAAAAATAGATCTAGTGTTCTGGTGCTGAATACTTCTAGTAATTAATTACGCTGTAATACGAATACTTTAAGCACCATACCTGTTCCCTCCATGACAAAATACTTTGATGAAATGGGTTGCTGTTGCTTTTTTGTTGGAAATTTAGCTCCAACACACATAAAATCTTGCTGTATATCCTCCTTGTGTAATACTTCCATGTAGTACAATTTGTCCTCTTCAAGATACATCTTTTCTGATGACTGATCTTCGGACCTGAGAAAAGACCCTTTAGTTTTTAGAAATGAAAGTCACTACATTTAGAAAAAAATCCTCAAAGAGGGAAAGCAAATCGTGAAATTTCAGACTGCTACAGTAAAAGAAATGAACATAGATCTTGAGTTATACTGAACCAAACACCTCCACTCCAAAGAGTAAGAAGTAAATCAGAAAACCATATATCTCTAAATTTGCTGCGATCCATACAGACACGTGTAGAAAGAATGGCCAAAACAAAATATTGTGTGGCTCGCCTTACTCGATCCAAGCTGTAACCAGATAATTTAATGTGTGAAGAAACTAAATCTCCCACATCCGGGGCAAAAACAGCTTAGCAGAGATTACAGTGAACGCTTCTACTGAGCATTTCCATATATCCTTGCTATGCTTTGCTTATTACAGTACGGTATCTGCGTATCTGCGTATCTGTTATAACGTGTCCATGCAGTCGTATCGAGACGTACTTATCCCAGAGAAATTTTTTGTTATAGCTGCGCTGATCAACGATGAGGCGTTTTCCGATAGGAAGTTCACTGTTGCTCATCCAAAGCTGGCAAGCATTATCACAGGAAGTCTGGAAGGTATAATTGCCTGTCTCGGGAGCTCTGAAGAAAGACCGTAAGCGCTGACCATAAAAATCGTCACTGTCTGGTTTGTAAATACAGAACGTGTCAATAAACTGCGTCTTCGAAGGAGCACAGGGATACAAGCTGCTAGATTCTAAGTCAGTCACTGAGGACCCTGGTAGATTTGTCCAAAGCTCTCGGTAAACTGTGAAATAAAAACAGTTACACGTTTTTACGTCTATACACGTCAAACCACGTAATCTCTCTCCCGCAAGATGGCATAGAGAAAGGATCAACTACTGATGAGGGAGCGAGAGAGCTATCAGCTACAGTTGAGGAAATGATTTTCTTGATCTTTATTACACGACAATGTTTTGTGGCAAAAAGATATCTTCTTTCTTTTATTAAAAATTGCTACAAGATAACAAATAAATAAAGAACCGAGTCTTGACAACATTTTTTATTCACACGCGCAAGCCATTTTACGGGCTGCTAAACACGACCTGTCAAAACTAGCGTCCTTCCACACAACTAGCCTCAGGAAGATTCTGAGAATTTTCTGGCCACAG
>OMLO01000724.1_pt1 | contig 23101 bp, 15 predicted proteins | sample 1674811 | NCBI WGS metagenome assembly OMLO01 (sample SAMN06265003, study PRJEB25207) | coral metagenome | isolation source: Coral host | place: Mexico:La Bocana,Puerto Morelos, Mexico | collected 2008-11-13 | reverse complement strand
TCAATGGAAAGTATCCCTGGATTTTCCTTTCACCGATTTACTGCCCGTCGCGTTGTCTAGAGAGGGTCTGTGTACGTGCATGGAGGGTGATTTTATAAGGAATAGACGGGTGTTCCGGTTGGGACCACAAAGAAGTTTCCGCAGTTGAGAGGGTTCCGTAAGGTTGATGTTCCACCGTATTTTACAGAATACAAGAAAAAAAAATTTAAAATAAAAGCATTCAAAAAGTCTAACGCACTTACTCAGTCAATTTACTAACTGTTGAATTATTTACGGAGAACTGCTGAACACTAAACGCTGCGGTGTTCATGACGAGATCGGGCACAGTGAGCGGGGGAAGACAAGATACTGCAATAGCGGTTATGATAAATTAAGGTATCTGCACAGGCAAATAGATATTACACTGATATCCAATATAGGAGCATTATCTACATGTTAGACAATAACATTGTTCTTTGGTCCATAAGGAACAAAAATAGTGAAAAAATCATAAGGTTAAATCACTCTAAAGGTGGAAATTTAATTACCCCCTGGGGATGGCACTGAAAGAGAAAAATTCAAATTTCACAAAAACCACAACAAAATGAAAAATGAAATGTAACACAAACATGGACGTAAAAGCAATAATCCCGTGTTCGACCAGGACACAGCTCCGAGAAATACAGCCTCTAGAGGGCAATTTATTGTTTTGTAATTTAATTCCTTTCTCAGCCGCAGAGCAATTTCTTTCTTTGATCTACACTTTCATTCATTTTATGGGAAAATGACGCTTTAAGGTTTAAGCGCTCGTTTATCATTGATCGGAAGGAGATTGATAGTTTCATTTTATAATTTATTCCGACCAGGATTTTAGTCAGCAGGACTGTAGCCTGCGAAGTTTGAAGCTGGTTGGATTTTGCACGCGTGTTCGAGAATTAACAAATAATTAGTACTAGAGTGATAACACCGACCCGCAACACAGTAAGCAGATTGTTCCAGCCCTGTTCAGAAGCAGCATGATAAAGGGGAAATACATTAACAGACGAGGGTTTATCCTTCTTTTTCCAAATCGCTTGCCGGTTGTCCGTGCAGTTCGTGCAACTTCATTACTTCCCTTTCTTCTCTGATGCCCTGGAATAACGTGACGCATGACAGGCTAGTAAGGTGAGATGCAAATTTCTTCAACTACCGCAATTTAGAAGCAAAATGAAGAAATTGAAAAAAAAAAAAAAACGAGGGTTAATCCTATTTTTACCAAATGGTTTGCCTTCCTTTTTGTTCGTGCTTCTCACTTTCGATACCTCTCTTGCCCCAGCTATTAGCGTGACGCGTGACAGGCTAGTAAAGATGAAATTTTCTTTAACTACCGCTGTACTGATTCGTCTGCAGTCCTTCGAGACAGACAGCTCAAAACCGGGGCTGAAAATCTCGCCAATTTTACTCAGAGAGCCATGTCTATTATCGCCGAGAAAAACTGGCAAACAGTAAGACCGACTATCAGAGAAAGAAGTAAGTTTATGTTCAACAACGATCTCTTCAGCGATGTAAAGTTTGTGGTCCGCGGGGCCGCTGGCGAAAGTGAAAGTAAACAAGTGATTCCTGTTCACAAGTTTGTGCTGTCGATTAGCAGTCCTGTGTTTGAAGCCATGTTTTACGGTGAGCTGGCGGAGACTACAGACTCTATTGAATTGCCTGACTGTGAATACGAGAGTCTGTTGGAGTTGTTTCGTTACATATACAGCGACGAAGTTATCTTGAGCGGAAGTAATGTGATGGGAGTGTTGTATTTGGCGAAGAAATACATGGTACCTTCATTGACTGACAAATGCACTAAATATCTGAACGATAACTTAGATCCATCGAATGTTTTCAGCATCTTGCCACAAGCACAGAAATATGAGGAGAAAAACCTGGTGGACAATTGCTGGAAAGTGATCGATGAGAAGGCAGGAGAGGCTATGAAATCAGATGGATTAGCGACAATTGAGAGATCCTTACTTGAAGCAGTCGTGGAGCGTGACACTCTGGAAATTGAGGAGGTGGAGTTGTTCAAAGCGGTAAATCTGTGGGCGACAAAGAGATGTGAAGAACAAGGCTTATCAACGGACGGAAGCGAAAAAAGAAAACTTCTTGGAGAACGAATTGTGAAAGGAATACGTTTTCCAGTGATGAGCCAACATGAATTTGCTGATGTTGTTCTTGACTGCAAGATATTGACACAGGACGAGGCTTTTAGCGTAGTCAAATATTTTAGTTCAGTTCCGGACACTCCAGTAGTATTTTCTGAGAAGCTGAGAATTGGTTCAAGGAGATCTCTTGAGCGTTGTTACAGATTTAGTTCCATGGTTGACACTGGTTCGGGATATCCCTATGGAGTTGATAAAAGAGACTGTCTTCTTTTTAGAGTCGACAAAGACATCTCCTTACTTGGGGTAACACTCTGCGGAGGCAAAAATTGTAATTATTCTGTGGCTATTACGATAGCAAATTTGAATGATCATACTTTCCCTTGTACTATATCAGGAACATTTTCTTCTGCGTGGCACCAGACATCAGAGCTAGTGTCCTTCCACGCCTTCAATGTTTTCTTCGACCATCCCGTTGTTATAAGGAAGGATTGCCTCTACCGGATTGAAGCTTCCATCCGTGGTGCCAATTCTTGTTTTGGTGTTGATGGCAGGAAATCTGTGCTGTGTTCAGGAGTTAGATTTGGTTTTGACGACAGTGGTCAGAGTAGCAATGGAACCACAGTTAGACGAGGCCAATTTCCAGAGTTTCTTTTTACTAACTACTAATTCCTAGCTCTCCTCTGGGAGAATAGGGTCATTGACTTGTTTCGTCCATTCTACTCTGTTTCTCGTCGCAGTGACATGTAAATTGTTATGTAAATCTAATAAACCATTTAGTATTAAATGGAATTAGTTTTGTACAAGTTGGGTGACAGTTTCTCGGCACAATCATTGGTAATAAATCGAGGTGTTTCTTTTCGTACAGTCGTGACATAAAAGTAATAAAGAAATGTAACATGCAGACAGATTGCCAACAACCACTCGTGCCATCTATGACAAAACATTTCATAATGTCATTGCTTTTTTGTGGATAATATTTTTATCATATAGAAAACATGATATTTTGTTTTATTTCCCTATTTTTGATTATCTTATTGGTATAATATATGTTAATTATAGGCTTATTAGAAGGTTAAGTTTTGCATGGCTTAAACAATTTTTCACACAGCTAATTATAATAAGGAACTTAAGTGTTCTGTAGAAACTGGCCTACTGATGCAGTTGTTATCTATGTAGTTCAATTGAGTAAATAAATAATTAATAAATAAATAATTTTCTGTAACATCTTTAGACTATTACCTGTTAAAATTTTTTTCATGGTGATCCATTTAACTAAATAGCTGTCTCAGACGTAAGGATAAGGGTTAGGGTCCAGGTAGAATGAATGAAGGCTCCCTCGCCTTGCACTATTTCATGGTTATCGGGCTTTAAACGGGCACCACAAAAGTTTTCTGTATGTAAAGGCGAATTCTAAAGAAAATGTGCGAAGAAATATATTTTGATTTCCTTCTTTTTCAGAAAAATGCTGATGTCGGCATTTTTATTTAGATTCAAGGCTAATTATCTCGGGAGAATGCGTGGCTACCCCAATTGGGATTGCTAAATGTGTGTACACTGGATTTTAAGTCAGGTTGATAACGACAATCACGCAGTGAAACTTTTCTTATATTTTATTCAATTTGAGAACTCCCTGACAGTGGCCCAGTTTCAACTTATACGAAATATAGGTGCAGCCTATATTTCATTCTTTTCATTTTATATTTCATCCTATGTTTCATTTTTTTTCATCCTGTATTTCATTCTACATCCATCCTTTCCGTTACTTGATTATTGTAGAGCGCTTGGAAACTGGGAAGTGATGACGAGTTCACTTCTTCTGACGCCTTATCCTGGAAAAGCAACACGTGTACTGTTAGCGACTATAATGATATTCAACTCTCATTCACAAACTGATTAGCTCCTCAGCCCACAGTTCATGTTCAATTGCAAGGATCAATTTTCGCTCGCAAATTGATCATTAGGCATCTGCATTATAGAAACTGTAGTAGCCTTTAGGCATCGGTCATCGTTTTAACTATATGTCGTTATTTTAAAGTGCGTGACAAACTAATTTTAAAGTGTGACATGTCTCATTGTATGCACTGACTGTTCACTGCCAGCTATTTTTCCATGAGATCATAGATGTCGATTGTTGATTTCGACGGGCGGCCATCTCGGTCTCTTGATGCGAGCAGGACTGGGGACGGTACAAAATCAAAAAAACTAAGATGGTGACCCTTCGAACTCACCGATCGACGTCTACGATCTCACGGAAAAATATGGGACTGTGAACGGTTTATTGTATGCATAACACATCTTATCTTGGTATGTAACTTTTCTAACCATTTTGTATGGGACACTCACCCAACTTTTCTTTCACAAATTGGTAAGTTGAAATGGATACAAAGCATGGATTTTCTCAGTTTTATTCGAGACTCATTCAGCTTGAATTTATTAGAGTTCAGGGATTAAGAGCGTGACTCATGTATTTAATTTAAATGTATAATATGTCGAATTTAAATTTCAATGCGTACCAGCAAAGGAGCTAATTCTGCATTGTCCGCATGTCAGAGGGCACATTGTTTCCAAGAAGGTTCGCATGTTGTAGAACTTGGTTTTACCGCATTGTCCCCCGAAAAGTCTACAAGCCCTTTGGTATACATCGGCACAAGCTACATGCCAAAAATAAAAAAAAAAAGAAGAAACAAGCAAACAAGAAAGAAATATTGCTATTTTATTCTGTAGTGGTAAAGGATTATGTAAATGAATATATGAAAGATCATATATTTGATAAAGGATATTTGGTAAAGGATTATGTCAGAAAACATTAGAGAGAAGGAAAAGAACAACTGGGAAAATAACAATAATCAAGAAACGAGGATTAAGCCTGAAGAAAACAAAGGAGTATAATTGAAAAGAGACGGAGCTAGAAGAAAGTAAAACGAAGAATTTAAAGAAAAAGAAGAAGGTAGAGGAGAAGGGCAGAGTGGAGGAGAAGAAGCAGGAACACAGACAAGTTCGTAAATTCCAATAACGTTCGCCACCATGTTTGCAGAGGGAAAAAAGGATAAACACAGAACCATTCATTTGGCTTCAAGATAATACAGAGTTGATGTGAAATAAAGAATTTAACTCACGCGGGCATCCTTGTTTGTTTGGACCAGTAGCTTCCTGTCCGTTCCAGCAACAACCGTAAACAGGGTTAGTCCACTCACATGATATCATGGGACTTGGTGACTCTAATTGAGAAAGAGAGATAAACTGAAACAATTGTATCAAAGACCTTGCTGGAGTTTTATGTGAAAGGCGTAAAATGCTGGTCTCATCTTTAATTGTTGGTGTGCAGATTGCAGAGTTTGGTATGATGAGTTGGTGATTCAACACAGAACACTTATTTTTTAACCTTTCAAAATATTTTTAAGGTTACACACAAAAAACGTAACTGTCGTCATATTAAGCTGATGTTTGTTTTGTAATCCATCAAAAACCTCTTTCTCACGCGATTGGCTATGAAGCCAAATCTGAGGAATATCAGATGGCATTTGTTTTTCGAAATCGATATTTTGAATTTTGCAATAGTCAAAATAATTAAAATATCTAAGTTAGAACTAAACAAGAAGTCTTCCTAAAAGAGTTTATATAAGTATGTTCGCTTCTCCGAAGTGATAATGTCTGCGCACAAAGATATGTAAAAATTTTCACCCCAAATGTAGGACTGAGTATTGTGAACTGAGTGTTGTGAAATAGAATGTGAACTTCTTTATCGTCATCCACGTCTGACTGTAGCTATTATTTGGTTCTCTTTTATAGTAACGTATCTTTTGGGGGTCACGTGACACAATTTTTAGTCCTTTTTAACAACAACATCAAACTGAAACACTACGGATTGTTGGGTCGACTGGCGGCTAAACGAACTGATTTTGGTTAGGTTGCGTGGCTCGGTAGTACATTGTCTCGTGACGGGGCCTGCATGCGATTGCTCAGTTTCGTTTGTTACAGTTTTTTTTACTTTTCCCACTGTTTATCGCAAAGAATATGTAAGTATGAGGTTTACAATTTCCTTTTACCCAATGTGTCGTTAATTTAGGTTTTCTTCGTTCAGTTTTTACCGTAGGCGTAGATCAACTCGAGATCAATGCAAAGTTGTGGAAATGTCCGTGTACACAATCTCGAATGACCTGGATTCACGCGTTGTGTTCTTCAATTACGCGTCAAAAAAGCTGTATCCAATACAAACTTACTACAGTAACCGCATGTGTTAGGGCAATTTTCTATTAAAAAGTGTTTCATTTGTTTATTCCTCTCTAGGTACACATCGTCATGGCAGAGCATCTTGTATTTGTCACAAAGCCGCAAGTCCACGCACAGTTTCACTATGAAGAAAAATAAAAAAATAGGCATGTTTTTTGTGATCTTCAAGTTGCTTGTTTCCAGACTGAGGCTGTGGCTATATTTCCAATCTTGTCAAGGTCATGTAAATATTTAAATCTAATTTAATCAAGTGCTCTGTATCTGTACTGTAAGTTCATATTGCGCTGTAATAATACTATTTCCTCTTTTTACTTTGTTTAGATTGGTATTGTGTTTGTAAATGAATAAAAAATAAATAAAAACTAAAATTAAAAGAAGCTTTGTACCACATCAAACACGCCAGAACGTGTTTGACCACCGGTTCCAAACACTGAGAAGAGAGTTGAAAATGCGACATGCAACGGAGTATTTTTCACGGATATCGAGGTGTTTGGAAATGTGGTGAAACACAGTCTTAAGTGTTTGATATATCTTCTCAGTCGAAACTATAACTTACGGAAAAACGAAGAACTGAGATCGTAAAAATATATGCTAATTAACATTAACAAACTCCCTCAACATAATGATTTCTTTGTTTAAACTTGATAATTTAGTAATTAGAGTTTCAGAAGGTAATTTTCGCCTTTTGCTGAATGTGAATTGTAAATTTTTCGATAAATCTTAAAATGCCCTTCTATAGCTATTTCGTGGGTCTTTCTCCAGGTCTGCGCTCCTCATTGATCCGGTTGAAATTTTAATTAGATTAGAAATCAGAAATAGATTTGACAACAGGAGACTATAATCATAACCTCCGATTACAACAGAAAATGTACGATTGTCTTTTCAAGTTGGTTGTGTCGTCGAACAGTTTGGTCCCTTCGTTGGAAATGACTTTTTCAAAGGAAATAGTATTCAGTGCGTAATCCGATCGAAAAAAAATCTTTCAGTCGATCGAAGTTTTACAGGGCATATTATTCTTACGCCGAGGGTAAGTGACGCCCTTATGTATCTAGGTCTTGTATCCTGGTTAGCAGGAGCCTGTGGCTAGTTATTTTTATAGATATTACAAATATACTTGCACATCCTTTCATGGCAGGTCCATCTGCAAAATTTTTTCTATCCTCGCAGCATCCATAACGCCAGTCTTTGCATTCTACGTACATGGAGGAAATAATTACACATCAATTTGAATCTATAGCTAATTAAGTCGGCTTTACACAAAAACAGCGACCTTGATGAATGTAAAGGTTAAGGTAAAATCTGTATACAAGCCCAGGTGGCCCATCAGGCCGGAGCTTATCCCGGTTTCTGTAGCATTAAGCGACTAGGAGTATTGCTACTCCCCCTGGATGGTACGCTAGTCCATCGCAGGGTTACCCCCAGCATTGAATTTGCCGGTATCCATTTATACACCTGGACGGAGAGAGGCACTGTGAGAGTCAAGTGTCTTGCCCAAGAACACAACACAATGTCCCCAGCCAGGGCTCGAACCCGGACCGCTCGATCCGGAGGCGAGCTCACTAGCCATGAGGCCACCGCGCCTCCCGACCTTGATGGTGAGCTACACTGAAAATAACTGAAAGAGCTAGAGGAAGCGTTTGTTCATGGCATGCACAATTTACAACCCAAGATTCCACAAAATTTCATTTATTTAAAGGAGAAAATTGCATTAAGAGAAACATCCCAAAGTAGTATATAAGCCTTGCAGACTTGACCGCTTGAAATAGCAAGCAAGATAGTATACCTATTATCTAAACTGTGGACAGACTCATCTTCAGTTTCTGTCACATTTAGGAAGATAGAGTAAGAACAAAATAACAAGAAAAAAAACTTAAAGACAGCAACAACGACATCGATGCAATTTGCACCTCAATCAATATCAGTATAATAACTATATTTAGGGCCTTGGATCTCAAACCCTCTATTAATTCAATAGAGAAATCAGTCATTGTATTGGAGATAATCATGGCCGCCTTACCACAAAATTGACAAGTCTTAGCGCATCGTGATCTCACCCACTTTTCGTATCTCCTGTCTTGACAAGCTCCCAAAGAGGCATAGTACTCACACCGGTTAAAGATATCCTTGCACTCTCCTACGTATGTCAAGGAAGAAGAGTTTTCACCCATTGATTATTGCAAATAAAAATTGTACAAACGAAAAAACAAGTGCCTTGTCTACTGGGCAAATTTCGTTTCTAGAAATACTCGAATACCTTTAGTTTCAGGTTATTAATCATTGATAACGGACAATTCGTCATTAGAGACTAGTTTTGGGCAACTTGTACGTATCTACAGTGTACAACGCATTCAAAGAACCGACTTTCAATTAAATTTTAAAAAAATGTTGGTAGCACCTGCTCTTTTGTAAGAACCCGGCTAAGTTGATTACATTTTCATCAAGGAGGATCGAGGGTAAATTTTAAATTTCAAGAATACTTTAGATATTTAATGAATAAGCTTCAGAATATCTTTCTTGAAAGTATGTTAGAACATACAATTTGCAATGAGCATTGACCTTTGGGAAAGTCTGACAAAGAACTTTATATGGGGAAACGTGAAATTTGTTCATACATCCGTAGGGTATGGGGAACATTACAAAGTTAACTTCCAAAAGTTAGGGAAAAAGAAGGGAAGAAAAGACAAAAAGAAAATGAGTAACCGACCGTCTGAACACACTTATTGAACGAAATGACGCAAGAAGCGATTCTGCCTAATAGGTGACCACTTGACCAGGGTGGTGTGGAAATTCGATGAAGTTCACTTATAAGCATTGACTTGCAAGAAAATGACTTGAAGAGGGGAAAGCTAAATTAACACAAATTATGGAGCTAAATATAGTTTACTCACCTTCCCGTCTTGCAAGAATAAAACAATTCAGATTTGTGAAAAAGAACATAGCAAACAGAGTTTTAAGGTAAGGCATCGTTCAGTGGATGAAAGTAAATGATGAATGTCTGATTCATGTAGTTTCTCACCTTCGCTCATCAACGGCGGAACTGAAATTTGTTACTGCTTTACGAGATTTATATTTTTCAGACACTAGTACAACTGCATGCGCCAGGCAAACAATAAACATATTAAATTAATACATTTGTAAGCATGTCCAATTGAAATAAGGCCGAATAATTGCTTTTTTGACATTTAACGGATATCTTTATGTACCAAGCATCGCACAAATACCGGAAACTAATTCAGTGAAATAAACTTTTGTTGTCGTTTATGTCATAAACCTTTTGTCAACCACCGAAAGGAAATTCATTTTTGTCATTTTGCAAACATGCTGATTTTATTGTGGTAAATTTGCGTCTTGTGGTCAGGATATCAGTCTAGATATAACGGAGCAAACGTGATGGCTGTGTTTAGGTAATTAATTTTTCCAATTATCCAATTTTAATATGTCTAAAATAAAGACTCGATTTACTTATTCTAGCATCAATTTGTTTTTTATCACGTTCAGTAATTGCTTGTACACTGTAATTTCATTTTAATCATATGATCTTTGAAAATACAAAGAATTCTTATCGGAAAGTTTTTGAGAACGACAAAATCTCACAATAGAAATTGAAGTAAATTTAATGAAAAGCGGAAGCATATCAAAAACAATATCCATTGGCAAAGAATTTGGTATACTAAATGTATTGAAAGACGGCATATTAACTCGATATCGTACATATGTTGTGCCGGGAAAAATTCGGTGGAATCGTCAAGCGTACGTGATTGCGGACATAACTTGTTTTTAAGATACGTAATTCCATTACTGAATTGCATATAAGAATATAACACAAACATACGCAATCCTCATAAGGGATAAATGGCGGTTGTACACTTTACCACATTACCAGGCGGGCCTTACAAAGCCCTTCACGTAGAACTGAAGAAAAACCACATATTTTGCAATATTTTTTTAAGTTGCCTCGGTACTTATCGTGCTTATGTTTCTTTATGGGAATTAAAGGTAAATGCACCAGACGCCATCGTTTTTCCTGCTGAGGATTATTTCCGCAACTTACGAACAATTATTGAACCTCCACATTGCAATGCCGGTACTAAATCACAGTCTTTCATTTAGTAATTCTCCCGTAGAAGTTCAGGTGCAAGACTGATGTTTGCCACACAGTGGCTGGTGTTTGTTTTGTTCCGGGGTGGGAGGGGAGTGGATGGCGACGAGTTGTCAGACCTGTCCCGGGATATGGGATCTGTCCTGGGGTATAGTATCTATCCCGGGTTATGAGATCTGTCCTGAGGTATGAGTTCTGTCTCGGGGTATGGGATCTGTCCTGGGGTATGAGTTCTGTCTCGGGGTATGGGATCTATCCTGGGGTATGGGATCTGTCCCGGGGTATGGGATCCGTACGGATTATATATCTACGGATTATCTATCCGTCAGCCGAGAAAAGACGCGTTCAGTTTTCAACTGTATAGCTGAGATCGTCCCATAGTTTCTGCTAGTCTGGCCCTTTGCTTAATGGATTTCTGTTTGTTATGCCGTCTCTTCGCATATTAAAATGTTTGCGCAAGAGCGTTTCAGTGGGCTGGGTTATTTTTAAGGCTAATGGTTAATGTTTTCGATTTTTCCTCGGTTATTATTTTTTTGTTTACGGCTTACAGTTAGTTCCACTGAGATTCTCACCCAATGTTACGCATTTTTACAAAGTTCTCCTGCCTCCTGCATTTTCGAGCCTTTTCCCTCGTCCTCTTTTCTCCCCGGTTGGAGAATCGTTTTTAAATTTTTATTTTATCACTGACAAAAGTAACAGGACATATTCATGTCTTATTCTTTACGCCAGACATGATTTTCACGATAGCACTACAGTGCGGAACACAAAGTATAGAACACAAAGTGTCCCCCGTTCTACGCGGACTTCTTCTGGATCGAAATTACCTCAAAAAGTCGAAAAGAGCTCAAAACGTTCAAGAGCACGTTTTACCTGGGCATGGATAAAGCATTGCAAACAGTCCCTTCAAACATAGTTTCGAACGCAAAAGACTGGCAGGCCTCTTTCCATCACGTAACGCTTCACTCAGGGCTGCTCCGCTCCCTTGACGGAAAGAAAAATGGGGAAATGAAAAATAGACACCAAAGCAAACAAACAAAAACACAAAAACACACATAGAAAACAACAACAACAAAAGACAAATAAAAAATGAACATAACCTTTTTATCTGAGGGGTCCACAGAGCCTGGATCGAGAGCATGAAAACGAGGTTCCTACTGATTTTAAACATGGCCGCGGGAACAGTGAGCATGTTTCGCGGTTTTCGTTGACTTCTTTGACACAGTTTACGGAGATTCTATTGATTTCCGTCGTTATAGCTCATTATAAGGTCAGTTTAAAAGCTCTGATTGAACTTAATAGCTCAAGGATGGTAAATTTACTAATTTTAAAAGACAACAATTGTCTTTCAATCGACAGCATTCTCGCCACCTTGCCGTGATCTACTTCGTTCACCTTAACAGTTTATAGCGCTTCTCCTCTTAAGGTGAGTGTGAGTTTCTTCTGCATTTAAATCATAGATATAGACAGGTATGGTGTTCTTCTCAAAGTATTTGTCTTTCGTCCAGAGAATATGACCAAATTTCGTGAACATGAACACGTGAGACAAATAATCTCCTCCTTTGTTGGTATGTCACGCAACGCTCTTTGGGGAGCGCTGCATGACATTCCTTGAAACGGCTGCGGAGGAGACTAGAAATTTACAGATGGCTTTTTGAATGAAGCAATCTAAACTAAGAGCGGATGAAATGTTTGACTACTAATTGTCTTGTCGACGTTTTGATTGATGCTTTCCTCCCGTTGTTGTTGTCTTATGTTTTCTATTTTTCTATGAACTGTAAAAGCCATTTTCTTTCACCTTTCGACAAACAATCTTACCCACTCTCCGCATTCGAATGGCTTCTGCAAAAGAGTTTCATTTCTTTTCATCTCAATTATTTTCCTCGACACTTCGACGTCCACTAGTCTTGATTGAAATTTCTAAACCACTTATGTCGAATAAAGCCTACAAATGAAGAATTTTCAAACGGGATTATTTATTCTTTCATTAGTTTTGTAAATATGATAGAAAATGTTTCCAAATGTATAAAAGCCATGGCGGTTAATTCAGTCAGCGGGTAGTCCCATTTATAAAATCAGCAGTATAAGTAGTATCAAATATTAGCATACCTCAGTGACCGACTATCACGTGAACGCGCGATCTGATTGGCTACACAGGTGCCATCTGTCGATCGATAGACGTGTCAGAGCGCGCGTGATTTAGCATGCATCAATGCACAAATCTATCAAACTTTATGAATAAAAAATATTTTTTTGCTTGATAGATCGATCACTGAGGTATGCTAAAATAATTAGACGGCTCGCTCTCGGTTTCTATCGCCGCCGGTAGAAACCTCGAGCTTGCCGTCTAATTGTTAAATATCCGGAATGAGCTGGCAGGAAACTACTAGACGTTCTTATGAACGCTATAATATATTTTTTAAAACGTCACAATGACTGATAAGACATTTGGATCTTTACTCTTCTTGGAAACGTCCGTACTTCTAGCGAATACCTATAACTGTTATGTTCTGCCAGGGAGTTATTTAATGCTAGTGAACAAGGAATGAAAAGGATGGTAATTGGCCAAAAGAAACAAAATAATATTTACTTGGATACATCTCAGTTTCTCTCGGACATTGAAGCTATTTATTCTGAACAAATCTCTGGCTTCTGTATATTTTCTGATATTGCGCAAGGCTTATTTGTGATTTTTCATTAAATGCATTGCTTTGTCTGGCACGTCCTTGTGATCTATTCCGGTAAATACTTCGAAAAATTCATGTATTGGTCAAGCTTTTTTTTAGTTAGGAATTGGGGTTTCCTCTCCATACTATACTAGAAATGAGTCGGTGTTGTAATTGAAATCAAAGTCTTCAAAAGGTCTTGAAAAAGTCTTGAAATCAAAGAAATCGGAAAAATGCTATTTGATAAGCCGAAAAGAGGAAAGAAAAGAGTATAATACCTGTGATATTATAGAGCATATTGTTGTTCTCAAGCAACCCACTGCAACAATGGCAAAGAGAACGTCATAACTTAACTTAAAGGTTAATTAAGGGGTCTGGAAACGAGATTAAGAAAGGGGTCTGGAGACGAGATTTAAGACCCCTTATTTACATTTCATATATAGTTTTCAAAAATTGTAACGGTCTTTATTCCACTTTTGAAAATGTATGTTGCGTAGCATACGAAACGTCATTAAAATGTGTAAGTTTAATATGTTTATCACCGCTATTTGTGTTTTATTCCTCCTTAAACTGAGATTAGTTTCGGGAGGGGCTAGGGAGGCGAAGATTGTCTTACGGAAGGGCTAGGGACGTGATTTTTGTCCTGGGGCTGAGAAGACAAAACTAGTTTTTATCCGTTGAATATTAAAGGAAACTAGACGTGTCAATAACATTTTTAATCCTCTGCCTAAATTTCGCTAGTTGAATTATTCAACATCGCAGCTTTACTATCGAACATAAGGGTTCGACGATTCAATCCTAAAAAAGGGCAGGGTTATTCGTTTAAATCCATTACGATGAGGTTTTTTTATTGACTTTGTTTGTGTTTATATGACAGAATTGCTCACATGAGATAGCGTTATCTAGCTGGCACTGCTTCGTATCGTCACGTCATGCGAGCGTGACAGTAGGAGATAATGTTTTACGTCACCGGTCGCTTTCGTTGGTCAGATAAATAAAAAAAACTAAAATCATCCATTTTGATCAAAGAAATAGTGCGCTTAAATTACTAACAACAGTTGCAAAAGTGTAACAAGTCTACAATTTAAGTTTATACAGAGGTTAAATGGTTTTACAACACGATAGTCTAAGGACTTCAGTAATATTCATTGAACATTCTAGCGACCATTCCTTGATTACGAGCACCTGGGAATAAATATGAAAAAGAAAGGTTAGCAAGTATTTAAGCTGACCAAGTACATGAGTTTATTTAAACTGCAACAGCTAAATAAATCTTTAGTTTACTACTTTGTCCCAACAATTTAACGTGTCGCGAAAATTATGTGATAAGGAATCTAAAGTAAATTGAAAACCGGGCTATCAGTTGATTTATTTCTGGTTTCTCGGCTATACGTAAATTTGAAGATCCCTCTGCATCCCCTTCTCCCTCTCTCCTCCCCCTCCACTTACAAAACCAGAATAGGAGTTCAGGGGGGAGGGACTCTCATAGAATGTGGGATTGTAGGGAGTGTAGGGCTCATAAACGTTTTCTGGTAGTTGTTCCAGTAATCATGTGTTCTGGTAGTTTATATCATACAGTGCGACACATATGTCTTTTCTTTTACTTCTTGATAGATGATAAAAGAAACTTATGCATGAAATTTTTGTAGGCTACGTGTATTTTTGTCCTGAGAATGTTTTGTTTTTGTTTTTTCTTTAACGTATCCCTTGGTGCTTTTACGTTCGTCTGTTACAATATTGCTATGTAAATTTTACTATGTTTTGTTTTATAAAACATTGGTTTGTTTTGGAAACTTTTGATCTTAGTATGGCAAACAACAAACGCATGTTTTGGAAACATAAATATTTTGGAAGAGCTCCAGAGACCATTTTCCTATTTCCGAGGAGCAATATTGACTTCTGGTATTACCGGTCGCGTTGCTAAATGTCAACAAAACTATTTCTTGTTTTGGTGAGAATATTCCTGAAGTAATATAATGTGCCTTCCTTTAGTCACACGGACCCCATTAGAGAAAGAAGAATCATGAAGTCATGATATTGTGTGTAACAGCTTTTATTGAAAACTGGATTACTGGATAAAACAATTTAATAGTTTTCACTGGCTTAGCAATTATAACATGCTCTACCGACAAATATGGTCGACCTACGCTTAATTTGTTTTATTTTTTTTTCTTTGTTTTGGGAGCGTTTACAATAAAACAATTCTTTCAGTTATAATCATCTCACATCTAAACCGCGCTTTGGAATAACTGTTAAAAAAGTAAGTAAGCCTTATTTAATCAGCGTTACCCTTTGTCAGCTCTATGAATAAAACTGGTATTAATAGAGTCCCTACTAAATAACTCGACTTACCTGCACCCAGAACTGTAAAGAAAGTGTGGAACTGAAAGTTGATTTCGAACTTGTGCCCGTTTACTTACCGCAGAAGCGACATGTATAAGCGCAGTTTTTCTGCAGGTAATCCTTCCAGCCTTCAATTGAACAGTACCCTTTCTGCTTGCGACGCTCGCAGAGCACTTGTGGCAAAACGTCGTAGCATTCACCTAAAAACGAAAAGAAAAAATGCTGCTACGTTTTCGGTAAAAATTAACGATTACTTAATTTTCTTTGTGTTCACGATGTAGCTTTTGATAAGAATGATTGTAGAGTTGAAAGAGGGAAGGAAGGAGGAGCCTGAATATCCTGCATGCCGCGACTTGCTCCGCCTGGTTCGCGCTCATTCCACCTCTTAATGCTTTTTCTCTTACAACTGAAATATTAAGCAACGTTTCAAAATCCTGCTCCCGGTTCCCTCATCCTTGGGAATACCATCACCCAAGTCGGCTAACTTCTTCTTCCGTCTTCGTAGAGTTCCCGCCCACGTTACATCCACCACACTTCCCCCTCCGCTACTAAATGATAAAGAAATCACTCACTTTCACACTCTCCTGAATCCTTGCAAGGGGAAGATGCCTCTGAAAACCAAATAAGAAAAATATGCCCATGCATTAGAAGAGGTAATGGAGGACACGGTTTTACTACTGAACCAGAGCTTTACGGGTCCATATCTAAATACGTTTGTTATTTGACTGATAAAATTACTTCATTGCTATTGGCCGAAAGCAAGTAAACTGTCACTGATTTTAAATTTGCGCTGCAGCGTTAGAGTTCGAACAAACAAGGATTTGTATTGTACATATATGCATAATATCTTTTAAACTCTTTCAAAGTACACTGATTGGATAAGGGCTCCTGAAATTTTGAGAACATTTTGAAACATTTATCGTAAGGTAAATCCTTTTGTTCTTAAATTTAAACGATAGATAATAATTTGTTGCCTTAATTTCGATTTCTTGTCTCGTTGCCCCATTAAAGATAGTACAGTACAGTTTATTCTAGCTGATAATCGTCTTGATTCTCATAGCCCAGTTACCTTATAATTTATTGATAGTTCAAGGAGAAATTAGATTTTGATCACTCAAATGTATTGATGAGCCCCTGTGTTGGTAAGCGAAGGACCTTTGTGTGCGCACCTGTGTGCACTTCAAGACCTGTGTGAGTGATCGGATATTTTAACTAACATGTTTAGACTGTTTAGCTAGGAGATGAACGGTAAACCCGATCTGATTTACTTGCACTCGACTCTAGGGTTAACTTATGGGAATTTACCTTCTGTATATATAGTTATCTAACGCGATTACTGCGCGTTTCAAACAAGCGGTATATAAATTCAAAGCTCAACCGACAAATGCGGTTTCCTTTACCATCAATCTTCAAATATTCGGCGGCTCCTCCCAGCTTCCGACTACTGCCGAGCGCGCGCTAATCAAGTAAAATCGTTGGGCACAGTTCGAACTAGTCGGAAGGTGGACAGAGCGCCGGACATTTGGTTGACGGTAGAGAAAAAACGCATTTATCGGTTGAGCTTTGAAGTTTAGAGTCCAAATGTTATTGAAAGGCGTAGAAACAGTTAGGCGGGTTAGTTGGTCATACTTCTGCAGTAGCCGCAGGTCTCTGGACAGTACTCTCTGAGAAGCCTGTAGTTTCCCCGAGTAAAACACAATTCCTTCCTCATGGAGCAAAATCGTCTGGACTCTTTGTTTTTGCACGCTGGAAGATATATAATACTCGTAGATAAGCGATAATAAGGTTTTATTACTGGTCACTAGGTGCTTCTATAGGCATGCACAATCTAACAGATACTGATCAGCGACATTTCGAAATGCTTCGTCTTCCACAAACCACCCGAATTTTCCTAGTCTTTATCCGTGTATTTTTCATGTTCATTGACCTATTCTCTCTTTGGAATTTTCTTTACTTTGTAAACCATCAGAAATTTGTAAATAAGTATAGAACATAAAATATCATGATATACAGTCAACACATGTGTAAACTAGTTACCAGGGCATCCCTGTTCATTCGGGCCTGTGGCAGCGTTAGTTCCGTCCCAGCAACAGCCATATTTGGACACCTGATTTTCGTTATAGCACACTTCAGGTGATGGAGGTTCTACAAATTTGTGGTAAACAGTTACACTCGTTTATTATTCGAACGATATTTTCGCATTATGTTAAAATTAGTTTTGCAAATCACTGGAAAGAACTTTCAAAACAGCCCCTTTATGTGATAATGTTTACTATGCATTCAAAAAATGGTTCTAACTTTTAAGTCTTTCGTTAAAACCCTGTGTGTGACCGTTAAATGAAAACTTGAAGTGTTACGTAAGTGTTAGTTAAGTTTATTCTTGTGGGTCTAAACAAGGTGGTTATAGCTCAAAAGTCTCTAATGTATTGCAAAAAATCTCAATCTAGAGCCGAAATGTAGAACTGCTCAATAGCTTTCAATTGAATTTTAATGAACAGTATAACATGGGATAATGAATAGTACCATGCGAAAAGAACAGCTCAAGAGCTTTTTAAATGAATGGCAACACCAGAGTTTGCTATACCTACTCACACTACCTGCAGTAATCTTTGACTTTGAAGTGAACGATTTTAATTATGTCCTTGTCTTTTAGTATTTCTTGTAAACCAATCATTCAAAAGTATACCGGATTTAAATCACCTCCAAACAAGTGAGAAGGTGATTATCTTGATAGCTTTTGAGATTTCTTCATGTTATTTTTATTTTAAATAAGTAGTTGTAAGGTATGAACAGCACACTGTTGAACTTAATTGAGGCATCCTCCGGGGGCATCCTAAACATCCTAATCGGGGGCCTAAAAATAACGAAAAAATGAGCTCTATAATGCTCCATTGTAGTAATCGTACTCTTTTATTTTTTTGTTTTTTAAGTCCCTTAAAATATCGTGATGTAGCCCCTTTAATTCAAAAGGTGATACCGTTAAACACGAGACACACTATTTTAACACATTTCCAAACACCTTTTAAGTTCGTCAAAAATACTCCGTTGTGTGTCGTATTTTAAACTCCATTCTCTGTGCTTGGAAATGTGGTCAAACACGGTCTGTCGTGTTTCATATATTACTTCTCAGTCTAAATTGAAACGAAGGAGATACGGGAGAAGTAAATTACAAAACAATAATTGCTGATTAAGATCAGATATATCCAAACTTGATAAATGAGTGAGAATGAAGGTAAAAGCTCACCGCAGTAGTTGCAGGTTTCCATGCACAGTTTCCGTATCATTCCTTGCACACGGCGATCAGACAATTGACACTGTCCATCAGCCTTCCACATTTCACATTTCATGGGCGCGTAGTCAAGACACCAATCTAAAAAAAATGTTATTTGAGAGAATTTTATCAACCGCACGTCAGTAAGATCGAATGAGGAGTAAGAGAGGTAATCCCCCACACAGGCCTTACTCCCTATGTAATCCTTCTCCGCAAGAGAACTGAGTACCATCTCTAAAATAAACTTAAAATGGATTACATCGGAGATTAAGGCCTGTATATATGAAATATTGAAAATATTGAAAATCTGAAGTTAAAAAAAATCTTGTTCCCTTAAAGTTCTTTTTTTGTTCACTTATAAGTTGAAAAAGAAGACTGAGTATACGGCATACTCATGTTAGGCATAAATTTTTCACATATTCTTTGTTCTTTTTTTAAAATCCAGGATTCTACAGAATCATGTTTCCATAGCGAGGACGGGCGAGGACGGTGTTATTGACATGTTGGTACTTTTTTGTCTTCTACTCGTAAATGCACTGTCACTGTTTTTCGTGCTTATACAAGAGCACAAACCATCACTAAACGTGCAATCGTACTCGACTCGTTATTCTATATTAACATGTTTGCATAATCCCCCCATGAATGTCATCTGATTATAACCAAACATCAGCTCTTTCACTCTTGATAACGATGCTCGATACGTCGAAACGTCCAGTAACGTTACTTTTAATATTTGTTGAAGATAACATAATCTGCTATTTTTCCTTCGGTATGTTGGTTACGTAATCATGCCACGAGTAAAACATTAAATAGTTCAATAGTTGGGAGCCGGAGTTTCCATTCGACCGTACCTTCTGTTTGATCGCGTCCTTCGTTATTTCATATTACTGACTGCATGTCTGGTCAATAATGAGATGTCCCACACTTATATACGTATATTTCGTTACTTAAAATTAGCCCCCCCGCCCCCCCACAACTACCCCAGAGGAATTTGCAAAAGGTGCTTTAACTCTGAAATCGCGTCAAATGCTGTGGCCGATCAGTTTGGACTTGTGTCTAAAAAAAAAAAACTCGGGTACGAAACTCGCATGATCATCGTAAGGTCATCATTTCCAAAGAGCTTCGTTTTCAAAATGGTTCAACTGTCCACATGGAAACGCAAAGCCGGCGTTTTGGAATTCCTCCGGTTTGAAGAGCTGTTTCGAAAAGCTCTGTTTTCTTAGGTCTAACGGTAGAAACATAGCTGCGTTTTCAAACTAGTGAGGACGGGGCCTTAGTAAGAAATAATTTTTTCGTGTCATTGCGTCATACCGATTACTCAACAAGGTTTACTAGTTATGTAAGTATCCTCGAGGATATTTACGTAATGGCTTGAAGAATAACATCAGGAAAAAAGAACTATCGCTGTTATACAATTTAAGTTCTTGTGAAAAAACAAAATTAAGGATTCAACGGGATCTTCAATCTTATGTAGTCAACAAAATTTTAGTTGGAATTAACTTTCTCTCGTTTGCTATGGATCAGTCACCATACAATAACAACTGCAATCATGATTGAAACTAGGTGTTCTTTAGTTTTGTTTATCGCGGTTTGGGAGGAAAAGATTGAAGATACAATAAGAAGTTTTCTCGCAAAAGCCACATTATAGTAATACCGTATTCATGGTCAAAACAATGAGGTGCTTGTTTTGTGAAGGTGGTTTTGTAAACTGGAAGGTAAGGTTTGCCTAGTACGGAGATTCATACCGTTTTGTACCGTTTCTACGTCATGCGTGGCGTCAGCAGCTTGTATCAGCCAATTAGCACGCCCCTGAAGTGAATTTCTGTTAAATGATTAAATGAATTCAAGGGAGGTTAGGAATGACTGCTTTAACTGTTTGATTTGTCTTTGATTTGTCTTGAGAATTTTATTTTAGGCTTAATTGCTTATTTCATTTTTTTAGGTTTCTTTATTCGTTTTCACCGATAAACTTTGGCACACAAAAGAATCTGTGATATTTTTTTTTTTATCTCTACAAAGCTTTGAATTTCTAATAAAACAACGAGAGCAGTAACAAAGGGAGCTTTCAGAATATGAATTGTATTACCTGAAACAGTGTATTACTTGAAACCGAGTTTAAAATAATTCATTATTTAATAACCTAGCCACGGAAGGGTAACCATGCTGTAATGGAAATGGGTGCGTGTGGTTATTGTGTTTTTCTCGCCGAGCTTCCGTGCACTGCTGGCTAAGTTGAAGAGTTGGTAACATGGAAACACATGAAAACATAGGAAGAAATGTAGTTGGATTTTAAGGGGGGATTTGTATTTTCTTTTTAAGTTACGGTTCTGAAACTTGCTACTTATGTCATTAGATAAGGACCGTGAAACATCATTTAGCAAGCAACCCGGCTAGCAGATAATAAACTCTGTCGGCGGACAAGCAGGAAGTTTGAATTCTATAACTTGGTGTTCTCGAGAAAAGTAATGGAATCTCAATATACAGGTACTTAATGTTTGAATTACTATTGTTTTTACCACAAATCAAATCTTTAGACTGCACGAACTTACCAGTCTTACATTTCCTGTTCAAACTGTAAGCTAAGAAAATTTGCGTTAAATAAAAAGGACTTACCATCGTATTCTCCCCTCGAGATTTTTCCGTGTACGAGGAAAACCACAAAAATTACTACTAACAACTTCGAATTCTTCTTGAATTCCATTGCTAAGCTACGAACGGTAGAGGGATCCAAATAGGTTGTTAGCTTCTCCAAGACAGTTTTGGCGGAGTAGTAAAAAGAAGGTTACTTCTTTCTACTTTGAAAGGCAATGAAACAGATGACTTCTTTTATACTACATAGAGCCCTCTCTAGATAAAAGTTTAGAAGGTTGGTGGTCGTGTTTCTTTAAGGACCCCTGTGTCTCCACTTCCTCAACAATTACATTTGCTTTTGTGTCGAGTATACTCAAAGAAATGGAATGAAATGTTTGAAAGTTTCAATACCCTTGATTGATCACGCAACTCTTTTAATAAAACTTGTTTTCGTGTTTAGAAAAGTTTTACAGACAAAATAAACTCGATGCGACTCTTATTGCGTAGAAGATATTTCATGTTGAATGTAAAAAAGTGATTTGGAGTTAGTTCTGTTTCCTGATGAGTCGACGAAACAAACATGATCTAATTATACCCAAACCAGCCGGGGACCCACCTCGAACTTTCACGCAGCGTTAACCTAATTTTTGAAAAACATGACGTTGGCGAATGAACCATACATCGGGACAGGTGGAAAATGCCATGAATCTTTCAGTTCTCGTTTTGTCGTAATTAAAGAAAAACTCATCAGGATTTTTTCTTTTTGGTTTGTCTTTGTGATCCCACGAAAGGAAGTTTCTTTGCCATAATGTCAGTGGTCAGTCAGGTCGTTGATTTGGTTGTAGGAATGAAAACCAGTAGCTAAAGATTCCTCGTGCCGGTTTTCCAGTGAACGCCGTTCACCCGCATGTGAATGAGATATGTCCTGATATACTACATCAGATAACGTTTCAGTTCCTTTCCAAATTACACTCTTTCTATAAGTTAAGTTGAACGAAGGTATTTGTTAAGATATTTCCTCTTTTTTGTTGTTGCGAAATGCAAAGTAACTGGGTAATTCTAAAAACGCGCGGTTTTCGCTCCGGGTGATTCAACACAAAGGTGTCTTTGGAGTTGGGTTTAATTTGGGGCATCTGCTATCATTACGTTTGACAGGTTTTATGAAATGAAACATTTTTCTGACATTTTTTCCGCTGAAAAACAGGACTGTACAGTTTGTAAAAAAGAAACTTCAATTCTGTTGCCATTAAGAAAAGGCTCGGTAAAATACTTAGGAACACTGCAAAGGTTTCCTAACAGGGAGAGAAAAGGGTTTTGATTGTTTAGAAACAATTTAGTGTATTTTGTATAAATGGAATAAACACAAAAACACGGTTTTGTTGATTAGAAACAGTCTTAAACATTCTATAGAAAGAAACCTTAATACTAGAAACGGTTTCTCAGAAATATGATATATAATTTATATAATCTATAATTGTGCTTGCAGTATCGAAGACATTATTGTCAAACAGGAAAGTGATGAGAGAAAGGAAATTACTAGTTTAATGGAACATGTATTCTCTTAATAATTCTCTTTCCCAAGGGCGGGAAAAGGAGAGACCCTGGGACGAGACTGACATCCACCCTGAAATCGCATTCAGAACTGACACAAATCTGTCCATCAGCGAAGAGAAAAAGGAAATTCTTAGTTTTTAATTCAAGAGAACTCTTCTGGCCGTCAGCTTATCAACCATACTGAAACCAATGAATAAAGGGTGAAAGTTTCTAAAGAAACTGTGGTGCTGCGTCGGTGGGGGTAACAAGGTAATTTGGTTAT
>OMLO01000723.1_pt1 | contig 23107 bp, 13 predicted proteins | sample 1674811 | NCBI WGS metagenome assembly OMLO01 (sample SAMN06265003, study PRJEB25207) | coral metagenome | isolation source: Coral host | place: Mexico:La Bocana,Puerto Morelos, Mexico | collected 2008-11-13 | reverse complement strand
ACACTTGTGAAATCTAGTTACACTGAAAGACCAGAGCAAGGAGAAAATCTCTCCCTTGGTTGCTATAAAGACAGAGAGGAGACAGCAGAGGAAGCAGTAAAAATGTGGTATGTAAATGTGCAGGAGCCCATTCTCGGCAAAGTAACAATGGTCGCTTTCCGCAAAATCATGATTTATGTCTTATAATGGACACCTGAGTAAGACATGTAATGAATTATGCAGACGGCAGATGGTAGCAATCAGTAAAAAGCCCAACCTGTATAAGAAATATTAACCCTAGTTTTACTATAGCGGGAAGCAGAAAGATCAGTCGGAGTTCTCAGAGCTCAGTTTTACACCGGAAAAAACAAGTAACCGTCAGCACTCAAAGACATACATAAAAATATGGCGGATCCGTTACCAGGATATGATCATCATATGATGATATAAAATAAAGCGTTCGCTAGCTGGTAAAAAGTATTAAAAGAAACAAATAACAAAAACATGCATGGACGTTTTACCGAGCAATTGACTTTGACTCCATAATCGGTTGACAAAAAAAGCCATCGCATCAGAAAGACTCTTGAATCATGGCACACAGAAGAAACCGCCGAGCCTGATAAGAACTCATGCCCATTACAGAGACAAACATTCTTTTAGACAACCATCAATTTTAGCACTTCCATCAGTCTTTTGAACATTCTTTATACGTGTACCAATTTTGAATTTATGCGAATTCTCTCTATATTGAATTTTTTAACATTTCATTTTAATTACCTTTAATTTTTATCCTTCGAAGACAGTAGATCTAGACCGGCTGTCGAAAGCTTAATGATTTGATAATGATTTTTACCAGAGAAGGCTTTAATAACTGAAAGAAATGTTTTCATCCTGAAAGAGCCACACATCCGCAAGATATATGAAGGCTACAGAAAATCCAGCTATACGATTTCTATCAGTCTGGTATGAAATATTTTTAGAACAAAATTGATTCACAGGAAGTGCCAGATTGAAAACTGATGTTCTGACGATGTGAAATGCTGGACTGTGCTAGCCTTCTTAGATTGGAAATTCTTGTTGACCTTTTTTATACTCTTAACCTTTTTTTTTTTTTGCTATCCTCCATCCATTATGAATAAACAAAGAGTGATTTAAGAATTTCAGGATGAAACAAGAACTTTTGCATCTTCTCAGGTTCGATGAAGTGTGCCAGTACACGTTTGGTAAACAAGGCCCTCAATCGGGTACCAGTCACTTTGTACAGCTGGCTTGGAAGGAAAGTACGGAGCTTGGAATAGGGAAAGCTTTAAACAAGCAATCTGATGGAGCAACATGTACCTATATTGTCGCACGTTATAAGCCCCAAGGAGACTTTGAGAGAGGGGACGACTCTTACCGAAAAAATATAGAAAAAGGTTCCTTTGTTGACAGTTACTGCCAGAACATAAAGAAAGCTGGCCTGGATGGAGGATATGGTTTCAAGAGATTCAAAGACAGTTGATTTGTTATCACCATGAACAAATCCTCCTTTCTCTCTTGCTACAGATAAAAAAAAGACAGAAGTTTATAAACATTTATCATTCGGTTTTTTTGCTGACTAATCAGTTCTTAAAGGTTGACTTGTAGCAGATTAAGTAACTGATTTTTGGCGGTAGCGGTAAAATCCGCTGTCCACATCACTGAAATATACCACTTTCTCTAGAAATAAGAATTATTAAGTAGCTTACAACCTTAACGATCAGTTCACCCTGCCGTTACCTCGAAGAATGTAAACTAAAAACAATATATCTTGGGAGCTCTTTTTTTTACAGAAGAGATTCCTCTTCCACTTGTAAAGACAAGTCGCATTTTAAGTAAAACTAATAAGCTCACATTACTGAAGCTTATCCCGATTCCTATAGCATTTTCTCTGAGACGTATTTTGTCAGTTCGCCGTTATCCATCTATTTTATAGGCTAATGTAAAATGTCTGGCCTCGAGCGAACACTGTGATCCCTTCAGGGTTGAACTCTGGCCACAAGACCTCAGCACGTCAACGCAATTTTCAGAGCAATGGTTCATAGGATGGACAGCCCAATCAAACAGATACATAGCCTAGATACATAGCATGGGAAAGAAATATATTACGTTCATGAAAAATAAAATTCAAATGGCTTTTTAACGAAACTTGTTGCACTATAAAGCTTTAACGGAACTCGAGCGGCCTCAGATTCACCAGGGTTAACAAGTTCATTTTATCCTTCTTTTATATGCTGTTGGACAAAAATGATAACATCCTATTAAGAAGTGTATGATTTGGATCAACAGGGCTCACGTTGCCCTTAATTTTCAGTACGCGATACCCACGGCTTTCAGATTTCGTCTCTTCCTTCTAGGCGTATTGCTCAGAAACTTGAAATGAATGAGAATACTCCTTGTCATTCCAGATGCTATAGGCAAAATACAAACTACTTTGACAGTTCATGTTTAAGTATATTACCCTAAAATTAGTGAACATGGAATATCCAACACACTAACTAGGTAAATTAAAAGATCACATTAAAAAAAGCACTTCCAAGTGGAAGCAGATTGCCTGAAGAAACGCAAACATTGCAGAGTTGAGATGTAATCGAGAACGAGTAATCCATTCTGATTGCCTAAACAATAAAGCACCGGATGTCAGCGCACGTTTGAAGGAGTAAAGAAACATTGAACAATGTTGCTCAGTAAAGCGTCTAACCCTCAGTCGGCTCATGAATTTTGTATTTCTTACACGGGTATTTTCACACAATTAGAAGCCCTTGAGATTTTCAAGCTTCCCACTCAAGAAGAAGCAGGATTCGCATTTGTCACTGCACAAAAAAAGGTTGACTCAGCCAAATAGCTAAAGTAATTCAAAAGGTACGTTTGCCAGGTGTTTACAAACGCAAGTCGTTTATTTGCCAATTTATTTGGCGCTTCAAGCTGACCTAAACGTAACAACACGAAGGTCATGAAAGTGCAATTTTACATGTACGAGATTATGTTTCTGTCTTAAGCAGATTTTGTAAAAATCGTAAACGTGAAACAAGAAAGAGGAAACTATTTGTACGTTTCTCGTAAAGGCTTGAGCCCGGGAGAATAATACCTTTGAAATCAATTCTTTCCTATGTGTTGCAAAGAGTACTTAACTTATTAAAGAAGAGGACGGGAACAGACGGTAAAGAACGCTTCGCCCCACTTGAATCGGAATGGTGCAGATCAGTTTCTACATATTGTCGTTTCTATTAGGTATGTTGACATATTTCCTTTACCACACACACACACACACACAAAAAAAAACAAAAACAAAAACAAAAACAAAAACAAATCACTTCAAAAATAAGTAATGATGTCGAAGATTTTATTATGTTGTTTTACATCTTGAGGTCCTATGTTGCTAATATATATGCTGTCGGTTATCTTATTAACCGAGCTCTATCTGTGATCAAGCAGTAAAACTGTAGCCGTTTAATGTTTGAAGTAAGCTTCAGTGTTTTTCCTCATACAATGACGGATACCTATAGTAAACTATAAGACTTCAAAAAACCGTTATCTCGTAATTGAATAACGTTTTTTTCCGTTAGCAAGTGAGAACATGTTTGAACGTTTAACTGTTTGAAGCCGATATTGTTATTTCCAGTCTGTTTATCATGGAGTGTTTTGTTTGTTTAATTGCTATATGCAGTCTCCATAATTGCACGGTTTGTTTGTTTGTTCGTTCGTTCATGTTTTTCGTTTGGCATTTTTTTACTGCTAACCAATTCATTGAGCTCATTCATTTGAAACACGCAGAAGGACTTTCACCGCTTAAAATCACTACTTTTTTTATTTCAAGTAAATGCTCGTTTCTTTATACATGTTTTGTCCTTGGCGAATATTTTGTCTTCTTTATTTGCCTTGCTACTCGTAGTTACGGCGTATGCAGGAGAATCCTCTAAAGGAGATAAGAGGCAGCAGCTTGGTTTTCGACCTGTGCACTTCGCTGCCGTTGGCCTTCCCTTGCGAGACACCTCACCAAATGGAAATAGTGAAAAGACAGGCGCGTTTAAAATTGACGATGGAAATGTTGTTGGTATGTGCTGATCTTTTACACAGAATTTGTTTAGTAAGTAGCACTAATTTTTGGTCCCGAGCATCGCACGAACTTTAAAACCTTTTCATACTTTACTTCAGTTCAAGTTTTTGGTGATTCAAGACACACTTACCCTGAATTAGTTCAATACATCGATTTCTTGTTGTTTCTCTCAAACTCTTGAGCGCTTGCGTTCAAGGGTCCCTTTGTCCAGTAATAAAGTCCAGAGTTTAATGCAGTTATTTCCGTAAAATGTTCCATCTGTTGTGTAGGTGCAGGCACATATGAGATTGAACCGGATGGCGTTGATGTTGATATTAGTTTAAAAATTTCAACGAAAGAGCAACGCACAACAGGCGCAGGTGGGGGACCGGGCGCAGGTGAAGGAACTACACCGGGCGGGACACCGGGTGCAGGAGGAGGATCCGCACCAAGTGGTGGACCAAGTGCGGGCGCAGGACCTGGAGCAAGTGGGGGACCTGGAGCAGGAGGAACATCAAAACCTGCACTTTGTGCTGTTCCTTGTTCACAAACAAAACCAACTCAAGGACCTGGAGTAGTTACGACATCTGCTACCCCCACAACAGGTATTGGTGGAGGAGGAGCGACTGTCCCTAATGGCAACACACAGGGAACAACTTCACCTTCGGGTATTCAACAAGTAACCACACCACAGGGAGCCACTTCACTTTCGGGGACTCCGACAACACCTGTCACTAGAACAGGACCCACTGCTGGAGTGGGGGCTGCCAGCACTCCACCAAGCGGAGGAGGTGGAGAAATTTCTGTTATTATGACCATGTGAACAAGTGTTATGTAGTGGAAGAAGTAGTAATAGTTGTGATGTGGTGGCAGCTGTGTGGTAGATCTAGTGGTTGTCTATGCTATAGTGGAAGAGGTAGTGGTAGTTGCAATGGTAGTGGTAATTATAACGATAGAACCTGGCAGAGGCAATAGCAATAGAAGTAGTAGTAGTAGCGTTCGACTGAAAGGAGAACGCAGCCCCTATGCAGAGTGGAGTGATGCAGCAATAGCAGTAATGGGAGTAGTAGTGGTAATAGTAGCATAAGTAGTAGTGGTTCCGTTCGACTAAGAGGAGAACGCAGTCCTTATGCATATTGGAGTGATTCATTTTTTTCGGGGATGGCCAACCTTGCACGCAAAATTGACCTTCCCACAGCAGGGTTGAAACCAAACGATGTCATCGCAAAGCAAGTGCATACGAGACGGTTTGTGCTCGTTTAAGAACTGTATATAAGCATAGATACTGGACTGTGCGATATCAAATGTTAGCTAATAGTCGTACATATAGCTTTGAATACTGTAAAATACCCTCTTTTAAAAAAGAACACGAAAGATACAGACTTTTATTTTTCAGGATCACAAGATGAAATACTTGGACTAAATAAGCACAACGAGTATCGCAAAGTGCATGGTGTTCCTGCAATGAAGTTAAATGCTGAGATGAGCAGACAGGCAGCTGAATATGCACAGAAAATTGCCCAAAAAGGTGTTCTATCACATGCTAGCGCAAATGAAAGAAACAACGATGGCGAAAATCTCTCCATGGGCTGCGACAGCGATGGTCAGACTACCGCTGAGGCTACCACCAATTGGTAAGGAACTAATTAAAAATCAGTTCTTTATCAGTCAGTCAATCAGTCAGTCAATGGGTCAATCAGTCAATTTGTTAGTAAGTCAATGACTCAGTCAGTCAATAAATCAGTCAGTCAGTCGGTGGGTCGGTCAGCCGGCCGTTTATTCATTCAGCTAGTTAGTGCTATGCCTAGTATCAGTCAACTTTTATAATCATCAGTTGTTCATGTATTAGGTAAGGTAAAACTTTTATCTATACACGATGACAACACAGAAACTATCTAAAACTATATATCTAAAATCTAAAAAGAAACTATTTGAAATATTGCGATAAAATAGAGAAACTTTAGAGACTATAGAAATCAACCCGTAAAAAAAAATATGGCCCATGGGATTCCCATAAAAACACTGCAATTTCTGAAGGGTATTGCCTACCCGTCAAGATGGCTTCCAAAAGGTTGAAAACCGATTGTCAATTAATCAACCTATAACTTATACGAACCATACTCCTATGAACAGGTACAATGAAGTATGCAAACCAGGATACACGTTTGGACAAGAGAGTGGTGGCGGAGGCACAGGTCACTTTACTCAAGTTGTTTGGAAAGAGAGCGTGGAGCTCGGTATTGGAAAGGCAGACATCGACAAAAATGGCATGAAATGTACGTACGTCGTGGGACGGTACAGACCCGCTGGGAACATGATGGGCGACTACGCGGAAAACGTACCCCAGGGGTCTTTTAACAAAGCCCAGGCTTGTGCAGGGGTGAAAAGAACAATCGCGAACTATTTGACGCGACGATTAAAGATACAACACGAGAAGGATGAGCACACAGTTACAGCCAATGAAAATTAGAATGATTTTTTCTAACATTGGTTTCCAAATGCCGAGAAAAATAGTTCATTTTGAAGGAAAGCTTACTACAATGTAACATTTAGGATCATTTGCTAGAGACCATTGATTGGTCTGATACCAAGTCCAAGAAATAGGAAATGATCAATATACACAGATAATTTCACACGGGCTAGGTACAAATTACACATTATCAGGAATGTCTCGTATAACCGCAGTGAAATCTTCGAACGTTGGGTTTTTTCAATATGATCGTTTATTTCAACGTGCAGCCGTGTTGATCAAGGGCGAATTCTTAGAGCCTAATAATCAGACGAAACGTCTAGATAATAATAAGAAAATGTCTAGTAAAGATAAGACGAAAATAAAATTTGCTGTTGGTAATGGGTTTCTATTTTGGTGTCATTATATCACGACAGGAGCACAAAATCCTATTGGCTCCTGATCACGGACATTTATTCCACTGTAATAAAGCGGAGCTCCTTGGCCGGGTTGTTGAAAGCCGATTAAGCTAACACTGGATAAGCAAGATTTTTGTTTGGGTTTTGTAGCTTTGCAAAGAGGTTTGCTTGGCCTCCTGTTTTGAGATTGAACAATCTCAAAATACTCAAAACAGAAGCAGTCAAAAACATTTGTATTTGTATTTTTAATCTTGGGTTAGCATTAAACCGCTTCCGATCAGCCCGGCCCTGTTTACAACAAGTTAATCGTAAATTGTGTACGATTTAAAAGAGTGAAGAGAGAACTAGTGCATATGCCTTTCACCTATGAATTTTCAAGCAGAATGAGATAGTCTGAAGTGCCAAAAGCAAGAACCGCGGCTCGTAAATGGTATGACAAAAAAAAAAAAAACAGCTTTCTATACACTTACTGTATAATCGTGAAACACTTTGGTGGGGTTTAACACTAGCTTACAATTCAGTGTCATCACAGCGCAAGAAAAAGGGCTGTGGGGAAGACTTCTGATTGGATAATTGCGAACTGGAGCAAGGTAAGGCCAGCAATAGGATTAAGACTTGGGGATAAAGGTGATCCCAACAAATATAACTGGGAAATCGACTCACGGCATTACTGACAGTCTAAAGGCTGGATATTAAACGAAAAGGCTATAGAAGGATATCACTCTCAATCAAAAGACACATGCACGCTAATTGGACCAAAAGATAATGGTGGCCTTGCGCCACCAGATTATGCGTTCCTTTAACAAAATCCAAGGTTAGATCGAAAAATCAAAGAAAAGGATTTTGCGTTTCTTTAATAAACAAATTAACACAAGATCACTCGGGTCATTGATGATCAAAGGAACCGAAGAATCCATTCTTCGGTTTATCGTTGATCCGAGTGTTCTTGGATTAATCTAACGCAAAATTCGTTTGTGGGTTTTAAAATCAGATCTTGGATTTTCTTAAAGAAACGCATCCTACATCTCTATCTACAATCCACTAGGATGAAAAGAATGAAAGAGGAGAAAAAAAAGCAGTGGATGTAAATCCCATTCTCTTACCTAAAAAATGTGGGTGGTCCCTTTATATTTGACCCTGATTATGATCTATGTCTTCATTATTATATCCTACCAACAAGACAGCTTTCCACACTGATATCCCCAAACCATGGACAGGAATTAGGAATTTTCAGGAATTAACATAACAGAGGCTTCATATCAGAATGTTAATGGAAACTCTTCTCACGCAGGAGCCCATTACCCGGAGCGTGCAACTGGCATATTTTCTTGCAACGGCATTTTGACAACTAGGTTTATTTTTAGATGAGGTTTTCTTTTGTGGTTACATATTACATATTACTGTAAATTATGCAATCGCTTCTGATTGGCTATTGAAAACCAATTCGTGGTAAAGGCTTATCTAAAAATAAACCAACTTGTGAAAAAGCCGTTTCACAGAGGCTGTATGGGAGTTACACGCTCCGGGTAATGGGCTCCTGTCTCACGGCAACTTAAACTCTCAATTGGAAAATATCTCAGTATGAAGTTCCCTGGTATTCTGAATTCTTCTTATTATTCTAGGCTGAAGAGCGCCCGGCTAAAACAACAAATACAAGTCAATCAACCGTAGTCTTTTCTCATTGTCACCCTCCTGTCAAAACAAATCAATGCCAACCAGTTATAAACCACCGCTGCAAACTAATTTGCCTTGTTTAGACAACCAGCAATGAAAACAACGAACCATTAAAAATGAGATTTCCAATATGGTGCTTTGCGTAACTGTAACCCACACGAAAAATTGAATGATGTCAATTGGTTTCGCTGTTACTAGATGAGGTAAAAGAAAAGTTATAGAATTTTAAGTGCTGGACACTTATTATAAGGGCCTCTTTTAAACGAGACTACAGGTGAGATAAATTCTTTAGCCCCGGAAAATTTTCCACAAGGACAGGTGTACATGGATGATTCAAGTAAGTAGTTCATGATCTGTATCAGAGTCGAGGAATTGACAAAAGTATCGAATGCATCATAACCGACTTTGCGAATGATATGCTGTTTTCTTTTTTTTGGAAAGCTTGTCACTTGGGGGCCGTTCACACAACTTGGATGTTAGTTAAACAATTTCTGTTTAATTTGGCACTAAGTGAGTCAATACTAATTACATCAATCTTTCTGTTCTACCTAAGTCCCTTTGTTCAATCATCTGACTTGGACGCATTTTATTGTTGTGTTGCCTCAGTCCTTTCTTGTCAGCGTTAATGCTAGTCTTGATTAACAACAATGGGTGGAATTGACGAGCAGAGACCGTAGAAATCTTCGTAGGAATCTTCAACACTTTTTAAAGGAATTGCATTAACCGAGTTTACTCGTCAAGTGATGATCCACTAGAATTTTCAATTTCAGTTTTTTTTAAAAGAAGCCGCAATGCGTTTTTCACTTTGGTAAACCCTTCCAGTAACTTATTGTGACACCCGCAACAATAGGCAGGGTGGCCGTTTTTCCCGCCAACAGGTGGCGCATGGAATAACCGGTTAGTTCGCGAAAATAACGAGAAGCTTAACCTTAAAATGGCGTTCCGATTTTTGAAAATTTTTACAGTACTGCGAATAATCTCGAACGGAGAAAAATTTCTAACACTTTAGCAATTGTTATTCAAGGCTTGACTTCCTGGACGACAATACAAAAACACCTAAGTTTTATCACTGAAACTTTGAAATCACATTTGCAGACTTTGGCCAGAGAATGAGAGAAATTCTATTAGTCTTCGTACTTTTCACAGTCTTAAAGGTCACAAATGCCCAAGCATATGGAGGTAAGATGATAAAAATTTTCCGTTGTCTTAGTTTTGCCAGAAAGAGTCGTACTTTGTGTTAGTCAGCTATTTAAAGTATTTTAATAAACAGAACAAGTTCAAGGTCAGTCGACTCTGTGTAAGGTTATTTTTCTTGAATATCTTAATAATTATTGGAGGGAGTGGCGTTTGATAAATGTTAAAGACATGGTTCATTAAAGCCTGGTATCTTTAAATGGTGGATTGAGATATTTTCACTAATATTTAAGATATTGTTGAGATCACACGGGACTCTGACATGTCAAACAACCATAAGGTATTTTGTCTCAGGGGAGTAATTATGCCACTTACTCTTCTCGGTTGACTTAATGAGAAGTGATAATTGCTAAAACCCTGAACAGTTTTTCGTACTATTTCATGTCATTGTGGCCTTCTTGGCAAAGCTGCAAGCCTCTTCAGCCACAGATAAACACTAAAATTGAACGGAACCTGGCATTGTTGATTTGAACTCTCTATCTAACTTAGCATTAGACTTCACAAGTGCCATATTTTAACGAAATTAAGAAAACATTTTTATAGAGCCGGTATTGAACAGTTGTGCTTTGTGCTTTCGTCTTTTTATAATTCAGGTTATCAGTACAGGCCGCCATCTTATCCTTATTTATACAAAATGGCGCCCGTCTACAGCTGGTACCAACGGGATGAGAAACCCGCACCTGCTGTTGAAATGGAACCGAACTCTGAAGGTAAACTTCCCGCCAAACAAATTAACAAAAGTTGTTCCTTTCTTGAATTATTAGAAACATTTGCGAACAGGATGAGCACCGATACGGAGGGAGGGAGGACGAGGGGGGTAAGAGGGAGGAGCCTGTAAGATTAGAAGGCGACTAGGAAGGTGGTATAACACTACTCCATCTATCCCATTCTTTTTCCCATCCTTCCTCTTCAATCTACTCCAGTCCACGAACGGGGAGCCTGTTCACAAATGATAGAAGGCTTTTAAATATCTTCACTATCGAATAATGTACATTCTGTTGTCCACACGTGTAAGGGAGTTATGAACTTATTTATTGAAATCACTCACATGTGGATAACAAAAAAAAAATAAACGTGAACAAATAAAATTATTTCAGAGTATTTGAAATGAGTTTGTCTGGGAAAGTCCAAACCTCAATCAAGCACTTACTTGCCCATGCATTGCTACTAAGACATCAGCAATTCGCAGTTTCGATTAGGACCGGCCCCCGGGCTAAACCCTAAAACACGAGAACTGTACTTACATGACTGATACGTAAACAATGTGGGAGAAGCGACTAAATTCTTCCACCGAGTCATGATAGAACATACGAAAAATGTGATAACACATGTTATATCTTTTAGATGTAACACCATTTGAAGTCCAGGGATTATTGTATCACAATCTTCATCGTGAAGTCCATAACACTCCAGACCTTCACCTCGACCACAAGCTAAGCCTTCAGGCTGCTCGTTACGCTAAAGAGATCGCTCAACACTTGGTAATAAAGCATTCTCCCCTTCAAACTCGACTGGGCCAGGCAGAGAATATCTTTCTACGCTGTAAAGCATTCAGCCAGGGCGCGTCTGCTTTTGAAGCAGTAAAAGAATGGTGAGTTTATAAAAAGGTTCACGCATTCTTTATAAAGAGGAAACACGCTCTGCAAGACCTGTGGAATACCACAGCATTATAACACAGTTACCACATTACGTAATATTTGTATTGTGCTATTTCATGCTCTAATTTATTCCACCTCGTTTTAATATAAAGAGACATCGGTTACTCACAGTCAATTATAGACGCCTTTAGTGTGTTGCAATTACAAAAGAAATCAGTTTTTTCCAGTTAAAGATAGATTTCTGGTCAAAAAATCAGAATAAATCTATCAAATCTCTTACGGCCTCGCGGAACGCAGATACGATGCCATATACGTAAATAACTGCCATGGGTATTTAAAAGGAACAAGGTTGCAATTCAGTTTGTTCGAGGTATCGTTATTTGTTTATTTTAGGTACTCCACAGTTTGTCACTGGGATTTTGAGAGCCCGGTTCCTTTGAACGACAAAGGGAAGCCATTCAGCAGACTAGTCTGGGCGTCAACGCAGCAGATGGGAATAGGGAAAGCAACATTTCCCGTAGACAACTTCAATTGCACAGCCATAGTGGCGAGATACAGTCCCTACATAAACACCCAGAATTGCGCGGAAAATGTTCAAAAAGGAAAATTTGTACCTACTGGCTGCCAGTATGTCAATAATGTTGAGAACGAAGATTTTATTTTGCCTCCCCAACCTGGAAAAGCTTGTCAAAGAATTTCTGGATTTAAAGGACAAATGTTACAAGAAGGTTCTACGTGCACAATAAAACAGTTATTTGCAATTTTTGGAGCATCAGTTAGAAGAGGAAAACAAGGATTTAGTGTTGTTTTATAACCAGGACGGAATGCTTCTTGTATTTATTGACTGCACCGAGTGTTAACATATTTTAAAACAATTGGGTAGCAAACTCAGCAATTATGATTAATTTACCAGAAGTCGATATTATAATGATATCTGGAACTCGTGTTCTTGCAATAATCAAATATAGGTTATAAAATTTTATACCATAATAGGCTGACAAACTACTTGTGATGTTGCAAGAACACTCGAAGAATTCGTAAATTACTCGTCTGCGGCTCGTGATATACAAATTCTTTCGTGTTCTTCCAACATCCCGCGTGGTTCATCAGGCTATAAGTAATGGTAATAGGACTGAGTGGAGTCCAATTCGTTCTGTAATCATACAAGTGATAACAAAATTGGACGACCGCGACACGAAGTCTTATTACCAATTAATCATAAAGATTACAATTTCCAAGAAAAGAAGAATACCAAGGTAAGAAAAGGGAAAATTTACATTAAAAGTTTTTACATTGTTTCTATGGTGATCGAGACCAAGGTTGTGATTGGTTGACTTAAATGACAACTTAAAATGTGATTGGTTGATTTAAACTACAACTTTGAATGTGATTGGCGTATTGAACTGTCCGATAACAAACTCTCCGATAACAAGCTGTCCGATAACAAGCTGTCCGATAACAAACTGTCCGATAACAACTTGACAAGTGAATTAGTGAAAAATAGGAGTTTTTTAAACCAATCACAATCGAGGAAATTGTAGTTTTTATGATTCACCATAGAAACTTGTGATCTATTGGTTTAATTAACTTAATATAACCTAGTACAATAATATGTCGTGTGACTGTGTAGGTTTCTTAGATTGACGGTAAACTGAATCTGACTAAAGCTATACCTATGATAAATTACAGAAGAGCATTTACATAAGATACGTGCCTCAGAATAACCTATTTTGGACTGCATATCAGAATATATATACAATCTCTTCCATTTGGCGCAAACGTAAATTGTACGCTCGGATATTTGTCCACGGACGTAATCTGTTCGGGGAAGAAAAATAGAAAACGCTCCTAATGGAGGCTATTGTGTTTATTATCCTTCAAATATTTTCGCAGCACGCGAAGTTTTGAAAATTGAGTATATTTTCAAGTTTTTGCTGGGACATTTTCAGTCACGTGACGCGTCTAGACCAATCGCACGCGAGCAAAAATACTTAATGGATTATAAAGAGTGATATTTACAAAGTAAAGCTAATCTGTAGTGTAAAATACGCTTACACAATCAATAGTTCATTCTTTGAATTGAAAAGGAGGGTATATTTTTTTTTACCATTAATTAATCTGCAAATGTCTATGTGCATGCAGCAGAATGAAACAGTTCGTTAATCAGAATTTACTTATCTTCTTAATTAATATTGAGGTTTGTATGGAATGTGTCTTCTCGTAGACGAGGAAATAATAATTAAGTTAAGGGGTTTATACGATAGAAGTATCGTTCACTGAGGTGACCGTATGTCTGAAGTTCTTATCCGATAAAGTTGCGCACCAAGGTACGGTAATTTCAAACATGCGGTCAAGGAACGCAAATAAATTTTATTACACTATAACTTGGTTGCTTAGCTTGCTATGATGGGTGAAATCGTTTTGCCGCCTACGATCAATATTTTTTTACTCTAAAGCTACTTATGATCATGATCATTATTTTCCATATTAGGTAACACAAGCGAGCATCTACGTATTGTGTCGCTGAAAGCGATGGTGCATTTGTAGTAGACAGCTTTGTCGAGAAAAGTTGTTTGTGGAAAGCGCCAAGCATACGCGACCGAATTGTAGTCTGGGTATGCATTGGAATTTTGGAATTTTGCATATCGGAGTGGAGGTAATCTGAAAAGTAGTGCTTACAAGGCCGGACACATTCGATTTGCCATTAATAAGACCAATTTTCTGTAGCTTTTCTTTCGCTTTCACATGACATTTACTTGAAAACATTTTTTAAAATTCAGATAACAAAAAGAACATGGTTTCCACAAGTCTGAAGAAAAAAACGTTCGAAATGACGTTTCCGTGTATTTATATCTGATTGAGTATTCGGCGTGTGCAGTAGCTCTAGTAACGTATGTGGTGGTCGTGTGCAGTTTTTCGCTTCATTCAAAAAAACCTTCCTGGCAACAGCTGTATTACACTATGCCTTTCTTAGGAAGTGTTGCAGGTGGAAATGAGAGAGATAAAAAAAGAACAAGCATCGTTTTCAACAAATCGTCCTTAAAGCGCTGGGATAATTTTTTCATCCAATTAGGGAATTGACACAAGCACAGGATCGTTACTCCGAAAATGTTTCATTGTAATAGTTGTTTAGCACGTCGAGCTCAGTCTACTCTCAGATACCGTACCGGAGCAGAAACTCAAACTTCAAGGGGTGACTAATAGTCCTTTAAAAACACAGGTCTTGCAAATTTCCGTCGAATTCTAGGAGTCTATCACTATATAGGTCTTGCAGTCTCGATTTTTTTCGCAACTCGGTGTCGCAGTCTTGAGCTTTTTCAAGGCTTGGAAAGTCTCGAAGAACTCATGTCAGGACGTCTTAGAATATGAACGTGTTACACTTGCAAAACGCTCTGACGCCTAGGCTTCGTAATTTAAAAGAAATTTCTTTAAAAAAAACTATGAAATAACAAAAAAAAATGCCTCGAGTTCCCAAAGAAAAACGCTAGTCACTCCTTCTGGCAGATCTCACACTAACCATTATCTTTTAGTATACAACACACAAGTGAATAGTGCTTTCTGCGCATTCTAATTGGCTATCTCGGAGGTTAATAGCAAGTGCTATTCACCTCCGAGCAAACGGAGAAAAACAAAAATGGCTTCCCGTCTCGCTTTGGCTACCCGAGGAGCAGATTTTATCGATAAACGAGTTGGCTGTTCCAAAAAAAAATCGGCAACAAAGTCTGACTGTTTTTGATCACCTGACTTATCATGTGAGTTTATGCGCGCGAAAAAGCATCGCGCAGCGAGATTTTCACTTTTTATTGTGTTCATTTGTTGCAGTATTGTTTTAAATAGACCAAATTTTGGATCAGCATGATGGTTCAGCTTGAGTGGTATATACTAAAAAAAAATATTCACTTCAGTGTTGGTGAAAGTGCTGGATATTTACCTCCACTTCGTTGAATAATTGTTAAATATTAATTACAACTGAGTAGAACTGGTGATATTACTTTTGAAAGAAAAGCCTACAACCATGGTGTTAGAATTATCAAATGATCGACTCAGTGTCAGCATACCAATGCTTCTTCTTCTAACGGATTGAAATTTGCCAACAAGGCAACAAAACGTACTACAACCAAGGAGACGCTGGAAACTTCTCCGAAAACGTTTGCGATAACTTGGAGATATCAGCGTATACAAGCACGGATTTATAATACTGTTTGCATGAGCGAACCAGAAGAAAAACAATTCTACTTCCTGAGGGATTTTACGATAAGTTTCTCTGCGATAATACACTAAATAGTGCATGACATGCGCGGGGAACCAGCAAATGGCAAAAACCACAACGATTAAAACTAAAGCTTTGACAATTCTGCGTTTCTCTCTCTCTGATGATCTAAACCTGGTTTTGCTTACGTTGCCAGGGATTTTCCTTTGCCAGAGTTTTCTTGCAATGAGGGTGTAAATAACCGCTAGAATAACAAGGGGTATACAGTAGAGTAAAATGAAAGTCACTAAATAATACATACGTGGCGAGTTGTTGTTGTCGAATGGTGCAAAGAATCGCACACAGTAATGAGTGCCATTTTTTACGTAAATATCATTTGCCATCATAAACGGAATGGCGTATCCTGCAGAGCTCATCCAGATGGCAGCTGTCATAAGTTTGACTTTTCGAAAGACGTGTCCTTTCATCGGGTAACAGATGGCGTAAAAGCGATCGAAAGAGACCAACAGGACAGTAACAATTGATGCAGGTATTGATATTTGATAGGAGAAATGGACAAATTTACAGGTGATTTGTCCAATCACTCCCCCAACCCATTTCAGTCCAACATGAAGGTATATAATCGTGTAAGGCATGGCAAATACTGTAACCAGAAGGTCCGCAACCGCCATATTAGCAATTAGCATGTTTGCGGTACGATTCCCCGCTTTTTTTCTCAACGCCAGGTGCAGGCCAAGACCGTTTCCCGCCAAACCGCAAGCGATGGTTGTGGCATAAATGATTGTTACGAGTAGCCTGCTTGTATTGGTAAAAATCTCTGTGGGGTCGCTTCCTGTCAGAGACCAAAGTAATAATTAAAATAGTGCACTGTTTTAATTGTAAACTTAAAAAATAAAAGAAAGCAATGAAGACCCTTTATAAGTTTCCATTAGTTTATCATAAAATTGCTCGGATAATTTGCACATGTACATTTTACTGCTCCTAAATGCTTCACATTTTATATCTGGACAATGCATGGAGAATTAGGCGGTAATTAATGAAACATGTATTTTTTTATAATAAGCGTACCTTTCGTTTCTTGGTTATTTTTTTTTTTCTGAAAAGGTTTAAATTAAAGAGAACTCCCCGAATCTCGAAGATTGTCCAGGCTTTTCAAAGAGATCCTTGTATTTTGCAGTAACTCACAAAAAATATAGCAACTAGCTAACGATTTCACAATTTTTTTGATATAAAAATCTGGCTTATACTGCGAAGGTTGTATATTCTGGACGGTAAATATTAGAATTTGGAAATAATGCTTATTGACAAACCTTTTGCAACGCTTGAATTTGTGGTGTTCATGACTGTATTGGCAGGCCTTCAGAGTTAAGCAAACTTCTCTTCTGCAAGTAAAAATGCCTTTTTTATATAAAAGTTACATCACACATCATATTTTACCCTGATTAATCCCTGCTTTTAAATTCAAGGAACACATTCAGCAAATTAGGCGTGTGTTGATATGACTTAAATGAGTGTACAGAAACTGCCCATGACCTAAAGATCATTCTGGTAAATGTTGTTCGTTGCATGTGCAGATTTCTGATGCGAACAACGTTGTTGTGACTGACCGCTTGGTTTTGTGAACAAAGGCAGATAAGGATAAGCTTTACCTCTGCATAGATATTTACCCCAATAAAGGATGACTATTTTCAGCGACGAACTTACAGACAACTAGCGATTTCTCTATTTAGGTCTAAAATCGCACCATTTTCAGCTAAATCACCTTAATACGCATGTAATACTGGAAGCAACTGACGATAGAGACAGAAAGACCCGTTAGATGTTGTACTTTTGCAAAAAAGTGCCACATACCTTGAAAACCCAGAGACAAAATATGTTTAAAGCACAACAATCAAGCGGAGAATAATGTTATTTATCCAGTGCTAGAAAGCACTGAACCAACAAAATTATCAGTTTCTTTGAAAATAAAGGAAGAAGTAATTAACTAAAGAATAAGTCTATTACCGGAAGGTTTGCTTTGATTTTCTTTTCTTAAAAGCCTTTTATACTTGAGATATTTCCTGTTAGGGTTATTTTGGCATTTTATTTAAAGAGAAAAGTTCCTATGAGCGAAAATTAATGGAAAATAATTTTCCAGTTACTTGAATTGAGAACTGCAAGCGGTAACTGACGTATATAAAGCAAAAAGTTCGTAAGTAATGTAATTTGCGCTTTGGTTACATTAACATATACATACAAATATACCTTGCATTTATACTTTCTATGTAATCATGCAACTTAAAAATTTCACAAACCTTCATCTATACAATTGCGTTTAAAGTGCGATAGAAGTTTTTTTTCCAGTTCACAACAAAATTTTCGGGATACTGTGCTTAAATAAAAATATAAATGTCGGAAGAAAAACTTCTTGAACGTGACAAGATAATTGTTACAGTAGACATATTTTATATGTACAGAAACTTCTCGCATGACAGTTATTGTTTGCGGCTTTCGCTATTCTGAAAAAAAAGAAAATCTCAGTGAAGGATCATCTGACACGTTTGCTTTTTTGATATTGCTGATTGAACAAAAGGGAATCATCTGAATGCGGGTTGCTATTTTTATATTGATCTATGCAAAATTGTGAGACATATTTCAATTCATTGCGAATATTACTGGCAGAAAGCAGTACAAATACTTCTTTAAGATATCAGTTATTTTACTATCTAGCTCCTTATGGGCGGGTTTTGCCACTATTTTTTCCTTTCAATTTCAAACGGAAGGGCAACGATGCTTTCATGTCATCTGCTCTTTGTGAAGTTGTCCTGTATTATAGAAGGTTGTTGCATAGAGGGTGACTAGCTGTTAGGCCAAGTCTATGGTTACGGTTATGATAAGCAGCAAAGAACGGCAAACAAAAATATGTAAAAAAGCATGGTAATGCCGGAGAGAATTTGTAATACCATCTTCATTCATCTTCTCCAAAGTTTTCTTTTCTTAAATTTCAGATAGTTATTAAGATTAGGAAACTGAACGATCGGACACCGGGAAAATTTCGAAGTATAAGTTACAATAATTAGAGTGATATCTGTTTGAGAAAGTTTCACTCCACTGTTTGGTTTTCTAAAAATCGCTTCCACAACAGGAAATGCTTTACGCTTTTGAAATAAAGATTTACAAGAAAACTGTAGAATTAAAGTTATGGCATGGAATACTCTTTGATCAAAGTATTACACCTGTCAAAAACGGATAGCTCAACATTATCCAAGGTAACTCTATAGCAAAGGTACTGAAACGCAGAAACTTCGAAGTGGTTGATCGCGATCGGTTTATACTTGCATGAGGCTCGTAAAGTTTTATTCATACAATTTAATGTTAATATCGCTTCATTGCCTCAAGAAATCAAGATCGCCCAAAGAGCGAAATTTTTCGCTGTTAATGGAACTTAGTTTCTTATAAGGCATCCCCGTCATGAGTCGAACAGACAGCTAGTCAGAGCATCTTTCGTCTCGATCATCTCGATTGCTTTCAAGTTTCTTAACTTCCGCAAGGTTTCGGGTTCGGCGGGGAAGTGTGAAATCTTCAGTTCCTTAAGCAGTTTTTATACTCGGTTAAAATTGGCTTTTTTTATTACTCCCTCAAACTGACTAAGCTGTTAAAGAAATAGTGAAAGTAAGATTGTTCTTTCAAAGCTTCTTTACTCCACATCGGGAATAACCTGAAGTATGCGAAGGCCGGAGTACAAACGTTCTCCAGCAATAGCCTGGAGTGTCCGTAGGCTGTGACGCGAATTCAGTCTCTGCCTTCAGGCTATATATAATCTCGCACTAGCGTGCTTTGTGTAAATCGTGGAAATTTTTCCACTTGTAAACAGTTACAGAGAAAAATCGCCTTTATGGTACAGACTACAATCATTAGTCACAATAAAGGAAACCAGATGATGCTAGGCATTTTCATAGTAAAGAACATGTACAGAAGCCACCAAATTAGAATGATTAGCAGTATAAGTAACTCATGAAAGCCAATACAGAAACGGATATGATGGGGATATTTAATAACGGATATAAACAAATACCAGGCAACACTTGCTATAGTGTATTGCATGACCTGTTACGAAATATCACATACGAACGCATCCTTGTCACATGACCACATAAACCTTCAGTTTATTTTCACTAACCCTACGAGATTAATTTTTACGCTTGTCATCTTTGTTGTACTTGCAAAAATCCTTTTACCTATTCATTAACACTGATCAGCTCGCCAATTATGAAAACGTAACAGAATGTAACAGCCGAATTCTTGCTAAGTGCACGGAAAGTCCTGTTCAGTACATGTACTATAGCATATACGAGCGAAAGATTCACTAATTAAACTTCCACTCGTTTGTCTTTTTCACGAGTCGTCCTGACAACTGATATACTCAGTTCGCTTTTTATAGTAGCAGCAAACCCCAAGAACTGCATTAATAACCTCGCAAGCTTTGAAGAACAGGATTAAACAAAAAACTGGCTTATGCAATTCACCTTGATACGCGTGATATTCTTCGCCCTTTTACTAAGCGTTGGGCACATTTAACAGCTTACCTTTCCCGTCTTGTTACTCAGCTACAAAAAAGGATTGCGACATAAGAGCATTGTCGAAGAAATATTGTCTGACTTTTAATTTTCTCATTGGTCCGTCCCCAAAGAGAGAATATCCCGATGAAGCTAATGGCTTGTGACGACAGATTTTAACTGCTAATCATTTATAAAAACTGAAAACAAAAAATTGTCAAATGCGGTTACCAAGGTAACGGTCTTGCTGCGCCAATAAAAACTTAGCAGTAGTTTCAAGAAGAGCAGCAGCAAGAAGCAATAGCGGAACACATAAAAGGTACTGATTTGTCTCAACCAAATTAAACTTATCAAGCATATTGCATATTAAATATAGACCGTCGATCAATCGATGGCATTAAAATGCAGTCTACACCAATCATAACTTCATGGTCATGAAATAACCGTCAAGTATGAATAATAAGAGGAAATGATACGGGCTTACTCATTAAAAAGATTAGATTTTACTTGTCGGTATCGAATTGAAGTTTCAATTTCAAAAAAAACCAAAAAAACAATGATTTACTTTCAAACCGCTCTCGCAGATGCCATTAGCTTGCATTAAGGATAATATCTATGTAACTCATATAAAACAAAATATATCAAAAAAACTGACTTCATTTTCGGCCCGCCTATTCAAATTTTAAGGACGATATTTTTGGAAGATCAAAACGAAGAGATTAAATGTTGAAGAATAACACTACTCATAACTTAAAAGAGTAGTACCCTGCAACTTGAAAATGTCACGAAAATTTTCGTGTTGTTCACGTAGCTGCCTTTCTGCTAATTACAACGGAAGTTTGGGTACCCTTGAATTACGTAAAGAATCAGTGGATAATGTCTTGGATAACTTTGTTGAAAGCCTAGAGGGGAAAGTTGAAAGGGAAAAAGCATTCTGATAAAACTAGATTAAAAGATGACCAGTGTCACGCTATCTTCTTCGAGTGCGGAAAAAATATTTATATTACGAAACAAAGAAACCGAAGCCATTTTCGACATCCGTAATCGTGATTTGTCTTAACAATTCGTATTGATTCTGATACTTTTGTTTCCATCTTTCCTAAGAGTCATTCGCTGAATTTTGGTAAACTTATCTTGTTCATTGTTTTAGAATTGCGCAGATTTTTTTAGCACGACAGTTCAATACCATGACGCCATAAAACATCTCCAAGGCTATGAAATCATCGGAAGTTGCTGTAGCCAAAGACGTATAAAGAAAAAAATCATTTTACGCGAAACGGCAAAGAATGAAAATGCAATGAAAATTGATCATAACTGACAGTGATTCAGTGCAATGTACGTAAGTTTATATCGCTGCTAACAGGAACCGCTAAAGGTTTTTATGTTAATTTATAAATCTTGAAAAGTACCAGAAGGCACTTAAAATGCACTTTTAAAATCAGGTAAAACTGCTGGTGCCAAGCACACCTAAATGGAATCAATTTACCTAATCATTATTCGTGTCCTGTCGGAACTTTTATTTCAAAGCCGGTACTACTCATGACCTTGAGGTAGTGGTTTAGCGAGATTCAGACTCAATTCAAAAAAGGAAATGCAACAAAAAAAATTGATAAAGTGAAATAAATACGTACGCAATGTCATAAGTCTACGAACACTGGATTAGTGACCCGATAAATCGCTGAGTACCCTTAGAGTTCATATGATCAGTACCTGTTTTGCGGTCTGACAACGATCTGTATACGGACCTTCGAAATATTTGCACCAGGAAAACATATCGCTTCATTTAAGAAGTCCTTTTAGCTATGCAGTCAATAACGCCCAAGGCACGAAAGCTTATATAATAAGAACAGTACGATGTATGATCGTGGTTTTGTTGGTGTCAGACTGCTCGACCGTATAGCAGGGTGCGGTCGGCCTCGTGACCTTAAAGGTCACAAAACATCACGATTATCGCTGAAGATTGTTTGACAAAATTTAAGGAAAGTGCTGCTCTGATTCAACACCGAGATTTTCAAACAATCGCGTTGTCACAACGAAAACCTAAAGCGATTGTTTTTTAGAAGGTAAGATCACGTTATTTAAGTAGAACACCCTTATACAATACGTGGAGACATTGAATGTCTGGACCAGTGGAAGAAAATTACATTTCTCACCTTGCAGTAATTCCCTAACCAGCAGTTACAATATACACTCATGTAAATCAAATTGATATTTTCTACAGGTTCTTTATTTAAACAAGAATGTTTTAAAAACGAATTATTATTGAAAATAGGCATTTTAGGTTGGTTTTACCGCCATTTTCGTGGGGAAAATTTCCGACTTCTCTAAGCCCATTACTAATTAAACATGTTTTCTTTAAGAGTGCTGAGAGCCGACCGACCATAGATATCGAGGTTGTCAACTGAGTTTATGAGCACAAGCACAATTTGACGTATATGAAAACGACAAATACTCTGGTTTTATGTGCAAAAAGAAGGCCTTAAGATGGATTGCCAAACATTTAATTTTTAGCAAATAAAAGAAAGCCAATGTTATTAGTGTGATCTTGGGTAAATGTCGAAATCATATAAAACTCGGTTGAGCTAGCCACGCTACTGTTCGTAAGAATAGATACTCACATTACAGCATTTTAAAGAAAGTTATCTTAAATATCATCAATCCTAAACATCCCGATCCCGGATCAAGGCTGTGTTAATGACGATACATACAATGATACATACGAATTATTTATTTAAGTTAACTTAGTAATACTGGTTATTCAAGAGTACGGACGGGTTTTCAAATTCAATATCAGGGAAAATAACAAAAGAGCCGCAACTGAGAAAAATGCCTAAGTGGTGGTCGGCTTCACGTTTGGTAATGATTTGAAGATAGCTACAGTCGAGAATAAATAATCAGAGAATACTCATGTTTTTAAGTTAAAGTGCTACTGCGACGAAAATATACTTTTTCTAATCTCTCCAGATATCAAAACTACATCACCCAAATAGTAGTT
>OMLO01000722.1_pt1 | contig 23113 bp, 13 predicted proteins | sample 1674811 | NCBI WGS metagenome assembly OMLO01 (sample SAMN06265003, study PRJEB25207) | coral metagenome | isolation source: Coral host | place: Mexico:La Bocana,Puerto Morelos, Mexico | collected 2008-11-13 | reverse complement strand
AAATCTTGGTAAGGCAGTGATTTAGAGGCTTCTGAATACTTCTGCTCTTCTCATTGGTCTAATGTGTACTAAAAAGGGGCAAATGTCAAATTCATTGATCTCCACCGAAACAAATAATAGCATACAGGTAAGTGTTGTCCAGTTGCGTGGAACAAGTAGAATTCCTCGTCGGGCAAGGTACTTTTGCTGTTGAATCTTGCTGAAAAGCTAAACTGAAGACTAAACTGAAGCTTTGTTGTTTGCCACTTTTAGCTACTTTTAAAGCCAACAGCACAAAGTGCACAGCATTCAGTGACCCCTTCAGTGACAAGGCTCGACACTAATGATAGCTAACTAGCCACAGACTAGCAGAAGTTTAGTTTAGGTTTGTAGGTTTTCGATTTCCACTGTAAGCCACTTGGGATATAGTAAGCAAAATGAAATAGGTGGAGTTAGTTTCTGTCTTCTTCAAGAAAGACAAACCTGACACAGCATTCAGTGACCCCTTCAGTGACAGGGCTCTCCACTGGAACTGCTTTAGGTAGAATGTAATTACCAACATTATCTATTAAAGAGAGTCGCTTGTGTTGTGTTTTCAAGTCTTCCTTGAAATTCTGCTTTTATTGTACCTAGCCAATATCAATGTTTGGCTGGTGAAAACAATTTTTGGCGAGAAGCATCTAAGTTGTCACTATCCGCTAGGCTAGTAAGAAAGTTAGTGTCCTGCAGTCATGAACTCTAGTCTCAAGTGCACACGATAAACACTCTTGCAGATATCTTCAAATTTGACTCGCAACAAGGCATTTTGGATCTTAGGCAAGAAGCATGCACCAGTGTATACAGGTCCTATGTCCAGCTTTTCTAATTTGTCTTATGTACAACTGCAACCTGACTAAATAAATCAAAAGTAAAATTTGCTTCCTTTATTCGTACACAGCCACTCTCGTTTAGTGTTAGTCTATCTCCATGACTGTGTTACATGTCACGCATCACGCGGGTTACATTTACCCATAACACCCTTTGGTGTTATTGCTCAATAACCATGTGCTCAACTCGGATCAGCCATCTTGATGAACATTAAAATAATTTACATACGTCCATGAAATGTGTGAGGACTTCTTGAACCTTATTACAACTGTTTATGCTGCAGTTACCATTACACTGTGTAGTAACATTTTATTAATTGTCGTAGATTTCACAAATCCAGTCCATGTGTTACGACTGCTAGTATATGCAGCAGCCGAAAGCGGTGCTCAGCAATTTATTGAAATGATTTTCAACTCTTCGGCTGGAAGAATAATCTTTGACGCTTACAAGGGCAGGCCATTACTGCCAGAGGTTATCGCCAAGAGTCATGGCAACGAGGAGACTGCTTTTTACCTTGAAGACATAACCAAAAGGTAAATTTGTTATGACGAAAACTCACACTCTGCACTCCTGGAGGCACAATCACACGTTGGCCCGATTTATAATGGAGACGGATCATCCGACTGGGACGAGCTTGGGCAAAGAATGGTAGCTTGTCTGATAATCCGTCTGTGTATAAACACGGGCAAGAAGACGAGTTATCCACGATGGTTCGTCTCACAAGACAGACTATCGCGATAGCTCGTGCAGTCAAATTATTATTCGGTTGATTTTAATCTTGAGATAGTGTCAATCCGCCTCCTCATAACCAAACCCTGTTTATAACAAGCTTGGCGGCCCTTTGGGCTGCCAGAGCTCCGCTATAGGTCATCTTATTTGCCAGTGCTTTTCTCCTGTTGCTGTTGCATAAAGTGACTAGCAGTATAACTTACTCCTCCCTATGGATAAAAAACTCGATCAGATTCTATGATGCATGTGCCATCAATTTTAATAATATGACAAGGATAGAGCCAGACTTTGACATCTATGATATTATTGCAAGTTCACTGGAGATTTTAAAATATCTGAATCCATAAAACAGTAAGAACCAAACATTCTTATCCAATAAATTAGTACCAGCAACATATTTATACTTTGTAATAAGAAGTTGAATCTGATCTTATTTACATATATTTCCACTGCACAGATTTTCTGAGGACACCACCACTGGTAAAGAATGCTCTCAGACAATTGATTGGTCCGAACTTGTGAAAGCTGCTGAGGCAGCAGAAAAACGGCTTGGTAAGCAAACAAAATTGCATTTTCTTTCCTGCTAAAAGTTGTGTTTGCACATAGCAATATCAGTGTTTAACTTAATTATAATGACATTCCCACGATTATGTGTATACTTTTATTAATTAAGACTACCCGGTAATTAAGAATTGCAACATTTGTAACATTTTCGTACGTCGTTCTTTGTAATAACACCAAGAGGCATGTTGATTCTTTTAATTTGTCTACAACTAAACAGACCTTACCAGCAGAAAAGAAGATGACAAAATTGAAAAGGATATCCCTAAAGAAACTGGCTATTTAGGAGATATTGACACATCAACCAGTGAATCATCAGAGGCTCAAAGCTCAGATTCTGATGATGATAGTTCAAGAATGTCAAAGAAAGGTGATATACTTAAGTAAGGCCTTTACATTTACATTTTACATTTTTCTTTTCAAGCTGTTCAAGTTGAGTCTTCTTTGGTCACTGTATTTGTCCAATGTACCGAATTGGGTAAGAGGTGGTTCATGTAGGAGTCCGTGTTAATGTACAGTCTCATAATTTGCAATTTTTTGATTTTTGGCTTTTACTAGACTTGCTTGGTCCGCTGACCGAGACTGTAAATACACTGTGAGGAAAAAATGGCCTCAAGGAGTTTGTGAGGCAATTTTTTTCTCGCAGTTTTTTCCTTCACGTTACACACCACATGACTAAGCAAAACAGAAACTAATTGTAGTGTATTTGATCCATCAACAATTGGATAAAATAACGCAGAATCGAAACTCATAAAAACATGACAACATTCCATCTTCTATTTGCTTTATATTCTCGTCACATCCCGTAATTTTTTACATGTTTTCAGTCCATGCGCCGCGGTATGCCTGGGACTTCGAAACGGTCACGCAACAGTCAGCTTAAAAATGTCAGTAGTCAATTCGGTCGTCTCTCCAACAATTTTTTTTTCATTAACTTAATTATTATTTCTGAATGTCACTATCACTGTGTTATCTCCCCTTCAAAAACTAATTTGAAATGCCAGATTGACTTCCAGTCCAAACTTTCCACATCGTCGAGTTTACAGTCTCTAACCAATTCTTTTGGGTTTTTTTCTGGGCGAGTACAGTTTTTGGTGATGAGGATTTTGTAAGCTGCCTGACTTGGTTTGTTGGACGAGTTTAACTTAAGCAGTACATTTTCTTGAATTTTCTCTCCTGGCAGTGTCAATTTCAAATATTTCTTAGCACTCCTGATAGCCGAGGTTACTCCACAAAATTCAAGGAACGAAACTGGAAAACAAAACTTATCTTTGAAACAACTGTAAGATATTCTTCTTGAATCACTTGTCATCATATCGTTAATTTTCATCGCCCCTGCGTTTACCCAGTGTTTATAAAATATAGTCTTGCCTGCGATTCTGATCATTCAGTTATTCCAGATAAGACCAGCATTGAAATTAGCTTGAGAGGCAAAGGAATCACTATAATTTAAGTCCGTCCACATTTCAATAAGTTCCTGGATGAAATCATCTTTTAAGTAGAGTTTTTTTGGCATCTTTTTTGGGCCAAATTACCGAGAAAAACCTAATTTCCCGCCTACCTTAGATAAATGAAAATCAAAAAAGCGCTTCCATTTAGTTTTGCAGTCGTTTGAAATATACTTAAGTATCCATGAAATTTTCAAGGCTTTATTCAATTCTATTATGTCTAGCATCTTTTGTCCTCCATCTTGGTAATCTGCTATCATTTCAGTGCGCTTAATTTTGTCGGCCTTGTTATCCCAAAGAAATTTAAAAAAGAGATTGTTTATTTCTTTCAGTGTTTTAAACATGACGTTGTTGAAGACAACTTGTGATACAGCTACAGCCTTAATAACTGCGATTTTACCAATTAAAGTTAATCTCTTGTTTCTCCAGTTATTTAAGATATCCTCTATTTTATGAACCTTATCTTCGTAATTCTTTTTCTTACGTTCTTCACAATCAATGCAGAACCAAACACCTAAAGCCTTAACCTTGCCATCCGCCCATTTAAGATTTTTATCGGAACATATAGTTTGGTTTGATCCTTTCTTGGAGCCGATCCAAAGAGCTTCAGTTTTTTCACAGTTTACCCGAAAGCGTTTCACAGTTTACCCGAAACTTCACCGAATTTTTCCAATATACCAAAGGAGCGTTCAAGCGATTTTGGAGTGCCATCTAAAATCAGTGTGGTGTCATCTGCATATTGACTGAGCTTACATTCAGTGCTGCCTACTGCGATTCCTTTAATCGTATTATCTTTACGGATGGTGGTAGCTAACACCTCTGCGCACAAGATGAAAATGTAAGGCGATAGCGGACACCCCTGTCTTACAGTACACCTCGACTTAATTCAAAGAAACCCGCTGACCAACCGTTATTTATAACACAACTTTGGATATCATAGTAAAACAAACTGATGCACGTAAATAACGAAAAGCCAAAACCAAAACGATGGAGTGTTTTTTCAACAAATGCCCATTCAATAGTATCGAAGGCTTTCTCAAAGTCAACAAAGAGAAGTAACCCGAGAATATTATATAATTCTGTGTACGAGATTACATTATTAATCAAGCAAATGTTTTCCGCAATAGATCGTCCTTTTAAGAAACCCGTTTGGTCTTTGTCTACTAGATTTTGCAAAACAGCCTAGAGACGTGAAGCAATCTCCTTGGATGCAATTTTGTAGTCACAGTTTAATAATAATATAATAATAATATAATAATAGTCAATTTTTCAGTTCTTGTAATGCCTTGTCTTTCTTTGGAATCAATGAAATGATGCCTCTTCTTTGGGTTAAACCAAGTTTACCCTTCTGATGGCTTTTGTTGAGACAGCGTATAAGAAAAGGAGAGACATCCTTCCAAAAAACTTTATAAAACTTGGCGGGCAGGCCGTCCGTTCCGGGCGATTTACCGGTTCCATTGTTTTTAGTACCTCTTAGCATTCTTTTTCAGTCAATAATCCTTCGCAATTTTGTTTATCAACATCATTAAGTGAAGGGTGTTCCTGGCCGAAAAACCAGTTGTCAGAACATGATGTCACTGTTAGCGTTTTTGAGGCATAAAGGCGACTGTAAAAAGAATTACATTCTTTTAAAATATCTGTGTCATTTGTAGCATATGAACCGTTGCTCGTCTTAATCTGCGTTGTTTTCCTCTTGCAGTGTCTATTTTCTAAATTCAAGAAACATTTGCTATTTTTCTCGCCTTCGTTGTACCATCTGGCTTTGGATCTAATTATGGCCCTTTTTGTTTTGTACTGTATAATATTTTACAATTCGTTTTTCTTGCGCATTATTTGTTCCTCAAGGACATCTTTATTATTTACGCCCTGTTCCAATTGCATCTTCTAGGGTGGCTAGTGTACTTTCAATATTGGCCTCTTCATTTTTCATTTCAGTCTTCATTTTGACTTTGGAATATTTCATTGAGTACGCCGGAAGAATATCAGCATTTGAAATTCTCCCAGCGATGCCTAAACTAACCAAAAAGAAATCTAGACGGCAATGCACTTCTGGTCTACTTTGTCTCCAAGTATATCTTTTTGCCTCGGGGTTTAAATCTCTCCATATGTCCGTCAGATCCAAATTGTCCTGAATATATATATGTTTGAGCTCTTTAAGAGAACGCCAGTGTGTCGTTTGTTTCCCACCTTTTTTTCTTTTGAAACATCCAAAACAAGGTTGGTGACGGTTATGATTAGCTGGTAACAAGACTTTGTGTCGTCAAATTCAGTCTGGTATCATAGTCCATTTCAAACTCTGAAATGGAGTTAAGTAAAGTATGATGTCTGTCTGTCTGTCTGTCTGTTTGTATGTATGTATGTAGATATCACTCCATGAAATGACCTCTCAAGGGGAAAATGTAACTTATTTGAACTCCCAACATGAGCTATAACAACTCCTATAACAACTCCACTTGGATAATACCCTTTTTTGTAGCTAAAAAAGAACTCATATAAACAAAATCTGAGCCATTAGCTGAACAGAATCAAAAAATGTGGTCATAACATAGTTTACTGATGCATTAAAAATATTTTTTATATAGGGATTGTATACAACATGGAAGACAGACATACTCTACACACTATTTTATGCACAATATAAAAAACACAAACCTCCTGCAAAAAAAGATAACGTAGCACTTACATGGTGAAACAAATATGAACATTCCTAGACATATGACAACACACCCAACAGATCCCATTCATTATTGCTCGGCAGGTCAACCCAGGCCATTTGCATGCATACTACATCTTTTGTTAAAACAAATGCTTCCCATACAATCACCTTTAAAGAAAAACATTCACAATAATCATCGCCAACGTCTTTATGGAACAACAATCGGGTGCTTTGGGAAAGCAGCAACACAAACCTCGACTTTTTCCATTTATTATTTAGTGCCATGTTTTAGCCTTCAGAAGATAAGCTTATCATAAACTTTCTCTTATCTTTCTTAGGACGCAACAAACCAGTCCAGATGTTTGGTCTGTTAGTATATGAAGCAGCAAAACTTGGTGCTCTGCAGTTCAGTGATATAATCTTCACTTCTTCAGTGAGAAGAGTGATATACAATACTTACAAATGCAATTTAACATTGCCCGAATTTATTGCCAGGGATCATGGCAACGAAGAGACTGCAAATTACCTTGCAGACGTGAACAAAAGGTAAAAGTGTAACTACACAACCTTGTTATACATCCCAACTCAAATGCGTTTTCCGATTAGAAGGGAACGTGTCGCATGTCAGGGGTCAAAACTCGGTAACTCCCTAGGACACCAACAATTTAAACTTTCGGGCAACATTTCTCTCCAGAAAATGCATTCATTATTCACATCATACTTACAAAAGGGAAAATTGAACGTTTTGTGTTTTCATGCAAGCTTTGAATTTGGCGCCAAATATGGATCGCCTGCGTTCGGCAACTAGCTCCCTCTTCGATTGCTGTCGCCAGCTAGGAAAAAAGTTGTGTCATTTACAACAAAATATGCTGTTCCTGGTGAAATCAAACCCAGAATTCTTGAGTTAAGCATTAGAAGAAGCCAAAGAAACTTTAGTTTTGACTTCATTTGTGTTAGTTGCGAAGAAAAAGGCTATTATCATCGTCGTTTCAGTAGGACAGCCTCTTAGTACGAGGGCTGCCACCATAAGCAAGGGCGTCAAGCAAATAATTTTTTCCCAGTTTTTTTTTTTTCATTTTTGAGTTGGGAGGTATAACAAAACACTTAATGAGTGGCCCGCGGGAAACAGTGAGTTTTGTTTCCCCTTGACCTCAATGTTCCTCTCCTCGGGGAACATTGAGGGTCACGGGGAAACAATGCTAACTGTTTCCCTTGAGGCCAGTCATCAAGGTGGCTCATAAAAGTTTCCAGTACTTACATTTGGATGGGTCGTTAAAACCACTGTGTATCATTTCATCTACAATCATGGTATCAAAAAACTCTGACCAATCATTCGTGAACCTTAAATTTTCAAAACCGTAAGGTGGCTCTGAACCCACATTTACACACTTTTTTAAAAAAACTGTGCCAAATGTTGCGTCTTAACGTGCTTATTAAATTTTGATAATGGAAAAAAGATTCACCGTGCTGTTTTTTTTTTTTAATTTTTAGCTCCTAAGGCTTTAGCAGGTCATACTGTTGCTAAGGTAACCTATTATGTCACGAAAATGTTAACAACGTGTTCACCAATGATTGAGCAGTTTTTTGATAACATGATTGTAGCATCAAGTGATAAAGGACGGTTACAATGACCCATCGCAATCCAATTGCTGGAAACTGTTCTGAGCCCGGCACCTAAAGTGCTCATTCACCTCTTCTGGGAGAAGAGTGTTACACAATGCTTACAAAGGCAATTTAAGATTGCCACAAACTCTTACCAAAGATCAGTGCAGCGATCGAATAGTTGCATATTACCGTGATGACGTGACCGAAAAGGTCAAAGTGTAGTAAATGATCTTCTCCTCTTCAGCGAGGTAAGTGTTACACAATGCTTTCAAAGGCAATTTAAGGGCATTGAAAAGGATCATGGCAACGAAGAGACTGAAAATTACCTTGAAGACGTGACCAAAAGGTAAAAGTGTTATGTACGTGAATTATCGAGTACTATAATACAAGGAACTGGAGTAATTAAGACTGGAGAGCGAGCTCATGCTGCTGTGTTTTAAGGGTTTTTGTTAATATTTTCTGAAGATGTCTTCATGTAGATCATGGTAAATGGCAGTGTTCTCCAGCCAAGTGACTAGGATATAAATCTTCACCGATAGCTCCTATAATTTTAAATTTGTTCACACATGAACTAATACAAACATAATTTACTATCTATAAGAAGGTGAATCTGATCTTTTTCACACGTTATTTTTCACCGCACAGATTTTCTAAGGAGACTGCGAGTGATGACGAATGGACAGTTTATTGGTCCGCAATTGTGAAAGTTGCTGAAGCAGCAGAAAAACAGCTTGGTAAGTTAATAAGAACACATCGTCTTTTCTGATAAAAGGTGTGTTTTTACATGACAAAGTCAGTGTTTGACTTGATGACATTCATACGATTGTGTATGCTTGTATTAAGGAAGACTTGCAATATCTGTTCTTTCTATTAGCACCAAAGGGCGTGTTAATTTTTTTAATTTGTCTACAACAAAATAGATGTTACCAGCGAAAAAAAAGGTAATGAAAAGGATATCCGCAAAGAAACTAGCTGTTTAGGAGATATTGACAAATTGTCCAGGGAATCATCAGAGGCTCAGAGCTCGGATTCCGATGATGATAATTCAAGAACATCAAAGAAAGGTGATATACTTTAAGTGGTACTATGACGAAAACCGCATCTATCTTATCTTAGCCATTTTAAAACACAAAATATGCACTGAAATATGCAAATTAGCCAATTGATGACGTCATATACTCTTACAAATTCAATCAAATATAATGAAGAAAGATATCTCAGCTAATTTGCATCAGAAATGTTTGATTCAGTAACAGTTTTGTTACCCTGGCAACATACTGGGTTCCAGACCTCCCCAATATTAAAGGCTTTTCTAGCCTGCGTAGCTGGCGGGAGTGGGTGCGCGCGCGAAACTTTTTGCGGCGAAGTCGCTAATTCCCTCGCAGGCTTCGCCCGCGAGGGAATTTTCGCGAGCGGCGAAGCCGCGAGCAAAATTCTAGACTCCTCCCCATTCTTCTCGCGACCTGAGCGGCTTGTTGTACTCGCGTTCGGGACCGAAGTTCGCGCGGGTACCCACTCCCGCCGGCTATGCAGGCAAAGGCTTTTCTGGCCACGTGTGGCGTTCCATTTTGTTATTTACTAATGGTGCCCGGTATGCATGATCCAGCAAGCTTATGAATATGTTAGCTCGAGTTCAGGTGAAGATCACCAAGATATTGAAATAAAGTGGTGAGCTGCATGGGAACATAATTTTATAGTCATTGGTGTGTTTCCTTTAGAACTATTAGTATACCAAGTTTCAATGGTCTGTGATGCAAATTGGCCCAGATAGCTCTATTGACATGTATAATATTTAGTAGAGCGTATGACGTCATCAGTAATCTAATTTGTATATTTCACACTTTTTTAAACACATCTCCGGAACTAATGCAGATATTTGCAAACTGTAAACGGCGTTTGTATTCTTTTATGGAATTCTATGTAATACACCTAAAAAATCAAGGGGTGAAAATTTGATCATACAGGATTGCTTATGACTAAGAAACCTAATTCCTACAAGTGCCAAACCAGTGCTGTTCTAAACAGCGATTCTAACCTACTTAACATATTGCCAATTAGTTTGGCACTTTTGTAGAGCCAGCGATTCCAGAGGCTTGAGGGCTGTATACAAAGATTACTACGCGACCTACTCATAATTACTCAATAAGGCTCGACTACCAACATTAAAGAACAGACCCCTGCAAGATGTATGCACCCTTATGTATAAATTCAAACACAAATTATGTCCAGCCTACATTAGCAACACTTTTAACACTCATAGCACTTCTTATTCCATAAGACAAACTAATTTCAGCATTCCTAGATAGAATACAGTAACATATGGTCAACATTCTCTGCGCTACCTTGGATCAAAATTACCAGACCAAATGATCCTGGCACTGTATTTAAGAATAAAGCTTAGTGATAATATAAGGAAGGAATATAATGACATCATTTTCAAGTGAAAAAACGGTGAGAGGTGTTATATGTTAAGGAATTTACATTTCTAATTGAATATGTCTAAATAAATATATCATCATTATACGGGACAAAAACAGTGAATACAGTCAGTTGTTGTTAAATTCGTAATTGTTTTATATTTTACTCAATGGACGTCGCATAGTTTCTTAATGTTCTCTGGCTCAACAGGATCTATCAGCAGCCGAGAATGTCAAATTGGGCGACAAAAAGATCTGCATGGAGAAGATTGCAAAAGAGACACTGGAGATCCAATTGCTGGACGCTACGAGGGTCGCAAAGAAACCTTTCGCCAATTTGGTAAGTTTAAATCTTGAGTATAAAGGTATTTACGCCGTTTCCCCTTCAAGAACAGGAAAATATACAGTTGAAATGTATAATATTTTCGCATCATTTTTAGATTCCTGGTTTGGATATATCTCTCTGCCATTTCCTAGGGGTCACTTAAATTCCAATTATTTTTAATTAACAGACTTGAGGTTGAAATCAATAACAGTTCATTCTGATTGGTTCCTTCTTTTAACTTCTGCAAGGATGATATTTTTTAATTCTTTCTGTTTTCGACTCTTTCTTCTTTGATGGTACTAAAGCAAGACTGGGAAATATTTTTATGGCATTAAATCCCTTAATGCCGCATTAACGGGGATCAAAATAATTGACATGTCATAATTGCAAAGCTGATTTGACTATTAACAATTATAATTTTTCTCGATTTGCTATGATAAACTATTTTTCTTTCTCTTACCTCTATGCCTTTCAAAGCCAGCTCCAGTTATAGTTTTAAATCAAACTAGACGCTGCAAGAGCGTTTACAGTGTTTAATCGGGCTTCATACTCGTGCTTTGCAAGTAAGCTTTATTGTGCACAATAAAAACAAATACACGAATCATGCTTTTTTTAAGTGTTACAAATGTTACCCTTATATATTTAGTATTCAAGTTGCTTCCTTGAGTATCCTCGTCATCCAAAGAGGAGCCTATACCCTGTTATAGTGTGCCTTCGTGTTAAGTTTCTTTCAAAGCAAGCACTGGAGACTAAACCTCCACAATTTTATAAAGTTAACTATTTAACTGTTCAAGACAGATTAGAGAGAGAGCCTAAGAACGAGGTTGCCTCCCCTGGAGAAAAAGCCTGTCAAATCAGGGAAATAAGATATCAATTACGTGTTGCGATGTAGTTGAATAAAAAAAGACAATAACGTACAATTTCGAAACAGTGAACATTGCCTACGAAAACTATTTAATCGAATGAGTCGAATGAATGCGGGATGAAGCCCGCAGAAAAATCCAAAAGTTCAGATGCGTGCCCTTTTTGTTATTTTTGCGGAAAGAAGAAGAACATTTTGGCCTAAAATCTATCTAAGATCACCCAAAGGGCTGGAGTTGACAACATTGGCCCCCATTGGCCTAGCCGATCTTTTGAAAATACATTTTTGTGTTCAAGTGTATTACAAGATTGAAAATCTTCCCGTGTTTGAACAAAGAGAGCGTTAACTGACTCGACAAAGCTTTCTCCACCGACGCGTATATCACTTGGAAGACATCTTTGGTAAAGACATCTTTGGTAAAAGAGAAGCGTTTCACTTTAAGATTGAACTCGTTTGAGTTGATCTGCTCCTCCATGATGCTTCATAGCGGTACAATTACCAGACAAAAAGATCTGCTAGCAGAACAACCAACGAAGTTTTTATCCATTTTCTTCGCCAAAACGAAACTTTGATATATTAAACTTTTCCCAAACCCAGCTGGAAGAACCGCCAAACATCTTTTCATTTGAGTAAATACTAAACTGCGTCTTGTTGCTCGCGCTTGAACACTAACCCTCTACGACAAGAAGCAGACTGAGACCAAAGTCGAAACATTCTCTAGAAAATTCCTCTGAAGTCGATGCCAATTTGGCCTGAGTCGCGAAGTGATCAATGTCACTTTCTGTGACTCAAGTTGTCAACGCTTTTCCACGCTCAAATGAATTCTATTGTCCATTCGACTAAGGAGGTGTTGCCGTTGCTGGCGCAGCTAACGCCTCTAACATGGGAATCGGCAATTTCTAGAGCCTACTGTATTGTAAATAATTAATAAAAATTTTAAGATCGGTGGTGAAATGAGAAAGATGTACTGTTAATATGCCAAAGGATGGGAAAGAAAAACGTTCCGTACAATTCTAATGTGGATGTCTGATTAGCAAACACGGAGTTACAAGGGTCATGGGTTTGCAACTTATGTATTTAAAACTAATTCTGTTCGTTAGCTAAGGTTTCAGTTTCCGATGATCACGAATTTCTCAAAAGGACAGATTACATAGAAGGATCAATGCCCACTGGACGAAAATGCTTCACATACAATGTAGTTTACCAAACCACAGTCACAACACAAACATCGTCAGAGTCATACGTGGGCCTCGCAAGAAATTTCAAAGAGCGCTATACAAATCACACAGCATCCTTTCGACACCAAAGCAAGAGACTTAACACATTTGGGCACTCAAAGACAACAACAAACTGTTAACCATCAATTGGAGAATTTTTAAGCAGTGCAGACCTTACAACAACATTAGCAACAAATATCATTATGTCTTTTTGAGAACTTCGTGATCATCTGTAAGAAGCATTTGTGTAGTCTAAACAAACGAAACTAACTAGCAAGTTCGTCCCCCATAGAAATAGATACCTACTCAAAAACTTTGTGTTCAAGCCGCAGTCCGCTTTAAGTAAGAGGCGATTTCAGTTTTTTGCATCCCATTGTTTTTGTATATCATAGCAACTGTTTTAACTTAAAATATATAAAAAATCGGATATTTTAGTTACATAATGTATTTATTTCCACAGTAATACCTTCAGAGATTACTGTACGAGAAGGTTTGGAAGCCTACAAAAAGGCCCTTGCCGAAGAAAAGACTATAGATAAAAGGGTACCAGTCATGCTTATTGGACAGGACAGGTCAGGAAAGACCAGCTTAAAGAAGTCACTTTTTGGATTGCCTTTCGACCCAAATGAAGAGAGCACTGTAGGGATAGATGTTGATCCTTCTTATTTTAAATTATCAACTGAGATTTGGAAGAGATTTGGGGAAGTAAATTCGGAGACGTCTATTTCCTATGAGTACCATGCAGCGCAAGCAACTGCTGAACCTTTGAAGGAGGAAAAAACGGTACCCAGTCCCGAGGGTGAAGATGTACACTCTGTTTTGTGGGATTTTGCTGGAAAACCAGTTTACTATACAACACACCCAATTTTTCTTACTTCAAGAGCAATATATCTTTTGGCATATGACCTCAGCCAAAATCCCCTTGAAAAAGTGGGACCTGTTTTGAAGCAAGGAATGCACAGGAAACATCTGGACAGCTTTAGCTTGAAAACTAACTTTGATTATTTGGATTTTTGGATGTCTTCGATTGCTTCTCTGGCGAGCCGAGAAGAAAGTGATCAGGAAAGTGTTCAGTCTGAGGTGTTACCAGAGAAACTTCCCGCAGTTTTCTTAGTGTGTACTCATGCTGATACACCGTACAAAACCCAGTCTGATCCAACTACACTAGCCAGGCAGTTATTTGGGTCTCTGCGAACTAAAGCATACAAAACTCACCTGTATGATGTCTTCGTTGTGGATAACACTATGTCGGGTCATGGTTCTGAGTGTCCAGAAGTCGTGCGACTGCGTCAAGAAGTACTTGCCGTCTCTAAAGCACTGCCTCAAATGAAGGAATCCATTCCAATCAAATGGCTAAAATATGAGAAGCACCTCCAGGCCATGAAGGAAGGTGGTACGACATGTATAGACCGTGACGTAGCGAAAACGATCGCATCTCAAGATTGTGATATCATTGATGATCAAGAATTCCAGACTTCACTGAAATTTTTGCACGAGAAGAGAATTTTGATTCACTTTAGTGACACTCCAGAACTGGATAAATTGGTAGTCTTGGATCCGCAGTGGTTGATTGACGTGTTTAAAGAGGTGATAACCCTCAGGCCATTTAATCTTGAGAAGAAATTTAGAGCACTTTGGGTTAAGCTTGAGAATCATGGGATTCTGGAGGAAAAACTTTTCGAAACCTTTGAGAGTCTTATCTCGATCATGGAGAAATTTAGTTTGATTTGTTCTTGGCCTTCATCTGATGCTTCGTGTAGTAAGCAGTACCTAGTACCGTCCATGTTGATGTCACTTCCACCCGAGGGCTTAATCAGCTTAGTTGAATCAGCGCGTATTCCCCCGCTTTTCCTTAAATTTGAATCTGGTCATGTTCCGCCCGGTTTGTTTCCCCGACTTGTGCTGCAGTTCTTGCAGTGGGATCAAGAAGGACAAGGGAAGCCGCAACTGTACCTCAATTTCGCCAGATTTTACTCCTCTCAAAATGAAGACTGCTCCGTAATCCTTCTGTGCCATTCATCTTCCATTGAAGTTGTCGTTCACAAAGAGACGAGTCAAGACTTGGCAGACAGTCTACAATCAAAGCTCTCTTGTTTTGCAGATGCCAGCTATGACACGTGTGAGGTGACCTGTGCTCGTGCAGTGCGTAGGCAGCTGGGATTGATACTTGAGTCAGTTCGAAATGAGTTCTGTTGGCTGAAGAATATGAAATATGAAGTCAGCTTCATCTGCCCAGTCTGTTGCCAAGAAGGTGCGCATAAATTCTGTCACATACATGCTACACAAGGTTGTAAGCCTGAGGAATGCCTACACTTCTGGTCTGAGTCTCAGCTGTGTAATGTCAAGGTCAACCGTTGTGACAAATCAACAGCTGCGCGGAGCAACAGAGTTGACTTTGAGCAGTTCACACCATGGTTTGCCCCTCAACAAAGTCAGGTAAATGACGCAAAACACTATCATGATTGTATCACAATTGGTTTCATGTTTTCAAAGAGAGAGAGATTAAAATAAAACGTTCACTTGATGATTTTATGGCATGTTATTATTACATCTGAAACAATCGTTTAATCGTTTAAAGGTACGTCTGACCCTCTATGCGGTATTCATTGTTTAAAAGAGAATGTAATAAGGCCGGAATGCAATCGTCCTGTTCTTTTGGTATTTTTTTTCCGCAGATGGCAGTTGATAAGCATAGTGGGGGAACTTTGGCCAATATGCAAGGTAACCTTGTATCCGTAAGGAGTCAGAATCAGTGAATTTATTCCGTTGTTTTTCATGCAGCTGAATTTTACTATGTACAGTTGTTCCAACTCTAGCCAGTGATATTATAGGGTAGAGACTTTCTTCCATTTAAAGCTAATATATTAAATACGAGAGACGGTGTTGTATCACATTGTCAAAAACACCGGGAGGAGAGTTGGAATATTACGCATAGCAAAACATCCAGGTGTTTCGAAATGAGATTAAACACTGCATATTCTCTATCAGAACTAAAGCTAAGAGTAAAACACAGAAATAAAATCGTGCAAATATATGCATAGTCAGTGGAAGACAGTCTCCTCCACTTACTATGATCTATGGTAATCAACATCAGATATCCATCATGCTTATGATTTTCTTTCAACTTGAAGAAATGTTAAAACGTTTGAGAAGTATGTATTCTAGCTTTTTAGTATAGAACTTTGTAACCTATTTTTAACCAAGCCTTTGAGCTGAATGGGCCACCCTTTTAAAATAAATTCAATACTTCTGTGTTATGTGTTTGTAAGGGCCGGTATATGTCCGTACATTTATAAATCTTCCAGTCTATATTTAATAAGGATTGAGGCCTCTTGTAAATTGGATCACGCTCGAGGAAAGACCAAGCTACGTAACGTTTGTGTAATACTGAAGTATGGCAACTTGGAGCACGTGACACAATAAACTCTGAACACTTTCATCGGAATAGCTAATAGATAAAGATCTAATTTTTGTGAACTACCCTTCATTTATAGAAAGCAAAGCAATTGCTCTTCCCATTGAGGTTCAAGAATACCTTTTGTGCCAGACGTCTGATGCCAGAGAAGTTGTTCATCAACTACAAAAGACTCTGCAGCCAGATCAAGCTTCTCTGCAAGAGCCAGGACTTGAAACGAGACAGTGGATCCGTTGTCTAGCAAGGGCAGCTAAAGATACAAACAGGCTTGATGTGTTTGAACATTTGAGAGAGATTACACCAGCTGGAACGTGTGGTGAGTTTGGCGTTGTCTAAATATCATGTTATCGACTACTGGTATTTCCTTTCTATGTTTGTTTGTTTACATTAAGTGCGCTACGCGAGGAACTACTAGTCATAACACTATCGTGCATGTTGTGAAAATATTGGCAAGGTGAAAACCCACGTACAAAAAACTACAGACGTAAAATTAACTTAAAACCTTCAGACTAAAATTTAGGGTAAAGTAACATCATACACATATGTGAACCACCTATAAAGAAAAGATTGGTGCATACTCTAGTGTGCTTTCAGAGCAGTAAGATACACGTAGTATATTTATTAATATAAGCACAGTTAATAGAAAGAAATGGTTACGAAACTGCTTTTGTTCGCTTTTTTGGCCTTGACCGTGCACAAAACACAATAGTTGTTTACTACAGACTGAGGAACTAACCAATAGAAACATTTTGGTTACGTAACTCATGTATAGTGTATGAGCTCAAAACAAAAGATTGTGCACGGTCGTGGACCTTCCATCATAAATCTTGGCATCTTTGTCTGCTCCTTTATGTTTGCGGGATTCATAACCATTCCCCTCAATTAACTATGGTATAAATCTATTAGCGTTTTATCACGAATGCCGTTCTCTGATTGGCTGAGCGCGTGGCAATGTGCTCTTATTAATAAAATGACGGCCGCTTCTTGGCGTTTTCGAAGAGGCTTTGAAGAAGATTTAGATAAACTTTTGAACGGCTAGTAGATTTGTACTAAAACAATTAGATTATTCGCTCTCGATTTTTATGCGTGTTAGTTGACTCTGGTTGAGCCCTCGTCAACTATTACGCGATAGAAATCTCGAGCTCATAATCCAATTGTTTAATATAGGTAGGACCGTGCGCACGTTGTTATTCCTCAAAAACCTATGTTTTTTCAGAGTATAAAAAATATTTTATTGTTTTTCGCCACACTACCTCTATATCATAAAGCAAATGTAGAAAACACTTTCCTGTGGCTCCTGTTTTCTTATTTCTCGAGTGTTTGCAAATGCCTGGCGTGTTTTATACCAGTGGAATACACGGCTTAGGCTTCTTTATTTGTTAATTATAATAAAGTCTCCATATAACGCGCGTTCGGATTGGCTGAAACAGCGTGCTTTATCTGAGAACAGATGCGCGGATTGATGAAGGTAAGCTAGCTTTCAAATTCTTGCTTCGTAATTTTGACAAATTTGACCCAAATTGAACGTTCCTTGTGACTGGCTCAAACGAACCATTTGTCTGCAGTAAACGTGGTTGCACGGAAGGCCACAGTCAACGACAATAGTGTTAAAACTGTAATTAAACAACACGTTTTGCTAGATTCCCGCCGACGAAACGGTATTCACGTAGCCAAATAAACAAATGTACAACATAGCGAATGCTTCGATAAAAGACAGTATATTTGTTGCGAAAGCAGAAATTATAATAAACGAACAACCGAAAACACCAATTGAACTGTCTCTTTTTATGATGAGAACCCAGTTCACTTTTGTAAAAGTGCTCAAACAACACAATGAAATGTAGTAAAGCTCCTTTGCTAACCAATGATGTCAGCTGATCTCAGCTCCGGTCAGCTCAGCTAAGTGAACTTTAACAATTTGTGTCAACACTCACACGACCAGTGATCATTTGAAAGTTTGCTCTGATATTCTTCCCTGTACTCGAAGTAGAACCAGTAAGAGCAGTCTAGTCTTTCCAACTTTGACGCTAGTTCGAGCAATCTTGGTGCTAGCGGCTGCAAGTTGTAAATAACTGTAGTGCCTTTTAAATACGACTCAGCATTTTGCATTTTATCCGTAGGCTTTTAGCCTCTTGTTTCGTAATTTCAATTGGAAATGTGCACGTTTTGATGAGCCTCATTCCGGTCGGATTCCTCTGGACTAGAAACCTTTAGGTGCTTAAAATAAAAAAAAATGTTAAATAAAAACTTTGAGCGATCTCAGTCTTTCTCTTCTCGAAAACCACTCGAAACCGAAAGTTCAGCTGAATCCCAGTTTCTGATTGGCAACTGTTGTCTCGTTAGCCAATCAAATTATTTGAACAATTGTAACACGGATTGTGATTGGCTTATTTTAGCGTGCACAGAACAGATGCATGCTGACGCCTCTTTTTTTCTCGTTTGCAAAATAAAGTTTGGTTTGAAAATTCAGCCCAATGCGAAAGGAACTTTTTACATTATTTGTCATAAAACAAATAAAGAAGCCCCGACTGTGTTCTGTTCTGTTGTAAAACACTTAGAAAGCTTCGTCTCGTGTTCCCCCCTACACTTCGCACCGGCTCTACAGCGGCTTCCTGCGTGCTTTACAGCAGACCAGAGCACATTCCAGGCTTCTTCATTTGTTACTCTAAATATAACAGCTAAATTCATGCAACAGAAATAGTGCTATTTGTTTTATGGAAAGGAGTGTTTTACTGAAAACTAGGACGCTCTAAGATCATTACCTCTCCTTTTCTGTAGGTCCTCGGATGTCCGAACATCTTGATGTCCGAAATATCCCTGTTTCCGAGATAAGAGACCTTACAGTTGATTTGTGTGGTAAGTTTCGTAGAATCGGTGTCTGACAGTAACTTCTGCAATAAAATTTGTCTGACAACTGGATTTGTGTTCTTAATCATCTCGTCCTAAAGGAACATGCCCGGGTCATTTTAATAGTGAGAAGTAAAGCAAATATGGTCCGAATTCAAGCCAATTTGTGATCTTTTTTCAGTTTTAATTGTGCAATACAAAGACCATTTGGTGGAATGAAAACGTTTTTGTATCCGTGATTTATTTTAACTCACAAAAATGATTTTTTTTTTAATTTTTGGGTGTGTCGTAGGTGGAGAAGAGTGGAAAGTGGTTGCTGAGGCGCTGGGCCTCACCCCACTAGAGATTCGTTTCCTTGACCGCCGTACTTTGAACCCACTTGACTCAGCCCTGGCTTTCATTGCTAAGCAGCGCCACATTACTGTGGGAGAATTGTACGACATGTTAAGTGAATGTGGCTTTCCTGCGATAGCTGACCTTAGGTTATAAAAACGACTCCGCGACATAATTCATCAGTTATCCTGATTTCCGGACGTAAATAAATCGATCCTGTCTTATAAATTCCGTATAATTTTGAAAAAAGTATATATTCATATATTCAAGACCTTTCTATGAGTTTAATTTAAAGAGAACAAGTGACTCACGCAATCACTTGGTACTTAACCAAAAACACGTTCTAGCCTGAGGCATCACAATTTGAATAGTCTCGAACAGCTAGTGAATAACTTCAAAAAGATTTAGCATGCCTCGGATGTATCACAGTTTAGGGTTCCGAACGAGTCGCCTTGATTGTTAGATTAAGCTCTTAAGTAAGTGAGGACATTGCAGATCGTACAACGGTTTAGAAAGTTTTCGAATCAGAGCATTCTTAGAGTTAAGCGCATACAATTGTTTAGTACTTCTTGTCATGCGACGCTCTCGAGTGGTATGCATAAACAATAGGCTCTATTTGGCACGAAAATATGCTCGGGTATTTTTCCGTGGACATTATCTGTTTGCTTTGAGCAACGGATCATGTTCAAGGACAAATATCCGACTTTATTATATGGCAAGATGGTGTTGAGGTACATCCCAGTGTTCTGATTGGTTCTTTCTTGGTCGGGATTTTCTCAAACGGACCTTTTAAATGTAAAAGGTTGAAATTGCCAGAAGACGTGTATTTTTTTGTTTTCGAGTGCCACATAATAAAGTACTTACTATGTTCAATTTTTGTAGTGGTCGATGCACTTAGCTACAACTAGCTAGTTTTCAGACATGCTACTTAAACTGAAAGAAGAAATAACTTGATAGGCTGAAAAATCCCAACTAGCGGGAGGCAGACCAGTTGGTTATTTACAAGCAAGACCGACGACTTCAACTAGGATGTGCCGGGAAGCAACTCCAACGTAGTGCTCAGAGCGGTACTTGAACCCATGACCTCCGGATTTCAAATCCGGCATCCTAACTCTCTTGCTCGGGCCTTACTGGGAAGAATTCGTCTCTTCGTCGTGTTTGTACGGACCTCGCTGTGCTTGGTCCCTACTGCCTCGACCTCGAGTCAATATCCCACAGTACAGCCTCCGTGCTCGGTTTGTAAGAGGTTAATATTTTCGTGCCAAGTGGAGGCTATTGTGCAAGTTTTCCTCAGCTTTAGCTGGGGCATACGCAGTCACGTGATGCATTTAGACCAATCACGCGAGCGCAAATAATTAATGGTTTATTATAACATGGAATATCACAGGAGTCACTCGTTTTTTCTCGCTATACATACGAGCCTTAGGGCGAGTGTGTATAGCAAGAAAGTGCAATTGACAAGTGTGACATTCCATGGTATACCACAAAATAACTATTTTATACCATGTCATAACATTCACGTCTTGACACTATACATAGAAACTACACTCACTTGCCTAACCCTAAATTAAAGGGAAACAAGGGTAGAGAAAATTCATTTCACCTAGAACAAAAATAGTTGTCATTTGGTTCTTGTGTTTTGTTAAGTTCTTAAAATCAATGAAAGAAGCCGCAGCGCTCTTAAATTTCAAAAACAACAAAGCAACATTGACTAGTTCTTTTGTAACCAGTTTTAATTGATAATTATAAGATGTGGTTTCTGTCTTTAGTAGCAATTACTGTATATATCTAATAAACTTTATATTGGGAAATTAGTACGAATTTTTTTCGTTTTTTGTTTTTGTTTTTTTTTTTTCTCATGTTAGTCGCTGATTGTAACGCTGATTGGTCTAGGTTTTAAAGTCACCAAATGACCGGCAGTCCCATACTTTGCTAAAATTTAAGGAATCGAAGAAACCCATCCAATTCGAACTATCATATGTCGATTAACAACCGCCAAGCGATCCAGAAGGGCTGTATAGATCGAAAGTCTAACGCTTGATTTCTTTAGGGCGGTCACGGTTTTTAAATTAGTAAATGACCGGCAGTCCGAGTTTAGGGAGTTTCTTCTTAAACTCAATTTGTAGTGCTTCCATATGTTCAGGGCGTTTCGGAAAGAATTGGACGCGTTTTGAAACAACAACAGGTTGGAGTGTCGTACAGACCTCGGGTAACCTTCAACAGCCTGTTTCCACGTCCTAAAGAGCAAGAAGTTCAGGCATAGTGTACAAAATCCGTTGCACGCAGTGCAGTTTTGTATACTATGGACAAACAGAGAGACCACTCAAGACTCGAATTGCGGAGCACAGAAAGGCAGTGTCAAGTTTTGATCACAACTCGAAACTTGCTGCCCATGTCCATCAATCAAACCACAACATGGATTTTGAAAACGTTAGCGTTGTTGGACTTGAGGACAATTATCACCAGCGACTTTTCCTAGAAGCATGGCACTCGAATGAAGATCCAAATGCTGGGAACGATCACATCAAAATCCCGGAAGCATATAAATGCATTGCACGAGCGTGAGAGTTTTTTCAAAAGTAACGTTTCTGGTCACGCGCGCAAGTCTCGCGCTACGTTTTCTCTTTTTTTAAATAGCGTGTAACAACAAACTCGCTTTCCGATTATTGACGTCTAACAAAAAAACAAAAAAAAGAGTCAGTGACAAACCGTTTAACTTATAATATGTCAACTCCTAACTTACCCGTATTCGATGTTTAAAAGTATGAGAATATGAGAGAATAGGATTGCAGTGAGGTCGTGACACCCGTATCGTGACATCTTACCTATTTCATGTGAAGCGTGACGCTCACTCGTCGCGGGAAATTTGTAGCACTAGTGAGTGAGGTCCCTTTTGATCTCTGGTTTTTACAGTGTCGATCGACTCTCGCTTCATGCTTAACTGTACGCTGTAGTTCTTTTTGTTTATTGGATATCTATTCGTTCAGTGAAATGAAGCGACAAGCGTCTAAAGTAGGTCACTTTTTTTTTATTGAGCCGTAAGTTAGATATACATGCATCAGACAGCATTATTGGCTGTGTCATCACAAGGCCGTTTAAGAATTACAAGTGTACTGATTTTTATGGTTCATTCTAAGTAGTTTTTCTAGTTTTTCACGTGTGCTAAGAGTTTCCCGCCAAGAGTAAGCGTCACGCTTCACTAGAAACACGGACGTAAGTCTCGGGTGTCACGATCTTGCAATCCTGCATATTCTCATACTTATGATAAAGAAATTTTTTTGGATCGCTTGAAACTTCCCATTTGACATATTGTAAGATAGCTTGTACATGATCAGTTAGCTCGATTCCCTAAATTCGGACTGCCGGTCATCTAGTAATTTGAAAACCAAGGTGTTGCTCTCTGACTTGCGATCTATACAGCTCTTCTAGATCGCTTGGCAGTTGTTAATCGACATATGATAGTTCGAATTGGATGAGTTCCTTCGGTTCCTTAAATTTGAGCAAAATATAGGACTACCGGTCATTTAGTGATTTTAAAACCTCGACCGGCTGCCAGAGTTTAGCCACAGCGAAGATTTTAATTGCATTTTATAATAAGATCATAAAATTATAACATTTATGTAGTTTCATCATTGCCGCTTCCAAATTGCTGGTCTTTTCAGTCTTTGTAAAATTAATTTTACATATTTTTCTCACAATTATCATGATTATTCAATGTTCCGGGATGTTCCGGAATGATCCGGAGTGTTCCATGTTCCTGGTTTTATCGACGCCCTCCTGCCGCCTTTGTGGCGAATCTGACATATGTACATAGTCATGAAAAACATATCTCTTGTCTCGGCTGCTCCGTCC
>OMLO01000721.1_pt1 | contig 23129 bp, 11 predicted proteins | sample 1674811 | NCBI WGS metagenome assembly OMLO01 (sample SAMN06265003, study PRJEB25207) | coral metagenome | isolation source: Coral host | place: Mexico:La Bocana,Puerto Morelos, Mexico | collected 2008-11-13 | reverse complement strand
GACCTCGGACTTGAAAATGCTGCCCTCGGCCTGCGGCCTCGGGCAGCATTTTCAAGACCTCGGTCACAGTTTTTCACGATACGGGCCTCCCAGCCGGTAAATAACATATATATATCTTTTGTGTTGTAAGATAAGATGTATCTTTTGTGTTTTAAGATTTTGTGTTGTAAGGAGCTGAACTTGCCTCATGCTCGACGTTTGCAGTAGGAGAAAGAGGCTTGGTGCCGGTGGGAGTGATCCATGTTCAGTCGACTCTAATTACTCTCCGATACCAAGAGACTTCGTGGATCGTAGTCTCTTACCAAACAATTTCAAAAACTGCCGTGATCTCTTGCGTTCAGAAACTCCCCGATGGGACCTCTAAGGGTGTGATTATCACCACAACCCACAGAGATAAAAAACAATTACAAATGCAAAAGGATGTAAGCAACAGAACGTAAGACAAAATTCTTTTTACTCACTATTTTCATCAATTGTGGCAATGCGATATCCATGGAAATACGAACCACATCTGATTCCTTCTGCACCGGGCGAGCTTTTCTGTTGTAATCCTTTAAAATATCACGCAGTAGTTTCTCTTCCACGGCGCTGGTATAACACACTACAAGAAACGCAACTAGCATGTTACCTGAGTAAAACCGTGCACAAAATCATGGCCAAAAATCACTGAAGTTTTCTCCATTTTCCCCATCACTTCAAGTGGAAGTTACTTTCCAGTCTTAAGCTATATTATCTTTTAGTCAAAAAATGGGTTATTGGTAATAAATGACTTGTACTTGGCTTGCACGTAATCGATTTCTGTATTTTCATGGACTGAGTTTTCTTAGATATAGCTTACTTGATATTAGAATTACACTCTCCCTCAGTCAATTAGCTCCAGATGAGGAGAACTTTGTTTTCAGCCAGTTTTTTCTGGCTTTTGTCTCACCAGTTACTCTTACGGAGCCGCAAAAGATGCAAAACAATATCCAGGGCAGAAAAAGGTGTTTTAACAAAAAATCTGCTTGAATGTTTTCAAATCCTATTCAGCTGCTACCTGACAGGTGAAGCGCACTGTACACCGGTCCTATTTCAAGTTGAAGAAATTATATCGACCATGAAGACGTTCTCCACTATAATAAGGTAACCACAGGAGCTCTCTGTAAAGTTGAACTGCTCCTGACGCTTATTATTTCCGAGAGTAACCAAATTCAATTAATTTCAACCGGTCCTGAGTGACTGATTATCATCGCAAAATTGCCAACTAACTGAGACACGTTAGTGATCTTTCTCCATTCAGTTTATCCTTTACGGACGTGTGTTTAACTAAACCTCCACCTACCTTGGTTGTTTAAGGCAAAAACCGAGAAGAAAATTATCACCAGCATATTCTGCATTCAAGATCACTGCTCTTCAGGAAAGGAAGTTATACTTTACCTAAAAAGCTCTCGACGAAACTATGTCGCTCTACTGTGAACCGCAAAACAGGTGGCCAATTGACAACTGAAACAAGTCTATGGAAATTTATTTGCATGAAATGAAGGCAGTGTGAAAATGACATTTCACGGTACCGTAAAGAGCACAATTTTCCATTTAGGAAGTCGTCACAGAGTAAAACTGTACACTGAACATTGAAGAGGTTTGTGTAATTCATAAATTAACTACATGCCGGTATAAACACTGGATGGGTGAGGTAAATAATAGCTTTAAGAGTAATTCCAACATACAGCAATGTTTAGCTCTACACAACACTCTGTTAAAGCTGTCTTAAATCATTTAACAGTACTTGTTTCAAATTGTTTCAGAAACCATATTGTGGAGAAGGATCTCCATCATCAACAAGTCCTTGATTATAAGTTATACAATGACCAGAAGAGAGATGCCTCAATGGACGCCACATTCAATTCAATTCGCCTTCTCTTATTTAATCTCGAGGCGAGACAACGCGTCTCTTTGAACTGTGGTGGAAAGACCAACCCATACGCCATACTGAAATGAGTTGATGAAGCCTGCGGCCTAAAGTTTGCCATCATCACAAATTCTTCTTTCATCTGGTTGGTACACCTAAGGTACGACCTGCAGATTTGTCACCATGGAAACAACTCCTAGGCATTTTTTGCTACTTTACAGGGTTCAAGGTGACTTGCGCGCGTGACTTGTATCCAATACTGTTTTTTAGCGACCTCATGGTTTTACTTGGGTTGATGGAGTAAAGCAGTGAAGTCCAGACTAATTGCTCATCAATCCTACCTTACGAAAAAAGTATTTCCTCCCTGCCGGCGGGAGGGGAAGATCTTATATACTATACACGGCTTCTACCGGGTGCGACGGAGAGTGGGGTGTGTAGGGGGAGAGCATACAAGATTTCTGTGCTGTTCACTTCATTATCATCACTTGCCGTTCTATTGCTGTTTCTGTTTACTTCTCAATACAGAACATCTGAAATTCTTTAAAAACGTTTTATTCTGGGCTTCGTAAAAACCCAAGAACATTTTCTTATAAAAAATGGAATTCCCCCTTTCCATATTCCATTGTTCCCAGTCCAATAAGTGTGAAATCCACAAGTGGTTAATTTCCCGCCAATAAAACACCTGTTAAAGTAAATTGTCACTTCATTGTTATATGCATGTTATTTTTTATTTTAGCTATTGTCAAACAGGCAATTAAGCTGTCAAAACAAGGAAAAATTCGTGAGTCTCTTTCTTTTCTGTTGCTGGTGTAATCCATACTTTATGGTAAGAGAAATAACTTCAGTGTTATATGCCTGTATTTAAACTCCCTAGAAAATGGAAATGAATCCAAAACAAAATACCAATATGATGGAAAATATGGTGGCACAAGACTAAATCCATTAACCACGTCCAAACTGAACTATTAAGACATCCTGTCATTAAAATTTAATGTTTATTATAACAATCAACATTTTCTGCTCTTGCTCCAAGGAGGGGGCTGCTGACGTACTCAGCGCTGTCGACGCTCTTCAATATTTTCCAATATTCTTTCTGTACGTGGTACTAAGCAAAATTTTTTAACTGTGGTCCTTCATAAATTATACCATTTACACATTCATAGCTGGGCGTCGTTATTTTGAATAAAGAAATTGCATACAGAATGAGACCCTACTGTGTTACGGCTAACCATTGTTCTTGTCCTTGAACTCAAGTCGCAAAATATCAAAGCCACGCTTGTTTCAGTAAACAACAGCTACATGCTCTTATTTATTGGAACAAACTGCGAACAAAAAACAGCACCCTGCGATTTTTCTCGGTGTGCCATGCCAGAGAAGCTCTCAACGCCGGATTTGAGTAAGAAACCTTTACGAATTTCACAGGCGCAATAATAGAACTGAGTAGATACTAGAATGTACACGTCCTATTATAATTACTTAATTCATCAATTTGTTCGAATGCAAGCATATTACGGAATTGAAACATCTGCCCGCTTTTTCTGCATATTTACTCACAAAAAACCCAGCTCGTAGGTTGTGGTGCGCAAGGACTCTTGCGGCTACAAAAATATTTTTAAAGCGGGAACTGCTAACTATAGCAACAAAAAGCACTGAAAATTTGCCAAAGTAACCTTAAAACCCTGTTTCTTTCAGAGCGACTAAGTTAAAGATAAGGAGAACTTTCACCAATCGTAACACGAGGATTTGACCGTCGTAAGTTCGCCACGTCATTGACCGAAAAAATGTCCTGTGTTGCACCGCTGTATGTAAACTGGCTCTAAAACTAAGTTATAAGTCGATATGTATTGATCTTAGACGTCATTCTTCATTGCAAAAAGTCGCTTAAGGTGAGTAACAAAATTTAGCCTGTATCTATGAACAAAAAATTTCATTGTTTCAGTGGTTATTAAGTACTGTTTAACGATTTTAAGAATCACGGCATATTATGGTTGTTTAACTTGCACTGTAATGTTGCAGCAGTCTTAACCGACATGTATCACTAATAACAACGCTTAGCCGATAATACTTAACATAAATAATGACACACATGTATTGGTTACATATGGCTTAAAGCAAAACTGCATGTTTATGACTCGCTACTGTTCTAACACACGGATAATGTACCTACTCATAAACGTGAAAATATCGACCCTTGTGAAGATGCTGCGAAAACGTCTGGCATAAATTACCGTATTTATTCTCGTTCTGTCAACCAAAACATGCTGTCCTGTACAAATGTTGATAACATCACAGTGAAATAAAGGCATTTTGTTCAAACTTTTCACCTCACTGCTAGCTAGTCTGTGCAACATTCCGTTAAACTGCCTCCAGTATTGCGTTGAAGGACTCAAGTGTTTACGCAACGCGCGACTGAGAAGTGCGTATACATAAGGAAAATATATTTCAGCCAGCGACTAGGGAGACAACCCAATTTGGATGGAGCTAGAGGACGTGTCAGAATTGACAAGTATATATTACCCCAGCATTTCGCGTCGCCTCAGGCGACGTTCTCACTTCTCAATCAGTTCGGGTACGGGTCGTGGAACTTTTGCTATCAGAGTCACACAATGGCCACGGAATAATTAAAGAGAAGTCAAACTGTCAGACCTTTCGTCAATACCTTGTTAAAAGAAAAGCATATGGAAAGGCACGGCCACATTTCACTTTCAAGCCGAAATGACAGTTTTGCTAGTTAACAGCGTAATTTATTGATCGCCGTTTTCTACTGACATGAATCATCGAGGACGGAGTTTGTCCTTTTAAGTTGCGTCAACTTTTCAAAAGCTTTCAATGTGTTCAGCGAAGAAAAACAAACTTACCGGCGCATAGAAAGGCTTTCTCATACGTTAGTAGATGCAATTTTCAGCAAATCTGTTAGCGCAAATAAGAGGTACCGAAGTATGTATAACAATAGATAACAATATCTTCGTCTTGGTTGTTATCTCTTGTTCTCGATCTAAACCAAAAGGTGATCGTTAAGGTACGCAAGGATTCCTTTTTGCTGAAGCTTGAAATACTTTTCAGTAAGGAAATTCTAAATCTTACCTATCGTCATTCAAAGAATATCATTTTCAAGCCGTCCGTAAGCTTACTACCCGAGGCCGGTTTGACAATTTTCTATTTGTAGATTACTTGTTTTGTTGGGATCACTAATATAAGAAGTTCTTGTTGCAGTTGGTACCTCCAATTTACAAGGTTCCTACTTGTTTTAAATATGCTTTAAGAGCATTTTCTGTAAGGTCGGATCATTTAAAGAAGAATTGACAGTACAAATGTAAAATCACTGAACATAGTCGCTAACTTGATTGATTTGCTCATTAACCATATATGGTTATCAGACGGTAAACCTCACTCGTGTATAAAAGTCATTAAACGCGTACACATTCTAACTCTCTTTTCTAATGCAAGAGAATCGATCACTCATTTGTACACTTCTTGAGGAATTTTAGCTTGGTCAATTTGATCCAGCCTCTTGGTCGAGAATGAAATGCAATTTCTCTTTGCTAAACTTCTGTGCGAGTTCTAAAACAGATATACTTGGTTCCTTGAAAGTGTTCTCAGCCTATGCGGCATCAAAAGGGAGATTAGCAAACGTTAATTAAATGTGAGCCTCTTGTAACGTGGCTAACGTCATATAACCTAGGATGGCCAATGGTAAAGTTATTGTGTGACTAGTGTGCTTTCAGTTGGATTTATTAGTTGTCATTGTTAAGGCTTTGTTACTCAGATCTTACAGCGAACTAAGTGGAAAAACTACGCAGACGTACTTCCGTATGTAACAGTAGCATGTTTATAAACTGGCCTTGATAAAAAAAAAGGTTTACAGGCAGGAGTAGTTTTGACATCTTTTCGTGAATGAATTTTTTATTTTTAGCGTAGTTACTGCTATTACGAGTGATGTTTTATTGAAGGTCGTCCTAGTCAGAAGTTCATTAGATATTTAAAGAAACAATGCACAGAAATAATCGCAAGATAGAGGCGATAACAGCAAATAATTATTCCACTGAAACAAAAAGGAAAATTATCACATATATCAGCTTGTTTATAAAACTATTCCTGTACCACAATTAAAATGTCACGTCGTAACAGTTGTTATTCGATTACTTTTGGACACATCAAAACATAAAACCAATCATCCTTGACTGAGAATCAACAGCACTTAGAACATTTCTGAATGTTTCCTCTGCGCAAATGCTTACCGGAATGAAGACAAAAGATTTGTGACGTCACACCACCGAACGCTGCTGACAAAAAGAAAACAATTAGGATCACTTAGCTTGAGTGAGGTCGTGATTCATACCGTCTTTGTTCGGAATAATTTATTCAAACGATGCGTAAGGCCATAAACAGTGTAGATACTGGTAACTGAGGCGTAAAATTACTCGGTAAATTTCTCGTAAGTACGCTGAGTTCGACGTTATCTGAACTCGTTTATTGCTTCTCCGTCCAACAGGACTGCCCGAAACCAGTGTTGCAGAAAATGTCGCTGAAGAAAGAAGCTTTGAGAGAGTTGCTTGAATGCACCTGGAGACCGGATTTGAAGGTAATGATAGTTATAACATACACAGCTGTAGGTCGTCATACTCTTGCTGACTATCGAGAAACGGTAGATCATTTCCTTCATGTTTTAAGACAATTTGTTTGCGTAAGTAAGACCCGTGAATAGCAAGTCACGCAGATTATGTTGCGATGTTAGATTGTTATAAAGCGACGCTTTTTAGTATGTCCCCTTCGAAACTATTTTCAAGACGCATTACGTATTACTGTTCAATTAATGACCGCTTTTACCAACTTTTTCGCGTTGTTGTGTGATGGAATGCGTTTGTAATGCGGGTAATTCAAAGTCGCCTACTTGTTGACTGATCATTCTCGACAAACCAGTTGCTAGCTCAAATAACAACATATGGACATGGAAATGACTCAATACCAGTCCTTTGCTTTCGCTTAAAGAGACGGCAGACGCTGTTAACGTAGAGCTTTGAATAGGAACATTCCTATTTCAAAAATCACGAAGCCTTCCGTAATGTTTATTTCGAACCGCTAGTTGAACAAACGTGTAGTTATCACCTAAGATAACTGGGGCACTCAGGATAATCTTCACGCTTGGCCGATTTATTTTAATCAAGGTTTGCATACGGATTATGACATGAGTATTAACTGGGATCTTAACTGAATGGTAATATTCAACATTTACAGCATGAACATTGCTAATACCCGTTAGTTTCTATTTGACATGAGATTTGTTGATTTTATGATCGACATGCTACGACTGAATTCCGCGCATCCCATAATACGGCAGAACAGTTTACAGGTCGTGTGAAGTCGCAATGTCTTAGCTTTGTGCGTAACACAACGGCAAACAATGCGAGAAAGGTACAACATTTTTTAAATTTACCTTCAACGTGCTATTATTCTACAACAAAATTTATTATACCTTTACGTTGTACAAAAGGAATTTAACAGGATTGACTTGTCGCCATCCGTTTACCAGTCAATGCTGACTGAATTTTGAAATACCGTTATTTGTTATCATTACTACGCTCTTTTTTTATTAGAACGCTGAGGCTGAACGTTCTTACATTTTTTTTGCAATTTTATGCTGAAAATTTTCTCAAGATGTTCTGATTATATATAAGATTATTTTGGAATAGTTATAAATTCGAACTGCTGATTATTACAACCTGAGATGTGTGTCATGCAATAATGTTAATGTTATACAAAACTTGCCCCTAAGTGAGTTAATTTTCATTTTTTGTTACCTGTATGCTTGTCATTTAATATACAGATTAGCAAAATAAAAACGTTCTTAATCGACTCTAGGAATGTTCTTAACATGTTCTTAAAACGTTGGTTTATCTCAGCCTCAAGGGTCTTATAAAAAGGTTCTTATAAAGAAAAAGAGCATACTCAGTTTGTAATGACTGAGCCTTTGAACGAACAATGGTATGTACATCACTATCGCATTCAATTTAGTAATTTCAGTCAAAAAATGCGGTATAGCAGTCAGGTTTAAATGTTTATCGTTAACTCTCAATATTGGAAATAGACCGTGCGAGCAGTCTTTCTTGGAAATGGAAATTTGATATTACATGTGGTACAAAAGTCTGCGGACGTCTGCAGTCTTCAATGTTATACACCGCCAATTGAATTCGTAAGTTGCGATAGTAGACAACAAATAGTCCACGATTTTAGCCCAGTATGTTAAAACGACGAATGATCCTTAAAAACCATAAGCCTCGCCAAATTTTCGTCGAATTTTACGGGTCTCGAAAGTCTTGACCCATCATTTTAAAACTCCTCAAAAAGTCTTTATTGACGCTGGAATATCGAGCTTCCAGTACGTTTCAGCTGGAGTAGTAAACAATTCCTTGATAAGGCGCACCCTTCCCGCTAGCCTGTGACGTCATTCCGCATCCTGTACCTCCCTACCTGTCCGTCTTAATATTCCGTCAGTTGTGCTCGTGCAAAGGGACCCGCTTAGGTCGAGTCTGCATTCTCCAACCGTCAAACGCAATTAAATTTGCAAATTCTTTGGAGTCTTTAAAGTTTTAGTTAAACCACTTAAAACACAATATACGAGGACTGTTTTTGTTATTGTTAATCATAGATAAATGAGGGAAATGGTTAGGAAACTTGGCAAAGTTCCTTGTTGTATGTTTTTGTTTGCTATTTCGGTGGTTGACCCCGCACAAAACCTGACAAAATACAAAAGGTGGTTTCATGTGCTCATGTAACTAATTAAACAGAAGCATCGTGATTATGTAATTCATGTATTGAAAAAGGTGTGCAGGGTCAAGGACCTTCCAACATAAATCTTAGTTTGTCTACTTCTTTGATGTTTACCGGCCTTCCTAACCATTTCCTTCTTCGGTTTTTGCTGTGTTAGTTCTTGTTAAATCGAGATTTTTTTTCTTGATTATTCGAAACTTACCTTGAAATGGCAACAATGTGCGGCACGCTCAATCTCGGCATGTTAAGATAAATCGCGTGAATGGTTTGTCAAATTTAATGAACTAAAAGGTATAAAATAGTTAATTAAATAAAACAAAGAAACACAACTGAGCTTATGCTTGTCATTAAAGAGAACGCGAGCATCGAGATCACAAGAAATGAATAATTTAGAGACAGATGTGAGACAAGAAAAAGGAATCAACACGCTAAGATATTGATTGCTCAATATTATGCTATTCGCTGAGTAATTAACAAGACGTTGTGAAATTAAAATGGTCGTGTCAGACCACACCAATCGTGCGGCAACTGTGCTCATATTACCTTTTACTGAAGACGAATAACAAATAATTGACGATCTATATTAGGACCACCTAGTTCCTTTGTGCCTTGGAATGCTCTTATATTTGCATTTCTTTGGGTTGTCTGCGATATTATTCACCACAGGGGGAGATATCATGGATTTTTTGGCTGAATATCTGAAACTTTTAAACCACGATAATGTGAGACATGTAGAGGAGAAGCTCTTTACTTTTTGCCAGTTGCTTGACGCGTATCCGGCAGAAGGAAGGGAACTTGCATGGGAACGGCTGTCCACCTAAGTGTTTCTGAGCTTATCTTTTATTCACGGTGACATACACAAGTAATAACCTGTATAACTCAGATTCTTCCAAGATCTTCCAAGCCTGAAAACTATAATGAAAGAAATTAAGGTACGTACTTAAACTCGACCCTTGTCCGGCGCCTTGATTTCTATTCTACCTTAGAAACATCCATTGGTCTCTTGTAATATCGTTCTTGCAAGTTCTTCTTCATTCCTTGGAATTAAAGGCCCTGTGCTAGGATAGTCATTTGAACATGACTAATTTCCAATCCTTCCCGGGAAGTGCCTTAATTCAGTCTTGTTGTCGTTGGACGCCAGGTCTGTTCATCTGAAGAAGCCCTTCCTATTAGAAACTGACAAAACAGTGGGGTTTATGCATGCGATTAACTACAGGGTTCTATTCAGGGGAGTCGCAGCATGTTTTTCCGGCTGCTCACTGAAAATTTCGGATGTGGTTATTTAAATTTCGACCGGTACAACTGGTGTCCCATTTGAATTGCTAAAGCTAATACAAGCTTCTTGCAATCAGAACAGTGAAATACTAGTTAACATATAAGATAAATAAAAGGTAATCAAAATAAATTAACAAAAAAAACTCAAACGAAAGTATTGGTGAGATAATAAAGTTAATTATTTTAGCGATAGATCTGCTTTAGTTTTTTATGGCTGTGGTTAGAAGTACTAGTTGCAGTGTTACGAATTTATTTGAGTGGGTGGAATCTGTCTCTTTAATACATCCACGAAAGCTGAACAAATAAATAAATTTGAGTGTCGGAATATTCAAAAACTGTTAAAAGTTACAAATAATACTTCTTGTAAAATACCACAAAATATAAATATGATCCAAGCCATACATGACAAAGAAAGGAGTATTTTGTTAATATGTTTTTGGAATCTTACACTACTTATCTCATTCTCTCAAATTATCGACCGTGGCTACTTTTAAAAATTCTGGCTCTATTCAGCCAGTCCTTGAAGGCGATTTCTGTATTTATCAATAATGAGGTTTGTGTTCACTCAAGCAATTAGTCAAAGAGCTTGATAGCCTTGTCCTAGCTGTGCAAGATCACTTAATACATAATACTATTCAATATCGTAAAGTTTTGTTAACTTCATTTGGTGACATTTTGGCGGAAATCTTTAGACAGTCCCCGAAGTAGAGACTTGCTAAGCAAAAAAAGCGTAGCGTGGCTAAGCTTAACTGTAAATATGTAGGTAACAGCTTGAAAAAGACGCGCTATTCGTATCTGGTGTCAACACAAGTGTTGTACCGCTGCGAATCTTTCCTTCTTAATGGTTAAATTCGACTATTCTTTTGTCAATGATTATTCACTCTAGTAGCGAGCTAATGAGCTTTTGTTATTTTCTATTGGCGAAAGTAGCCTCATTAGAAACCTTAGTCAATAATTCATAATTTATAGCGCTTTTCAACTGTAAGTAGAAGTGCCGAATATTGAATAGCTCATGGAACATCGGTCATTAATGTGAACGTGTGAAAAGCTTTCAAGTTCTTCCGCTCATGGCTTCCTATGTTTTCCGAAAAGACAATGGCGGGTAGGTTTTACCAGCGCTCGTTTAGTGAAAATGTTCTTCAGGTTGGTGATGTGTTTGTTTTATTTGTTTTTAATTGATTCCGGTCGAAAAAGTCCCTAGTTTTGTCTTGTGAGATTTCTTGTCAAGAATATCAGTTCAAAGCTAGTGTTAATCAGCAAACATACCCTATGATTTACGAAACAGTTGCAAATGAAGAGATCCTCATTGAGTGTAAGGAAAGCGAGTGAAATAAAACCATCTCTTTTTTCCTTTTCAATCGACAAAGGCATATTGGCTTTCAATTTGTTTTCTTTTTATCTAGGAAATCTCCGCTGATTCCTGTTAACAATCGGTTGTAGTTATTGAGTGCAGTTCTCATCAGAGAAACGTCTGTGATCCGGCTTGCTGAATTTAATTTCAATTCATTCAAAATCTTTTTGAGGAAAAAACACTAACAACACTTTTTTAACATTTTTTGAACTAAAAAAAACAGGTTTTGGAGATGTGTTGCATTAAGAAGTAGGTAATCTGTATTGGGTTTAATTAGAATAATTTTGCCAGTAACAATAGGCCGGCAAAAACGAACACAATTCAAATTTAAAAGTTCCCACCTTGCAAGCCTCTCTAACTCACATAAGATATTTGTTTGGGGAAAAAAACAGGAAAATACGGAATGTGTTTCCAGTTTTTCTTTTAATTTTGAATAACCTAGTGATCCCAGTGACAGGACTTACAAATATATAAACAACAACTTTGTGTAATTGAAATTGATTAAGTAGCATCCAGGAAAGAAACTAATACACCACATTCTAACGTTATTTGTTATTTGGGGATCAGATTTACCTCAGTAGTAATAACTTGTTTGCGGTTAGAAAGAAAACTTAACTCAGTTGACCATCTTTCTAACCTACATGACCCACATATGCTAGCCGTTATTACCTTGTAACGTGGCAATAACGAGTAAGATTTGGCAACTTAACAATAACAAACTATTTGGAACTACGTTATATGCCTGCAATCTTGTTTGAAAACTCTATACCTATCTTTATCAGGTTTTCGATATCTTTTATAATACATATTTATGGAAGCTAGACTTTGATTGGTTGCTGTCTCAACCACACTGCTAATTGCAGATTGCACTAAACTATTGCATGATATTTGCAAACGACAGTTGTATGCCATGCAGAAAACGAAATCCGACATTTCATTGTAATGCACCACCCCCTTTATAGAGCTTGACATTTCATTGTGTTTTGCAATGCAACGTTGATTTCTTTTATTAAAAATTATCGCTTTGAGTTTTTTTTTCCAGCTTGGAAACACTTTAAGGAAAATTTATGTGCAAATGTTCTGAATATTTTTCTCTGGCGGAAAAGAAAGTCATTATATAAAAGTCTTCGGAAACGAGTAAAGTTTTACCTGGGAACGATTTTGTTTTTGCCAACCGCGAGACCAAGTCCAAAAAGTTATTGACAAAATAATTGTACTTCGATTTATCAATATAGTGAAGAAAGTTATCCTTCAGTCGTAACGTAAGCAAGTGAGACAATTCGACACAGATATAGTGTGAATCCTTCATTCTAAATACGCCTCAGTGTTGGATCCTTTAGGATTTTAATGTGACTACTTTGGTGCATAAATTCAAAGTAACACTCTCACTGCTTCCTACGTGCAATACGCTCTGCTGCCTGCTAACAAGGAACATCTGACAAGCGTGTTCTCTTAATGTCATCTTTAAACACCTTTATTACGTGACTATGACGGTTCTGATCACAAGCATTACCAGAAATCACGGACATTTCGAGCCCGTTAACAATTGTCAGCGGTATACTATTTTACACTCCAGAACGTCCTCCAGAACGATAAAATCCAATATAGCGGCGGTTATCTCTCGGTTCGAAAGGAAGCGTTTTTCTTACGAAGTGCTTCGCAGGGTGAGCGCTGTTGATGAATCGTATAACGGAAATAGGATAAAAGTTACATGCTGGGATTCTGAGACGATCAACGTAACTTTATTCCACAGGGTCACTGTCTTAAAGATCAACCTACAAGCGTATAATTGGCCAAGGCATCTCCATACAAAACAGGAATTCCTATTGCTGAGAAGCCCGTTGTCTGGCATAGCGCTGAAGACCACTAGCACACATAGCACTGAAGAATAACTACTATATTTGCAAAATTTTTCCTCCCTCCATACATTTCCTTACACGAAAATGCCGCCATTTTGACCGTATTGTGCAAGCGCGTCTGCCATCTTGTCCCTGATTTCTGGCAATGTTTACTCTCCTGCCAAAGGTTTGAAGCATTCTGTTAATCTCTTTCGCATTATCTCCTACACATTCTCAGTAGACGCACCTTCGTCATCATCGATATCATCATTGTCATCACAAGCGAGGCTGAACCAGGAGCGGAGCTCTCACAGTTTCCGACTAAATGCATACTTGGAGAAAAGTAGCGGCACTTTGTGTATGTTCGCTGTATTTAATTGAAAACGTAGTACCAGGCGGTGTTAATACAGCCACAATATTAGGATGACCACGTCAGGAAAGCTCCTAGGGACTGTATTAAGAATGTCGTTTTCGACGGAAAAAAACATGTACCTGGTTATGAACATTTATGTAGCCTCCATACGAAAATCAGTTCCAGATTGAGTGTTATGTTGTGACCACCACGTTAAAACGTGATCCGAACGTGACGTTATTCAATTTTTTCTTAACCTTGGTTTTAAAAACAAGATTCATTACTTTCATCACCTTAAACAAATATTATCAAATGATTGGACATGTACTTGATGAACTAGCAAGGATGCCATGCTTAGGAAATTTTCATTTGGTTGAGTGCCCATATGCGTTGAAACCCTAGCCCAGGGGTTCTTCCAACATCTACCAAGATGATTAATTCATCATATTCAACCCTCAGTTTACAACACATCTAATAGTAAAAAAAAATGTTTGTGTTATTTTTGACAAGAACTATATTTCAGTTCGTTTTCTGTCCTACGCTATTATGAACAACTGACCCAAATTCCCGTTATCAATTACTGGTATTCAGTTAAAGTGAAAACGAAATTTGACGTGTTGGCGTAAATTATGCCAAAATTAATTGTCAATTGTGCTTTGCCCGCTGGCTGGTTCGTTGTGGGTCAGAATTTAACAAGTCGTCGATGCGACTTTAAAATGTAAACCAACAAGTATCACACAGAGATTAAACAATTAACGGCACGCTGTTTTCCGTGTATAGGGCGGCTGTTTTGCTTTCATAGCCAGGTAAGCCAAAACCCCTTCTTGATTTGAATATAATTCGTAAATAAGTTAAGGTGTATATATAAACGGAAATGTGTTGTTAAAAACAAAATGCAACATTAAGTCTTCGTCTCCACGTGCCATCTTATGGTTGAACAGCTTTTTCTCCGCATCAAAGCGCAATTAAGCGGCAAAAAGGTTCAACGTCGCGTGAGACTGAAAGACGGTGAGCAAAGGACTCTACCTTGAAATAAATTCTTTGTATCTCGCATTATTGCCAAGGTACCAGCAGCTTGCGTACATTCTCATGTTCAAAATTATGGCTCAAGCTGGACGGTGTTTCAATTCTGTGACTGCCGAGTTTTCCCAGAAATGTCGCTGTCGATTGCATGGAACAACAAGGTTGCGGTTGGCGTTTTTCGAACGTCATTTTTGATCACCCGCGGTGTGCCAAAAGTTAAAATGTAAATTAGGTGTTTCTTTGTTATCAATATTTCTTTCCTAATGTGCTGGCTCATGAATTGCTAACTTGGTATGGTCAGAGGAGAAATTCCTGACAAGCTAAACCCGAAACGAATTGGAGCGGCTCAATTCATTTTTGAAACATCTCGGTAGTGGAAATTTGCACGTGGCCTCAAACAGCATCATGTCGTCGGAATCTCTGTTGGTTTACAGTGAGCAAAGAGGAATATTCCAGTTTCCGCAACGGGTATGTTCTAATTTTAGCTATATTTACCAAGAAGTTTATATCGATCATCCCCACTTTTTGTTATATCGTTCTGAACTTATTTAAACGTATTTTACAGCTCGCCGTTCTGATATCGTTTTTAAATCAGACTCGCACATTGGTAAGTTCTTAGTCAATGTTAGTCCCAAGTTGTCGCGTCCCTTCTTCAAATAGCTAATGTGAATGTTAATCACCGCTGTCTTTATATCTTAAACTTATGTCTTAAACGATTGTCAGGAGGTAGAAAAGCTCAGCTGTTTTCTGCTTGCTTCGACATGTTTTCTTCCAAATAACTTTACATGAAGAGGAATCTGACACAAGCACAGAAATAGGAATGGGTCATGGAAATGCGCTGTAGCCATGCTAATTCGACTCAACAAAGGAGAAGTAACAGTATTTTAAAAATGACAGCCGTTTTTGTGCTTTCTTATTTCTTCCATGTACGAGATATCAAAGAAAAAAAAACGTGAGTTTTATCCGGTAGAGTCGTTAGTCTTCTTTATTGCAAAGAAAATCAGGTAAAAAAAAAAAAAATAATAAAACCGTTTTCGAACGGGTCCAACAATATACCAAAATTCAAATACCTAGAACTTATTGGCTGCATTATCAGTTATTCGTGCCTCGTGGTCCATAAGTGCTTGCTCGTATATTGTCGTGGTGTCTGGCTACTCTTTCGTGTTTCACTTTATAATAACAAGATAACATTCAAGAATTGTTAATAGCATTTTATTCGGATATTGTCCTGTTTTACAGGTGTTTCTGATAATCGCTATTCTGTGTCAGGGGTTGAGAGACAACTACACACCGCCTCTGAGCTGCGTCACTCTCATTTCAATCTAGTTTTTTGAGTGTGACGCTTCACACAAACAAGGCGACATTTGTCGGATATTAAGGTTTACACGAGTTGTTTTAATTGACAACACATAGCAGGCTTTAAAAGCACATGCTTCTTCACAAAGTGACTCTAAATGAGTGACTCTACCGTAATGTATTTTATGTTAATGATGAAACAACTTGGTGGTCGCATACGATTAAAATAGCAATTGCTCGTAAAAGTCCATAATGCACAAACGTTACAAAAACACACTTCCGTTTAAAGTAAAACAAACAAAATGGTGGAAAGATATTTATGCTGGTTGAAATTTGTCCTTAGCAGCTGTTTCCAAACACCTGCAATGTATGGCTCCAAAAATCTCAGTATGTGTTTCTTCTTCGTCTTTTTATTGATTTATATTATACTGTTTGCCAAGATAGACTCACTGTGTATAGCAACGGAATAAACAAATAAAATACTTTTAATTCTCATTAAGACAATGGGCTGCCTTTGAGCAATGTCTTGTTTGTTTTTCCTGGCGAATTTTAACCTTGATATTTTTTGTGCATGGTTGTGTGACCGCCGAGAGTATCACGGACATTTTTTTTTTCATAAGAATATACGTTTGCTCATGGATAAAAGGTGCGCAGGTCCCAGCCCCCCTTTCAGCAGTAGCTAGGATGACGCTATAGTTAAAAACCTGAAATCGGACAGAATGTTAAACTGAACTGTTGATGACTTAAATAGAACATGGCCGCACATTGACGTCATTTTTTTTCACGGGTCTCTAGCTACCTGTTCCCCCTATAGGCTCGGTAAAATATTATTCGTGTACTAACAGGATCGTGACCAATAACTTGGGCTGCGAATGGAGAACAGCAACGACAACAGCATTAGTACCAGTAACAGCAACTAAAACGATACAAACGCAGCAGCAGTAGCAGTAGCAGTAGCAGTAGCAGTAGCAGTAGCAGTAGCAGTAGCAGTAGCAGTAGCAGTAGCAGTAGCAGTAACCGAAGTAGTAGCAGTAGCAGTAGCAGTAGCAGTGGCAGTAACCGAAGTAGTAGCAGTAGTAGTAGTAGCAGAAGGATCAGTAACCTTAGCAGCAGTAGCAGTAGCAGTAGCAGTAGCAAACAAACATTTCGGCGAAATATGGTCGTCTCGGCAGACCGTTGGGCTAGCGTTGGGCGCGAAGTTCGTTTCAATTACTTTTGCAGAGTAATGTAAGGTTTTAGTTTTTCCGACTAAATTATGTTGGATTCCTTATAAATTTCCACAAGTCAGTTTTATTGATTTAACCTTTATCCATAACAGAAATTGTCAATATATATTCGTTTTTGCCTAGAGAAATCATTTTATGACGACAAGTAACCCTTCAAAAGTGGAAGTGGAATTACTTAACTTGACGTAAATATGACTAAGAACTTCTTTTGTATCGACATTGTAGATGTATTTGTCCGTACGGGTTTTGCGAAAAGCGACTACCGTATGCTGAAGAGGAGAACTATGTTGCTAGGCGATCTTACTGAAACCAAATGCGTGTCGCAGAAACGAATATATTTGGTTGAAACGATGACATCATGACCAAGTGTAATAATCACACAGAGATGGAGAACTCAATGAACTTGTTGGATACCAAACGTGGTCAGTGGTTACTTTCATCTGACGACGTTGCGTGTGTATGCAAATTCGCATGAGTTATAGACACCTGTTCAAGAAATATAAAGATTTACTAGCCAGCCGATCTGGAACCAATAACAAAGCGAAGCGATTGTTATTATTATGCGCACGATCGTCACTTTGCAATTTATTCAACAATAAATTCCCTTCGAATTGTTGACGCAGCTTCGCTATCCAGGGTTTGAACGGCTCTCAGTTAGAGCGAATCACTTACTAAAGGTAACTTAGCATCAAAGAGACTTGTTTTGGTTTGCGAAATGTCAACAAGCGCTTACTTGTTAGATGGAGGCCATAAAACTATTTACAGATATATTTCAATATGTTTTTTTCAATACGGCGTAAAGGCGCGAATTCTTGTAGCTTGCTGGGGGCGTATTACGCGCACGTCTTTCAACAGTGTCGATTACTTCGTTATTCTGGGTTAAATATCCGTTGATGTCAGCACAGTAGTGTTTAGAAGACGATCAGTTTGGGTGAATGAAAACTTACTGCATTTTATCATAATTTATGTATCAGGCAGTTTCATCGTTACAATTTCCATTCTAGTTCAGCTTAAAAATCGGTCTTTTTTGTTTTTTTTTTGTAGTAACAGCACTGCCTACTTCATTAAACCGAGGCGACGTTTCTCGTGTCGATTGTGCTGTGTGAAGATGAGAGCAAAATTAAAGCATATCTTGGCGTTGCAATTAGAATTTGTTCATGTCTAAGAAGAAGTGATATTATATTATAGTACTCCATAGAAAACGCAGAAGTCGTTCATAGTTTGTTGTGTTGTGTAGCTATTGTGTACTTTTCCGATTTATTCTGCGAACTTACAATTCCGGACAGTTTGTGTCATGTCGACAATTTACAATGTTTTGATTGATGCAGTTTGGAATTCCAAACAGAGTTTGGCCTCAAAACTTCGAATATCAACGACTCTTTCTTGAATTTAACAAGTTCGATGCCAACACCTGTTTAGCTGACAGTGGTTTGTTTTCGCACGCTGTTTCATACTATTTTTTTCATTTAAACGTGGCCAATGGTTTACAGCTTATTATCAGCAAGTTTATTGCCGAAGGGGTGCAAACAAGACCTCTACCCGCTCGGAAAGAGATCTTTGTAAATAACAGAGAAGAAAAATTATTTTTATTATTTTCTTTCGAGGCCTCAAATCCGCTACGCCCGCGTTTGTTTTGGAATCGCAAATTGTTTTGGTTGGAGGATTCAGACCTTTGTTTGTTTTTATCTTCACAAACGTTATCTCTTGCATTTGTTGCATTTGATAACTGTCAGTTGAGTTATAATTTTGTATTGTCGCGTTTGACAAAGCCCTCTACTTAGAAACTATTTTTTAATCGCAACAGTCAACACGCTCGAATGATTGGACAGCATTCGCTGACAAGTTTTTTCTCTCTCCTGAAATTGCAAAGAGTGACCAATAATCATAATAATAATTCTTCTTCAGATATCAGTGCACATCTGAGGTTACGGTTTTTAATTCTGCGAACGTAAATAATATCACGAAGAAATGATTAATTTAAGCGCTTGCTAACACACGAAGCTTCGTGTAAGTAAATCAAAACCTCGAACGATTTAAATCGGAAAAATAACTTAACTAGTAAAGGTTAAAACAGCGACGTTAAGTTGAGTTGTTTAATCAAAATAGCCGAAACAGAACATAATAAATAATGATATTTTATATTCTTACTTGGTCACATCGTGTTTTGGTGAAAAAATTATTATTAAGTTTTTTGTTTTTCACCATTACCGTACTGGAACTGAAATCAAGATTTCGCCATATGTATATTTTAAGAGAAAATGCTTGTGCGTGTTCAACTTTCGCTCCACGTACTGTGTATACATACATACTATTTCTTTGAATATTTCTTTGTTGCTAATAACTCAACTCAGGTTGTTATCCTCGATACTGCCGACGAGTTCAGAACGTCTGTTTAAACCGCAGGTATAAATTATCTTGGAAATTGACATTTCGATGAAAAGCAGTTATAAGACAAAAGGAAAAGAACAGAACCAGTGTCTGACAATCACAGCGAGAGATAAAGAAGTTATATAAATGTTTTTTTGGGGACCACACTCCTTTGCATATGGCTCCGTGAAGTTGTTTCGGGTAAGAAAAGAAAAAAGCAGTCGCTGTGATAAAGTACAGAATATGTATCGTGAACAAAATATTGGATATCATTCTTTGAAGAACAACTTAGAACTTTTTTTGTATTCGTTGTTATAGTCCCGGATGTGTATCGCCAGACTTTAGTTTTGGTTTTCATTTATTTTCCAGTGTCAATAGATAAGGTGGAAAACATTTCTAGATTTATTTGCCGTTTTGTTTTACTAACTAGCCTTAAATCTCCGGCACCGTGGTAACTGTCGGAAAAAATGTAATTAGCGTCAATTTTCCGACCCAGTATTCGAAAATCTTAAGCTACACCCGCAAACTTTGGTTCAGTGCTAATCTTGCTCTCCATATATGGAGCTGCAGCTGCCTTAAATTCTTTATCTTAGATACGTTTGCTCAGCAAATTGCAAAACTGCGAGTCTTTAATTGCGTCTTACTTCAACTGCACACGATATTAAGGTGGAATATCACAACAACGACAATACGATACATTACCAATATAAGACAAGCTTTTTCAGTCACTGCATGTCATGTCAACCTCCGTTTCAAGCATCAACCTCCATCCAAATTTGGTAAGTGTCGTCATTTACAGTGAAATCTTCATGGATTCCTTTTGAAGTCGAAGTGTAGCAACGTAGCTGTTTCACAGCAGATCTCTTTAACAATACTTCAAGTACAGAGTTTTTCCCAAAAGCAGTTACTGGTTTAGAGTATATTTATGCACACATGTTTTAAAATAGCGAATCACAGTACAGAACCAACGCTTCGCGGAGAAAGTGGCTAAATTTATAGGTATCGCGCCCGTTCACGTATCACGATACACGAATCCTGCCATTAAGTCAACATTCGGCACACAAACTCCATAACTTTCTAGCGAAGTTTAATAAGTGATTATAATTCAGTATTTTTTCAAGTTAAATTGAGCATCTTAAATAGAAGTTATAAAAACCTTGTGGCGTTCATTTCTAGCATGATATTCGTCGATTTGTCGGTTATGTATGACTGATGTCTGTGCCACCAGAAAATAAAATCCATATTCATCCAGCCATATGTTTCGCGCAACCCCAGTTGGAAGCGCGCCAATAAGACACGGTGCGTAAACATGAATGCACGAATATTGTCCTTGGTTTGTTTTGAATAACACCTGTAGTTTATACCATTCGTTTTACACATTTAAATGTTGTAAAATGATCGCCACCTTCTAGGGCATATATTTTTGTTGAATACCGGGCATCGGGTATTTGTCAATTCCATGAAAAGACCTGTTCACAGATCCAGAAACGAAATTGGATTTTTTAAAGAAAAAAATTAAAGAATACTCAGCCCCAAGTTCATTAACGCAAATAGTTCACCAATAATATTGTTGTGTGACAGGTTGAGAACATAGTAAGCCTTATATGGTTTTCTGTCGAGTACTATTTGGCTAATTGCAGATTAAAACTGGAACTTACTTAAAAACTGTCCCAGATAGTAGCGTGCTTTGAAGTTACGTCAGTCAAAATAACCATCTGAAGCATCCTATTGTTTAAGTTTAACAATTTTCATTTCAAGAAAAGTTTAAATTGTCCGGCTTTGTTGTCACCAACAGACGGACGTTTTTTTATCTCTTTTTGTTTGGCATGGGAGAGGCCTTACTCAGCGAAACTATGAAACATAACAAAAATGTGCGGAATTTACAAGACTTACTCTTTGGCACTGTGCGTGAAGTTCCTTTTCTGTTTTTCCAATGCTTAGCGAAATTTTACAATCGAAGTAGAATAAGAGTTATTAATTATTCAAGCTCCGCAACATATGGTGATGTGTTGTTATAGAGCAGGATATGGGTTCATATCTAGGATGGTAAACTAATTACTGTTTGAAAACGTTGGTTTCGTTTTCCTAACATAAAACAGAGATCACGTCTCCAACTGCTCTAACATATAATCGGTTCAATCTTGACATGACACCCAATACGAAAACCGCACTCGCAATTTAAGCTTAGATCGTGTAGCCGGACTCGTAGCTAACGCCATGGCGTAGATGACGGCTTCTATCGACGACAAAGCGTGTTTTAAATATCGCAAAGAAGAAGGGTTCCTGTTGAGCAGACACAAGTTAGTCCGAGATGGTAAGCGATAAGCAGCTTCTTAGACATGTTCGCTTGAGGTAGAAAGCTTCTTAATATATTTTGCTGGATGGGTTGCGTCATGCGTCTCGTGATTTTTAATTATTATACTTTTAGTAAGAATTCAAACTAAAATTTAATTTCGTGTCAATGAAATTGGGCGCTTGGGCGAATGCACGAGGACTTATGCTCCAAATAATGATGGTCGCTTTTCAGTAAACTAGTAGCTTATCTTTCTGAAACATTTTCTGATTTTATAACAGCTTCTCAAATGTGCCGTAAAGTCAGCTTGGTCCTAATTACAGTTAGTTTGTTTCTTATATACGTTTGCGTACATAGACCTGATTTACTCCTAATTTACAGCTCTCGAATTTATGTTCTTTCAGATTATGGCGGCGTTTAAGAGATGGCGGTCGAAGTACAAGCGCTACAAAAATCAAATTCCCGATCAAATGAGGAACAGAATCATACTGCACTATAGTCTTTTCAAAATAACCTGGGACTGGGTGATTCTGATACTGGTCCTTTACACAGCCATTGAAGTACCATTCGTATCCGCGTTTGTGCTGGCACGTGATGATGAAGGAAAACACGTTGGTAAGCAGTTATACGTGTTCTTCTAAGAATGTTCAGCCTTGTTTTCATAACAGTCCTCTATCAGGTTCATGAAGACAAAGATAAATTTAGAGTTTGCCGAGTCATTTTAAATGTCTTACTTCTTGTCATATTCGTGACTATTCCTGAACATCTGTTAAAAATTTCCAAAAAAGTTGAGGATTTGTAGCTTGTCAGAGAGCAGTGGAACCATATGTGTATTGTTTTCTCAGCCTGTTCTTGCCTCATTCTGAAATAGTTTTCAGGTTTCCACAACATCATGATTTCACTGATGTATGAGCAAAAGATCGGCATGAAAAAATCTAGCGGTCAGAACAGTTTCTTAAGTGTGGCATATTTTCTATGATTATTGATTGATAAGCAATTTTGTTTGCGTTGATAAACGTGTATACTTGCAAAATACCGCTTTCGAAAGCTGTTTCTAACAAGGATAAGGTTTTAGGTGTCGATGTATCAAGTGTTCTTCACACCATGTAATTCCACAAACCTTTCACAAGTGTTGTCATCTCATTAACATCCCTTGCTGCATCACAGCTAAAAATAATAGTTCGTTAAGGGCTGTGCCCTGATCTTATCACTATTTTAATGTCTTGGTTTAAGCAGAGCACGCGGTTTGATAAACTGTTATGAGACGCCTTGTTGATTGGCAGTTTTGTTCCACACCAAAGTTGACCTCTTCGACTCGGACAGGACAAAGAACCATCCCTCGTCATTTCATTTCAAATAGGCACTGCTTGAGCTGTAACTGAGTTATGGTTGGAAATTGCATAGGTTGTATAATGCATGTCTCTCCCCCCCCCCCCCCCCCCCCCCCCCCCC
>OMLO01000720.1_pt1 | contig 23139 bp, 26 predicted proteins | sample 1674811 | NCBI WGS metagenome assembly OMLO01 (sample SAMN06265003, study PRJEB25207) | coral metagenome | isolation source: Coral host | place: Mexico:La Bocana,Puerto Morelos, Mexico | collected 2008-11-13 | reverse complement strand
TTCCAATCAATCCTCATTGAACTTGGTTCCTCAGCCCAACGGTGATAGGCTATCGACCATGGTACTACCTGCTGTTGATGTACAATTCATCCCGGCTACAACAAATCAAAGATGTTTCAACAAAACCTTGGACATGGGGATATTTACCCTACTGTTGAAGGATGTTGGTGAACAAAATCACGGGCACATGTTCGCCAAAGAAAATAGCTTTGGAGGGTGCCAAAGGAAGCACAGATTTCGCTCAGAAATCCTGGTTGGTCAATGTTTCAACAGAATGCCGGTTCAACAGAGGGATTTCATCGCCGATACATATAGACACATAGAAACTTTACAACCAGAGTAAATTATACTGATCATCTATTTGAAAACAGCCAAGAGTCAAGTAATTCTAGGCCTACTTGAGGGAAAAAGAACAGAAACACGGAAGTTTCCGCTGCAATCATAAGGAGCGCTGAACTGCCTTGACAATTAGTTTACTTTCAATTGAACTGTAGTGAGATTGTTGATGTTCAAAAAGGATTTCTTTTGTTCCACTGATACACTACTATATTTTAGCTATCTCCTCATGAGTCATGACCGCGTTGTTGGAGAACAAACACAAGCTACCAACTACCAACTACACCCTAGGCGATCAAATAGAGAAGATGTAGAAACAACTTTAGGGAGTTGACAATTCATCAGTTTCCTCTTGAAACCAACGGTTTTCAGGGCTTCCAAACTTTACACTCATGTAGTTTGACATAGCCCCTGAAAAGTTACCTTCCCAAAAAGAAAAGTAGTCTTCCAACCATCATTTTTCAGGGGCCAGTGGCTATGTTAAACTTCGGGGGTGTAAGCCCAAGTAGATGTAGATTGATTAATAATTCAATCCAGGACTTTATTTCCAGAATCTTTAAGTTTGCTTCTGACATGCGGCTGAACTGTAAGCCATTAGCACATATATCCGTATTATGATTTGCTCATTTGATGGACAAAGAGGATCATGTTGCTTCAATTGGTTTACAACTCTGACTTGACTTGAAGTGCTTAGTATATCAGGCGACGTGTCAATGTCTTGAACAAACATGTTCCGCGATATGGGTGCTTTTGAACGATATTTGAAACCCCTTTGAACACCAAGCCTTGGCAAGGATCACCAATAATTACTACGTTACTACTACAAACATAGTCTACAAAACGGTCTTCAGATTTCCTTGGTAAGGAACGCAATCTTCTGGATCACGGAAGAAGAAAATCTTGTACACCGCACCACGCAAATCCTGAAGCACCAGGATTTGAAAAAAGAACTGTCGACCGGCAGCCTCTGTTGCGAACGACAATCCCCACTAAAAAAGGCAACATATCATTCATGAGGATCCAAGTACTCGTCACGATCGTCAGAGTCTTGCCCCCTGTCCCAAATTCCATGGATGAGCAAACAACTAAAAAGAGTAACCTGTAAAAGTATGTAAACGTATACTGTAGATGGAGTAGTTTTGCCGAACGGTGTTGGAGTTGCCTGAACGTAGTTTCTCAAGTGGGAGCTCCAACATGGCAGACTTTGATCCAATTAACAAGTTGCTCAAAACATAAACCACAATACCGAGTGTAGTTGCATTCTACTGGCTGGTTGAGAAGGATTCCCACTGATAATTGATAACCCATAACCTTCATTCAACCAACTAGTTTTAGTCATAGCCTACAGTTTACAACAACTTAAAAGGGTGGACTGAAGCCGTCCAATCAACCTGAAATAGTTTTCAGGATAAATGTCAGATCCATGAATTTGGCGCAACAGAAAAATGGGTCAAATCTGAGGAGTCTTAAATCTTGAGACATCCCTGCAGCTCCCCTGGTAGCAGAATTCTCCTTCAAGTTCATGAAAGCTAACTATTGCATGTTTTTGGCTGGATTTACGTTGTTGAACCCTAATTTTCGTTCATTGGTAAGGTGGCACGGCAATTTACGTTCTTGATATTCAATTTACGTCCAAATACGGTTTTTTACGTCCACAGGATTTGGCCCATATAACTCAACCAAAATCACCAAAAATAAGCAAAAAACACCATATAAACAGCAAACAGAACAATCGCCAGATCGCATTTCAAACTGTATATGGGCACAAAAGATGTTATATATGGTAATCCTTTCCTTTCCCCAATCCGCCACCGTGCTCCAGCTTTCTTTCTCTTTTCCGTCCCATGCTCCCACACCATGTCACTCTCTAGACCATGCTAGTTGTATGTGGCACAAGTATCTCTCCAAAGTACGTTGTGGAATCAACATGGGGCTCACGCATCGCGTAATTTGTGCTGCCCTACCGATAAAATCCTCATCCATGCTGCAGCTTGCCGCTGCCGGATTGAAACAGTGGCTGGAGTGCTGGCACTCCCTCCTCATTCTAAAACACACTTCGTGGAGGAAGTGCAACTTTGGTAGTAGTGGGAAATGGGGTAAGAAATCTTTCTGAGCAGCAGCAGCTTCATACACATAGGCCCTGCAAAAAACGTGAAGGGCATCACTGATTTGACAGCCAGCTTCCTTTGGAATAAGAACATCATGGGAAAGGATTCCCCGCATGAACTCGTTGATCTTTTTGGTGCCCAGAACCTTAGCAATCCATTTGCAAAATAAACAGCCAGCTTAGGCTCGATCCTTTATATTCCTTGGGGGGTTCCTATATTAGCTATATAAAATCACCGCCCTTAAAAACATTAGCCAGGAAAATGATAGATGCAACACAATCCAATTCAACACTTTAAAACTGAAACCCATGCAGGAAAAACAATCAAAGCGTATATGGGGAGAAGCGAAAATGCGAAGCTTTTCTGATGCAGTAGATGTATCGATGTTTTTCTCGCAGTAATCTTCCAAAAATCTCAAGAAATTTGACGTGATGGCAGCCTTGTTCCAAGAACCGTTCGCCTCGTTTGACCCTCCCCCGCCAAAATTTGACAGATCAATCTTCCGGATGATGGGGTCAATTTTCATCCTTTTGCAATATCTTTTGTATTCCGCTGCAATGATCGATACCCTTTTGTCGATTGATGACTCTGGGATAAGGTTTTGTAGTAGCATGACGCCTGATGCCACCCAGGCCTTCCCCATGCCCAGATGCAACATATGCCAGGGATCTATAAGATGGAAGCGAGATTTTCCATTAGGCCCTTCGTCTACCAACAGTTTTTTTGTAAATACCGACTCCCTGATCCACGGGTCTTCCAGCTGATGATGATAAGATTCTTCCATCGCCTTTTCTGCCATCTTCCTTATATATCCGTGTGTTTTAAGTTGATTTGGAAAACAAATAGGTGGATGCAATATATCACAAAAATAGATCAACAAAAACAAGGTTTTTATGGGTCATATAAAGATATATACTTGGATCCGTGCCGTAACTTTCATTAACTTGAAGAAGACTTCTGCTTCCAGGGGAAGTGCAGGATATATTTTTAATGTTATACGACTGGTACAAGAAAAGCTTTTGAAAAACATTTGAAAAACATGGATCAACATACGAGGCTAGTGACAGGTCCTCCCAATCTATGCCCTGACCGCATAAGCACAGATGGCATATTCCAGCCCCTTCAACGCCAACCCCATCAACTTGCCCATCTTCGGCATCCTTGGCCCCTTTTGGGGCTCGGCGGTATGATCTCTCCAGGTTGGCAGACCCCACCTTGGATGTGCATGAGAAGATTTTCGAAAGCTTTATATAGATGTGCATGCAATATATTTATATATATGAGACGATACCGATACCGATCCCAAAGGGAGTACAAATCAGAGATATCCCAAAAAATTAGATGCAAAATCTCTACATGCAATATATGCAAAAGGCAAGTAGCCAAATAACTCCAGTCACCCTTGTTTCCCAGAACAATAGGGAAAAACCGGTCGTGGGATCCGGGTAGAGGGATACCATCCTTTTCAGCTGCGGCCAAATCCGTAATGGCCAGATCAAACAAAGTGTTCCAGATTCTTCGGTCTTCAGCATATTTGTCCTGTGGGGTGGGCACGGGAAAAATTGAATCGCCAAGCATGGCAAAAGGGGTGCAAATAGAATCACCAAATATTGAGAAAGACTTGTGTTTTTAGAGGGGCTCTGTAGAAAATGAAATCTATTGAAATGAATCCGGTATATGTGCATTCTGAATTTAAACCAATATAGTTGTGCATGAGCATTGATCTATATACCTCTTTATATTTCAAATAAAAAGCTTGGTCTTTTCAGCTTCGATTGACCCATTGCAGTCCTTAGGACACACAAGGATAAGCATACGTGTTTGCATTCCAGTCTTGATAAAGTTGAGTGGGATGCCTTCACTAGCTGCACGGAAACGTTCCTCCCTGATATTCCTTCCTCGTTGACGAGAACCATGTCCAATAACCCCCTGGAAGGAAAGAACCAAAACGCCGCCCTTTTTGTAAGTAACTCCTTCATCACCATGAAAAAACAGGGGGATGCATCTCTTGAGGGGTTTGGCTCCCCTGTCGGCCTCTTGCCACAGCCCGTGGCGTGGCGCAATAGATTTATATTTGGTCCAGAAGTCGAGAAGCATGTGTTCAGCATCAACTAAACTGTGGCCACCTAAAAGGTGGCTAAGATCATTGTACTCAGCCATCTTTTGCATAAAGCTACTTGGTTTTAGCCAGGGAAATCCAGTAAGAGGGCCAGTCTCGACCACAGAAATCTCTACTGGGTAATAAAACTTGTATCTTCGGAAGACCTTCACAATGGCTTCTTCCTTACATGAGAGTGGCCATCGACGACAGATATATATGATCCCTCAATCTGTTTATTTGGGGGGCTGAACAAAAAGAAAATAACGCAGCCAGTAGTAGCACCACAAAACAAGAAAGTCTTTTAGGATCAGTTCTATATCCACTAAGAGTCTGCATGAGCGGAGGATGCTGATTGCAACTCAGTTAAGACAGGGCACAATCCTGTAGTACGGGAAGATTCACGCACGTCGCGCCCTTCCGCAGCTGCAAAAGCCAAGAGCTCATTGAATTTCTCCTTTGCAATGGTTATAGGTTGGTTAGGTCATTGCTCAAAACTCAAAATAAACACATCTATGAAAATGAATGTTGCATGGTATACATCATCATTGGATGTTAAAACAAACTTTTCTATAACGAAACATCAATTATGTGACTCATGATCTTCAAACCACGTTTTGAGGATTCCAAGGTGAGAAGTGCTCTATGTATCACACCTCCAATCAAAACAGTATCCAGTGAATATCAAAAAGATATACTGAGTCAAACTGTTTTTTTCCAAAAAAGATTTCGACAAAGATGAATACAAACATGTAAATATACATACAGCATACAATGCACTCACTCTACACCAAGATCCTTTCTATGGAGTTATTTCAGCCAAGATTCACCCCTGCCATACTTCCAAGCGAGTTGGCGTGCTTTGTGAGAGACACCTGGCATTCTGGGTTGGTCAGGTTCCCAAAATTGGGTGAAATAAATAAGATCCATTTGACAGATTTTAACTCAACATTAGAAATTATCTTTCGTGTTTGCCAACGATTTTTTGCCAACAACCTTGGATGGGGTTATTGAGATCGAGGACTTGATTTGAGAGGACTTGATTTGCCAACCTTTTTTCCAACAATCCCAGCAAATATCTTGAGAGGACTTGATTTTCTAGCATCGATCGATCAGCTGGGGTAAGCCACAGCAATGCATCTTCAATTTGGAATTTCCCTCCAATTTATCAAATGCGGAATTGATGGATTTTCCAATTTCATGGAACGTTCCCGACAGCATGTGGTTCTCCACATGGCTACACTGACCCAAAATCACATCCACAGGATTCTCGCTAAAGTCCAAAAGATTTTGCATGAGTGAGTGGAAAGACTGGGGGCAACCTTTTACATTAAGTTTTTTAAATGGAAACGGGTTTGAATTCTCAACATGGATTTGGCCCAATCTGAAAAAAACTCAACATGTTCAACTTCTAACTCGAGATCTGTGGATGCTCAGGAGCGTGGCTTCTTCGCCTTCTTGACCTTTGCAGGCCCAGCTGCAGTGGAAGCGGGTTCAGAATCATCAACAGGGTGTTTGCCCTTCTTCCCATTCCTCCCACCTTTTTTGGGTGGCTTCTCTGGCTGGCCCTTATTCTTTTTGCCAGGTTTGTTGCCCTTCCCCTTACTAGCCCCAGACTTGGCCTTTGGGCCCTTTGGGCCCTTTGGACCCTTTGGACCCTTTGGACCCTTTGGTTGAGTCTCAGCTGGTCTCGTCTGGCTCTCCTTGATGCCGTTTTCCTTGGCAAATTGCCTGCATTCCGGGGTGAGCTGGGATGAAATTGAAATACTTATCCTACATCAGGATCTTGGAAGATGCAAATGAGAAGGCTGATACTCTATACATCTAAAGGGTCACTGGATGATTCAAACGGAATATTGGACTGGCCTGTAGCGGGTATCCAAAGGGATCAGATCAGAGCACCTCAGTTAAGGATTGCCGTCATGTTGACAAATCAATGAACCGCTCGCTTCTTTTGTATATATATATATATGCAATATTGAAAACTATTTTTCAACATACGCTATATATATATATAGGTTTCATCATGGGGAACCCCATGAATATATATCAATATAGAATTGATTTGAATGATCACATGACATCATTTGTGCATTGAAGGCTCTGTTTCCTCACAGAGTTCTTCTCCTCAACGATTTTTGCCAACAACCTTGGATGGGGTTATTTATCGTGTTTGTTGATTGTTCACGAACTTCCCCCAAAACAGTCCTGAACTTGTATCATCATTGACCGTGCAGGACTCATAAGACAAACTCATTAGGTTAAACAAGCAGTTTTTTTCTCCTCCATGAGTGGTCAGTTGGCTCTACATGTTGCCGCATGGCTAGGTCGTTTGAAAGACCTAAAAACTATATATACCAAAAAAGGACCTGGCTGATTTGGTCGCACACTTTCACCGCCATCCCGCATGTTGCGGCAACCGGTTTGTCCTCAGGATAGACCCAATGATAGGATCCAAAGATGTCCAAACATGAACTATATATGAACATATATATAAATTCTAAATATACATATGTGAATTATTTGTTAAATCTTTATATCTATAAATACATAAAAAGAAACTATACTGGGAACATAGCTGGAAGAACAAACTTGACTCAAAAGCATATATAACTATATACTCATCAAGTATCCGATGTGGCGCTGGATCATGGCCCCTTCAACAAAGGATGGTGAAATTGCTTCATGTGAAGCGTAAAGCACTTTCATCTTCTCCCACTGATCTTTTTCACGAACATATCCGTAGAGGTCATTGAAGAATCTCCAGTAAGCACAGTGAGTAAAACCTATTTTGTAGATGCATGGCTGGTACTTCTCCAATGTTTGATCCAAAGCTCGGTAGCAATGTTTGAGGATGGCCCCTGCAGTCTGATTTGGTCTGGGGAGATCATATCCCAGACGTATATCATTCTCAATTAGCTGAAAGCATTCCCTTGTCCTCGGGAGCTTCAAAGTTGTTGAATCCAGGGCCATGGACCAATGCGCAGAGTTCGAAGTTCTGGAGGTCATCACTGCGGCCAGAGGGGAAAAGTCGCATGGGGTAGAGGGATCTATGAAAAGTATATGGATATATATATTTACATATGTATATGGGTCGATGTGCTTTCTTGATTCAAGGAAACATAAAGTTGAAATGCTATGTTGAAACAAATGGTCCAGCCTGGAACATTCATAGGACACTTTGATGGTGCTTCAGTACTGGCCTGACCCATGATCATGATAGAAGGGTCGGGGCTGAGGATGTGTTTCAGAAGATGTTCCTATATAGATCATTTTGTACTTGGACTTTACTGCATTTGTTTTTGATGTGATGGAAAGGGCCTGGCGGTTGTAGTCTATAAGCTCTTGAAGCCAGTCTTCTTCACCATCGCCATAGCCAGGAATTGCCATGAGAGTAAGTAGAAAAAAAACAGGCCAAACTCCAACCCCCGTTTGGCTTCATCGGTTTGAACAAATTTATGTTGCGTATATAGGTGTAGATTGATTCAAAAATATACTGCATATTCAGGCCAATGCAGGGACTTACGAGTGCTCAATCTATAGGCCAAGTAGCTCTGTGAGGGCATCACTCTTTAACTCCCCATCCCGATGTTCCATCTTCAGGTCCGTCATGAAACCAGCAAGATTCCTGTAACTTGCTGCCATGCTGCTGACGAATGGCTTGAGATCATTGGACAACCTCAGTGGTTGATTGAATTGACTGTGGCTTTTTAAGACTAGATCGTTGGTGATGGCAAGTCACAGTTCAGGTATATTGTTTTCATAATATATGCTCAATTGCAAATTTAATGTCCCTATTAAGGCCCCACATGGCAGCCCTAGCATAAAATGAATCATATACATGTAGCCTATATAGAAACCGAATTTAAATGAGGCACCTTTCCGACTGATCATTCTTCACTGTTTCAAGTCCAGCAATCATCTTCTGGATACCCTGCTGCTTCTTATCCAGCATGTTCATGTAAGCATCGAGATCCGCCACAGGCTGGCCAGGGACACCCATCGAACAAGTTCTTTTGGCTTGTGGAGGACAAGGGTTGGTACATATATATACATACTTTAGCTGAACAACGTATATATTTATAAATCATTATAAATCTATGTAGTTTGATTTGGTATCAATTCAACAAATGATGCTAGATGGAAGCACTTCCCAAACCACGGTCCTTGTCACCCACCACCTCTGGCTTCGGAATAGCATCTGGGATGTTGACGGAAAAGTTGGGATCAAGTCCTTGTGGAGCTTCCTTTGATGTCCTTTCCTTAGCGCACAATTATATGTCAAGTGCTGAAAAAGCTTCGTGTCGAGCAATGTGAATTGAAAATACAACATATACATTCTCTTGAACTCTTGGTTTGCAAATATGTTGTCTATATATACTTCAGCACTCTTGTGTATAAGGAAATGCTACTATTATATAGTTTCAAATTGATGGAGAATGTAAAAGTAAAGGAGAATCATTATATATAACTTTCATGGATAAAGTCCGGTGTGTCAATCTGACCCCTAAAGCATGATGATCAAATACATGATCAAACAACCAAATCATAGATTTGTTGGCACATCTAGTCGTGTAGTGGGTGGATATTGAAACGAATGTGGCCAAGGGGCCCCCAAATCAGTCTCCTCCTTCTCACGGGTGGTGTCCGCCTTCTTCAAAAGGGTCTTGTCTTGCAGGACCACGTAAAACTCAGAGACATCATTGTTATACTGCCATGGCCTTAAGGGGTTGTGGGACGAAGAAATTCTACCCACGGTTGTGTCGTGGCGGCTGTGGGTCTCCATGTTTTCTGAATTTAAAGTATATATAATATATACAAAAAATACGTATATATATATATATATTTGATATCATAAAGTTGAATACAGATTTTTACAAAACAAGTTTGGGCACCCTGACCGTACCAACGACTCAGGGAACTTTTTGCAGTAGCTGAGAATTGACTTGATCGAAGCTGGGGAAAACTGGTTGAGCTTCTTGAGAGCCTCCTCTGTTAACCATTTTCCCTCCACCTCTGACTCACGAGAAGACATCCTCTCTTTGATGAGACTGAGCTTGCTGGTGAATTCTTTCTGTAGGGGTGGCAACGGGGAGCTGGGCATTTAGAAGAGATTGATATAAAACCATTTCAATTCAAGGTGTCCATTTTATAAACATGATATATAAATCTATGTTTTTGAGATCCGTTTTTTTGATATAAACATGTTGTTGAACAGAAGCTGACCAGAACAAAAGAACCATTTGTATATAGTTTATCCATTCCCAACCTTGACCCGCTTGTATGCATCACGCTTAATCCCGTGCTTGGCCAAGCATTCAAGCAACGCCATCTCCAAATGTTCGCGGGACTCGCCGCCTTTGGCAAACTGCCGAGTTGTCTCGGCGTCTATGTTATACTTTCCACTGGCTTTCTGCTCGCACAATCTCCTACACCGCATCCTCAAAGCATCGGCAGAAAGAGGAACCTTAGGAATTCCATAGAGTGGCAATTGTCCAAAGAAATGAAGAGTAATGAGATGGGAAGTCAATGGTTTCCAAAATGTTTTCAACACTAAGAGGTCAGGCTATACATTTATGGAAATCTCAGTGTTCTATATAGAAAAATCCTGATGTATAAAACTGGTTAGGATACAAACAAATGCAGTATATGTTCGATTCAATCAAGGGACAATTTTTCCATCAGGTGTTGTGATGGATTCTTCTTCTTCTTCATCACTCTCTGATTCATTTGATTCACTCTCATTGTTGGGGGGGTTCTTGGTCTTGTCCTTGTTTGCAGGCTTCCCCATATCCGTTTTGTTGGCTTGGAGTTGAAGCATCTTCTCATACGTATCATTCATCTTTACCAACATAGCTTGCAATTGAGAAGTTTCTGGGGAGACTGGTGTGACTGGTTGTGGAGCCGCTTCACTTGCCTTAGCCTTGAATAAGGCCTCAAGTTCCGCGATTCTCTGCTTCATGGCCTGCTGCTCAGCATGGGCAGCCTCCAATTCAGCTGCCTGAAGGGGTGGTTACCAGAGAATATATATGTGCATATTTTGAATTTAGAGTTGTTATAAACATTGGCAACTGAGATCAATCTGAACTATGATACATTTTGGTGTAAAAGCTTTTGATTTACAAAAACATTGCAATTCCACCTGTTTGGCAACTGCGGCAGGATCATGAAAACCCGTCATCGGTGTAGCAGGTACCGGTGGGCTTGCTGGTCGTGAAAATTCCTGTTGGTTCTGGTGGTTGAAGGCAATCTTTTGTATATAGAGTACTTCTGGTGGGAACAAACATCCATAAGTGGAGTAACTAAAAAAGCAATACCTTCAAATTATCCAAGACTCAGCAGGTACAGTAGAGGCAGGAGAGGGTGGGACAGGCTGCAAACAAGGTACCTTAGCTTGTTGCAAGCTTTACTTGGATATCAACGTTTGTTCTCTCTGTCTCTCTCTCTATATATATATATATACATATAAATATATAAATTTAAATGTGAGTCACATGCAGTAAAGTATATACATGTTCTTGGGCCTTTGGCTACCTTGGTCTAACCGAAAAGGAAAATTCATGAATCAGGTGTTTGTAAATTCATTTCCCATAAGAGTCTCCAACAACATCCCCCACCCAAGATTGACCACACCAAGTGAAAGACACTCGCGACTGCTTGACTGCTTGCTGCGGTGTTCTAGCAGGAGAAGCTGCCTCTTGCTTGACACCAGCCTTTGCTCCAACCTCAAAGCTGGTGGCTTGCTAAGGGGTAATGGGCTGGTATCGTGGTCAGGCCAGGCACATATCTATATATATATATATATTTGCATCATGAGTTCAAGATGTCTTTTCAAGTGTACGGATCCTTCATAAGATCCAAAAAGCAATGAAAAAAATATATATATATCAACACTTGTCAACAAAAGTATCCATGCATAAACTGAAAGAGAGTATACTCCAAGGAAGTATTCATGGTACAAGTTTTGCAACCAGGTAACTTCATTTTGGCGAAGTGCAGTCATCACCAGCCCTGTCACCTTTGAAGAATTTAAAGAGAAAGAGAGAGAGAGGGAGCTGATGAGTCAGGTGAGGATCCTTTTTGATATATACATAGCAGGAGTCCTCAATACACTGATGGTGAAAAACAAGTTCCCAGAATCATCACTCATGTGGTTGCACACGTGTTTCCGATAGCATGCAAATATACACTTGAACAGATACATCTTCATCAGTATACAGGCAAAAAGTGACACCACATACTTGAGAATTATATGTGAACCCATCCATTCTCAGGTGATCCTGCCTTCGATGCATTCGACTGGTCAAGCCGAATACCAGCCAGGTGGGCGACATGTTGGATTCCATTCTCTAAAGTCTGACAGCTCCATCCTGTGGTTGGGACATCAGACACAAGCGAGTCCCGAGACATCCCTGGTGCCTATAAAGAACTCAAAGGTAAAGGTCCAAGCTATAACGTATCACCCCTAAACCGAAATGGCTGCATCAAAGAATATAGAAACTGGAACTCCATTGGTACACCGTGATTTGTGCTGTCAATCAGAAAAGTTGTTCAATCATGTTAAATTCCACCTTTTGTAAATACCCTTTTAACATGTCAGCTTCAGCTATCTACGGAAGCATCTGTAAAAACACCTGGGTTGAAAGACCGAGGATCAGGACCACCCAATCAGATTACAGCGTGAATATGCAGAAACCATATGGGAAAATGTGAGATTCACTGTGTTTTTGCTTACTCCCAAAATGGTCAAAAAAACCATTGTTTTTTTTGCGCCAATTTTGCGTAAAATATGCGCAAGTTGAACGCAATCTGAACGCAATTTGAACGCAATTTGAACGCAATCTGAACGCAATCCGAACGCTTTTCGTTTTTTTACGTCCACAGCATGGATATTCATGTCCAATTACGGATCCCCCAAAAGTGGTAAAAAGCACCCCCCCCAAAAAAAGAGAAGATTTAGGGTCGAATCCATGAAACCCAAAAGCTTTACTAACCCAAATGGAGAAAAACAATGAAAAACACATCTGGGTGTCTATTGGGTTTCATGTGGTAATGTTCCCCTTCAATTTAAAGCTATATGTTTATACCTTCCTTTCACAGCCGTTCTGGAGCAATTTGGGTGGTCCATTAAAGCTTGAAGTATTGTTTTCAAGCACCTCAAGGCCTTTTCTTCCCACCCAGAATCTCTTCTTTGGTGGGAAATGCTTGCTTCCAAGTGGGTGGTATTTCCAGGTGGCGATTGCCACGCAAATACCTGATGCAAGGGAGTAGCTTGGCCTCTTCCCATGTACTCCATTCTAGATCCTGGAAAATATATTCAGGGCTGTTTTCATCAGAAGACACTTCAGGGCGTCCAATTCCCCCAGTCACCACGCCAGGAAAGAGACTCTTGATCTTGTCAGCAAAGGCCTTCGGATATGTCCTGGGCTGGTGGAAATCACATGCAGTGAATATATATAAATTGAGGGGGCAAATGAACCCCATTCGTGGTGCAAATGCTGAAATCTTTTCATTTTGACCCTTTGGATGTCAATTCAGATCGATACAATATATCAAACAGGAATCATGAATGATCAATTTGATAAGTGTTGTATCTCTATCAAAACCAGACAGCTGGGCCAATATATATATATAGAGAGAGAGAGAGAGAGAATATATATGCAATTGCAGAAAAGAAGCTGGGTGGATTTCAATTGTTTTGTTCCACAATAGCTGACTTTCCCAGATTTGGAAATGGTCCGCTTTACTGTCTTCACCTTCGGTTTTGGAAGTAGCACTCTCTTGTAGGTTCCCCGGTCCAGCAGCTGAAAGTACACATTGTTGCAAAAACCAATGTGGGGTTTTGGTGAGGGAGCACCATAGTGTCCTGCCCACCAGGAGATGCGAAACACCTCGGGTCCATCCCAGCACAGTCCAGGAAACTTAGAAACCATGCAGGAGTTGGGAAACAACTTGGAGGATCATGCCTATAGAATTCAAAAAACAGGATATATATGCAATTAACTTTATATATAGACTATAAGATTTGCAGGTGAGGCACGCTGGATGGTGACAAACCATGGGAAATCTATAACCCACTTAAGATCTATAAAGTTAAATTGTCTCCTCGAACTATGTGTGATGATGTGATCTTTTGCATGAATCCATCTTTATATATATATAATGCATGTTTAGCTGGGCAACCTTGATGGTACGACAAAGCCATTGGAATCGGAAGAACTCCCCCATCAAACTGCTTTTGGGCTGCTCCAATAGGAATGACCCACCCCTTGCGACACATAGGGCTATGAGCAGTGTGCACCTAAGTTGGGTCACACAAAGATCATTCAGCGATCTTGTTTTGCAAGTTGAATACGAATTGAATACGAAGGGCTTATTGTATCTGAAAAATAAAGATAGACAATTGTATACAAGTAAATTTACATATGTATATATATATAAATACAAACATAAAAATATATATATACAAATTTACATGCATATAAATATATATATATATATCTATTTAGCTGTTGGTAAAGTGTTGCTAGCACCAACTCAATTTTTATGGTCCTTGAACAAAAACATGTACGGAGAAACAAAATGCAAAAACATCAAACTTGCAACAAAATAAGGCAAAAGAAAGAATCCGACTCACCATGGTATTTGCATTCTCCACGTATTTCCGGGAAGGGTCCCCCTCCGGTAGTAATAGACTCCTTTTGGATGTGAACACATTGAGGTGAACCCAGCTGGAGCAAACGGTCCCCCACATGGTTGCGAAACCAGATTCACTTCCACATAGGATGAGATGAATCGCAAGCCTCAGAGAACAATGCAAATGAGGGGATTGAGAATAAATGACCTGTTGGGAAGATTTGCATTTTACATGTATACCACATGCGGTTTGATGTAAATGGACCTTTTCTCTTGAAACAAAAAGTTATATAAGTTGTTGCAATGTCAAAAAGACACGATGAAGATATTCAAGGACATCCAGACCAATTATACTGCAATCTATATACTGTATATGGTCATCCTTTTGGTCAATTCAACAAAAACTAAGGAAAGAACGCCATCCCCGCATTGGTCAAAATATCCAGTGGGTTTTGTTGCCCTGGATTTGGTTTGAGGTCTTGGATATCAATACCAACACTTGTTGCCGAATCTGCCCTCACTGCACGCCAACAGTTTCCGACACCAGCGAAAAACTCGATGAACGTGAGATCCTGCACTGAGGCAATGGCGAAGTGCCTTTTTGGAAGAGTGGAAGGCCCGACTATTCGAAGACCAGCTGGGTTGGGAAGGACATATGTTTTATCAAGAACAATAAAGTGTATATAGAAAGATGTGTGACATGAAGGCCTTTTTGTTTAGGTCATATATATATATAAATGTAAATATCTTTTTATATATCCTTCTCATGGTTTGCATTCACAGAATCAACAAAAATCCTGTTTATGGAATTGGTGAAATGTGTTGGAAATCAAAGTTGGCTCCTCCTGGAAATTTGGCAAGTTTGAAGCAAAGGCGGTGAGCAGGACAAGATAAATGAACGCCTGCACGAACAGTAGACCCAAAAGGTGTAAAGGTATGAAATGTGAAAGCCATGACTGTACACCCCAATATCTAAAACGTTGAAGTATATATATCATATAAAGATTTCGGCCTGTAAAACTTCATGGAGCGGTGATTGAGTAGAGGACCAGACTGTTTATTTATCAAAGTACACGCAGAAACATCAAAAACATTGCATGCAATCTATATAGCACTTGTTTGCATGAACAGGTGCATATATATTTATATATATTGATATATAAATATATACACAGGAAACACACCGTATTTCACTTCATGCCTGGTTAATTGCAAACCTGGGAATCTTGAATGACCACATGATGAATTCAAATTTCAGACTATATATATACAAAAGCATGACCTTCAAAAGAGAGAATCACTGCATTGCATTCTTTTAATTTTGCAGCAGGAGCCTTAGGGAGTCGAAGGGCTACCAGCCGCTTCACCAGATCACCAACACCATCACCACGTGCACCCGCCATGGGTAGCCACAAGATTGTCCCCGGAAACACAGATGAACACGCAAACTTTTTTTTTCGTTCACATGTGTAAATATATAAGGACTAAACATGTTATAACATGAAATTCACTAAATAGTAAATGTTACGCATTGCATATAAGACCTGTACTTAAAAAAATCCAAATTTAGGCATGGTGCATATATGTAAGACCTGTCCGTGTGAACGTTCCTCCAAATGGCTGCCAAGCTGGCGAAACATGATCGAGGGCAGGCTCTATAGCGTATAAATATAAATACATCCATCCAACAAACGATTTAGATCGACCATTTTGTTTCCAACACCCTTTGCCCTTTTACAAAGTGGGAATTGGAAGGAAACAATCCAAATCCATTCCCCCTGTGTTTTTGCATTAACCTCGCAAAAAAGAAACGTCATATGCTTCATGCAACTTGAGACACACAATCTCTCATTATATTTTGCGTGCAATAGATGCATGCTATGGCATGCTAAATGTATATTCTAAATATATATAAGTTCTAGCACGTCAGCATGTTCTGCGCAGTTTCCTCTCATTCAACCTTTGCTGAATACCATCTTAACTTCTTGATTGCTGATGAAATCACCTTTGATTGTAAGCGAGGCTAGCTGACCTGAAAAAGTAGATTCTCCGTAGTTCCTCCGGCACGCAAAACGGCCTCCTCTCTGTTTGATCTTCAGGTGCTTTTTCACGCCCATGTAGACCTGGCACATGTAGCCAGGCGAAGACGGGAAGGAATATGGGTTAGACAACTTTCTGTCAATCAGCGATCTGCGATAGACATTTCATTGCTTTATATTGCGAACTGATTCAAGTTCTATAGATCATGAAGTTGTTGCCGCCTCTATTTACACACAAAATGATTTCCTTTCAATGATCTTCTTGATGGAACTATACATCAAACAAAGGTGACTCACATGAATCAAAACTGAAGAGAATTGTATATCATTACAGTCACTATATTTATATATAGAGCGCTAAAAGAGGATGTCGACGAAAAGGATTAGATCAGCCAGGAAGCAAGAAACTGCATGACTTTTTCCCTGCGCTGGATGCCTAATATGGTCTGTTTTGAGATTTTGGGTTGTGACCAACTTAACAACCGCACGAGCTTAATTGACAGATCAGATTGATCTAGCAAAATGCCAATCTTTGGCACAAAGAAGTCCTATAGCAATGGATTGTCATACGCATGCATTCAACGAGGCCCCAACCCCACATGTGACATTGAGACAGTCGTGGGAAAACTGACTCCGCGAAATGATGCGATAAAGGTGTAACAATTCTCTGTATATATAGCGCATGCATAAGTCACATCATATCACACGCAAGGTTTTTTTTCATGCAGAAGGTTTCACTATATATACTGGGTTGTCAGGAACCATCGTTGTGAACATGTAGCGGTGAACCCATGAATCGGCTTAGTCTATTCGATGTTCTCTCGCAAGCTTCCAGAGTCTATATGTCAAAAAAAAGGATCCTGCATGATAATTCTTTTTGTCGTAGTATAAAAGAAAATATATACCAATCAAATGGCTTGATTTCAATTGTTGATGTAACTACCCAAGTATGAAACGGTTTTTTTTCAAAGCTTGCTGGAACAACTATCCCCATGGCCTTTAGCCAGCCAACCCCTCAAAAATTGTAAACTCACTCTTCAGCAAGAAGGTGCTCACTGTAAGCTGCTCGGTGTGAGGCATCAAGAATCTTCTTCAGCTTCACCATCTCAGCTGACTTTGGATCAGGCTTCTTCTGCCGTTGAAGTGCACTGACCTGGGCACCGAGAGGTATATAAAACAAATTCAATTGAGAAAAGCTGGTGAAAGATATATTTTTTTTGAACTGCATGTGATGCAAATATCTTGAGATGGTTTTTTTTCTAAGGGTTCCGATTTAACTTTACAACATTGAAGGTACCCACAAACTCTGACAGCACATTGAAAAAAAAATATATATATATATGAAGTGGTTGGGGACACCCAGAGAGTCATGCAACAGAAGTCTCAAGGCAGTGAATATTTTTTTGGGGGGGATCCAATTGGTCTTCCAAAAAGAGATGGATATAAGTTCAGTTCACATTCACAAATCCAGACTTGGATGAAACCAACTGAACATGTGTACATTCGCCTTTATAAAAATCGTTTATAGGGAAGGGAAAATTGTTTCATGTCCATTGGTTTATCTCATTGCCATCATCCCTTTACTTGTTTGGAACTTGAAGTTTCTGTATGTAGATTTATATGTATTTAAAGACGCAACTTTGCATCCAACGGTTGCAAACAGCATGTTGGGCAAGACACGTATAGTCCGGCCACAGCCAAATTCGAATAAGTACAAATGGTGGGGTGGGAGAAGTATGCCACCTGCGTCCTTTTGGGTTTCTTTTCCTTTGACTTTTTGGCCCCCCCAGCAGGATCCGTCTTAATCCCAACCGCCATTCTGCTCCAGTAGGTCGACAACTCACAAACGTTTTTGTTAATCTCAACCCACTCGAAGTTTGGGTGACAACAGTTGGATGATACACACTCCTTAAGGGTGCTAGCAACCAACTCCTTAGCGGCTGGATCAATTGGTGTTTCCGTCTCTTCGGATGGTTTCTTTTCCTTACGTTGTTTCGTTTTCTTTGGGCTCTTCAGTGCCTTCTGATCTTTCTTCTCATCAACCGTCTCAGTCTTAGAGGTCTTAGCAGTCAGTTTTTCAGCTGCACGTTTTGTTCCCTTTTTAGACTCACTGGAAGTATGGGCCTTCTTTGGCGAATCTGATCCTCCAGTCCCTTTATTTGATCCTCCAGTAGTCCCCCCTTGTTCTGCAGTCTGCTTCCCCCTGTTGGCTTTTTTGGGTGGTAAATTCCTAATTTTCCTAAGCTTCCGCAAACCGCGGTTGTGAGCCTTCTTGGTCGTGGGGGATGTGGAAACTGCAGCTTCGCAAACTTCTGTGGTGACCTCAGTAATCACATCCTCAGTTGACGGGCCGGTGGATTCTTCTGGGGTCTGCTGTAAAGATCGCTTGCGTGGAGCTTTCTCTGCAGCCGTACGTCCCCTCTTCTTAGTCTGTTTCTCTTCTTCCTTAGCTTCCTTCTTTTCCTTTTTTTTCCTGTCCTTTTCTGCCTTCTTTGCTTGTTTGTCTTCCTTCTTCTTTTCTTTATCCACCAAAGCCTGTGCCTTCTTCAACCTTTTATTTTCCCTCTTGTCCTTCTTCATTCTGAATTGCTTTCGTCTGGTGACGAGCTCATGCTCAGGAATGTGTTCCTGACCATTTTCATCTAAAGCCACCTGCATCACACACAGCGTGTTGGAGCGAGTATGCATTTGTGTCAGTGTCATAATATATAAAAACAAGTTACACGGGAAAACTCCAACATATATCTAAATATATTTATATATGTATAACGAGTTGATGAGATATAAAAACATATATATGTATATATATAAATTGGATTTGCATTTCCTAATCATATATATACGAACTCCAAAAATGCGAATAAACACCAATTCCAACATGTCTAGCCACATGCAGTTGAACATCAAAAGTTAACATGTTTGTTCCCTGCCTCCCCATTCGAAGCCATTGTTTTCAAGTTCTCCTCATGACGTTCTACTTTTCTTAAGGTTTCGGCTGCAACATCTGTTGTGAGTACGGTAGATGGTGAGCAAACCAGCTGAGTCTCTTCTTGGTCCCCATTGAATTGAAGTTGGGAATCTCCTACCACCAGGATCGCTTCTTTGTTTTTCTTCTCCTCGCCAAAACCTGCATCAATGAAAAATATTTGCAACAAATAATGTTTTCTCCATCCTGTAAATGGCTTAAAATCTGATGTCCTATAAATATACATATATATATATATAATATCTTTAGAGCATGTCTACAACAGAATTAAAAAAAGAGGAAGGAACCTACAAAACCCAAAGTAACCCCGGTATCTACCAAGCAACTCTGCACTTTGTCAGCTGGCAGGTCATCATCGAGTTTACCTGCAAGCCTTAAGGTGCATGTGGCGCACGGTGGTAGTTGGCATTTGTCGTATGCAAGTGCTACCTTGGTTCCAAAGAACATGTATATATATATATATATAGTAAAATGATCTGGAAGGAAAATAAACATTATAAGGATCAAGAATCCACCGCCATGACACTATTGGGATCCAAAATGAATCAAGGCACTGCAATTCTTGAATCTCTTTCAATGCATTCTTGATGATATCCACAGTAGCAGGATCCATTGCCGGAAGTGGTGGACTAACTTCACCCTCCTCATCTGATAAGATCACAATTTGGTCGAAATCCTCAACAGGGGCTGGAAGTTGGAAGCAAAACAAACAAATTCTATATTGAAACAAACATGGGCTATATATATATATATATAAAAGTGAAAGACCTTTCGTTAAATGAACGATTCATAGTTGTCTTATATAAAATAATCCAAAGGTCTTTTGAGTCTATATGTAATTTTTTGGGGGGGTATCTGTAAAGCTGTTTGGAGGAAAACACCAAACAAATGCCATAACCCTTTCCTCACAAGCCTTCGTCTTGTGCAACGAGGGTGCTGAATCATTTTCGTTATGTTCTGGGGGTAAAGATGTAGCTGGCGGGACAACTTTTGCCACTTCTGGCTCAGGCAATGTTTGTTGCGAAGCTTCAACAACAACAGGGATCTCGCTTGGAGCATTTGGAAGGCTGGGTTCTTCCGCTGGAGCTGGAAGGGGTGGAGCTTCTGCGGACTCTAATGCTTTTTCTATATCTGCTTGAAAATCGAAATCATCAAAAACCAACCGCTGGCTTAGGATGGGTTGCGAATCTGGGTCCGCAAATCTTTGAACCCCCTCAGGCTCCCCTGACTCCAATGCCACAGAAGAAGTAGTTGCTTCACGCACTGGCTCCCATTCCTGTGATGAAGCGAGTTGATGGAATGTTGTGGAGATGATTGCCGGATCAATGTTTTTGATACTAAGATGTTTGGGTCATTCCACTATATATATATATATATATATGACTTATCTTAAATACACAGGTATATGCACGCCTTGAAATTTAAACTTCCCTTTATAAGGAGAAGGATTTGTCTTTTCTGACAAAAAAAAGGTTTCTGCAAAAAGTGGGGAAGACCAAATTGAATAGGGTCTATATATATAATAACTACTGCCACCGAATGCTTCTTAATCCTGATCATCACCCGCTTTTGTTCTCTCTTTGACCTATCATCATCAGAAATGTCGCTATCGTGATCATGATCATCATCACCATCATCATCAACATCGTCATAATCACCATCATTATCATATGCATCGTCAAATCTATTCTCATCATTGTCCATCAACCTCATCAACTGTCTATATGGTCTTTCTTTTGGCGCCACATCATTGAAACATATAGGTTTTAGATTTCCAGCTATTTTCATGTTTTTTGCAACATTTTGCTGATCCATGCTGATGCCTAAATCTAAAAATTATATAGTCTAAGTATATAGATATATAAATATACTGAATATAAACATTGATGTCACCTGCGTGCAATCTCAGACCTATAAGGACTCGACTGACCCAACCACATTTTCCGTGCCTTCGTGTCAAAGCCGAAGTCCTCGACCAGGCCAATGATGATTGTGTCCTTCAGGGATGGATGTTTAGGACCGGTGTGTGGGCAGTTCAAGGTGTGGGGAGGAAGAATTTGCGAAAGCCTTCCTTTGAAATGATATTAGATCTAAATTGTCTCGTTCAACTTGATGACCCATTGTGACAAAACAAGAGAAAGACATTTCATTATATGATCTCCAAATTTGAAAACCACAGTCCTCAGGTGGAGTTTCTCGGTAAGTAAAGGTCTTCATTTTTCCAATCAAACGGCGAATGGCCCAAGCCTCTTGATAGTAGACATCTCCTCCTTTAAATACCTTTGCAGTATCATAGAATTTGGAGATCGATTCTATCAGGCGATCCACTTGAGGGAGTTTCTGGGAATTCTCCTTCATGAGCCGGAACACCGGCGACAACACATCAGCATTGAGCTTTAGATTTTCTACCGTTGCCTCCACAAAACCTTTTTCAGGTTCACCATTCTGATCAAGTCGAAGGAGTAGAGTCAAACCATTCCTCACTCTTTTACGGAGCTGTTCAGAATTGTCCCAAGTACCACTAAGACTTGATAAGTCGTAGTCACCAACTATAGATCTGGGTGATTCAGAAGGTGATGCAGCCCGACCACTAGACCTCACCCTCGCCCCTGAACCCGAAGATGATGAAGCCCTTGATTTAGCAGCTGTTGATCGCCCCATGGTGCCCAAACTATTTGTGATGGGACCCTCAGCCCAAATGGGTCTTGCGGAGGACGGCGAGCTGTATTTGAGTGACACTGTCTGTGCCCGTGCGTCAAAGAGATGTTAAAAACATCCACACCGAGATCTTTCCAGCTATCTTAAATATGTAAAGATCTTATATAATGGATTTGTATATATTTAGACGACTTTTGGATATGATAAGATTGTTTATCATGAGTTGTGATCCTTGACCTCATGGAGCTTCAACTGAAAAAATAAAACAGGTTTTGGTATATATATATATATATACATCAACACCTCTCTCACACCGTGATCATTAAAATCAAGCCGGGATCACCTGCAGTGATGCTGTCAGCAACAATCCAGCAGTGATCCAGAGCACACGCATTTCTGGGGGGAGCTAATCCTTTCCATGGGAGATGTTTTCATATATTGCTTTCGTTTTCATGTTAATTTGATCCATGCTGGAAAGTCTCAAAGGTTTGATTGAGAAAGTTTCATATATAAGGTTTCGCTAAATCCCAAATAATGGGATGGCATCAAAGAAGTATAAAAACCAAAAACAATTAATTTTATAGGCTATATATAATTTACGTCCAGGAGCGGTAATTCACGTCCAGAGAGGAATTGTTAGCCATAGATCAAAAAGTCAACTATCTGTAAGATGTAGAGGAATTGTGCTCATACAAGAGCAGCAGGTAGTTGCTAGCCTTGTTAGGACAGGAGGCATTGAATTTACGAGTATTTTGGGGGATCAAACTACATTTGAACACCAACTTACGCCATTTAAGTGTTGGTTGCGAACCGTTCCGTTGCGGGAGATCCTAAGTAAGCCTGTTTGGTGTCTCGAACAAGGAAGATATTGAAGTCACGGATAACCATACGAACACCAAACCGGAAGCATTTCTTGGGACCAGCACCGCAAACATAGCACTCCGGATTTGCTGCAGAGTCATCCAAGTAGTGATTGTACATTGGGCGTGGGTTGGTGGTGTTTGGCATTTATTTTCATTTATTAACATTCAAAAGAGATTGTATCATTTTTGTTGTATACAGTATACATAGAATTCACCCTTTTGTTCGAAAAGGTCGTATTTGGGGAATTGAATAATGATGGCTATCAAGTGACTGAAACCTGACTACAGATGTTTCCCCCCTTCTCTCGTTAAAGCATTGAATTCATACGAATCAAAATGCCCTCGGGTGATATTCACCCAAAAAATCGGGATGTCCTTAATCAAGACGACGACGACGACGACGACGACGACGACG
>OMLO01000718.1_pt1 | contig 23169 bp, 12 predicted proteins | sample 1674811 | NCBI WGS metagenome assembly OMLO01 (sample SAMN06265003, study PRJEB25207) | coral metagenome | isolation source: Coral host | place: Mexico:La Bocana,Puerto Morelos, Mexico | collected 2008-11-13 | reverse complement strand
TTGTCGAGCTGCACTTGAAGGAAGTTTCGTTCATGTTGGCTGTCGTGCATCTTTGTCTGAGCAACTTTCAAGTCCTGTTCTACTTCAGCCAACTAAGAGAACAAGTTGAATTAGAAACCACCCCGCAAGGAAGTGGACGCTAACAACCTATACTTCTGTAACTCGACAGCAACACAAAACTTACACAAGCTGTCGAGGTATTGATGGCGCGCCAAAAAATCTTACATTTTGAGAAGCTGACTGAACAAAAAATTTATCGCTCGTTTTCTCGCAATGTCCTCTTAGAGAAGTGGCAAACATTTTCTCCGTGTGTCTATCGAATTATATCGAAAACACTGTTTTCTTTCTCCCATACCACCAGTCGAGTTGCAACAGCACGGGAGAAACACGCAAATGTATTTCTAAAATCAAATTGGAATCAAATCACGTCAGCTTTAGTCCTCAATCTGTAGTTTATGCCCACCAGCAAACTTCGTCACAAATGTCCAGACAACTTACCCTGGAATTCAAGGTGGTGTTTGTCTTTTGTAAGATAGCGCATCTGTTCTCCAAGTCATCTCTTTGCATCTCCATCAGTTTGTTGCTTCGTAGGAAGTCGTTTCTCTCCGATTCCACGATCCGGCCTTTCCTCAACAGATCATCTCGTTGGTTTTCTACAGTCTTGATTTTTTCCACCAAGGTGTTTCGATCTTGCTCCACAATGTCCATTTCTTGTACTTGAGCCTTCAAGACGAAGTCATAAGTAAATTTCCATTTCTGGCTCAAAGGATGATACGTTGGGAGATAAAATAATGCGGTTCCGAAAAAGTGACAAAACTACTTGTGGGTTTTACGTTTTTCTGTTGTACCCAGCTAAGGTTCAAATTAGTTTTAATACCTGTAACAACTGAATGTTGTGTTCTAGCTTCTGAAATTCCCTCTCTGTTCTCTCTAACTTCTTCACCTACAACAAAAATCATTTTCCATTAAGTACTATCATTTTAGGTTTTTTTTATGGAAGGCATTTAGTCGACACCTAAGAACATAATCTTTAATCGACCAAAAACGATAACAGCAAAACAACTGAACACAAGGAGCAAACTGACACGTTTATAACAGACGCTTTGTAACAGTGTACCAGTAGCTTTTCAGTACCTTTTCACTCAGCTCAAAGTTTTGTTTTTCCATTCCACTGTATTTGGTTTGTAACTCGGCAAGTTTAAGCTCGGCACCTTGCAGGTTCTTTAGTTGGTTCTAAAAAAAGAGGAAAAAAGATCAAAGTTACCTAACTCTGGCCATGTGCCGAGTAATTATGGCTAATTCCACGTTCCACAGATATATGGCAAATGTTTAAGTTCGAAGAGAAAAGCGATCAGGAAGTGAATTATCTCGTTGAGCCGCAAGGGATCTTGGCACGGGCTCAATATAATTCTTCCCATGGCTCAATGCGCTTTTTATTTTTTTCTCCAAATAGGCGCTGGGATTGAATTTTACTATTTCTGCTGTCCCTTAAAAACTATTAGACATTAAAGTTTAATATCAGTGTTTTTACTGATCTCTATACCTGTAAATTCATGTAGGCCGCCTCCATTCTTTGTCTCTGTCTTTCCGAGTTGTTTGCTTCTGATTTCCACTTTTCAATCTCAAAAAAAGAAATAAACAAAACTATAGAGCGACCCAAATAGCAGTCGGAGGCAGACTTAACTCACTCCCAAGACAAGAGGAGCAATCAATTTTAGCAGAACTTTTTGTCATGTTAAATTTCTCATTTAACTAAGGGTCAAGCTAGCTAACACTGATTTTAGACTTCCAACAAAATAAAATCAATCACTTACTGTGCCAAGAAACGTCACATACCTCGTAATTCTTTTTATTCATTTCTCCAATCTAAAAAATCAATAACAAACAAAATAGAAAGCATTAGACCTGTTTAGTATTTGCAACAGAAAGAGAAAAACTAACTAAGTAACAAACTTGACCTAGTGAGTCAACTTAAAATATCTGAAAAAAACCAAACGTACGATTAACTCATGTATTTACTTTAAGTGTTACCTTTGTTAACAGCTCCTTCTCTTTCTTTTGATTCTGTTGAAAATAATAAATTATTAATAAATCCTCTAACCAAAACTGTTTAAGGACCAGATAAATCATTTACAATGCGACAGATGCAAGCAAAAAAAAACATTCATGTTTAATAACCATCTGGCAAAGAATTGCTGTTTACCTCTTGTTTTAAGAACGCTACATCTTCGTCCTAAAGTGAGAAAAAAATGGAATTACCACGATTTATTGTTAAGCTACAAGAAACACGTGTAGATCTAGTTTCTCTCTACATTAGAAATGCCCTACGAAGCGGATAGGTGAGAAGAATATAGAAAATAATCAGCCAAGGATTATTACCATAATGTAGCACAGGATTCTGAACTGACCATTGGCATTCAGTGGAGATGAATGAAACACATTCGTAAATTACTCCAGGTAAGCATCTTAAAGATAGTATAATAGATATATAAAAATATCTTGAGGGCAAAACGAGAGAATTGTCTGGAAAAACTGTTTCCGCTTACCAGAATTTTCATTTCTCGATCTTTTCGTTCAAGCTGAAGGAGTAAAGGAAAGAAAAATAAACGAATTGTACACAACAGAGTTCAAGAGACATAATGGCAAGTTTACAGAGAGACAAAAATGTGAAAACGTTAAGATGACAACTGTTTATCCTTCACTGGGAATTTTTCAGACAAGGCTATGTAGAATAAGGTCACACGTTGTACTTACCAACGATTGCGTCTCTAATTCAGTTGCGTCAGTCTGTAGAATAATAAAAAGGGACAAAATAAGGAGTTAGGGATTTTACGAAGAGTGCAATTAATGCCGCACAATGATGCAGAAAGTAAAGTAACGTAAAGTTTGATTTGTACATCAATGAATGTGGTAAACGTGATATGTGAACATTTACTCTTGGTCCCTGTCAAAAGCACTGGCAAGTAGTAATGATAATTTTACCTTCATAGTGCGAATAAGATTTTCTTTGCTCTGCAAAACAATAATCATAGAGTATTAATGATATTAATGGAAATAGCATTACACAATAACATATCAGATACTGTTCAAAGTAGAGTCCAGATGCATTCTTTGTCATAAGAATTAAAAGAGACCGGTCAAATAAATACTTGGTCCGCATAAACACTTTATTATATTACAGAGAAAGGCTTTGTCAAAAGCTACTTGGACAAAACTTGCAACCCAAAGTTATACATGAGATGAGCCTCAAGCGGATCATGGTAGTTCAATTCGTAATCTTGGACTGGGTATTTGTTTTGATGAGCAATAACATCTCACTAAAAAACTGAATTCTAGTAATTCGTAGTAGAATTCTGAGGGAAAATGTATGTGTGCTTTGTTCACTCACCCTTTGGGTGACAGATTGTTCGATGTCTTTCGTACAAACGACAGGATATTTCTTGCAAACCAGCCATTTTACTTCACTAGTTCACAACTCACGAACAAGTTTCCCCGCGCTCATACCTACGAGACACGCTTGCAGGGAATCATGGTATCGAATATCCAGTCCAAGATGATTACGACTACTGCAGGAGCATCACATAAAAGGGAATTAGTCATTCCTCAGACGGGAGTACTTTCTTTTCGCTGAATATAAGTTGCCTTAAACTCCTACCTTCAGTTGCTTTTCAAGGAACCCAATCTTTTCGTTCAGCGCATCTATTTCGCCGCGGTTAATGGACGTGGCCCGGTTGCGAACTATACCTCGCGGAGGATTGACTCCGTCCTCTTCATCACGAGACAACTGTGACGTCGTCGGGGGCGGCACGTTTGAATCTACATACGAGACCATTGGTTGGCTCAGTGGTCCTGGCTGACGTTTCTGCAAGAGTATTTTTTTGGGTTTGGGACGTACTTGAGGAGGAACCTTGAATGTTGAATCAGCAGGCTTAATGGATCCAAGACCAGTGGGGCTTATTTTGAGGGACGATGCCGTGGGCTCCTCATTGGGATAGATACCACCTAGCTCGCTCGGTTCCGATTCCATCACCAACGTGGGTTCCTCCACAGTGACAGGCGATTCTACACGAGAGGAAGGCAGTGAGGGTCCAGAAGAGGGTTTGCTGTCCGAGCGAAAGCGCTGGCGAGATGACGCCCGCAAGGTAGCGGCGTCTCTGGGTGGGGAAGACTCGCTCCTTAACAAAACTTCTAGTCCTTGGTCTAGAACGACTGGCGAGGAGTCTGGGAAATCCGGTGGCAGCTCAGATGGGAAGGGTGGTGGTGAAGACTCAGGGAGGGGAGGAAGATCTCCGTCGTCGTCGTCCGAATCAAACACTACAAGATCACTGGTGTCCGTTCGAGGTTTGTCGGCCTGATCAATGTGACGAAGATCTTGAATACGTTGGTCGATATCATCCATGTACGAGTCTAAATTCCTTCGCGAGGACTTGAGTTGTGGTTCAGAAACGAGCTCATCTGAATCACGACCGTTCTCTTGATAAGAAGATATCTCGTTTGTAACTTCAAAATCACTAGCTACCTCTGAATAGTCCATTAAACCATCTTTTCCCTTGAAATCTGAACCTCTAATCGGAATGTAAGAAACTCGAGGTGATAACTCTAACTCCAAACGCCTGTCTCCAAGGTAACGGATTTCCGTAGCAACTGTAGAACGGACTTGAGGTGTGATAGTCTCCTCGACGGAGCTTGGGACTGGACTGATGACGTCACGAGAGAAAGACGTTAGGTCTTGAGCATGCTCGGTTTGGGTTGCCTCGTTTAAGCGCCTGGCGATCTCTCTTCCCTGTGATGGAGAGAATCACATTCAACAGATTTAATCATTTCACCTCCTAAATCAGCAGAGATGTTTTACTTAAAGGTTTAAATCCATTTTAAATTTCTCGTTTAGGAGAAATAAGTGTCGTATGACGACTTATCTCTGCTTACACAAGTTCGTGCTATCCAAAATATTCACTCTGTATAACCCGAATACGACTGAAGGTGAGAAATAAATAAGCACAGGCAACGACCCTCTCCGTGCAACTGGTATCGCACTGAAAACGTCCGAACGAGTCAGCGTTTGGAAACCAGTCCTGTCCTGTCCTGTCCTCTCGCCATCAGGCAGACGAGTTGATGCGTGTAAAATGCATCTTGCAACTTGCAGTAGTTTCTTGCGGTAAAATTTCGAACACAGATAGCAACTAGACATGACAAGACATGACAAAGTACTAAAACAATTTTGAGTAACGCAATCAGACTAAGATTTAGCTAAAACAAAGAAATCATGTTTTCATTTCAGCTTCCTTTTGTTTTTGTTACATGATCCCCATCGAACCCTCTACAGGCATTACAAACATCTGATTTCATGATCTCTTTTCTACGAAATGTACACCACGAGGTAACAAGATCTCCTAAAACTAGAGAAAAATTCAACTCAGAAACGACACCGTGCATTAACCTTTATTGTATTCTGCGCCACTTTTGGTTTCAAAAGGTCAGACGGTTTACGTAAGAAATGGTTTGTTTTACAATGCCTGAATACGTCGACAATTACCAAAACCTTTACACCGTGAAATGAGCATATGGCCTTATGTTTTAAAAGTACAATGTGAATTCAATAGGCTTTTGATTTGGGAAAAGAAAGACGAACACGTTTTGTACAGAGAACGCGCGGCGGGTGCGGACTTTTCTTGACTTGGAATATGAAGCAAGAACATGATCTCGATGTGTTTGCGGAAAATTGAAACTTGCGTTTGTTTTTTTAATTTCCATATTTTAACATATTCGTTCAAGGGAACACCAATATAAAACAAATGAGATATTTGTCGAAGATCACTTACTCAATGGATAAAAACAAACATAAGTGTTTGGCGTGATGTTAGATAACATACAAAAATTACTTGACTAAGATTCAGCAAGCACATGACAAACTGTAGTTTTCCACACATTGATCTGTGATGACTAATGTAGCAAATATTTGGCGCACGCAACATCAGAGATTGAACACTTTTTTAGGCCTTAAACGTGAAGTAGCAAAGCTCTGAATAAGTGGAAAGTACCTAGGTCGCTCCCTAATGAAATACAACGTATTCCGGAAGACAAGAAAAATCAAACCTAATTTTATTTCGCTCTTGTGTTCAGATATACCTTTGAGCAGTGTTTACCAGCGATAACCGAGCTTAAGCTTCGCTATATCGAAGCTTCTGAACACTAAAGGATCTTATCACTGGTGCTTAAGAAAGGCTTTAAAATACGAATAAGGACCTGCCAGTCATTGGATAATTTTACATGTCAAAAAAGAAAGAGACGCTTCATGTTACATTCAAACGAAAAACGAGTCGAAAGAGGTAGTATTTAGCAAGCTGAAATAGCATCAATGGCTTGACTTTTCGATGTCATGAACTTGAAACCATAAATTTTACAATGTGACGGCTACGAAAGGACAAAGACTTAAAATACAAAGAATTACGAACCTTGTGTTTCCCGTCAGAGGAGGATTTTGAGAGCAAAAACAGACAAATGTTTGGTCGCTTGTATCGCTAGCTTGGTAGTCGACTCATTAGCATAATCAATCAAGAGCTAATTTATGCGTAATCAAAATTTATTCAAGGTTCAACAAAGCATATTGCAATCACACTAAGAGCCATTGTACAAGTTTTCAAATAACAAAAGAAGATAATTCTCTGCGCTGATGCAGTTCTTACAAATTCAAAACACAATAGACTTCAGTCAACAACGCTTAAAAACAAACACGAACTATAAGTTGAATTAAACGAAAATATTTCGCGGCGGAAAAGGAATAACGCAATATTTATCTAATTATTGAACAAACAGCTGAAACTGGACAAAACTTTAATGGAGGGACCACTCGTTAACCACACCATTTCCCAAAACAAACATTTCTTGTATAATTTAGAATGGTGGACTAGGAAAGCTCAACTGACAACACACATAATACTTATGAACGCACCAGCTGACAGAAAAACATAACCCTTTCAGAAAACAAATGGAACATATGTCAGCTATGTTTGAAACATAATACTGTACTGGGGCTAAATAAAGCAAAGATGTGTCTGACTCGATAGCCGGATGCAAGAGCAAATACACTCTTTCTTTTCTTAAAAAAACATTTTTTATAAGAAAATCGAGGCTGAAATTTGCGAAAGTTTAAGAATATTTTAAGAAAAAACCTGAGGCTGAAATTGTGAAACGAATATAATTTCGTGCGTTGGAAATCTGTAAATACAACACAACGATATGTTTTTACTTAGCTGTATAAAATCATTTCTTTCTCTAAACTGCAAAAAAGGCCAATACATCCTTAAACGGAATTGTCAAAAGCTATAATTAAGAATATTACAAGAATATTTTCAGCCTAAAATCGGCAGAAAACTAGGAATTTTCAGCCTGGGCCGGAAACCCAATAATCATATAAAAAAGAAAGAGGGTACTCCATACACTAACAGAATACAATGGAGCCATTTTCAGCACATGCGCCATTACAAATACTAAATAACCTAAGACACCGATGGCGGCGCAACTTGAAAAATTCAACCTCAAGTACTTCAATCTGTTAACCTAGAAGACTGTCAATGTTTTATCTAATGGCGTGATGCGTGCTGTGAAATAGCTGTTCCAGGCTCTCGACCAGTAGGGACGATCGCCGGAAAACGCGGGCGGGCGACGAGCGGGATCTCCATTTTCGCTACCAGGCCCCGCTTTTCGATCGTCCCAACTGACTGAAAGCCTGCAACACGCTATCTTGTCGTGTGAGAGATTTTTTACCTGGATTTGTCGTCTTAACTCCATGAGCTCTTCGTAAAGTTCCTTGTTTTCTTGCTTAAGCTTTTCGAGTTCCTGAAAATAACAGTAACAGTAAATTTAATAAACTCAAACTAAAACTTCTATATTTTAAAAATCGTTCCAAATAATGTATCAGGATTTTCACTAAAACAATCGTCACTACATGTAAGACACAGGAAAAATCACTCTGCCCGTGCTAAGCTGTTTTGCTTGCTGCCCATACGTTGAATGTTAAAATTATTATCTTTTTAAGTTAATGTGAGGTAGTTTAATTTTATACGGCTTAGTTTAAGGAGTTTATAAGAGTTTCGGATGTCCACACAAGTATTTATTGGCAAGGGAAAAATCTTGATTTACTTTGGCAATGTGCTCTGGTATAGATCCGTCCCGAATCAGCTCCAAAACTGTCACAGAATTCAAATTGGTTTGAATCTCCTGATCGACTCTCCCGGATATGTTTGGCAGACGGCGTAACGGCTCACCCATAGGCGGGGGGACATCACCAGCCTCTGCGTGTACTCCTCTGTCAGCCTTTTAAAAAAGGTATTTGTGTTGTTAAGATTAATCGATAAGCGGTCGAGGAGTGAAGCTTAACAAATTATGTATTACATTTGGCACTATTTCAACTTTCAAAAGACCTCTCGATATCTGCAAGTAACTAAATTTCTTAGGATTGACTTTTAGATTTAAAAATTACATTGCTTTCATTTATGGTTAGACTAGGAAAACACGACTTAAAATTTATCTGTTAACTTTTACTTTTAAGCGGTTTATGAATACCACTATATCGCGAGTTTAAACATTACCTGCTCAAAATAATGACCCAGATCTTTCAATTCAGCTCGCGGCGTAACCATGCCTGATGACGACACGAGACTCTCAAGGTCACATGACCCCAGCACACTTTCGACTTCTGATGTTGTAAGACCAAAGTCCTGCACCAACAGCAGCCGAACCTATACACAATTATTTATCATTGGTTTAAGTTCTTCGGCTATTTATTTGCTTTAGTTTATTTCTTTAGCTCTATATTATTGGGTTAGAGTTGTAAAATACTCACTACGCTAAAACATTGACAGAAAACGGCTAGCAATTTAACCGCGATTAAAAAAAAAAAAATTACCCAACTTTTTTAAAACAAAATCAACTGTCAAGTTTATGTTTAAAGCGTCAGTTAGACAAGCTCAGTTTATTTTGAACAATCTTAGAACAATTAATTGATTTATTTTCATGTTGGTGCTGTCGATACTATTTATGGATCCCACGAAGAAACGTTACCCAGAACTTTTTTAAGTTTAGGTTCACTTTCTATAGCATCAAGGGGCAGCGGATAGCTTCTCATCTCTTTCGATGGGAAGTTAGACAGAAATTCAAAAGGTCATTCGTTGAACTTTTGGTTAGCTAACATTGACTCGAACGCACCTTTCCAAGTTTTTCTGTGGTATCCATCTCTGATGAATCGTCTCTCGCGTTTTCCTGGACAAGAGTAACGAATAAACGGATATTCAAAATCCCTAACAGTACTCATCGCTTCAAAGGTCACGTGTTCGCCAAGTATTATACAGAAAACAATCTCGACGACAAAATCTACACAAGTGTCCCCTGCCCCTGCAAGAGGGGTGTATTGAGATTGCACTCTGGCATCACATATCCTTCTTTCCAGGATGGGGTGGGTCACACTTTGCGGTCCTAAACGCGTCTAAAGCATCATGATTTGTCGCCCATTTATTTTTTCTTACAGTTACCTTTTCCATACATTCATACAATGCCGTTCTCACCAGCTTATGTACATGTATCAGCCTAAATTTTAGGGGGCCCCTCTCAAATGTTTCCAGGCAGACTACACAACGTACCTTCTCTTTCTGAAGGAGATCTATTCTTTCCTTCAAAGCCGCATTGGATTCATTCAGAGCACTAATTTTCTGAGAAAAGATTGACACGTCAATGTGAGATGACAACAGTTATCGACTGTACTAGAAAAAAGCTAAGGATATTTATGTTAAGGCTAAAAAAATAACAAAATTATCAGTGTAGCTGTTTCACCTTCTCTGCATCTTTTAATTGTTCAATCTTCTGCTGAAGTAGCTCAAAATCCTCCTTAGATGATGAATCTTTACTCTGCTACAATTGAACAAATTATCAATGATTTCTACCTATGATTACGTATTTATTCTGTTAGAGTTTAGTGAATAAATAACAAAATCAAAGAATTATCGACTCTTTCTAAATGTGCCTAACCACAAGTAGCTCACCACTATTCCGTGTTCTATATTACTAGAACCTGGCTAACATGAAAACGTTAAGATTCCTAAGATTTCGGCGAAACTATCTAACATATTTCCCGTCACAACCAAAGTTAGTTCACTTATATATGTCCTACTTAGACTTAAAGTTTAACGTAGAAACAGAATGTAGTTACGCGTAGAATAATACTGTCACGGCTATCGCACAGAAGTAAAACAAAAACTTCCAACCTAAAAAAAATAAAACGTGAAGCAAAATCCAAACTCGGTTACCTGATTTACCACAAATCGCTTTTTTGTGTGAAAAGCATGCAAATAAAGGCACTTTAGTTCAACAAAACCTCTACTAAGTGTCCGTAACATAGTCGGAGAATAAAATTATGTGGCTAACCATGACACCTGCTACGGTTAGGCCATAAAGCAAAAGATTCCAGATCAAATATCATGCACAAGTTGTCGTTTACGCCAAATTTTCGCTCAGGACGGTTCCCGATTATTATTAGCCAATCAAAACCTAGCATGAGCAGTCGCGAGTATTCCGAAGTTGTTACGTCAGCATGGTGCCAAGAAGACACGTCGTGCTGCCTAGCAACGCCTCTAACGAAAATCATGGGCTCAGTCGTCCAATGTCCACTCGAAGATAAAAGAAGCCTGTCTCACCGTTGGTTGCCACAATAGGCTTCAGAATGGTCACACTACATGTAGCAAGCGACTTTAATTTGTCCCCAACACAAAACAGCCTTAAGTAATTCAATGAACTCAGTTGGCAAAAGGTTAATAAACTTACTACTGATTCCTCCAAACTTCGGATTTTTTCTTGAAGTGTAGCATTCTCTTCCTTCAGTTCTTGAATGTTCTACAGGAAATAACAAAGGAATAAGGTCGCTACGGAAATCAACAGAAATAAGGAAAAAAGTTTTCCACGATTAGTTTACCCAGCTGGTGAATGCTTGTTTCACTGGGAGAATAAAGCGTAGTTTTTAAACAGAAAATGTAGGATAGCAAAATATATATACTCACACTTGAGCTGTATAAACTTTCAATTTTCTCTCTCAACAATGCATTGTCGTTTTCCAGTTCTTTCATATTCTAAAGAAAAAACGACACAGATCTAAGTATCAATTAACATCAGGGAATTTCAACATCTTTTACCACCAGCAAAACACTGAGTTTGAACAAGGGAGGTGAAGAATTTTAATATTTGTTCTCCTCAGAGTTGAAGGCTCATCGACAAAAAGCTAGTGAAACAAGAAACCAGAAATGTAACTTACAGTTGTTGAATCTTCCAGTAATTGGATGTTTTCTTTCAACATGGAATTTTCTTCCTCGAGTTTTTCAACAACCTGCGAGATTAAAACAGGACTTAAGTCTCGTAAAGTAACTAAAGAACTGTCGATTACATACTTTCGTGCGATTAGAATTATTACGGGTTCTTGAAAGGATGCCAAGGCCAGTTGCCACTACAAGATCACATCACTGCTAAATGCTTAAAAGCCTAACCGTTTAAAGGAGAACATACAGTAATTTTCCTGCTCCACATCAGAGTTCAATGGTACTCCAAATCCTTTAGTACTCTTGGGTAGCCTGTGCAATTTGTGTTTTTCTAATTTACAGACATCTTAAACAACACCGGGCAAGTAAATAACACTAAAAAGCACAACGTTTTCTACCAAAACCACAGTCGGGCCAACACTTACCCGTGCTGTGGATCCTTCGAGATCTTGGATCTTCTCTATGAGTTGCTCGTGTTCCAGTTGTTCTTCCGCCTGACAAACAACGAGACAAGGCATTGCGATCAGTTCATTTTCATAGCATATTTTCAAGAACTGGTTACTCAGCCATAACTTGTTTCCTGATCACGCAACATTACATAAATTGAAAGTTTGAAATTTTTATTCGTTACATTCAAAGAAAAAAGTAGAGTGGTTAATAATGGTAATTGAACTGAGTGGAGTGCAATTTGGTCAGAAATCATACGCGTGATTTCAAATTTGCCAAACAATTTCCTTTTTGTCTTTCATTTTCCTGCAATGTGATTGGTTAGTGAAAAAAAGGCTTGAAATCTGATTGGTTGCTTTGTTTTACTGTCTCATTCTCATTGGCTGAGATAAAGATGCGATTTAGAGCAAAAGATAGTGCGATTTGGGAATAAATCCCACTGCTGAGAGCCAATCAGATTGCAAGGATAACCAGTGATTTCAAAATGGATGTAATAAATAAATAAACTATCTTTCTTCACAAATCTTAACTGCTGACTCATTGAGTGTCGGGTCAGGTCAATCCAAGAAATTGAGGGCTGAAACTGTCTTCTATTCCAAAGCCGTAGCCAAACGAACTCGCAAGAAGTCGAAAGTAAACATGCGTTGGGTTTGGCAAAACGGAGTCGTAAGTAGACCCAAGTTTTCAACTTGCGTCTACTTGTGATTCTGTTTGGCCAGGTTTTTAGGCTGGTGGTTAAGATCGTCCAACAAATTACCGAAGATTGCTGCAGAATGTTCACTTTTTCCTTGAGCATCTCATTTTCAATTTCCAGTTCCTTCAATTTCTAAAACAAGGACGACAAAGAAAAGTTTGAGAATGTCACCTCTCTTGTCAAATACTTCTAACAGCACAATCGACATACATGTCGATAAACCTTAAAATTATAGAGAATCACATACCCCAGTTTCCTCCATAATTTTCTCATTCAGCACTGCATTTTCATTGACCAGGTCTTCCACATTCTGAAATGAAAGAAAGATAACGTCACAAAAGTTGAAATGAGAATATGAAAATCTTATTTGTTTTTGTTAAACCTCTCTTTGCTATCGAAATAGCTATCAAGAAATATCAGGGTTGAAACCGTAGTTCAACGCAATTGCAGTACATGTTGCGTTACCAGTTAGGATACTAGTTACTCAGGCATAACTAGGTTTCTGATCAAGCAACATAAATTGGAAGATCCAGACAAACGGTTTATGAATAGAACTGTGATTTGTAGGGATAAGTTAAACGAAAGCGGGAAGAAACGAAGTCAACGAAGAAAGTAGTTAACGAGCCGAGAAGTGGAAAGACTGTAAATTACCGAAGATTCCTCCAGGATCTGCACTTTTTCCTTCAGCATCTCGTTTTCGTCTTCGAGTTCTTTTACTTTCTGTAAATACCAAAAAATGCCAGTTAAACGTGATTCACTCTCTTACGAAATGCTGTTATTGTTTTATACAAACAACAACAACAACAAAAGTTATCTGAGTGAAATATGCAAAAGGCGCTTCTTCATCCTATAAAACATTTTAGAGGTTTAAGGAACCCTCAACAGCAACGTCGCTAAACAAAAGATTTAATGAGCAGAACAATGGTTGTGCACGTGCGATATAATTCTTGGTACATTTCTTTGCCGTCCGCTACAAAACAACAAAGTGAAATGATCAAATTCTGCGTTGTCTAGAAAAAATAAACCAAGATGGCTAATTTTTCAAATTTATATTTCGAATTTTATGCAGTGTTTCATATTCAGTTTCCAGATTTGACAAAGAGAAAAAACTAGATGACTTTGGAGTATCGCGAGATTTGTAGGAAAAATATAAATTAAAATTTTTAATCGACGTTGAACTCGGCGTCGCTGTCGTAGCTATTTAAACTCCTTAATAAAGAAGAGAGGGTCACATACCGCGGTTTCTTCCATAATCTCGATTTGTTCCTTGAGCAGTGCGTTTTCACTGACAAGATCTTCCGCGTTCTGTAAGGGAGACAACAAACTCAACACAAAGTACAGCAACAAATGCATGCGTGATACACCAAACAAAGCAAGAACGGCCTTGAAAGATATAATACAAAAAAGACAGTTCAAAATCCATCAAGACTAACCGTCGAAGATTCTTCCAGAATCTGAACTTTCTCCTTCAGCATTTCGTTTTCGTCTTCCAGTTCCTTCACTCCCTACGTATAAACACACAAAAAGTGAGGAAGAAGTTACTAAATTCTTTCTTAAAACAACAGAAGCATAACTGCAAATAAAGAAATCATTCCATACCTCATTTTCCTTCAAGACTTCCATTTGTTCTTTCAGTTGCGCGTTTTCATCGATAACAACATTCTGACAAAAGGAAAAAGAGAACAACCTCAACACAGGTACACGACGAATGAGAGTAAATGTAGTGAAAAGCCGTTAATCATAATCTTTCAATTTATTAGACAGGGAAACAGGAGTGTGAAAATCACCATGGGTAAGTCAACTAAGGGTGTGTGAGGCAGATGTGGGGAACAAAAAAAATGAGAACTAACCGTTCACTAATGCTACAAAACCTTCCACGACCAACACTGATCAAGATGGAATTTCCCCTTACAATATCAGTGTCAAGGTCAAGCCGACAAGTGAGGAGAATAAAGAAAATCATCATCTAAGGAACACTTTAAAAATATCTGTTTCTACTAAATTTTCATAACTAAGATTACAAGAAATGTAAAGCAAACTATTAGCAGAGTTTATAATATGCGCTACTCACTGCGGAAGCTTCTAAAACTTGGATTTTTTCGCGTAAAATTTCGTCTTCTTCCTCTAGTTCTTTTACTCTCTGGAAAAGGAAAAAATTAAAAACTCTTAAGCTCGGTTACTGGGAGGGAATTAATTGACAAATACTGTTCCCTGTTAGGACAACTTCCATGAAACTTCATCGTAATGTCAAGAAAAAACTTTATGCGGTGTACCTGATGTTCAGCAGCCATCATCGCAACTTGTTGCTTTAGATAATCATTCTCCTTTTCCAGTTCAGCATTCTGACAAGAGATAGAACATTGACTGATCTAAAAGTGCTCAATTTAACTTCAACCTAAATACAACTGAAGCATGGCTTTTTGAAGCTGACGGGGAAAAACGACAAAGCCGATAGTAAATTACTGAAAGGCATATCAAAGGGTAATGGTTTTGAGTTCGAAATAACAGGGAATTCAAAATAACCAAGTTCCAATTAGCGGGGTCCAACTGCACTCTGGACTGGACCTCAAGGAGCAATGGAGTTTGAAGTATATCTAAATTTCAATCCGTTTTTACTCACCGAAGACTCCTCGAGCGTTTCAAGTTTCGCCTTAAGCTCTACATTTTCCTGTTCGGTTTTCTTCATATCCAGCTCAGAAACCTAAGCAGACAAACATTTCTTGGTAAAGTCGTTTGATAAGAAAATAAGATATCGCTCACAACTTCTCTTCGCAAATTCCATATTTGGTGTGCAGAAGTGAACTTTCTAAGCAAAACGTTATTACCTCCATCATTTCTTCAAGAGTTTTAACTTTTTCTCTTAACTCATCGTTCTCTTCTTCGCTGATTTTCTTACTATCCTGTTCAGAGGTCTGAAAAACAAAACGATGCAATCCATCAAAAAACATTAACAACACTTCAAAAAAAAAAAAAAAACAAGTACCATTTGCACTTACCACCATATCTTCAAGAGTTTTAACTTTTTCTCTTAGCTCATCATTCTCTTCTTCTATTTTCTTTACATCCTCCTCAGAGATCTGAAAAACAAAACGACACAATCTATCAAGTTACAATTAAAACACACCAAAGAACAAGGACCATTTGCACTTACCGCCAATTCTTCAAGCATTTTGATTTTGTCTTTCAGTAGCGAGTTTTCTTCCTCAATATCTTCCACGGCCTTTGAAAAATTATAACACACACAAAATTAAGTAATAGTCACTGTGAAGAGCGGGACGGCAAAGGGGAAGGGTGAAAAACAAAAAAACTAAGTGCATTACCGTTGATTGTCTCAAAATTTCGATTTCCTCTTTGAGCAACTGGTTTTCTTCTTCCAAATCATTCACGGACTATAAAAGAAAGTAAAATGTACTATGCAGAACAATAGTCTTATTTTACTAATCCTTTTTTTAATCCTTTTATTCCTTTTCCTATTGACTCCATCATATCATAAAAATATCTGACGTAACGTGTATGTCAAGGCAATGCTAAAGAAGGTGTCGTACAACCAAGACCAATGTGATTACTCTGACCAATCACAAGAGGCTCACCACCCGGCGCCAAGCACGGGGAAAATGCGAGTGTGCAACCCGTGATTGGTTCTGTCAACCAATCACAAAGTGGACTACAGCAAAACCAAAGCAATCGCGAATTACTTTCGACACTCAGTTGAGAACCGCTCTATCGTTTATCATTTGTCTCCATAGGGCCAATCGGCGCATTAGGCCTGGCTAACTAGAGGTAACTAGAGGTAACTATGAAAAACTCTCAGTGTCATTTGTATCCTTTTCGAGTCCATGCAAGTCTGGCAAGTAAATGAAAGAGCAATTGTGGAATACCAGTGACCATTTTATTACCTCAACTTTCTCCTTTAGTAAAGCATTTTCTTTTTCGAGTTCTTCCGTATTCTGCAACGCAAATAAAATTCAAAGAAAAATTTAAAACGGAGTACCCAATGACAACCAGAACGGAATTTAATTGATTGCCCCAGGTAATCACGAGTCTACTTTGGTTTTAAGCTTGCTAAGCTATATAGTTGACTTCCTAAAGAGATAGAGCATGATTGGTTTAATGCTTAATGCGAGCTCCCTAATTGGCCCCCCAAAAAATTAGAAAAACAATCCAATTCTACCCCCGGCCCCTGCAGAGAGAGTGGCCAAGGAATGTAAATTTGTGATTTTGAAAATATTACGGACTTTTAGCGGCATACATGGTAAATACATCCTCGTGACCAAACGATTTGCTATATAGAGTCAATCTATGCTGTCCACGTTCTTTTACCAAACGCACAAGTCGGGTGTAATTATCTCAGTGTTAGTAAGTTATTTCAGCTCTTTTTGTCTGCGCTGTTTGAATAAACAGGGAAGGGGTAGGAGAGGTTAATAATGCCCCCTCTTCCTTCCTGGGGAGCAGGGATGACACCAATGTGCCCAATGAGTTTGTTGTTGGTTCTCTACTCAGCTCCGAGAGGTTTTTCTCCGCATACCCCGGTTTTCCCCTCTGCTCAAAAACCAACATTTCCAAATTCCAATTCTTGCTTGGAAAGTGTCCCCAGTTAGTGCAAAAGCACTTATTACATTTGACACTTTATTAAAAGTCAATTATTATTAACAGAAGCATATCACCTAGGTGATACGCTTCTGTTAATAATAGTTATTCCCACCCCGCTCTCTCCCTCTCCCCATCTCACACGTGCTACCCTCCTTAGATAATGAGCAATAAGATAGAACTGTTAAGAACCTTTATGGTTAAATCAACATAAGACTCTGTTTCCATTTCCTACGCGCAAAATATTGATTACTACACTTACTTTTGTACTTTCCAGAGTTTGCACTTGCTTCCTAAGCAGCTCATTTTCTTCAAGTTCTTTAAAACTCTGACAGGAAAAAACACGTTGACACAATCATCAGCTTTTTTTCAGTCGAGTAATATTTGTCTGGTCTCGCTTCCGTTCCTGAACGTTTCCCTAATTTTACAAGTCACCGCATAGCCGATTGATTCCCCCAGTACAACACGTGAACGGATGAATGAGTCGAGAATACAGTGTAAAAACGATAACCAACCTATTTCTTGCAGTACAGTGCTATACGACTCTTTCCAATAACTGATTTCAAATGAAACAAATTTGCTCATAGCCAACCTTGATATATTCTGCTCCTTCCATACCGCCGTCATCCATTTCTCTCCTCAAGGCCATCAGATTCAGTAGCTCTGAGTCCTTTCTCTCCTTCAAGAACCGGTCAAACCGGATAACAGCACTGCCATCACGTGGCATGGCTGTTAAAACGTCACTTTCCTCATTGTCGTTGGGAAGGTTGCCTGATTCATCTGTTGTTTTGAAAACGCCGTCATTTTCATCTTGACAGGAAAACAGTGGAGTATCAGCTGGGAAAGAAACGAACAGATCTAAATAAAAATCATGATAGCAGCTAAATAGTCTTAGTTCCAGTTATTCTGAGGATATCTTGACGAACACCTCCTTTACCGACACATTCTAATTGACCATATTCATATTGTTGGTATTGGACTGGAAGAAGCTTGCAGTGGAGGCTCATTCGAGAGAGTATCATTACAAATGAAAAGCACTGACTCCCCGCAGTAACCACAGTTGCAGCTAGTTACAGTCCAATGCGGAAGGCAAAATTCACATACATCTCTATAATATGAACTTCACCATTATCATACGGTTACTCAGCTCTGCCCTCAATTTTGGTTCCCACATTTTTACCAGTATTTGATATGTTTAGTACAATTACACGAAACCAACCTGACGTTTGTTGTAGAGCGTGTTGCTGTACCTGTTAAAGGCAAACCGTCCTATATATATTTGTAACGTTGCATCGACACCTATCTACTTTAAATTGACATTTTATTGCTTATGCAAGGCTCCCCCGAACTTCTAAGAGAAATGATTAACCGTTAAAATCGTGAGCGTGTTTCACGCTGCATACCTTCAGGGAACTCAGACTGCTCTTCGTCTGTTACCCGGCCGTCTGCTGCGGAATGGAAGCTGGAAGGGCCGACTCCGGCTTCTGGCCGTGATAATTCTACCATGAGACTGTTACTGTGTTGGTTTACCACGTCATCTTGCATAGGACTGGAGTCAATGCGATTTGTCAAATGCACTTGAACTGGATCAAAGCCTAAAAAGAGGTATTGGCTGGAGTTGTAATAACAATTTAAATATCAAACCCGGGTTGTTCGAAAGGTGGATAACGCTACCCACCGGATAAATCACTAACCAGTGGATAGCGTGATTTATTTTGTTAACGCTATAGCGTGAACCGGTGGATAGCGTTATCCGGCCTTCGAACAAAATGGGGCCAGGGTGTCAACCCGCGACAAACTGGCAGGGCGATATCTGATATGCAATGACATGAAGCGATACCCAATGCTTTAGGAAACTTGAGGAGGGGACACCCATAGAACAGTGTACCTGTCCTCCTACGTGCCTAAATGACGCGTTCTACCTAACTGCGCAGGCGGCGTTAACGTGACGTAACGTAAATGATGGACTGTTATGTAATCAATCAGGTTCAAGAGTACCGTTAAAGTTCGATAAACATACGAATCACAGCTCGACCAAAGTCGCCTGATATGCCTTACAAACGTACCAAAAAGGTACGAATAGTTATAAATATCTCGCACGTACCTGTGTCTTCTCGAGCCATGCTCATGGCTGACACAAACCATGGCATACCGTCATCGTTAGTATTTCTCTGATACACAGCCGGAACGGCGAGAGCGTCCACAAGATCACACTGAACCCCAATATCCTTGGAGAAAGCTTCAGCTTCCTCGGAAGCAAAGGACTCGGCATCTGTCTCTCCATGTGACAAGACACCAGGGCTCTCTGGGAAATCTTCAGGAAGATGTATGAGATCGTCAGGAGCGTTAGCAAGTTGGGTCTCCTCGAGGACATGTACAGGGGACGACTCTCTGACTGGATGTTCATCTGTCGGTATGGCGTCTACTTCATCAGTTTGTCTCATAACGAGATGAATGGGATTAAAACCTATCAAAGTGAAACGTTAACAATGAATAAGAAATCGAAAATAAGATTTATTGACAAATGCATTTCAAATAGAGCGCAAATTGAGTAGATGTAAAACTTTTCTACGCTTTTTAAAACTTGGTAAATTTATGAAGACATAAAGATATTTTGGTAAATTTAGTCGCAAAGGTTTGATGTTTGTAGTTAAGCAGCTTCGTAAGCCCTTTCCTAATCTTCTCTAGAAGTTTGAAACTCTATCTTCGCGGCTTACAATCTTATAATAAAATTTGAACTGGAATGGTGATGTTACTTTGCAATTATTGCGAACCCTGAATTAAGCCCATGCAGTAGAAGGAGCTAGAAGGTAGTCATGCAATCAGACTATGTAGTATTGCAGTTGCAAGCTTTACTGTGGGCAAAATATCCCAGAAGTCAGATTCAGGAAAGGAGTTAAGCTAGTCGCACCTTACGACGGAAAATACGTCGTTTCCGATAAGCCTGGTGGGATTTAACCGAATGCGCTAAGGGTTTTTCAGGGTTCGTGTTGCTATAATTTATAATGACATGCAGAAAACTACACTTTAACATTGTTATTATTGACTCTGTTTCGCTTTGAACATTAAAAAAATGGTGGAAAATACAACGTCCAGCCACTCAAGAAAAGGTTAAAACTATTCAAATTGTTTACCGTGGATAAGCTGGATGCACTAAGCGTTTCAGCTAGCTGTCAATAAGCAAAGTCAAATAAATTGAGCAAAGCATGGCAAGAATGTTGGTGTTATGGTTAATAATTCAGTTACGGTGAATTTCTTTTTAAAATATGGTTATAGTTTTTATGACCAAGACTGTTTAAATTCTTTGTGAACATAAAAAACCAAGAGACTATGGTCTTGCAAAAACGTAATTTTAGGCTTCAAATAAATGATTATCTAAAATTATTCTTCATGTTTTCCAAGATGTCATTTTATTTTTCGTTCTCAAAATACCTCTTATAGGCTTCCCATTTTTTCACGTGTCAAGTTTAACTGCACAGTTTATCTTTAATTACCGTTTTCCAAATCACAGCCACTTGAATGTTCTTTGTGTGGTTAAGAGAGTATTTTACAACAGTTTTATAGTTTAATTCTCTACGCACATTTAAAAATTAACAACATGCAGAGAGAATTCATAACGCCTTTATTTCACATTTAGTTTAAAGGTATTTATTACAGTTTATACTGGCATGCATAACTTGGCCAATATTTATGATTACCCGCTCTCTGAGAGCAAAACGTCTTCGATTTAGGGTGACACGGATCACGCACATGCACGAGGCACAAAACTAAGCACAAACCTCCATTTGGTTTTTTCATATTTAAGGCGGTCACAAACCACGATGGGACATCTTCGCCTTTTTTTTCTGCTTCCCTGCTTAGTTCTTGCAACAACGAGCCAAGGTCCTCTAGCTCACACTGAACACCAGTCTCGACTTGGTCTGGAGTAGTCTCCATAAAGCTATCACTTGGATGCTTTTCCCTTTCTTCAAGGTATTCCAAATCCGGCAATGTTAACTCCGTCATGACTCCAACATCTTGCCTTTGAATGTCCTCTCCTTCTTCGTCTTCTTCCTCGTCCAAGATGAACTCAGGTTCATCCAAAACTGGAAGATAGTCCATCTCGGATTGTAAATCAAATAACGTTTCAGCTTGGAAATCTTCATGAACAAATTCCTTAAACGAAGGAGTAGCTCTCATTTCTGTGGTGCTTTCCAGTTGGTCTTCAAGATCTCTAATATCTGCAATTGTTAGCTCTGTTTCCGTACCCTTGTCATCTTTCTCAACATCACCATAACTTGGAGGTTCCCTATTGCCATCGCCAAAGATATCTCCCAGCTCTTGAAGGGAGTCGATATCAGAGATTGTCAAGTCTGTTATCACCTCCTTGTCATCCTTAGGTGCTAGCATTCCTGATAAATCACCTCCGTCGCTGCTGATCTTTTTCAAGAGATTCTCAGCTTCTTCGAAGTACTCCAAGTCAGCAGTCGTCAGATCTGTCATAGCCTCTGCATTCTCTTTGCTGACTGCTTCTACAGCTCCAACCACGCTCTCCTTGTACAGACATTCAACCTCTTCCAAGTGCTGGAGTTCAGATTCGGTGAGTTCAGTCATTACGTTCTTGTCTTCCTTGCCACCCCCGTCGCCACTGATCTTTTCCAACAGATTCTTAGCTTCTTCGAAGTACTCCAAGTCAGCAGTCGTCAGATCTGTCATGGCCTCTGCATTCTCTTTGCTGACTACTTCTACAGCTCCAACCACGCTGTCCTGAAACAGACATTCAACTTCTTCCAAGTGCTGCGGTTCAGATTTGGTGAGTTTAGCCATCGCGTTCTTGTCTTGCTTGTCAGGTTCAATGACAACCCAAGACGAATCTGATTCCTGTGATTGCTCATGCTTCAATCTTTCAAACTCTCCCTCTACATACGCTATGTATGACACCGTCAGTTCTGTCATGGTCTCCATATCACACTTGTCAGTCATGTCCTTTGATTCTGGAGCAAGCTCGTTATCTTTGTACAAGTTTTCAAACTCAATCAAGTACTCCAAATCGTCGTGGGCTAGTTCAGTAATGATTTCCTTATCTTCCATTTCCTTTTCCAGATGGGAACTCACTACTTCCTCTAGATATGTCAAATCTTTAATAGTCACATCTGTCATTACATCTTTCTCCTCTTTCTCCGCCGAATGTGCTCTTCTGTATTCGTCAAATTGCACCATAGATTCCTTGTAAAGAACTTCAATATCTTCATAATACTCGAGGATGTTTCCCGTCATTTCAGTCATAACATGCTTGCTCTGTGTGTTGTCACTGTGATCACTCATAGAAGACGACCTTGACCATCGTCTCCATAGCGATGGTTTGCTTCTTTCGTGTTCAGTGGCAGCTGATTCCAAACTCTTAAGAACATGAGCATTCATGACCGTCATTGTTCCAACACTCGACTTTTCTTCCCTGTCTACTTGAGCCTCTAATTGTTCTTCTTTGTCTTGCAAGCATTCCTCGTGTGCAGCTTCGACATCCTCAAGATATTGCAGATCAGACACAGTTAAATCTGTCATAATTCCTGCATTTTGTTTCTCTACGTTGTTGGTATTTAGCTCATCTTGTTTGTCAACAAGGCATTCCTCGTGCGCAGCTTCAACATCTTCCAAGTAGGTTAGATCTGACACAGACATATCCGTCATAATTCCTACACTTTGTTTCTCTACATTACACGCATCTAGCTCTTCTTGTTTATCACCAAGGTATTGCTTTTGAGCGGACTCAACATCTTCCAGGTACTGTAGCTCTGTGACAGTTAAATCAGTCATAACTGAGGCATTTTGTTTTTCTACACATAACGCTTCCAATTCCTCTTGTTTGTCTTCCAAGTTATGAAGATCTAAAAATGTTAAATCTGTCATCATTTCAGCATTTTGCTTGTCAACACTTGTTCCGCTGATTTCTAACTCCTCTTGTTTATCAGCAATGCATTCCTCGTGAGCTGTTTCAACTTCTTCCAAGTACTGAAGATCTGACACGGTTAAATCTGTCATAACCTCTACACTTTCCTTCTCCACGTCAATCCCTTTCGCTTCCAGTTCTTCTTGTTTATCAGCAATGCATTCCTCGTGAGCTGTTTCAACTTCTTCCAAGTACTGAAGATCTGACACGGTTAAATC
>OMLO01000717.1_pt1 | contig 23174 bp, 14 predicted proteins | sample 1674811 | NCBI WGS metagenome assembly OMLO01 (sample SAMN06265003, study PRJEB25207) | coral metagenome | isolation source: Coral host | place: Mexico:La Bocana,Puerto Morelos, Mexico | collected 2008-11-13 | reverse complement strand
TTTTTTTAAGGTACAAGCAGCGTCTTCGGAATAACAAATATTATAATTACGTCTGTCCTAAAGATTTTTGCCAAAAAATGGAGTAACTCCAGTAACAATTTTCAAAAGTACTGGTAATTCACAAGAGCGATGCTATTTACCGCAAGCGCAAATTGATTTTAGTTTTTATCTGTTCCCCAAGAGACTATTTCTTCTTCGTCAACTTACTTCGAGTTCAACTTGTTTTTATAGCAATTTGTATTTTGGAAGGGGCGGGCATGCGAGGGGAGGCGGGGAAGGCAATTAGTCTCCTTCTTGCAGAATATAGAACGTTTGCATTTTCACACGACCACCCTTCGTGTTTTTAAGCTGTTTGCTTTGCTTTTCATCAGTGAAATCTATCATCAAGGTTTCGTCTTAATTCATTTTCTTTGTGATAGAGCCGTTAAAACGTGATCTGTCTTCTCATCTCAAACAACTTTTTGCACGTTTCGTAATACAAGGCAAGCAATCCGTAGTCGTGTTGTCGCAGCCAAAAATAATAATAAAAAAAACAACTGAAATTTAGTTTAATTAGACCGAGTACACCCGATATGGAGTTACCAGGATGCCTCACGTCTAATAAAGGTGTGCTGTCAGTTGTCACCAGTACGGTGTCTTACATACGTCGTCTTCTGAAAAGACTAAAAGCTCACTTCCTGAAATTTATGTTAAGGGTATGCCAATATTTCGGTGTTGCCTTAAAAACGTTTCAAAATATGTACGCTGTTAAAAGCACATTCAGTGATTTCAACGAAGATGACATAAAAGCAATGTTTGGATATGTGCCGGGGTGCTTTGGATGTTTCAAGACTGAGTACATTTCATGACACTCGGCCTATTCAATATCCACTCGCAGGGAGGTCCGATAATAATGATTTCGTTTTGGTTCGTAGATAGGAGAACATTGATGTAGGTTGGAAAGATATCCCTTCTATCACGCAGTGGTAGTACATTTTCGTGAAGGTAAGTAGATAGTTCTTTCTAACTGCATGTCACTACTATTCCGAGTTATATCGGCCACTTCCACGCTATCTAACATTTTTAATGCTAGTTTATTTATTCATGTTTTTAAAGTGGTCGCCATGTTGAATTAAACACTGATCAGATACTGAAGTAGGACTTATACTGACCTTGTGACTTAAATAAGAAAGCTGGAAGACTGGGGCATATGATTTTGAGGTTTCTCAATGTAAAAGTCAAAAGAACAACTTGCTGTGAGAAAGCTGTTTTAAATTCAACAAAGCCAGACGTTGTGATGACGAAATAATGGCTTTACTCAAAATCCAAGAACTGAAATTACGAAAAATGAAAACAGATCTCAAACAAATCTCAAACAAAAAGTAGGATATGATCTGAAAATAATTTATATTGTGGCTTTACCTCAAAAAAATGTAAAAATTATGTTTCTTAATATTTGACTCGGCAAATTTAATTAAGATAAAGCCAGCTCCTGGTTGTTTGCACAACTTTTCTTTTATTACATTTTATTAAATTTGCAACCTCTCATCCTAAACTCAACATATTTCATTCTCGGAATTAATATCCTTTCACTAATTTTAGTTCTAGGTCAGTTTCAAGCAATTTGCAAGGCCGTGCATCAAAATATGTACAGAGCTGATGATTTAATTCATTTTTAGGCGGTTGTGTCTTTGACAATATGTTTCAGTAAAAATAAAAATGACTCTCTTTTATGTTGTGAATTGATGGATAGGTAAAAAAAGAAGACACGATTTATTTGAAAGAATCCTTGAAAGTATGTTCTCGAAAAGTCCGGAAAATACTTTTTATAATTCGCGCACAGTTCACCATTTCACCTACTCTCCTCGGTTTGACAATAAAGTCTGTAAACACCTGCAGCTGGCTGTGCAGGACACTTGTGGTTCTTGAGTATTTTTCTCGCGGTAATTTCGATAACTGTGACTAGTATTTCGCAATGTCATTCAAGCTGCTGTCAAAAAAAAAACACAGGAAAGTGACACAAGCCAATTTCGGCATTGCAGTTAACACCTGACCAAAGACATGTATGTACACAGAGGGCACAATAGCTATGTTCCACATGAAATGCTACCTAGTAGATAGTACATCCACGACCGAGTGGCTAGGACGACTGTTTCCAAATCGAATTGAACCTTTCCAATTCCTTATTGTGTTTTACAGTAGCTCGTGACAAGCTTAGGTTTCACATACATTCAACTAATTACATGTAAATCAGATACCACAAACGTTAAAAATAGAAGTTTCATTCGCTTCTCGATGCGAATATAACATTTTTTTACACGTGTGTTTCCAACGATATGTATAGGTCGACTTGGAAAGTAAGACATGGGATCGCATTCTGAGCAATTAATGAATTCCTTCCAAGCAGAAGACTTGTCAGTTAGTCAAATAATGACGACATGACGGTAATTAAGCGTTGATGTGTCAGGCAACAGAATTTAAACTAGACGATAACACTAAATTTATGCCATAATATGTTAAACATATTAGCGGCCTTCAGGCCGTAATGAGATATATCATTATCAGAAATAAAAGTCAGCGTGACTTCACTCGTGTGTTTAAAATCTTGGGTTGAAATTTAATGGCGCTGGTTAAAAGAAGAGAAAGGCAAGTTACACGAAAAAAGTCAAATCAATAAGTTTCAGGAAAGATCAAACCACTATGAGTACTAATTACGTTCTGTTGGCCCTTTTTCGAACACAGCGCAAAATCAGGCGTCTTGCTCCGCACAAACATTTTGAACTATTTTGACTATTTTCCTTGTAAATTAGGGTTTTTCAATTAAATAGATGGTATAAAGTCAGTATACCAAGTCGATACCATTTCGTGTGGTATACAAGTTTTCTTGGGCAGGCCGCAATGGCTGCTATGTCAGCGAGACTACAATACCACATGAACTCGACAGCATCTTTCCACTGAGAAATATTTCCAGATTCGTTATCATCTCAAAAGCTTCGAGCGTCATGTTGTGAAGATTACTTTTCCATCCTAGACACCGCCTCTTCTCTTCTTCTAATTCCATCTCAAAATCAAGAGGGCTCTTTGTATTCATTTCGATAAACCCTCACTCAATTGGAAAATGCTGATATCAATCAGTAACTAGTTAGTTTTGTTTGTCAATCAGTAAAAGAAGTATCGTCACTCCGTAATGAGATATATTTTCTGTATTTCTTTCATCGTTGTAATGAGATGTATTTTAATGAGATTCTACACATATTGTCACGTTGTAATTAACTGCGCTATTGTATCCTTGTGACTGTCTTGAAACTTAATTATTGCCTTTTGGTTACACGGAGAGTGTTATTTGTATTTTATCAGTACAGCGAGGAAAGACATCACCCTGGATATCATGGCGTTCTTCCTCATTGTTGTGTCTGCAAGCCTAACATTTACCGTCGCTACACCACAGAAAGCAACTACAAAATCGGCTGAAACGTCATCCGGAGGTAAGCTCTTTATGAAACTAACGGTCTAGTCAGACATGAACTCATAAGAGCCGCCGTTTATCGGTCAAAAGCTAGAACCTCCTTGTTCAGCGTAATATACAGTAACAAATGAAAGTGCTGTCCAACAGCTATCTTTTGATTGGTCACAGACTAGGGCTTCGTTCACAGACTCAAAAGTTAGAACCACCTTGTACAGCATAATAAACAGTATCACAAGGAGGCAATACTCATAAACTAATAATATGCTATCACCATAGGCCTGCAGAGAGATTTATTATCTAGCTCTCTACATGCATGAAGGCCTATAACGATAGAGAATATTGTCGTTTCGAAATACCTGCATGCAACGATTCAAAAGAGGTTTTACTCCATGTGTGTTTATTATGCTTCAAACGCTAGAGTGTGGCCATTCAAATGAAACCACTAAGCAGTGCTTTCACGCGGTACTCTTTCTTGTGGATGAAAACCTAGTGTGCGATTCAAATGAAAACTACTGAGCAGTACTTCCATGTATTATGTCTATCATGCTGTACAAGGTAATTCTATCTTTTGAGTCTGTGAATAAAGTCCTAGCTTGTGACCACTCAAACAAAAGCTATCGAGCAGTACTTTCATGTGTTATTGTTTATTATGCTGTACAAGATGGTTATAACTTTTTGGTTTGTGGATAAAACCCTTGTGTGTGACCATTCAGAGGAAAGAGGTAGAGCGTTACTTTCATGTGATACTGTCTATTATTCTATATAACCTAGTGTGTAACCATTTAAATGAAAGCTACAGAGCAGTTCTTTCATGTAGTACTGTTTATTATGCTGTACAAGGTGGTTCTAACTTTTAAGTCTGTGAATGAAACCCTAGTGTGTGACTATTCAAATGAAAGCTACATAGCCGTACTTCCATGTGGTACTGATTGTTTTACTGTGCAACGTGGTTCAAAATTCCCGTTCTCTGACTACTGCATAGTCAGTTTGCTGTTGTTGTTATTGTTGTTGTTGTCTTTTGATAAAATCAAATTCTTACATGTTAAGGTCAAATTTAATTCTGATTGAAACCAACAAAAAAAAAACGAATTAATAGTAACGAAAAATTTTAATGTGCTTGTATTGCAGCCAAATGTAACCTTCCTCTTGGGATTTCATCGGGAAAGTTCCCCATGGACAATATCGTTACATACTCGTTTGATAGTTTAGATACCTATCCCACCGAGGCAAAACTGAACAGCTCTGGCGGCTACAGGGCTAAAGCCGACGACCCTATCAATTACAAGTTTGTATTGGTAAAATTCGACAACGAGACAATAGTGACAGGAGTCGCCACACAAGGATATGGGCACCCAGAGATCAAAGAGTGGGTCACTGAGTACTTGGTCAAATTCACTCGCCAAAAGAGCGGAAACGACGACGCTGGGGACTACATCTTTGACAGCGATGGAAGGCCGAAGGTAATATTTTTTTTTCAAGAGCAAAGTGAAGGAATAACACGGCTAACATTGCTAAAATGTTCTCAAAAAAAGGCCATTAAAAAACATCTTTGACAGATAACGGGCAAACCTAGTTTTATAAACAGCACCTTTCAGAGATCCTTTTCGACGCCACGCCCGACATTCCACATCTTGTAAAGTTAAGCCTCCATTTTTCAAGTTCGTCGTTTGTAATCCGTGTCAATCTTTTTCATCCTTAACAATCCTTGTTTCTGTATGGTTTTTTAAATCTCTTAACTGTTTCTCTATCTTAGTCAGTTCTATCTTAGTAAGCATGACTGGAGAGATTTCGCGTTTTTAAAATGTGTTCCATCCACACTAAAACGCAAAACAGGCGTTTACAAATTCCTCCGGTTTAAAGAGTGTTTTCGAAAAGCTGGTGTGGACGGTAGGCTAAAACCGTAGAAATAAAGCTGCGTGTTTCTCCGGCGCAGTGTGGATGAGGCCTAAATGAAGTTCATAACTGTTGATTGCAATGCTTTGAATCTTTAGCGGTTTCAAGGGAACAACGACTCGAATACAATCGTGAGACACAACTTTGAAGCTGAAAACGTGAAGGAGATATACATCATGCCGTTGGCAGAGCACAACAACGTGGCCTTCAGATTTGAACTGTACGGATGCACAATGAGTAAGTTGAATTATACACGAAGATTGATCAGTGTCGCCGTGATCCAATGACAATACCAGTCAGTAGACAAACAAAGCACTTTGACTGGAGTGCAGAGCTAAACAGTTTTCAATTGAGTGTCGTAAAACCTGTAGTAAATTAGTCCGGCAATCACAAAGCACACGGACAATCCAGTGAGCCAACAAAAACTCGTAGCAAATACATGTAGCTGAAACGAGGTGCGCGAAAACCTGTAGAGTGAGTCACGATTGATTTTGTTTTTTTCTGATTGGATGAAAAAAGTGGCGCAAGTTTTTTACGCCAATCGCGTAGCGTAGTAATGCAAAAGCTAAGCAAAAGCTAATTATTCTCGACACTGGGGAGAAAACGCTCCATTTTTCTTGATGTACATCTAAATCGTCTCTCTCTATGGGCATCAATTTCGTTGCCTAAGTTCATCGGGCTCCCTCATGAGAGTTAACCAAAATTTTAACGCTTCCTTAGCTGATAGCTGTGATCCAAGGTCCGAGGAGGTTAATAATATTTGAGAAATGGGCTAAGATTTTAACTCAGCGATGGTTGGGAAATTGTTTAAACTTCATCTGATAACTTAGACAACTGTACTACATCAAGATCTTCTTTCATCGTGCAAGCACACACGAGACAGCATACGAAAGGTAAAGAAGCTTTAGAACTACTTAAAGAAAAGTGTTACAACTTACAGAAAGCCAGTAGTCTGAGCGGGAGTCGTCTTCAGTCTAGGTTAAGTGTTCGTCAGTCGATCGTGTTAAAAGTTTGATACTGCACTGAAGCTGATTGGCCAGTTTTACCAGTTTTGTTTTATCACGTCATCGAGTGACAAACACTTTCCACTTGACTGTGAAGATGGCTTCCGCTCAGGTTGTTGAAACTTCAGTCAACAACAGTTCGTTTACGAACTAGCCTCACCCGGACAATCACATCATACAAACTTCTGATACTCCTAGGTTCAAACCACTTGCTATGTTATGCTATGCCTGTGATTAATTTGTCTGTTTGTTTGTTCATCCACAGAAAGATCGGTGGTGTTACACTTTCGATGGACAAATGAAAGCTGCACGCTGGATATGCTGATTGACAAAAAGTCTGAAGGGTTTAAAAACACTGAAGCGAAACTTGCAAACGAGGTAGAACTGCTATTTGCTAGGATTTTTATTGCTGTTTACCAGCCTTTGATAACAGCATTTGCTGACGGGTTTACCCTAATTAAATAGGTTATTAATCTGAACGGAACTTGCGACCAGTTTTTTTTGCTTGCCATTTGCACATGCCGTTGACGAACCAGTTTCTCCTTGTACATGTAAATGGTAAGCACCTATTATTTCGTGCCTCAGACTGAAACCACCTGCTTGGTAAATACTTTGGCATTAACATTTTGCAATTTCTTGCAGGCACAACAGATAAGAAAGTTACCTGGAGTGCAGGTGGTTAAACTTGAACAACTGAGGTATAATACATCACTTTGTAAAACTGTTTCATCGATTTTCAAAAGTTACATGTTGCTACACCATGCCGAAGCCGTTCTTGGTGTTGAACAAATCCAAATCAAAGTAAACAACAAAATAATAAGAAAGAAAGATGCTTAATATTTCATAGCGTTGATGAATCTACTAACGTTCCATCGCAAATGCTGTTCTCTTATTGACTACCCAGCAGTGTATGTTTGCTGACCATGGCAGCCATTTCTTTACGTTTTTTGAAGAGGATTTAATAAAGTTACAAGCAGCTACTTAATATATGTTGAAACATGTACATGCAGATTGTTAGGTCTTGAATCCAAGGCGTAATAAAGGACACGGGCAGCGCTCTCATCAACTGGCAGGCAGTAAAAATCTCGAGTTCATAATCAAATATTTCTTCATCATCGTGAGGCTGCAATGCGTGTAGAGAGATTTATTATCCAGCTCTCTGCATGCATTGCAGGCCTATTATGATAGAAATTAGTAATGTTAAATTAGATCGATGAGAATTTCCAGGCAGCCAAATGAAAGCCAAGGAAAAGTCCTTTAATGTAGACTAGTACTTTGCAAAATAAAATAATTTGAGAGAATAGAGAAAAAAACAGTTGACTGTACAAAGCAAGTTAGCATCCACAGATCCTCAAATGTAGCTGTTTTATTTAGACCTGGAAGTCTGATTGTTGAGTTCAAAGTTGGAGTGCAAGATTCACAAGCAAAGCCGATGATTGCGGAAGCAAGAAGACTGCTAAAAACCTTTTCTAAATTCGACCAGAACTACTTTGCTGTGAAGGACCCACAAGGTTTGCTTAGTTTAATTCTTCAGTCTCCAAAAAATTTAATAAACAACCATATTGAAATAAATATTCAGTGGGTGGAGTGCCCAGCTAGCATACGAGAGCTCAGGCTTGAATTCAACTATGAATGTTTTCTGTCCCACACTCACGACATATGACACATTTACTTCATATTTCACAGTTGCATAGCTTTCTTGTTAAGTAATAGTAGAACTAACTATCTGTTAGCAGTAAATTGAAACCATGGACTTTAATTAGACATGTGTCCACATATTAAACGTGGTTGTTTATAATTGGTTTAAAACTGATTACCTTTCTCTACTCAACAGGCACATCCTGCACAATACCAAACATTTCGTTGGGAAGCCTTTCTCATAACCCCGAGTCAACTCAAAACATCCAGCGTTCATCTTCCTACACAGTTAAAGTAAATATTAGCAGTCAGACTAAAGGCAAGGCCCACATTACATGGAAAATTGCAAAATTACGCAACTCAAACACAAGAGAATTGAGCAGAAAAAGTAGATTCAAATCTACAAGAATTGCCATGGAAGATGTTTATCTTATAAATACAACAGTTATACAGAAGGAAATTTTAAATCACACGCTTGAGTATGGTGTCTACTATGTAGAAGTGACAGTGGTGATGAAAAATGCACCAGATTGTATGAACTACAATTATGGATTTCTGCGAATCGAGGAGTCACCTCTTCAAGCATTTATATCTACAGACCCTCCTCTGGATAGTATTCTTAAAGGGTACCACAGACATCTTAAGCTGGATGCCTCACGCTCTTTTGACCCAGATGTGCAAGAGGGTGACAAGAGTGGCCTGAGTTATACATGGCTCTGTGCAAGAAAGGGTGAAAGCTTTGGAAACATTGCATTACTCCCAGTTGTCAAGCCACATGTAGATAGCAAAGAATCAGATGGGAAAGGGTGTTATGGTACAGGTCCTGGAAAGTTGAGCTATACAGGACCCAATGCAGAGTTGTCCTTGGATCAAATGGAGCCCAAAAGTTATGTGATCAAACTGATTTTGGGGAAAGATGAGCGAGAGGAAAATGTTTCATTAGAGTTTGAATTAAAACCTTCAACTGGCTTTGTTCTAGAAATAAGGTAAGCTTAAATGTCTTGCATATGAATAAATTGCATATTCACCAACAGCCTATGTCAATACATTTCCTGGGGGAACCCCCATATAAAAAGGGCAGGGAGTGCTGGTCAGAAATTTTGAAAGAACCCCTAGGTATCAAGATCCAATTTTGTGCACATGGCTTGAAATTTTTCTCACCCCTGAGAAGTACCATTCACTTTTTCCGCTCAATTTCCTAAAAGGTGGCCCAAAAGCTCTCACTATGGACCTTTCCAGGCTGAACACTCTAAGAACTTACCCTTAAAGGTACAATGAGCACTCCCGTCCCTTTTACATATGAAGTCCCCCCCTGGGATACAGTTATCTGATTATTGTTATACATTGAACTCACTACCTCTTTTCTGATTGGCTGAAAGCGTACAGTGAATTTTCGAAATCAGCGCCTGTGACGTCATAACTGCAGATTATACAATAATCATGTCAAGGACACTCAAGGTCACGGGTAATCATGTCATGTATGACCGCAGCGCATGATTTCTAAGTGTAATCATGTCAAATTTGCGCGCTTTGTGGTGCTTGCCGTCACTGAAGAAGCAAAAACATGACTTCTTTGTTTCGTTCAATGTATAATAAAACAATTATTATTAGATTCGCTTTTTGTGATATCCAGAATAATCAAGGTCGAGGTAAGGGTTATCAGCCGAATCCTAAGGAATTTAAGAATTTAAACATACAATAATATGCTAATAGTCGGAATTCGAGCTAATATTATTTAACTTTTTACCCATTCGGTTAAAAAGCACGAACTGTGGAAAGAGTTCGATTCCCTTTAGAGATTACAAACCCACTTGTACGTAACTGTAAACCGACTGATGCACTGACTCATAAAATCCATTTCTAGAATATTATCCTATTAAGTCTACCTTGTGATGATCCAATTGAAATAATCCTGGTTATGCTATTGAAACAACCGGTCGCATGAAAGTGACAGCGAAATCTCCAAAATGGAGTTGAGCCGCCATGTTGTTGGTCGCCAATGTGGTATTTCCCGCCAAGCTTTGTTCAAATCTTGCATCCGTTGTGTAAAACTCCTAGAGTGTCATACTCACCTTTTTTCGTTACAGATGCAAAAGAAATTGCAGACAGAAAGTAAATCCTGAGGAAAAAATGGTTTTCCAGGGCGCCTGTGAGGGAGAGGCCTGCAAGCAAGCCAAAACAAAATTTCGATGGTCACTTTATCGCAAGAGAAGTGATGGAACATTTCAGTCAGTCGATATAAGGAAAAACGAAGACCTGGCTCTTTTGGAAATCAATGGAAATGAGCTGGTAGAAGGCGCTGAATATTTACTAGAACTTCACGGAAATCTAACTGAAAAAATAAAAAGTGCTCAAACACACAGTTTCATCACAAATGAGTCTCCCAGTGGTGGAAATTGCACCGTTGATAAATCGGAAGGGATAGTTTTGGCGACGAATTTTACCTTCTCATGTTTTGGTTGGCTAGATGAAGACAAGGACCTTATCTATCAGTTTGGCTATAGGTCGAGTACCGGGGCTTACGAAATTCTTCAGGAGAGCTCCCTGAGTTTTTTAAGGACCAGTAAACTCCCTCTCGGAGACTCGAAAAAGGAAAATATCGTTCAAATGGACATTTTCGTCAAGGACAAATGGGGAGGATTTGGTGTCAGAAGTGTTAAAGTCAAGGTGAGTCTTACAGACTCGCGCTCGCCTGTGTACAGCCTCCTTCTCCCCTCAAAAAAGTCTGGGAGAGAGAGGGTCTTCTCCTAGATTTTTTCTAAGGAGAGGGGCGGTTGTAAACAGGCTAACTCGCGCAAGACCTCTTAGGCTTAATGTGACGTCGATGGGAACGACAGTGTATAGAATCCCAACACGTTACAACGTACTTGTGACAAGTGGAATCGATAGATACCGCAAAATATTAACCAATATCAACACAGAGGCAGAAGACATGTAACAGGTGACAAGAGAATACATGTAACAGGTGGAAACCGCGGGAAAGGTAAACACGCAATCTGATTGGCTACTGGTCAGGGGCATTCTCTAGAGAAGTTACCAGGAGCTCTTCGATCTTTGAAAAGATTCCAAATTCGCCTTTATGTGAATTTTGTTTACTAACAATATGTTTTGATCAGTGGCTAATGAAAGTAGTTATGTTTGCTTCGGTTTCTATCCTCTTTGGTTATTGGCTCGGTGCTTCCCTCCCTGGAGGGAAGAGACTCCTATGTGAAAACTTCGGATCTTCTCGTCGTTTTGACTAAAGTGGAAATCATAGATTTTAGTTTCACTTAGGATGTGTAAAACAAAACTTCAGTACTAAATTTAACTGCATTTGAAGAAAAATTTTAAAAACACTTTCATTTCCCTTTTTAAGTGGCATCTTTTAGGACTCAAATAAAGTTTATAGATTGGTGTCCTTTAAGGAGGTTAATTTATTTTTTTTAGAGTGCATCCGTGGCGTTTTCACATCTGAACACGCCTGGGGAGGCTTCTTCCCTGGAACTCGTCGTGTAAATGTTACCCAGTAAAAGGCAAGCGAGTAAAGGTATTCAACATTTAAATGACACTGGCAAGGAAGTGAATAAGTGTGACAAGCCAAATCAAGCGTCGCACTTGATACTGCAAATTGCAAAAGAAAAAAAACGAAGGCCATTCTAGTTTCTTTGCAGAAAGAGTTGTCTGAAAACCTGCTTTATTTTTTTTAAAGGTTCTCGCGAGCCACAAAATAAACGCGACCACTCTGTACCGTTACACCGTGGGAAATGAGAGCGAGATTGCCAAGCTGTTACATAATAAAGATGGAGGCAAGAACGCCATGCGATTAGCAAGCACTTTGTTATCCGTGATGTCTGAAACTTCAGAAGAAGAACTGAAAACACAGGAAAAAATGAAGGTAGGAATTGTTGGATTTCAACTTTTTTTCGTTCCCGACTACATGAAGTGCCATAAAGGAACTCAGTCTCAGTACTTTTAGTTATTTTGGCCACGTACAAAATTATATTAAAGGAAGTCTGAAATAGTCTTCTAAGATAGAAAAACACTAGAAAATTATAATATACCATGAATGGTCAAGGATGGTTAAGCATAGCCAAGATTAACACTGATTAGAACGACGATCATGAAAATTTTAGGCTAAAAGATGTTTCTTTAAGTGGCCAGCCTCGGTAAATTAGGCTGCATTTGTAGGATCGTAAAATGGGTTTGTTGCGCGTTTCCGGCTTAACGTTTGAAACGAGGAGAGGGAAAAATATACAGGGTGTAACGATGGGACCGCGCTCTTTGTTATTTTGTTTCTTTGTTTCTTTGTTTCGCGATGGTAACTGCTTCCTGTCTTGTTTAGTTCAAGGATGAGATGATTAAACATTCATCAAAGGTTAAAGTTGATGACCTGCAAGGACTTATTCTCGTGACCTCTGTAGTTGCCAGCGCCACTGATAAAAGCGAAGAGCTATCAGAAGAATCGCAGGTAAAGCTAACTCCTCTTCCCTTTGCACAAGGAGACAAAAGTTGGAGGCTCGAAAAGTTGGGACATCTTGCCTCAAAAGGAATTGAGAATTGAGTACGCTTTGATTGCTCAGTGGATTTTGAGGTAGACAGCAAACGCGGAAGGCCGAGAAGAGAGTTGGAAATGCGACGCGCAGCAGAGTATTTTTGCCGAACCTCGAGGTGTTTTGGAAATGTGGTAAAACACTGTCTTAAGTGTTTGATATATCTCCTCAATCGAAACCAAAACTGAAAAGAAAACGAAGAAATAAGTTCGTTAAAATCTATGCTAATGAGTTTTGAGATTCTCTTAGATGACGGGTAGTTTGATTAACTACCAAATTCTCCTAACTAGCACTAACGTAGCACTTGGTAATCAATAGGGAGAATTGATTTTTTTTATCATGAAACTGAACAGGTACTCGTACGAATTTTATCTCCATAGTGGACCTCTGTGGACGTCTTGGAAAACATGGCAAACAAATTTCAAAACCTTTCAGACAAGACAAGCGAAAAAGATCCAAACGGTATGAAAAAGGCGGGAAATAATCTGCTGCTTGGGATTGGTAATGTTCTCGATGCGTCTGTTGCAAAACCTGCGAGTCCAGAACTGGGTCAAACTGAGGAAGAGGACACGGTGGATGAGGACAAAGTTAATGTTACAAAGGTATGCAGGGCATATTTTTTTCTTAGTTTACAGGGGGGTTTTTTATTTTTAATTGATTATGACCCTGGGGTTCTGTTTGCTAACATACACTCCGCAGGACTTAGGGGATTCAAATTTAACCGTACAGTTTTCACTGGTGAAAACTAATATTTCACTATCGGTGCCGGGCGGGCTAAGCCTCCTGTGATGCTTTTAAGTGTCCTTTAGAGAAATCCTATTACCTCGGTAGCGGAGGCAGCTGCAGTTAACAATGTGTATTAGTATGCTGACATATTCGTTCCGTTTTTGTTGTTCTTGCTTTTTTGGGTTTGATAACTTTACAGGGTGATCTGTTATTTGCTTCTCTGGGGGAAAAATCGACATACAATAAAGCAGGCGATATCTATCGACCAAACCGAGCGCGCAAAGCCTCTTCGCGTATTTTACAGTTTCGTTCAAACATGCTAAAGCTGGTCGGTGTATGTCTTGAATTTACCAGACAAAAGTGTTGGCCCAAAAAGCCTGGACCCTAATCAGCAAAGTCGGGGACAGCATGTTATCGTCGCAAGAAGTTGGTGACGAGCCTCTCGAAATGGAGACCAAGGCAATATTCATGAGGTTGAACAGACAGCTGCCAAAAGCAATCAACGACAAGCCCGCTAAAATCAATGACAGTAAAGTGACATTCCCTGCCCCCGAGAAGTTGCTGGGCTCAAAGGCAATGGGCATGGCACACGTAGACACACTGGTAAGAATACGACGACAGTAGTAATTCGTGAAGTGTGATCGTGTGAGTAAGGTTGTCCTGAAATTATGTATGTCCTCGATTTGTACAACATTCCTTTCAGTACCAGTGTCGGAGAGAAATGTTTAGGGAAGATGAGAACATAAATGGAGAGAAAAGGAGTGAATGACAGACAGACAGACAGACAGACAGACAGAGTGACTGACTAACTGACTGACTGACTGACTGGCTGTCTGGCTGACTGACAGACAGACAGACAGACAAACGGACGGACAGAAATACAGACTCTCACATAGACGAACAGGCAGACAGACAGACCGAAATTGATAGACGGACAGACTGACAACGTGACAGAGGAGTAAACGGTTACTTACATTTAGGAATACTGAACAAAGTGCCAGAAAGAAAAACAGTGCAAAGTCGAATTAAATATGAAAAGCTGCAGCGAGTCAACAGCATTAAATGATTAGCCTCGTTCAGGATCTGTGAGCTCAGCAATTAACCGATTAATTTTATAATAAGCCACAAAGACACAAAGCACTTAAAAAATATTCAGCAACATTGAAGTATTTTCCATATTTTCTAGATGCTCTCTATGAGGCAAAATCCATTTTCGTGGGACAGAAGCGCTAAACGTGTGAAGTCAGCCGTGATCAGCATTGACTTGAAGGACGAGAAAGGAGAACTGTTAGAAGTGTCGGGTCTTTCTCAAGAGATTGAGCTTCATATCAAAACCGATCGACCACAGGGGGACCAAACTCCAGTAAACTCGTTTGTAAAACCGAGCATCAATGGTAGCATGACATATCATCGAGTTGTGATTTCCTCAGACGAAATGACACTGAGCGTAAAAGTTGTGCCAGCGAATAGAACAACACAACAGGTTTATTTCCGCCATCTTAAGCGGCCAACGATTGACAACTATGATTTCATGGCTGAAGTCCCGGATTTTACGTCATGCAAAAAGCGCGAGAAAGAAATTGAAGACGCTCTTCACCCCGCAATGTATGATGGATACTTAAACTGCACCAAGGATCCATATTTGTTAACGCTTTCTAGTGACGTCACCGGCCACATTGGCTTACATTATATCGGAATTCGATTGCCTGACTCGAACAAGGAGTCAGGGGAAAACAAACGAAGACGAAGATCGTGTTCAGAAAACGGACGACAGAAAAGATCTGAGATTTGCGTGGAATTTAAAGACCCTCCAACCACCCCTCCCCCAACACCAAGGTTGGATGTCCCTGTTTTTGAACCCAGTACTGATGTTAACTATACTTTGTCCATCTCCATGGGGGCCTGTTTGTACTGGTCAGAGAGTAAAGAAAAGTGGACATCAGAGGGTTGCAGGGTAAGTTACCTAGTTAAAAAAGAACGATTACATATTTTATGTCAAAACTTTGAGCTGGCTTTGTGATGGGTTGAAAATACTACTGCTTCTATCTGGTTTGACAAATACCAGCAAACGAGTTGTTATCTCAACCAATTAGATATCAAAACTAAAGCCAATCGTGAAATGGGTTCGCGACGTCTTTTCCCGCGCTTCCTACCGCCGACAAGATGTAACCGCAGGCTCTAATTGGTTCTGTAGTAGCTCAAATGATTTGGGTAGATGTTTTTTTGGCTGTTGCTGTACTTTGGTTTTGTTTAAGTAACACTGATCAAAAAGGATTTCTACTATTCGATTTCTTATTTTATGGTTAAGCAACTGATATCAAAACTGACGAAGTGGCAATGTTCACCCTATTCCAGCATTAAGCCGCTTGAAAAAATTTTTGGTTTGTAACTTACTTTGCGTTGTTCTCTTGATTTAAGGTTGGCCCAAATTCAGCCAATGGATCTATCCAATGTCTCTGCACTCATCTCTCCGCGTTTGGCGGCGACTTCATAGTCGCTCCGAATCCCATCGACTTTGATCAAGTGTGGGACGCCTTCAGTAACATCTTAGAGACCAAGAACTTTGTTGTACTTGCCACTGTGTGCGCGATGCTCGGTTTGTACATAATTGCGGTTGTTTTTGCTCGAAGAGCGGACCGAGGTGACAAGCAAAAGGTTAGTACTTGTTGTTATAAGTAGTAATTGTATGGTAAACGAGTCTGTTAGGTTCTGACCTAGGAGGGACGGTAGTCTAATTAATGTCTAGAGAGTTATATTCCGGGCGGGCATGGCGATCCAAGAGAAGTAGCAATAGTCTTAATCTCATTACGCTGCAGATAACAACTTCCTCTGTTAATCCCTGGCAAGGGACTGAGCAACCTCGTTTCCAGGGCCTTTTGCCTGGGAAAAGGCCCTAGGAAGGAGGTTGTTAATTAATCAGCGTAATGAATTTGGGTAAAGCTGATGTTTCGAATGCTAGCTTAAACAATTATTACGCTTGCGTTGATGTCAACTGAAGTTGCGGGGTGCGATAAGACCAAGTAAAACTTGGAAGTAGAGTCCATAGAGACTTGATATTGATAGTAATTTATTGTCTTATTAAATTACAGGTGACACAGGTGATTCCGCTAGGAGATGCGAACACTAGTAACCATAGCTACGAGCTGTCGATCTACACTGGCTTGTGGCGGCGATGCGGTACGTCGGCCAATGTCGCCATCGTCATTTACGGAGACGATCGAGACACTGATGTCATTCCCCTGAACTGCAGTACCATGTGCAACAAAAAGTTGTTCGCTCGAGGAAGCGTCAACACGTTCATGTTGTCGCTAAAGGAATCGTTAGGCGATCTTTCGCACATCAAAATTTGGCATGACAATTCTGGCGACAATCCCCAATGGTTCATCAACAAAATCGTCATCCGGGATCCCAAGACCGACACCACGTGGTACTTCATGTGCAACCGCTGGCTGGCAGCGGAGAGGGAAGATGGCAAGATCGAGCGCGTGCTTTATGTGTCGTCACCCGCAGAAATCAACAGTTTTAGAAACAAGTTTTACAGTAGAGCATCCGCGGGGCTTGGTGATGGGCACATCTGGCTTTCAGTAGTTACCAGACCTCCAGCGAGTCCGTTCACCCGCGTTCAACGTGTGTCATGTTGCTTGTCCGTGTTGATGTCAGCAATGGTCACCAACGCGATGTTTTATCAATTCGATGCCGAGGACACCAGCGATTCTTTTCAGCTCGGTCCTCTGGTGCTTAGCTGGCGACAGATCATTATCGGTATACAAAGTGCTGTGCTAGTGGTGCCGGTCAACGTGTTGATAGTGTTCATATTCCGTAACAGCAGATCCAAACATGAGGTCACGCAGGCTTATAATACAAACAGTGACAGCCTCACGCAGGAGCAGGAAGTGTCACGCAAATCAGGCTGCGTTTTGCCTCGATTCTTTCTGTACGTTGCCTGGGCTCTGTGTATTTTGACCTCTCTGACTTCAGCTGCGTTCACTGTTTTCTACAGCATGATGTGGGGCACTGAAGTTTCCAACAAATGGCTCACTTCCATCATAGTCTCCTTCACGCAAGACGTGTTATTCATTCAGCCAATCAAGGTGATAATTGTGGCTTCACTGTTGGCGCTGATCATCAAAAAGGCGCCAGAGGATGACAGTATTAAGGACCAACTGAAGTCTGTGGCGCATTCTAAAGTGAAGGTAAAACTAGTTGCCTACTAGTTGCCTTGCGTTTCTTTCTTGTGCTGCAGACGCTACACAGAATCACGAAATACATTTTTTTGACGGCCTGGCTTCCTTCCAATCACTTGGGTCAGTTGTTGAAAGGGTGGATAAATCACTATCCAGTAGATAAGGGCTGAAAAGACAAACTACGCGAGCCACTGGATAGAGATTTATCAGAAATAGTGTTCTCCATGCTTTGAACAACGGGGACTGTAGTTTAAAAGACTACTGACAAATTAGTAGAAGCAATGTGTGGACTGGATCAAAAGGAAACATGGTAAACAATCCCAACACGAGAAAACGGGGCTCGACAACCCAGCTTTCAAATGTGTCCCGTCCACGTTTGCAGACGAACGTAACTTGACATGGCGGGAAACGTTTTTCATGTTGCAAGACACGTCACGTTACGTCACTTACATGCCGTGTAAGGCATTTCAGTGTCCACGTCAGTGTACGGAATGGGTGCCTGTCAGGAAACGTTTCCCGCCAAAAAATGTTGTCGTAGCCACCATAAAGAAAAAGCATGTCACTGTTGACTAGACGCTCTTGTAATTATCTAGACGCTCTTGTATGTATTCTATATGGTTGATAAAATTTTTATTTAATAAAAGGGTAAAGCAATTTATCGTTTTGGGGGCATATCTTTTGCATGCGTTATATAACTGGTTAAGTTGTTTTTTTTTCAGGGTGAATCTTACAAGCCACTCAAACCAGACAAACAACAACTGGAGACTTTTAGAGAGTACCGCTTGCGTGTGTTGATAATGGCCCGAGTACTCGTTGAGCTCGCTTTCTACCTGGTTTTTGCCTGGGCACTAATGGTAATCTGCTACGGCCGGAGAGACACTGGGCACTACTGGATGACAAATGGAATAGACGAACTGTTGCCCAAATTTCACAAGGTAACACAGTGTAAAATTGAAATTTCTCACATTAATTGTTCAAGAGAAAAGGCCACAAACCAGAACACTGAAGCCTACGAAACTCGTATAAGTTACTTTCTTACTTCAGAGTATATTCTCCTACCTACCTTTCTACTAACATAGCACGCACTAACCTACTAAGCTACCCGCCTGCCTACTACTCAGTTACTAAGTTAATTAAGGATTCAGTTAATGATAGATTGGTGAGCCGGTACAAGAAATCCGGAACAACTTCTTACAAGCTATTCTCTTGCAGATTCACAACGCTGATACATTTTGGGCTTGGACGAAGAAATACCTAGTTCCTGCCATGTTCGATGTGAAGTGGTACAATGGGCAACCATTTGAATACAAAGATGGATTCATATCGGACTTGTCGGGTTACCTGGTGGGAATGCCTCGCTTCAGACAACTAAGAGTTAAACCAGGTGAATACAATTGTATCTGAAGCCAACCTTACATTTCACAGCTGAAGAAGGGCGAAGCACTTTTCGTTTGCTGTCTCATTTCGTGAAACCTCTAGACACAATCTAATTTTTGAGGAGGCAGCATGGTCGAGTGGTTAGGACGCGGGACTTGGATGTGGAGATTGCAGGTTCACGTCCCGCTCTGACTATTAAGCTGGAGTTTTTTCTCGGTAGACCCTAGTTCAACTCCTCGGTCCTGTTTGTAAAAAGCCAACTGGTCTGCTTCCTGTCAGTTGAGATTTTTAAGCCTATTATTTATATTTGAAATATTTCTTTTGTTTTCAGCATAAGCGGCTTACCTGAGAAATAGATGTAGCTAAACTCATTGTCCACTATAAACTATAACATTTAATTTTTTTAAAAAAATCATTGTCTTAGAAGGCGCCTCCGGTAAAGATATTCTTAACCCCTTATACCCACATTTTTCCTATCAATGTCAAGACAAATACCATAAGAAAACAAAAGTAGAGTAGGTCCTGATGTTATCTGCTACAACTGAACCTGCGAGAAATTGAGGATAATGGATACGGCAAGACGGCCAAATGCGAGGTTTTTAGCCTCTTTTGAGCATAGATTTTTCAATGTTTGAAAAGGTGTAAACATATTGTTGTGATATATAGTGGAGCCAGACCTTGCTATCCAATGCCTCGTCCATAAGAAACCATAAATTACTTAATTACTACTCTGAAATTGTTACATGTGATGTATTGTTATCATCATTTTTATCCATGTTTTTGTTTTTCTTTAGCTCCATGCCCAATTGCACCTCGGTTTCCTGAGTTTAGAGCAACGCTGCGTCCTTGCCTGCCGCCCTATAGCATGACTGACGAAGACCAGACACGTTACAGCATGCCGAAATGGCGCCAAATTCCAGCAAATGAAACGGCGCTGTTGTCAGAATTCGCGCTGCGCCAGATGTGCCCGAGACCCTGGCGCTACAAGAAGTCAGATGAACTTCACAACCTCCCTCTTCATGGCTTGAGGGGTCTCTACGCAGGAGGGGGATTCGTGGCTGATCTGGGCTACACGAAGTCATCAGCATTAAGGGTCATACACAACCTACAGAACAACTCCTGGATTGACGAGAGAACTCGGGCCGTGTTTGTCGAGTTTATGATTTTTGACTCCTCGACGAATCTCTTTAGCGCTGCGTCGTACATTTTTGAGGCTCTGCCCCTAGGTGGGGCTACAACATTTAAGAGAATCAACACCATGTCATTGTACGGAGCCAGGACTACTAGGTCGCGGTCTATAACCGCGGTTTGCGAGTTGATAATCCTTTTAATGGTATTCTACTTCATTGTTGCCGAAGGAATAAAAATCTGGAAGGAAAAGTGCAAATACTTTAAGTCTGCTTGGGCCTATGTGGAAATGGCGCAAATTTTGGCTGCAACAGCCACAGTCGTGTTATCGATCTTCCGGAGGTATCACACAACGAAGTTAGTAAACAGAATTCACAAAAACCCATTTGAAACATCAAGCTTTCACTACGCAGTCCTGTGGTCAGATCTTGAAAACGCGCTTATGGCTATTCTGGTGTTCATTTTAACCGTAAAAGTTCTCAAGATCCTCAAATTCAACGAACACATTTCCAGCTTAGCAGCCAGCATGGCGCGTTGCCGAAACAAAATAGTCTCTTATTCGGCAGTATTTATGGTGGCGTTCCTGGCTTTCATGCAGATTGCGCTTCTCGTCTTCGGAAGCACCACGAAGGCGTACTCGAGCGTTTCCGAGGTCTTCCGAACACAGTTCGGAATGTTCATCGGCGGAGATACGAACTATCACGAGCTTAAGAACGCCAATCGGATCATTGGACCCATCTACTTCTTGCTGTTTATGACAACCATGGCGTGCATATTAATAAACATGTTTCTGGCGATCTTGAACGAGTCTTACAGAGAAGTGAGAGTCCATCGAGATCGGAACACAGAGGAATACAAAATGCTGGAAGTTTTTGTCGATTACGCTAAGAATGCAATGGGTAAAAAGCTAAACTCGTGGAGAAACGCCAAATTCTTTCCCAAGAAAAACAGCTACAGCGTTGAAACTCAACAGGTGAAGTCCACAAAAGAATTGGCAGAAACCCGCAAGTACACAGCACTGAGCTGGAGTGCCTACGACTTAATCTGCCAGAAACATCTCGACAACAACGAAGCTGCTATAGAAACGTCATTTTTCAAAGACATTCGAAGGCACTTGAGAAATATCAGTAACGAACTGAAGGAAGTTTCTCTTGTCCATCGCTCAGGAAGGTACAAAGTCCACGAGGAGCAGAAGAAGTTTGAAATCAAGGCTGAAAGACCCTGCACCGAGTTACGGACACCTTGTAAGGGACTGGGCTTGGAGAAAATGTCCAGCAAATGTAGTTTATTTAGCTTGAGCGAAAGCACGATGTACCTGGACAGAAGGAAGGGTCGAGACTCCATCAGGAGGTTGCTAAACAACGATGATATCTCTGACGTTGAAGAGGGCGGTTGGGATGATCAGACATCTTACGCGGAGTCCATGGGAACTTTTTTCGGGAACTCTCGATCTGGGAGCGTTTATGATCCTGAAAGAGAACCTTTCAGTGAGTCAGACGCTTGGTCTTTGGATCGAGAAAGCTACATTTAGAGTTAAATGGGCGAGAGATCGATTGTAAATACATATAGTATACATTAGTTGATAGGACACGTCCTCCAAGCGGACGGTAGATCGACTCTGTTGATAATTGATTATATTTGATTGTATTTCAATGGTGCCATTTTCGAACCAATCTGCAATGTTGGCGTTTCGGGATGAACAGTCGCTAACGTCATTGAAATACTAGAAACATTAACCATTAAAAATGACAACCAAGGAGTGAAAAGACACCGACAAAAAATTTAGGTGTTTAGAGAAAAAATAAAGTCTGAGTATTTTGAGTATGAAGTATTTTTGGAGAAAGTTTGAGGGGAATATTTTGAAGAGATATCTATGGTTGGGTTAGGGGGAGGATGATTTGTGATTCAGCTATTTGGAGACGGGGGTGTCTACCCTTGGTTCGATTAAAACTTCTCAGTCTCCTTTCTCACGCCGTTGGAAGGTTGGAGGCCCCGTTTGTGCTGCACAAGAAACGCCTCAACCATTGTTCGTCGTAAAACGCCAACATTTATACAAATCATACTCAAACATCCGCAAGTCGTGTTTACAGTTCAACGTAACGTTCATAGTATTCCAGTTTATTACTCACTGCTAGCCTTAAGGGATATGAGAAAGCGCACTCTGATTGGCTCCCTGCTAAAGGCTATCGACTCATATCCTATGGATTAGGACTCGACGAGAAAAAAATGGCCATCACAGCGTGTCTCATAATCCATGGGCTACTTGTGTGATAAAACATTTATTTTCTTCTATCCTTTTTGATGTGATTGAGTATTACGTACCCTAGTTTTGTGCAATAACTGCCGATTATTCTTGTACATGTTTATATTTTTGTACATTTAACGTTATCAACTTTTTAAAGGAATATATCCATTCAGTTTTCATCACTGAAAACGAAAACAGTGACAAAATATTAATAGTCTTCGATATTTGTTTTGTAATATTCCCCTGTCGGAAGCTCTAAGGAACTTCATAGAATTTTGACGCATGAACAGTTGATTAGTTTTAAATTATTTCACAGGGAAACAGAAATATGATAAAATACCAAAGTAGTGAATGGCCGTTTGCGCAAATTTTGATTGGATTCTAAAACTGGGCTAGTTTACTTCCGGAATTGAATATAAGAAAGGTGTTCGAGATACAATAAAGTAGTTTCTCTAAGTAGTCCCAGTAAACGTAAGATGCGACGATATAAAACTCTAATGAACTCTTTAAATAAAATAAAGACCTGCAAGCCAAGATAAAGTTGAATGCATGGGCCCAAGATATTGTAAGGATTTGTTAACACAAAATAAAGTACTGTACAATGAATAGATATTTTCTCTCTTCCATGGAACTCATTGCTAATTCAATCTGAATCAGAAACAAAATTCACTTGGTTCTTTTTGTCATTGCGCGGCCACGAGTCAGTTGTGAGTTCATTCATCTCAGCTGAATTACACTAATGAAAGCAACTGGAAGTGTTAGAACTCGATGAGCATTTGGTTATGAGCATTTGGTTCTCTTTTATGATCCTCCAACTCTCTAACATTAAGAGCTGACAAATCAACCGTGTAACGTTCATATTTAGACTAAAAGGTAGTCCCCCCCAAAAACTTACGCTTTGTATAAATTTCTAAAAATGATTCAAAAGTTCTTTGCGTCTGTTTTAGATTCAAGTCATAAAGTCAACAACGCCAGGGTATGTGTGCCTTAAATTTTATTAATGAA
>OMLO01000716.1_pt1 | contig 23182 bp, 28 predicted proteins | sample 1674811 | NCBI WGS metagenome assembly OMLO01 (sample SAMN06265003, study PRJEB25207) | coral metagenome | isolation source: Coral host | place: Mexico:La Bocana,Puerto Morelos, Mexico | collected 2008-11-13 | reverse complement strand
CATGTCCAATGTGAACCGATGAGGTTATTCAAAGGAGCATGGCTGCCTGACCCTTTGATGATGGCATGTGTGGCTGCGTCGTTGTCACATAGTTGGATGTATGTTGAAGTCAAAAGTGGTTTGATCAATATGGGCGTGATAATTGCTGCCCAGGCTTCAAGAAAATATATGAAAGCCTTGTTGCTGGCAAAGTGTTTGAGGAGTCTTGGTGGTACTGTACCGTGGAATACCAAAGGCGTCTTTGCTGATGGATGGAAGACTACAGCTGCCCATCCATTAGTCATCTCCGAAGAAGGTGTAAGGTCATGTTGTTGATCGTACAAGTCTGAGCATCTTAGTATTTGATCGCCTTCTTTGTAGAATGCATCTGTGTAAATGATGGTATGTTGTGTTTGTTGAGGCTGCAATGGGAGTTGTCGTGGTTGGCAGTGTTGAAGGATGTTGAGTAATGCTGTGATGGCGCTGTGTGTATGTGAGTTGATAGTGTCTGTATTGGAAAAGGCCTTGTCGTAAAGCGCCCGCAAGGCTGCACGTCCAACTCTTCCGAAAAGTTGTGTAGTAGTGAAGGAGCATTTGCCTGCTAGCTTGCGTGCCTGTTCTGGAGTCATAAGTTGGGTGCGAAGGTGTTCTTGTAGTTGTTCTGAAATATTCTTGATTCTGGATGGACATGGGGCGACGGTGATGTTGTCAATGTCGCACTCGATGATGACTCCCTGTATCCGGTGTGAGTTAGCCGGAGGTTGTTTCTTGGAGATCTTCATGTGGAATCCGAGGATGGAATTGATGGATTCAAAGGTATCAAATCCCGAAGTGGCTGAGCCGGTTGGTTCGATCGAACCGTAGTCGTCGACATACTTGGATGACCGGCTGGGTTGCTAACTATTTAGCCTTGTTGTTACTTAGTTGGAGGACTTAATATTTGATTTAGCTGACTTGCGAAGTCAGACTTATGAGGTGCAAAAACGCAGCGGTAAGTCGGACTTAGCTAACTGCTTAAGTGTGACTTAGCAGAGTTGCATAAACTCAGTAAGTCGAGTTATCCCATTTATATAAGTCACCTAAGTCGGAGCTAAGTCTGACTTAAAGAACTTGTATGTCAGCCACATGGCCTGCAAAATCCTTTTTTGGAGGCTATATATACCGTCAAAAAAGCCAAGCCAAAGAATACAACACAGATTTCCACTGACATCCTTTCGTGATTGTCAGCCACGTGCCTGTCATCACTCTCCCTCTGTCTATCCCATTTGCTTTAAAGCTCGGGGGGCCATTTCTTTTATAGCTGCCCAATTATTTGCAATACAGTGGTTTGGTTTAGACTAACAATAAAAGAAACAGTATAGTTACCAAAGAAAGATCAAGTCAGTTGAAATATGAACCTTGAAGTGAAAAAAAAACATTTATATAAAATAGCATCAACTCGCCAGATATATCAGTGTCTGGCCGCGAGGCTTGTCAGCTGACCCCATGGAATTCACAGTTTCTTTCACACAGAAACACGCGCATACAGTGTTCGCAATTAATAATGTCATTGCAGTTGAAATGGCCAAAAACGACAAAGGCGCGAATCTATATATATTCCGCATATTCACCTCGAATGCGATCACATGACACCCTGGTGTACACATGTTTTTTTTTACGTTGGTACCACGCGAGTGCATTTTGCAAGTCAAATTTGTTTCTATTGCCTGTTATAGAATGAAAAAAACAAAGGCAAATATCAAAAATATATATACGAATCTACATACCATATATGTGCAACTCGGATGTAAACTCATTTGATTACTATATATACAAACATTTCATTTTTTAATTCACATTTCATTTATAATCTTTTCTTTCCAATATTTCGCTTAGAACTTCAAATCTTATCCATGGACCAGCTAGAACTAGAACCTCATGACTGCCACTTGCAGCGCAGCAAGAGCGTGTCATTTTCTTGCCATGGGTGACCTGCCACTATCTGGGCAGTAATCTCAAGTGCACCCACCATTTTGTGGGTACACCATTCCGGGCCATGCTATTGCATGACAAACAGGCTAAAAGGTAGGTTCTGGGAAAAATCTGCAATGATGCAGATCCAGATCCACATCGGCAGCAAAGCCAACACAACGTAGAAGAGCCCGTGCTTCCACCATTCCATATGAGTGGCAACTCAGAATCCTAGATCTCTTCCCAGGAATTGCTGATGCTGCCATCATTTTCATGGTCACCATCATCTTCGCCATCATCTTGGTGGCCCCCGTCATCTTGGCCATCATGGTCGCCATCATTGCCATAATCATCTTGGTGGCCCCCATCATCTTGGCCATCATCTCTGTGGTCACCATAGTCGCCATCATCGCCATCTTTGCGGCCACCATCATCTTCGCGTTCGCCATCATCGCACGGAGGATGGTGACCTCGCAGAAAGGATATAGGTTTACGGACGGTATACAGTATACAGTATACTGCGACAACATGTGCAAGTACTAAACACAATGGGCCGCCCCACCATACATTGACAACCATTCATCTTTCGAAACCTCGTCCTCCAAGGACAGTAGTTCCAAGAGGGTTTTTTGGCGTACCTGCAATTGGCATGAAAAACTCAGACATATGCTTTTGTAAAACAAAACTGAGAAACACTGAGACATGCAGATGCCATTGTACAATGCCACCGCCTCTCTTGGTTGATGGCAGATGAACTTGATCACTTGCTGCCCACAGATGTTCTTCATGGAGCCGTCTTCTGCACAAGTCAGATGACATGAATAAACACATACATGCAAGATACACTGGGTCAGCTCAGCCCTGCCTTGTGGGGCGAAGGAGATGTTGTGGTACCACAAAGAACAGCTTCCTTTGTGGTGCAAAACCACATTGAGCTCGTCCTAAGGAAAACAGGGAAAATGAAAAAATGAAAAAATGAGAAAAAAGGAGCATCAAGCATGCACATCATGCACCATGGCCTCCTGCCATTCCCAATGGCCGTGAAGGCCCGTCCAACCGCCATTGCACCAGAAGTCGACCTGGTATAACAGATTAAAGCAAGCAGCAAGCCTGTTGCATTTTGAAGCAAATCGAACAAAAACAAAAGGTGCCTTGCCAGAAAAGTCCAGCAGAAGAAACTCTTGTCGCCCTCCGTGCTTCCAACTGAAGAGCGAGGCAGCAGTGAGCATGTTGACTCCCTCCATCTTGTTTCGGTTCGCCATGTTTGGAATCTAGTGTTGAAGCAAGCGGTGTTTGTATACAAGAGTGTTGAAGCAATTGATGTTTTTGAAACAATTGATGTTTTTGAAACAATTGATGTTTTTGAAGCACTTTATGTTGGAAAAGCAATTGCTGTTTGTATATAAGAGTGTTGAAGCAATTGATGTTGGAAAAATTAATTCAAACTCCTTTCCACGTTTGGGCCAAAATCTGCAGTAAAATCTGAACATGCTTGGTTCATGACGGAACCATTGATCACAGGCATGCATCTTTGAACAGCATCACACTAGAACCTTGCTTTCACCTATGTTGTTTTCTTACTTCTCCTTGACTCTTGAACTTTTTTTGTTTTTCTTTTGACACAAACATTGATCACAAACATCTTTGAACAGCATCACACTAGAACCTTGCCTTCACCTATATGGTATTTTCTTACTTCTTCTTGACTCTTGAATTTGTTTGTGTTTTTCTTTTGACACGGACATTGATCACAGGCATCTTTGAACAGTATCACACTAGAACCTTGCCTTCACCTATGGTTTTTTTCTTACTTCCCCTTGACTCTTGAATTTGATTTTTCTTGACACGGACGCCGACCAAACTCTTGCTCAATCTTTCATGGCAAATCAGTGACCATTTCATCGTGCTTCACTTCGTGCTTCACTTCGAGTGTCTGCGTGACTTCTTCAGCGGCAAGTTGATCCAACTTCTCTTTAAACTCACTCATGGCCACCTCGCACTTGGTCAACAGTTTCTTGGCTACCGTCATCTCTGCCTTGATTTCACTCAAGAGAGCCATCATGTCAACTTGCATGTCGCGCAAGCTGCTTGCAGACGCTCCAGCGGTGAGCATGCTATATAGTGACCAGTGGAGCCCCAAAACAAACAGGTCTATATATAACGCGTGTCAGAGCCACCTTCAAAACAAGCTGCAGCGTTGACAATTGTTTATGGATGACATGGGCAAACAACATGTTGCTATGACACGTTCACACCATATATTTACCTCACATGCGCATGAATCACCAACGTTCACAACTGTTTTCATGGATGACATGGGCAAACGATGGCACGCTGCTATGAAACGTTGACAACATATTTACTGTCAATGAGCATGAATCACGACTGTTTGTGCAGAGAGTTTCTCGCACAACGCCCTGCAGGGTTCAAACTCGCAGGTGCATTTTTTCAACCAATGTTGCAAGGAATCGCAAGCTTGATTCTTTTGGGTTATTTCATGTCCATGCTTGGTCCAGAGCCATGTGAGTGACAAATCCCTCTGCATCTGCATGGGGTAAACAACGGCATGCATAGTACTTGCACGGTGTAAACACGGCATACATGGTAAATGTCCATGAAACTGACAGTTTTGCATCACCTTCTCATCGAAACGTCGCTTGCCTGACATCAAGGCCATTCCCTGGTCTCCCGACATGTCTCATATATATATATATATATTTGATCACTGTGACTCAAAGATGCCTGAATGTTTCAAACACGCATAGAACAAAACGTGGACAAATACAGCATGTTGCAAAAAAACGTGGCATGGTCATACTGAGCGATGTGATTGAAGAACTCAAGTTATAGCAAAACCAAAAAATACAAACACTGTTTGCTACACATGCGCAATTTGTTTCTTAATTGGTGAAAACTGACAATCAAAAATGCACCTCCAAGCAGGCAACTCTCTTCACGCAGAAACATCTTCCAAATGAGTTTGTGGTAAACGTTTGCCGTCTCATTGTGACCAATATAGCGCTAATTGAAATGTCGCTTGGTTTTGCAGATGAAATTGTCCGACATCTCCCAAAATCATGAATATATAGGCCAGAGCCATGCGAGAGTCAAATCCCTCTGCATGGTGTGGGCGAGTCGTTTCCCTGCCCACAAAAACAACAGATCACATTCAGAAATGCTGCTAGTACATGCTTTATCTTGCTTGAATCTCAAGGAGCTACAATCACATGGTTAGAGTCGACTTCCTGGAAGAAAAGGCTTCTGACAACATTCTCCGTCTCCACGAAAACAATACGATCAGTCCTTTGCTGAAATCGGTTTTCGCCCAAACTGTCCCATGCAGATATCATCGACCATGGCATGCCTCCTTGTATTGCTACATTGATGTAGACTTCACCTACTCGTTGCGTGCCATCCAGCTCAAAGAGCACAACATCGCCGCTAGAAATCACGTGGCCAAAGATGGTGGCCGAAGTTGCTGAAAGAAGGCCTTCAAAGTTGCCACAAAAATGGGCCCTCACCACTGCCATGACATGGGTAGAGGCAGCCTTTGGATTCAATAGGCGTACTGAAGATGGAACAAAGCCATTGAGAGCACAAAGGCTGGATTGAACGACTTCACGAAGAACACTTTTTTCAAACCAGCCTCAATCAATCGCACAAAGACCAGACCAAACCACAATTCACAAACACTAACATGTCCCTAGAAAAGAAACCTTCGGAACCAACAGCCAAACAAAAGAAAACTGACATCGTCAAGAAGAGGCACTTTGGGCATTGCAGAGTTGATTCGCCCAAACCTTCAGTGACTTGTGTTTACGTTCGTGTGTAAAACAACTGATGAGCATGCCATGTTGCTCCAAAAGCAACGGCAAATGTAATGCGTAGTGAAACTTGGGGACCATCTCCCCAGGCCCGTAACTCGCATGGAACAACTCCAAGTATCGAGTGATCCGCCGATGGAGGTCTCCCGGATCGACAATGCCGCCCTTGTTGACGATAGAAAGTTGGTCCAGCACCTTGAGAAGCTCCAAGAATCCACGAAGGGACGCACTATGGGGCGCTGAGTCTGTTCTGTCAAGTCTGCCCAGAATGAGTTGGCGCAGCAGTGGGTACAACGAAAGGGCTTCCGATGCAGCCGGTTTCCACTCCTTGTTTTTTGTCTTGTCTAAAGTCGCCAGCGATGCATCGACGTTGGCCTTCTGATCCTTCGGCGCCATCCAGTTTTTCAGATACTCCATCATAACCTGGTGCGATACACCGATGGCAATAAGGGCCGGCTTCATCAAATTCCAATGGCTTTGAAAAATGCCGTTAACGAGAAAGACATGTAACCAATCGAATGACACTTCTGACACGGGTTGAATGTCGCAAGGCTGGGAGAACAATAAGCCGTTCTTGCAGAAAGTCAAACCTGCTGATTGCTCAAGCTTCTCGAAATCCCGTTTGCCTGTCACATGGGGTGGAAACACAATCAATCATGCATCAAACTCACATGCATGCCAAAAATGTTTGGGTGTATCATGTTGGAAATCAACAAAAACAAGTTTCCAGCAACATAACAATGAGGTTGCTGTCGAGGCACTGCGAACCGCATGCTCAGATTGCAAATGCCGTGCAGATGACAACATCTGCTCGTCTGTCCGCAGCTTGAACTTGCTCGTATCGATACATGTGTGAGGCACCAAGGTACCAGTTGCATCATGCAAATGAAGCTCAGATGATGCGGCAACAACATTCCAGCATTTCAAGCACGGGATCGTGCCACTGGCTCCCTTTACAGACAGCATTTGTTTCAGTGCCGCTTCGTCACCGATCATTCTCCCCAAACGTGCGTGGAGAATCCCCGTCCGTCCTGAAAAAAAAGTCAGGGTCACCCCTGCAGACAAATCCCGCCCCGGTTCGCGGAAAGTTCCTGCGACTACACGGGACAAGTAGCTGAGACCCCCATCTAGACAATTGACATTGACGCTGCGGCAAAGCGTAGCCACGAACCACAGGTCTTCCCGCGTGAGGGCCCGCTGCTGCCAGTCACAGATTGCATAGTAGAATGCATGAAACTTTCCTCAATTCAAATCAACACTAAACTGCAAACAACATGGGAGGAGCTGCATGCATACATCTCCAAAACGAAAACTTCAGATTCAAACAAATCAAAGAGTGTCTGCGGTTCAGTGGCTTTAAACTGTTGCCAGGCGATATTTCATCGCTGTACATACAGATGCACCAAGGACGTTCTTGAGTGGTAGGGTGGGATCTGAGCATTTGCTCAAGGTACTCTGAAAATCCGCGACAATGCCGTGCCAAATGCCATATATAAGCAGCTGGATTTACGAATGTCAAGTCTAGACCTCATAACGTTGCTGTGGTGCAATCATCACACTGACAAAGGATGACTACAAATGTCAGATAGCATTGATGCTCCACATGGTTTTCAACACGAGCATAATATATGACACCCGAAAAGAAGTTACCATGCACCGCCAAGCTACTACTGCCATCAGCCTTATTAAGTGAGATCTCGTTGAACACCTTCCCCAATGGTGTGCAAATGTCCATCTTTTCCTCGCGTTTCCGTTTGATCGTCGACCTCGAAGTTGCATCTGGAACATGGTCAAGCGCCTTGAGCTCACCAAGGACGGTCGAAAGTGCACTTTGGGAAACATACTTCTTGCGACCCAGGTCTGCAAGTTCCATGATAAATGGCACGAAAGCACGCGAGAACACCCTGCGTGCAGGATGCGAGCGTGGTTGCCCTGCGTCCTTTGGGTTCGAAGGTTCAGAGCATGTTATTTTACCAACTTTATGTAGGTTCTATAGGTTCTATAAGGAGTCACGATTGTAAGGACATTAGGGGCAAACGTTTCTGGAAGCACAGTCAACATGAACATGAATTTCCCTTGCCGTGAAAATCTTCAAATCAAGAAAGCGCGTGTATCCCTTGGATCTCTGAAGCCAACACAGACAACAGTTCTTGCTTGCTTGTCACAAAAAATACTGTAGTTTCCATTCAAATCAACCATGCTGACAAATCAATCACATTCAAGGACCCCTGCAGAGGCAAAGTGGTATCACAATTCACAAACTGCTGAGTGACATGGTTGCCAAGATGACTGCATGGACGTGAAACAAGTTTCGGGCATTCTCTTCAAATTAAGAGAGCTCATCTTGAAACAATGCTTTTAGACTAGAAAACAAACATTCATAAACACAACTCACATCTCCAAAACAGCACATGTCAACTGCAGGCGCCGCAGCAACCTGTTTTGTAAGAGCATGGACAATCCAAGGTGGTTGAGGCTGCCAGCGTAGAAGTGACAAAAACATTTGACATCACATGTAGGTACTTCCCAAGACCGGTACCCATTGCCCGGCACAAGTTGCCGTGGTGGTGTTGCATCCCCATTCTCTTGTTGCATCTACAGCAACCATCAAGCCATACAGCTCAGCTCGCCTCACTTCGTTTTCTTCTTCTTCTTGTTCTTCAAATAGTTCGCGAGCCGCATCTCCAAGTGCCCCTTCAAATCATCCTCGGCCAAGCTGCCTTCATTCAACTGTTCGATGGCCTTGTCAGCAATCGAAAACAGCTCTTCCTTTGAGCAGTCGACGTGGCCAAACTGGCATAGCTGCCCAGCGTAGTTCGTGATACCGCACTTGTGTCTGACATTGTACCATTTCTTCAAATAGTTGGAGCGAGCTGGCTTCTCTGCCTTCCCTTGCTTTTTGGTCTTCATCGTCTTCTGCTGCTCCTTGGGGTTGTTCTTCTTGCGATCCGTGACACTGTTGGAAGCTGCAGGCCTTTTCATTTGCCGTGCTTCGATGGCTGCCTCCACAATTGCTGCTTGTCCATTCGCATCAAGTTCCTGTTCATCCTTGAACAGTGCTTTGGGTGAAATCTTAGGCATAGGCTTGGACTGTGGCTCTTCATCAGCAGTTTCCGGCCCCTTTGTAGTTGGGGTCTCTGCTGGGGAAGTCACTGCCGGCGGTGATGGTGTTGGTGTCTCCTGCACCTGACCGTCTTCAATGGCCTTCTGTTGTTTTCTCCGCTTGGGTTGGAGCATAGTGATGTCACACTCGCCACCACCACCAATAGTGCCCATTTGTCGCATCACAGCCACGACCGCTGATGCCATCTGCTGAACTACATTGGCCTGCTGCTGCGGCTGTGCCAACTGTAGCTGTGAAGAAGGTGCACGCGTCATCTTGTTTGTCTTTCTGAGCGGAACATCCTGCAGCATCTCCATACTTTCATCAGAGGAAAGGCCAGCTGGTGGGTCTTCAGCATAAATAAGCTTGTAGAGGTCTTCCGGCAATTCTGATGGGAGGCCCTTGGCTGAAACTAGCTCAATGAGGGATCTCAGAACACGTGATAGTGGTCAAAGGCACTATGTTCATCAAAGGGACTTCAGTTGAACATAAACCTCAATGATGTATGTTTATCACGTTCAAAAAAAAAACCAATGTGTCAAGGCATGAATGCACATCCAAAGTGCCGGAAGCTTCTGAAGCACTGGAGTTGCACCACCATGTCCACTTTTCTTTCTGCACAACCGTTTCAACTCATTGAGGTAAGGCAACTTGGCATCAATTTCCACGAACTGCAAGAAAGTTGCCATGATCGCCTGTACCAGTTCAAAGTCAAACATTACCATGCTTACAAAGAAGCTGTTTCTCAAACTCCAGCAAGTGAACATACACGGACAAAATGCAGATACACACCCCTGCCTTGAATGATTGCTCGGAAGGGCGAACAATGCCAAGGCTGGTGGCCCTGGCAGCAACGATTTCCAACTTCACATAGTCACCGGCATCACTGCGCAGTTTGCACACATCTCCACGTGTCAGGAACGGTGCAAATGATGCAACCTCTTGGGGCGGTTTACGCGCTCCACTTCCACTGGCTGTTGACCCTACCAATCTACCATTGATCTCGTCCAAGAGATCGCCTTTTTGCAGTGAAGTCCACGGACCCGCGCAGACTAGACCTGATAGTTCTGTGGCCTGACTTGACGATAAATCATGAAGTTGCTGAAGCCTTCTCTTCACAGCCTGAAACTGCTTGTCAAAGTCAATCGTGGGTACTTGAGCCTTTTGGGTAACCACCAAGCTTTGTATGGACTCAACTTCTGCCCTCACTGTCGCATACAAGTCGGTCATTGGCATACAAGTGTGTCACTTCACTTGGCCAACATGCGATCACAGGAATATGTATGGTTGTTCAACATATTCTTACATGACGAAAGCAAGTCTTCACACAATGAATCTGTTCAAATAGAATTTGATTTCTAAAAGCATGCACGTGAGCTTGAAACACCGTGTCGCACTGAAAATGGCCTGCGGAGCAAATGTAACAAGATCCACTATAGGCAGACATGCCAATCATGACGTCCAAAGCAGTGGAGGCGTCCGAACAATTCCGCACAGAGCAAAATGGTGATCAAACACACCTATCTTAACAATTCCGCACAGAGTGAATTGGTGATCGAACACACCTATCTTAAAACATGCAACTCATCATGCGCACATGCACTCACTGCAGTTTGTTTCCAGCCTCTGTTGGTTGGTATAGACCTTCTAAACTGAGATCGGACCCTTAATTTGCAAGGATGCGTCAACGGTTCAAGGAAACCATCGACATCCACACACAATGCGAGCATGCCTGAGAAGCTCTGCATTGACTGCAGCGTGATGGCCACTGCTGCAGGCCCAATCAAATAATCAGATGAACAACTCTAAGTTGTGTGAAGCTGCTGTCACAAGCCCTGCCACCTGCATCGTAGTCCTCAAACGATACACTTTGCGCTCCCAGAGCCGCTTCCCATCAGCTGTTGCGTGCGCAAGATCCAACGACAATGACTCCAAGACCTGACACAAGGAGAAAACACTGTGGTCCAACGTGTTTGCCAGATTTGGTTCATGTATACCTACAAATCATCATTGCAAACAAAATTGAGCCTAGCTGCACACTCAAAGTTCTGTGCGTCAAGCCCAGCGTTGCAGCGCAATACATGAAGAAATTCAATCCGCTTGCGTGCACGACGAATAGCTGCAAATTGCATGGCTGATGACAAGATTGGATCGGTGGCCATTTGTGAAAATACAACAACTAATCAAAACTCCTGACAACCAACAGGCTTCGGAAACATGGCAAATAAAAGCATTGGGTGGCTCATGCAAACCGTCCCAACCATCAAGCGGTGTCTCCAGCAAACAAACAACCTCGGCCACGGGCTGACAAAGAACACTGACTCCAAGTTTTGTTGATCAACAAAAAACAAACCAGAGATTTCTCAATCAACAAAAAAATGAACCATAAATTTCTCAATCAACAAAAAATATATATTTCCAAAAATAAATTTTCTCAATCAACAAAAAATGGTCAGTTTTTTTTGTTGATCAACAAAAAAATGTGGCCAGTTTTTGTTGATCAATAAATGTTATTTATATATGTATATATATAGGGGGAAATGCTGCCCAAATTTTGCTGACTAGTTTAGGGTTTAGGGTTTAGGGTTTAGGATTTTTATTTTATTTTTTTTCAACTGAATGATGAATTGTACACATCTGATGTCAAGAAAATATTGTGGCCATGTGAAAGATATTTGGTTCAAATGCCTTGAAACCATTTCACCAACAAACCATTTCTTTCGCATGTTTGGGGTCCCGGCATACGTGTGATGTGCAGCAAAAGTGTTGCAGAGTGCACACCTCATGATGGCTGCACCGTGGCATGAAGCAGTTGACGTGACTCTCAACAAAAAGATTTTGCAGGACTGTTTGCATGGGTCCATCACCAACTTATTCAACACGACACACTTCAAGTCAATCAGCGCAGAGACTCTCGCGCTGAGCCATGCAGAGTCTTGTGGATACTCGCAGTGGCAAGCAAACAACTTGACAAACATAGCCTGCACACAATGTGATTGAGCTTCCCCGCTATAGAAGGACGAGGTTGCAGCCTCAGGCAAATGCAGCTTACAAGCACGCACATGGTTGCACATGTCCCAATCCAAAATCGAAAGCTTGATGCACCACAAGATAGTTGGGTTTGAAGATGTACCAACAATCCAACACAACTCACTGGCAGTAGGTTCGAAGGTATCACTCACATATATAGGCTTGCGGCATGCAATCGCACAGCTGCATTTTGATGCTGCGGCTTTTGGTCTTTTGCTATTTGCATAGCACATGAATTAGTTCTACCATGTCACATCAGGCAACCACTTCGGTTTTTGGCAAAATGGCCATACAGGGTGTCAATTATATTGTGGTATGTGTTGTGTTGTGTGTGTGTTGTGTGTTTGCTTTGTGTTGTGTGTTTGCTTTGTGTTGTGTGTTTGCTTGTTGTGTGTTTGCTTGGGGTGGTGTTTACCTAAGTTTTGTTGGGGGCATGAATGTTGTGCTGGGAATTGCACTCCAGCACAACTTTCATGTGGCCCTCTTTTTGCCAAACCTACTCGGCTCCTGTTTACTGTTGTGCACAGAGCTACTGTTGTGCTCTGTGCACAATCGTAAGTGACATCTCCGCCATGTTGAATGCTCGCTGCCGATCGGCAGCGAGCTCTACATTTCTTCTCTTGGCCTGCTCACGGACCCCTGCCCGTTGCCTGGTCTTCCCAGCAGGCATGCCTTCCCCAGGCCTCATCGTGCAGTGCTGTGCTATCAAAATAGTCTCAGCAAAACATGAGTTTAACATGTCTAAAGAGCATGCATGTCAATAGGCAAAGTGGAACTTGAGTTTTGGCAACATGTCTAAAGAGCATGCATGTCAATAGGCAAAGTGAAACTTGAGTTTTGGCAATGTTAGAAACATGTTGAAATCTTTGTCGAAAGATATGAATCAAACGTTGAGAATTAACAAAGGCCAAGGTACATGTGGAACTGCCCGTAGGGATCCACATACCCCACGTTGTTGGGCAAGTAGTAGCCACCCTTCGGGCATCGCCGAGCTCCTTTTGGCATGGTCAGCATCGATGCCGACCCTGGGGATCCTGACGCTGCAGGCCTTGGCACCGGTGGTGGTGTCGGAGGCAGTGGCGTGGGTGGCTTTGGCGGTGGAGGCGGGAACGTAGGCTGCTTCGGCACCATGATGTTTCTCGGCTGTTTGGCCGGCGCTGAACGTGCTGCAACCTCTTTGGCTGCAACCTCTTTGGCTGCAGCCTTGGCTGGCTGAGACGGCTGAGCCTTTTTGGCTGGCTGCCCTGGTCTGGCCTTCTTAGGTGGTGGAGGCCTGGCCTTCTTAGGTGGTGGAGGCGGTGGTGCCGGCTTATCCCGCCAGTCCTGGCCACCCTTGAAGTTTGCATCCTTCTTCCACCATGAGTCATCCTTCTTCCACCATGAGTCATCAGGGCGCCACTTTTTTTTGGGTGGAGCTTCTGCTTCTTTCCCATTCCACTTTTGCTTCCATGGGAAACCACGTTGCAACTCCTTGAAGGCTTTCAAGGCGCCGACGGCGCCTGCCGGTAGCTGCCTCGTGATCTTCTCCTCCCCCTCGTCCATCTCCGGGTCAACCTCATAAGCAGCCTGCTTGGATCTAAGCTGCATCGGCTTGGTTTGCAGCTTGATCAATTCATCACTTCGTCGCATGGCCTGTTTTTTTCCTTTCTTCTTCACTTTCCGACCATTTGTTCTTTATGTCGGTCTCCTCCGCTATTTGCTCCTCATCCTTCTCACCTTCCACCACTTCCTCCGCCTCATTCTTCTCATCATTTTTTTCATCATCTACTTCTTCCACCACTTCCTCCATCCCATTCTTCTCATCATTTTTTTCATCATCTATTTCATCATCTATTGATTCAACATGGTTCTCCTTTCTCTCATCCTCTGAGGCACCAATCACCTCGACTGCGTCTGCAGGCTCTGCTTCTTCCACAGCCTCATCAGCAGGCACTGCATCTCCCACAGCATCATCTTGCCACGAAAGATCTATCTCATCCTGCAGGGGCCGCACGGGCTGCTGGATGCAGAGGAGCTTGTCCATGTGCCACTTTTACATCATACGTTCTGGAAGCTACATTTGTGATTGCCACGACTGTTGATGGACTATAAAGTATATCATTCATGAACGTGTGGAAACTTTTATGTAGCCGATCAGTGCAGAGACTCTCGCACTGAGCCCTGCAGAGTCTTGATACTCGCAGGAGCGAACAAACAACTTGCAAAAAAACATGTATCCGACTCTACCGTGCCTCCTCCTCAGCAGGATTCCATGCAGTATACAGCATCTTTGCCCAGCCAAGCCCCGATGACATAGCACTTAGCATGGGACGGACCGCCCCTTGGAAGCCCGGTATCAAAAATGTAAATTCAAAATAACCACTGCTACCGGCGAAATGTCCGATTGGATGAGATGTGTTGCTAGTGTGCCTTTGACAAAAGTTAAACATTAAGTCAAACATATGTGGTCTTTATCGAAGTTTAAAGCTATATAAAAAGTTTGCTTTAAGACTTGATGTGAAAATTGACTTGACTACCAAGAACTTGTCGGGCGGTGGCCTAACATGCACAGGACTGCTGCCAGAAACAAAGTACTTCAAGTACTGAATTTATTGAAATTAGTTTGAAGTTTTGGGGTAGTCATCTTTTTACATAAACTTGCATGAATTTTTCGCAATCGTTTATATAGCAGCAGTCCTGCTCGCCTGGGCCAGCCCGCCCACGGCGTTTGGCACATCAACCGCAGTTGCGCCTATATTTATTTTGAGCCATGTTGAGCCATGCACGGAATGGCGTCACTCAGGGTTGTCTTCAACTGCAATCGTGCCAAGAACATGCATGCCCTCATGTACGTACAAAAACACACAGTCTCAGGACACACATAAACCTGTTCACCTTGTCCCTGCTGCCACATGAACTGCAAAACAATGAGTGAAAATCTTGCAGTCAAACGAAACATGTTGCAAAGTAGCTGAAGAGACTTGCCATTGTAAGTCCTGGGTCGCCAGACTCAAGGCAGCAAGCAGACTGCAGAGGCCAGACCTCGAAATTCAAACCCAAATTTTCAGATTCAACTCAAGAAATTTCAAGTTTGGGAAGGATTGTTTCCACACCACATGATTAGCTGACATGGTTGAATCCATATATGTCAACTGAAGAAGTTTCCACGTGTTATGAAGACTTGAAAACTACAAACTGCCACACATGTTTGTGAATGTGTTTGCCTATAAGCATGATGAGGCTCCGGCTGTGCAAAGTCACATGTGCCTGGCAGGGCAGCGGGCTTACACACGCCCTGCAACGTGTGTTTGCATAGCACGTCTGAAACTTTGTATGTACATGTCCTGAAGGAAAATCATGCAAGGACTTCAACGTCAAAAGAAAATCGTGCAAGGACATCACATTCAAAAGCTGTTATACAAACATCATGTCAGGTCACATGTCACTCAAACTTCATCCATGTTGAGCCCAACAAAACCAACTTGTTCACTCCTGGCGGTAAAGCGTGTGTGCACTCCAAAATTCGCATCATCGACATGATGACATCATGTTAAAAACAACTGTCTTCCCCAGCTCAAGTGGAAGACGACAAACAGGTCTTGACACATCCACATCTCTAGTCAAACCAAAATGGCGGGCTGCTGTCCGATCTATATACTCACAAGCCTCATCAAGCCTCATGGTGAAGGGAGCTTCTTTGCAAGTGCAAGATGCGCCACTGGTGTCTTCTTCAGGATCTTGCGCGCAGGGATCACCTTGAAGGTCTTCTGCTCTGGTGTGAACAACGGCATACACGGCATCAAGACCTGCCCATCCTTGTTCACTAAAGACACCCTGTAACTCGGTGCCAACTCGTCAGCTAAGTGAAATCGAACTTCTTCGATGAGCTCCCGTACATAAATTTTCTGGTCAAATGACTTCGTCACTACGCAGATAACATTTCCGCTCATTGCAGCGCACACAAACGTGATCTCCTTGCTGACCCAGTTGGTGCTGTATGTAACGGTCACTACCATAGTCCTGATGTCAAACGGTTTGACTATGAGGTTCTCTGCCATGTTGATGGATCCGCAGTACAAGTGCGAGTTTTCTGCCGACATCACATGTAGGTACTTCCAAGCCGGGTACCCATTGCCCAGCACAAGTTGCCGTGGTGGTGTTGCATCCTCATTCTCTTGTTGCATTTTTTCGACCTGCTTGGCAGGAAGTGGGAGCCAATCCCCTTCCGGCGCTCTGACACGCAACTCCTTGCTCGCATCATCGATGTAGAGGTACTTGTGCGTCACGTCGCATCCGATCTCGATGTACAACCACACATGAGTATCCAAGCTGATTGGCGCCATGTTCACTACTAAGAATTTCTAGATGCTCAAAAGATCTATAGGTGGAACTAACAACAGCTGCAGCACTGCGTGGAACACTGCAATGCAGCAAGCATGCGTGAATAACTCCAAAGCAACATGACTTATATATGAACATAGCTTTACGATGAAGATCTGCGTGTATTTACCACTGTGTTTGTAGCTAAAAGAAGAGTAATGCAGAGTTTGGGTAACTCAAAGAAAGCAGCATGACTTAGAAACAAAGCTTTGCGATGAAAATCTGCAAAGTGCTGTGCGATGAACATCTGCAAATCAGCTATGGCGCAAATGATCCCAATCATTTTTTCGATGTCATCATATCTATCATGGCAGGCACTCAGCCGTTATACTCCAGATGCTTTTGCTCTGCAAAACCATCTTGCAAACATGACTCCTGCACCTTTCGTCTCTTCTGTGGCGATCTAGGACCAACTCTTCTCCGTTTCTTTTTCTTTTTGGTGGGAGACTGCGCAACATCATCTCCACCTTCTTCTTCATCATCATCATCATCATATCCATGAAGAAGGGCGATCGACAAATATTCTAGAGATTCCTGCGTGAGTTCCAGCCAAAGATCTTTGTTCTTGACACCCCACAGGCATTTCATGTGCATTGGTCCAACATGTACTCCGTCTCGCTCAACCTGAGGCATGTGAAGCACGATGCTTTCTCCCACAATGTACTTGTCCTCCTCCACCGCGGTCCTCCGTTTGACATCTTCTTCCTTGTCACCCGCTGACTTGGCAGCTGCCTGCAAATGCTGGTGAAGCGCCTCATCACAGATCTCCTGCCTCTGCTTTTTGCACTGGTTAATAAACTTGGTGCTCATTGTGTGGGGCGCTTTCACCGCCCTGAGCTCTAGACCCTTCTTCGTAAAAAACAGTGTAGATCCGCGGTCCCATGGATTCAAACAGAAAAACAGGTGGCCATGGACATGCTTAGTCTGAGGGTACCAAGTTCTTCTTCTTCCTGGGCCGTTCACCGCTATCACCTCTTGGATCGAGAATTCTTGGCACTCATCGGCAGCTCCATCTTGCTGAGCGATTGGTCCATCATCTCCCATGCTTGAGCCACTTGTCAGCACATGGCAGTTGCGATATGCAAGCATCTGCAACTGAAAGGTTTGCGAGACATCAGGCTGACTGCCGATTTGGACTCTGCAAAACACACAGCGGGATATGCCCCTGCTATGTACACTATATTTACATTCACATTCCAAAACATGACGAAAGAATTTGAAAGAATGGCCTTAAAGTCAGGAACTCATGACTCAACATGAAACCCACGCGTGAAACCAAATCAACAAACAAAATGCAAGACATGAGCGCAAGCATCAAGCCCACTTGACAATTCACGCCAACATACAGACTGATGTATTTTACATGGCTGCAAAACACTTGAACTTTTTTCCTATTTGCCTCCACTTGATGCATATATATCAAGCCCCTTTCGTATACCTTCTCCTCTTAACCTCCCGTTCGTCTGCAACATCCTGCAATTCCTCGACCGGCTTCTCAACTTTGGGCTTGAAAACCACCAATGCGTTGCCAGCCTCCACTGCCTTAAAATTCGATGTGTAAGGAAGCTTCAGCCGTGCCGAGGAGACGCTGATCACCTGGCTTGGAAAGCTGTGCATCTCCATGTTGCAGTCTTCCTTCTTGTCTGAACTCTTCATGCACCAACACGGTGCAATGAAAGGATTCTTTCCTTTGAACTCCAGCTTTGGCACTAGCTGCACACAATACTTTTCCGCCTCGCAAAGGGTAGTGTACAATCATCTACTGTTACTTTTTTTATGGCTTCAACATTGCTCTGATTTGATTCTTGGAAAGTCTCTAAATGCTGATGACATCGTGGTCTTATCAACAAAACATGCCAACAACAATGCAAATTCAACGGAGACAAGGCGACCCTCAGAAGCATTGATATTTCATCCAAGCCTTCAACATAAAAGTGCCCACAGTCAAGTAGGTATCACTGGCCACGCTGGCTTGCTTGATGTTCAGAACAAATGTGTGGCATGGCAACTTCAACTTGTTCACTGCGAAGGTTGCCTCTGCAAAAACCCCCTTTGGCTTCTGATAGATCTGCAACTTGCTTTCTAGTGGATTGTCGGCCTGAGCTTGTTCCCATAGCTTCTGAATCACAAAACCCTTCACTTGGGCAAGAGTGAACTCCACCGAATGCATTGGAGCAGAAGGGGCCCAGGTCACAGGCACTGCTGGATCTTTTGCCTGGATCACTCTCCACTCTCGAGAGATGAAGCTATCAGCACTTGCTGACTTCACTGAGCCATCTGCTAGCTTCACAGTAACTTTCTGAGCCGTCAACTTTTCAATCACTCCTACTAATTTGTCCTGCTTGCGCTGGACATGGTCACCTGGTGCAAATCCCATCTCTTTCAGCCTAACATCATTCTGCAGAGAACCATCCTCGTCGAATTGACGTATCCTTGGTGGGAAAACAAATATTTAATGCCAACGAGGTTGCATGTTCGATGATATATAGAAGGGCACGCATGCCTTGAATTTGAACATATATAAACAACTTCCCAGCATGTGAGCATGTAACGCTATGCATCTTAGCCATGAACCAAACAAACTCCATGAAACCCATTGAGTGCATCAAACCGTCTAAAAGCCAAAGTTCCCAACCAACTCAGCCTTGGCGCCCTTATCTTTTGAGGACTTCTTGTTGGTGTTGGTGCTGCTGCTGCAGTGGGTTGAGACTGGCCATGGGTTGACAATTGCCGTTCCCAACTCTTTGCTGCATTCATCCACAAATTGCCCCATGCAACTTTCCCAATCCACCAACTCAGGTAAGAACTTGTGACGCTTTTGAGATGCCAGTTGAAACAGCTTGGCATCTAAGCTTCCAAGCAACTTTCCCTTCAGGGTATCAGGACAATTCTCGTCTGTCAGAAGGGCCTCGGCATCAGCTATGGCTTTCTCATATCTCCCCAACTGAGGGAGCGCTTTGGCCATGAAGCACTTCCTCACATCGGCAGCTGTATACACCTTCTCAGGTGCTGAATAAAGCGCCCGGAGCATGCCTTAGGATATGATGATGGGGTTCTTGTATACACAAATCTAAACTCTGAGCTCCAAATTGCGCATAATCAAGGCATGCTAAAATTCACAAGTTTGAAGCAAACCAAAAGAACCGCCACCTGTATATCTATCTTTCTAGTCAAGCTACAGTGCCGAAAGAAAGAGAACTGGTTAGCACCCTTCACCTCCATGCAAAGAGCTTCATATGTATCCACACCAAGCGTCCGTTTTGAACATCCATGAACCCTGCACCAATGCAGAGTGGCTTTGAGCCAACGACCACCAGCCTTGCAAGCGAACTTGAACAAGATGGGGGCAGATGACGCCAACGTCGGCTTTGACTTGAGAATTTCCGTAGAAATCTCTGCCCATGTCAGAACTTCCTTGTCTTTTGCAATCATCACATCCGAGATCTTTGACAGTAGCTCCAGCTCAGATTCTTGTCTGGCCAAATGGCTCCCAACATTCATGCTTGCGCTGACCATGCTGGCCACTTGTGGGAACTCATCAAGCAAGGATCGAGAGATCACCAGCCACTCCACACCATTCACTGATGCCTGTAAGTACTGGGAATCTAGACTGCCCAACTTTTCGTGAGAAATCTTGCCATCTACAGTCAACCTTTCATCATCGTGGTATACACAACCTTGGATGCATTGCAAAGCTGCATTGAGGTGACTTGCAGCAATGGTAGCATATCGCATCGCATCTGGTGACAAGTTGAGTTTGCCCTGCGATTGATGTTGCAGCTTCCTATTGAAGTCGAATGTTGCAGTGTCACTACTTGACACCTCCACACAAATGGCACGCACCTCTGCTTCTGCAAAACCTACATCGCATATCTCAGAGAGTAAACTGTGCACTTCATTCACATGCAACCCCACAGAATGTCGATTGCCTGGGTGAACACCCAACAAATGTGGTCGGATGCGTTGCCGATATGCGAGGTTCTCCTTCAGCAACAAGTCAAGGAAACGTTCACGGCCTTGAACTATAGGCCCATGGTCCAAAACAGCTTTGATCTCATTCGCGATGTGCGGCTTAAGGCATGCCATGGACAAACTGGGCAGCAATCAAGCATGCTGTGACAAGTAAAGAAAACAGCTGCGATACACTGATCTGCGGCTAGCGTGCGATAAACCTTCTGCACACTGGTGAATGCGACCGAGACATGAATGCTCTGTGCATGAAACATGACAGCAAATCACAAAACAGTTCAAACGCAGACTATACATCAAGAAAGAACAAGTGTTGTTCCAATGAAGATTGGTAAATCGCATGAGTGACAATGTATATTTTCATCATGAATATCGTAATACAGCAACATAAACTGTGGCTCAACAAAAACTCGACACCGCAACCCTCGGAACCCAAACCCGCCTTCATCCTCGCATCACAGATGGTGAAGAGGCTGGTGTGACTTTGCATGTGGCGGTGCGCACAACAAAACTGAAAACGACACCAAAAAACTTCAAGGTTGTCAGCCACTTCACATATGATATTTTGACAACATGGATGACATGAAAAACAAAAGATGCCTGAATGTTTCAAAGACGCATTGAACAAAACATGGAAAAATACAGCATGTTGCAAAAAACGTAACATGGTCATACTGAGCGATGTGATTGAAGAAAACAACGTACAGCAAAACCCCGAAATTTACAAACAATGTTTGCTACACATGCACCAGTTGTTTCTTACTTGGTGAAAAGTGACAATTAAAAAATGCACCTCCACGCATGCAACTCGTTTCACGCAGAAACTGTTCAAAATGAGTTTGTGGCAAACGTTGATCGTCCAATTTTCGCAAAAAAACATTATTTTTTCTGTTTCAGCAATTTTGGTTTCAAAAACATGTTGTTCTATAGTTATACCCAAAACCTAGATATATGAACCCACTCGTGATTTTTTTGGTGGCTTCTTCCAGAACTTGATTCACGCCGAAATGATTTTTTTTCCCTCACCCCGGCCGTAGAATTCAAAAAAACAAAACATCCACGACAAAAGTGAGATCCACAGGGTTCAAACATAAATATATTTATACATCCGCTTCCTCCAAAACTTGACGCGCACCCAAATAGATTTTATTCCCTCACCCCGGCCTTAGAATTAAAAAACAAAATGCGCAGGACAAAAGTAAGATCCACATGGTTCAAACATATATTTATGCCATGGTTGACATTGATTTTTTTTCATCCGCTCAACCCACTAAGTCGGACTTAGCAAACTTACAAAAAAAACCTAAGTCGGACTTAGCGCGCGAAAAAACAGCATAGTAAGTCAGACTTATATGATTTAGGTAACTAAGCTAAATGGCAAATATGCCAAATAGTAACAGATACTAAATATTTACTAAATACCACAAGTTAAAATGCTAAGTCATTTAAATCAGCCATATTTTTTACTAAATATTTATCCTGCTTGCTTTCTGACATATAAATACAACAAAAACTTATAAGTTATTTACCAGAATCATAAAAAGATACCGAACATATATCTGCGGTAAGCCTAGGAATATGGCACGTATATGTCCAGACTTCGACCACATAGCATGTGGCCTAACCCGGCTGAATAGTTAGCAACCCAGCCGGTCATCCAAGTAGTGGACAACGGGTATGCATGCGATGGTTCTGGCAACGGCTGACAACATGTCCCCAAATCTGTTGTATGCCCAGACACTAGCTGCGGATCCAAAAAGGAGTACATGGTGATGCCATAGTGTCGGGCCATCCGGGGTGAGCAGGAGTACGTATGCAATGGAAGGGTCGTCAAGGGGTAGTTGTCGATAGGCACCGTCATGGTCATGTCCCCACACCAAAGGTGTTTCTTCTGATCGTTGTCGGGTATATTGTGCTAACCATGTGTAGTGATCCGGAGTATGGTGGTAAGGTTGGTCTGTCATATGGCAAGCTTGGTTGTGGCCGGAGCGTCTCCAATCTTCGCCTCGTCGGATCTTCTGTTTCCCGTCCGACCCAGTTTGTTCAATGCTGAAGGCCATGGCGATAATGGGATCGGAGTGAGGCAGAGGTAACAGGTTGGACGTGTGCGAGTACTCCTTCAGGGGAGTGGTGTTGGTCTGTAACCATGCTGGTGCTTTGAAAGGACCCGCCATACGCCCTTGTCGGACTTCCGTGGCGATCTCAGTAGCCATGAGGTGCCAATGTGGGTCGACATGGTTCTGCTGTAGTTTCTTGTGGATGTATGTTCGGTTGTTTTGTCGGAGTGTCTCGATGGAGGTGGGACATGTGTATTTGGAGTCGGTGCGTACATGCCAATTCAGTCCCGGGTGTAAATGGCCCAAGAGGGTGAATCCTTGGCTCAGTTCCTGTTGGAGTTGCTGAGTATGTGGGTATTGAATGTTGTTTAAGATGTGTATCAGTGTCGGTATCTGTGTAATCATATCGGTTTGTTGGTAAGCGAGTTGGCAGTGTGGTGGAATTTGTTGGAACCACGAGGTTGTGGTCTCCTGTTGTTCCTCAACTAATTGTTGGAGTTCTGTTGTAACTGCCTGTCTGATTTGTTGTATGTTGGGTAAGCGCTGAGATTGGTTTATGGCCCAGCACAAGCTAGGATCGAGGTTGCTGTGATCTGCTGTAGGGTCCTGCAGTGTACGGGCCCACCTCAGGTGGCTGTGCCAATCAAGTTGTGGCATGTGTTGGCGGTGTGTCGTTTTGGCTGGTGGTCCCCAAGGTGTTTGGGAGGATAGCCACAGTCCCGTGAGTTTCTGTAAGTTGGACTGTGTAGGTGGGTGGAGGAGTGCTGGGCTGGAAGGAATCATCAGTAAGAGGGTTAATAGCCAAAGAGCTGATGGGAAATGCCAAGCGTTGCCCAACATGGTGTTGCGTGTGCGAGTGGATGGGTGTTGGTCTGTGATCTTGGTGTAGTTGTCTGGCAGTGCCATAAGTC